>Ga0272447_1000937_pt1 | contig 19971 bp, 17 predicted proteins | sample YNPCB0133_FD_194589 | JGI IMG/M metagenome (GOLD analysis project Ga0272447, IMG submission 194589) | Hot spring microbial mat communities from Yellowstone National Park, WY, United States - YNP-CB-013-3 | ecosystem: Environmental > Aquatic > Thermal springs > Hot (42-90C) > Sediment | place... | reverse complement strand
TCAATAGCCACGTAACGAACCTTCATGCGTGCCAGCAGCTCCACCACGAACCGGATGGATTGTATGTCAGGTGCCCACGCCGCCTGAATCATGAAAGCGCGAAATGGGGTCTCTGGGTAGTCGCGGATGGTAAACGCCGGTAGTTTCCAACCCTTTGGCGTCCGCCACATAGTGCCAGACGTCAGCACTTGCCTCAGAGTGTGCCCTGCCCAAAATGCACCCTGCAGGTCGTGGCAGCGGATGGAAATCCGTCCCCCGTCGGCTTCAATCAGATACTCCTCCTCGCGCGTGAGCTGCTTGGGAGACAGTTGCAGGGAGACAATCGTTTTGCCTTTGGCAGACACCGCGTTTTTACCGAATAAGGCTTGCAGTTCGCTGCGGAGAAAGCGCGCCGCCCGCTGTAACTCGGATGGCGCGACGATGCGTATCGGTAAGCGCAGGTGCCACGCCTCACCTACCTCGACCTCGCGGGGCGGAGGGAAGATGCCTAACGGGGTGGCGTGAGCGAACATGGCCATCATCAGCCAACCGAAGACAAGAAGTCCACAAAGCACCACGCGCATGGGCAAGCCCTCCTTCAGAAGCTCTGGCCCAATGTGACGTAGGTAAACACCCTGCGCTTCCCTGCCGCCACATCCAGGCGAATGGCGCCAAAGGGGGTCAGAAAACGCACGCCAACCCCTGTGCCTACGTTCAGCGTCGCCGAGTCCCCGCTTTGCCATGCATTACCAGCGTCCACAAATACGACGCCCTGTACCCCCTCGAGCAACGGCACCCGCCATTCGCCGCTAAGCAGCACCATGCGGTTGCCACGAAACTCATCGAACTCGTAGCCGCGCAGGTCAAAACCGCCCAGCCAAAAGCTTTCAGACAGCGGCAACTCGCGCGAAGCGAACCCGAATTGCGTACGCACCGCCAAAACGCTGTCGCGAGCGGCAGGCTGATAGCGACGCATTTCCAGCAGGATGCGGTCAAAGGCAAAGTCTCCGCCCAACCCGCGCTGCGCGGTCTCCCAGCTGCCAGCCATCAGAACACCTTGCTTCGGGTTCGTCTGGTTGTCTCGGGCATCGTAGACGAAACGCAAGCCCGGCGCTACCACTCGCCCCCGATTGCGCAGCCGCTGCCCCAGCGGTAACAGGTAGGAAGGGGCGTCATCGTAGTTCACCTCATCGCTGCGGAAGGTGGCAAGCACCTGCAGACGGTCGTCCCACTGCTTGCCCAGCAGCAAGGTGTAGCCGCGTCGTCGCTCAAAGGTGCGCAGCGTGATATCGGTCTGCGAGAAGGTAGGACGTAGCACCGACTGCAAATCATAGGCAGTAAACCCGACGATCAGTCCCCATTGGCTAAAGGCGGGCTCTGTATACCGCACCAGATATGCCTGACGCTGCTCGCCTTCCTCGGGACCTCCCTCGTAGAAGAATGTTCCCCGCTGCCACTGCAGTTGCAAGCTCTGTCCTCCCCCAAAAAGATTAAGGTCAGAAAACTGCAGAAAGCCGAGTAGACCGCGTCGCGAGGTATACCCCACGGCTGCCGCAAATTGGGTGGTGTTTACCTCATCCACTTTGACGTTGAGCAATACCTGTCCCAGGTCATCTGCTGGCTCTGGTGCAATCTGCACGTCTTTTAGAAACGGCAGTTTGCCCAACCGGGCGCGCTCCTGCTGCACTTTGGGCAGCGAGTAGATGTCCCCTTCGCGCACTTGCAAGTTGCGCAATATCGTGCTGGCGCGGGTGCGTCGGTTACCGGTTACCTGCACTCCGCGGATACGCCCTTCGGCGATACGCACCACCAGAGTGCCATCTGGCTGCTGGTCGAACCCCACCACGCGTGCCAACGGATAGCCCCGTTGTTCATAGAGTTTTTGGATGGCTTCCGCATCGCGGCGCAGCTGCTCTTCATCGAGCGGACTGCCGACCCGCGTCTGCATCACCGCCAACAGTTGCTCCACTGGCAATACCAGAGAGCCATCGTCTCGGGAGCCTTCAAAACGGATGTCGGTCACCGTTTGCACTTGTGCGCTCACGATGCAGCATACGCAGAAAAGGCATACTGTAGTTAGCATTAGTGGTCTCATTGTAGGCAAACCTCCTAATATAACACTTTGCCAATCACGCTCCGTAACGGGATTGGACCGAACGTTCGACTGTCATCGGAGACCTCCAGGTTGTCACCCACCACGTAGATGTGGTTTGCGGGCACGCGCGTGCCATCTGGAGCGGTCTCGTAGGGCAACGCGACCACCCGTTTCACCAGTAGTTGCCCGTTGCGGGTAAACACCACGACATCGCCACGCTTGAGCGGTCCAAACAGCAATCCTCCCTTGCCCACTAAGACGACCTGTCCATCGCGGAAGGTCGGCTCCATCGATTTTCCTCTCACCACGGAAAGGGTGAAGAAGCTGTAATAGAGGAGAGCGACAATCAAAAAAACAAATAAAGCGATGGCTTGCCGGAGCCAGCGTTTATTTCCTGCAGGTTTTTCGGTGGCAGGTTGCATGGCGGAGTCTCCTCGTTCGTGCTTCGCATTCTGGTTCCGTTTTGAGTATACTCTTTGCGGACAGCGTATTCAAGAGGAGGTTGATGGCATGTCCCTGTGGCAGGGAGTTTTGGAAACAATCTCAAGCAACATGCAGGCATGGCTCGGGCTGTGCTTGGGATTGCAGGTGTTGTGGGGGGTACTGTTTGTGGGGCTCGCGCTACGGTGGCGTTCGCTTAACAGGCGTCTGCATCAGCTCACTGCGGGGGCGACTGGCGCGAGCTTGGAGCGGGTGTTAGTCGACCATCTGGCACGGGTCGAGGAGGTGGACACCCGCCAGCGGCAGCTGGAACAGCGTGTGCTCGCGCTGGAAACACGCCTGCCCTGGTGCCTGCAACACGTAGGATTGGTGCGCTACGACGCTTTTGAGGACGTAGGAGGACAACAGAGTTTCGCTGTAGCGCTGTTAGACGCGCAGCAAAACGGCGTGGTATTAACTAGCGTCTTTAGCCGCGCCGATGTTCGAGTCTATGCCAAAGCCCTGCGACAAGGGCAACCTTCTCACCCATTGAGCGAAGAGGAACAACAGGCAATCCAACGTGCATTTGCTTCGGGATAGAGCGACGAATGGCTTCAGCAGATGACCGCCAGCTCATCGAGCGATGCCGTAACGGCGACCGCGAGGCGTTTGACGAACTCGTGCGCCGATACGAGAAGCAGGCGTACAATCTCGCCTACCGCCTGTCAGGCAACTACGATGACGCCAGCGACGTGGTGGTGGAGGCGTTTGTGCGGGCATTTCAAGGACTGCATACCTTTCGCGGCGATGCGAACTTCGGCACATGGCTGCATCGTGTGGTGGTGAACACCTTTTTAGACATGCGCAAGCGGGCAAAAGGCAAACAGCACGTGGTGTCGCTGGAAGAGCAGCTGGAACTGAACGGTGACATGCTCCCTCGCCAGATAGAGGATACGGCGCTCGGTCCTCAGGAGCTGGTGGAACAGGAAGAGCGTGAGCGGTTGCTCCAACAGGCGATTGCTCAACTGCCCCCAGAACGTCGGATCCTTATTGTGCTGTACCATTTCGAAAACTTGTCTTACGAAGAGATCGCCCAGATGTTGAAACTGCCGGTGGGCACCGTGAAAAGCCGGCTCAACCGCGCTCGCCTCGCATTGCGCGAGATTCTGGAGCCTTCGCGGGAACTTTTTGGGCGGTAGGTTCGTCGAACGCAACGAAGAACCTCCGAGCAAAGAGTGGTGTGAACTCATGCGGTGTGAACAGTTTCGAGAACTGATCTCGGCGTATATCGAGCGAAGCGTCGCGCCACCGCTGGCAGAAAGGATGGAGCAGCATGCAGCCAGTTGCGATGCGTGCCGTGCAGCGCTAGAAGGGGTAGAGGCAGTGTGGCAGATGATGGCACGGGCATCGCGCGTGGAACCGCCTGCGTTGCTTCATGAACGCATTATGCAGGAGGTGACTGCCCGCATACCCATAGCGCCGACCGTACGCTGGTGGGAACTGGCATGGCGCCCGAGATTTGCCTTTGCTGCTGCCGCGGTGCTCATCGTGTTCGCAGTGGGGTTGTGGTCATATCGTCAGGTGACAACGGATGCTATTGCGCTGAGCGTGGTGTCGACCGGTAGCAACCCCGTCAGCCGCGTGAGTGAGGGGATGCTGCCGGTGCGCATCGAGCGACTACGTTCAGACAACGGCGACCTGCGTTGGATGCTACGGTGCAGCCCCGCTCGCCCTACTAACGTGGCGGTTACGGTAGGGGCACAAACAGTATGGAGTGGCACGATAGGGCAAGAGACTTTGGTGATGTTACCAGATGCGCCCAAAGCATCCGTCCTGAACGTTCAGGTCACGTGGCACGGCGATAGCATGTTGCGCGCGTGGCTGCCAGAAACGGTTCTGCATGGAGACCGCAAGCCAGTGTTACTGCTGCGCGAGAAGAGTATCGAGCAGACGTTAGCGCAGGTGGCACAGGCGTATGGCGTGCCGCTGGTGCTGGTAGGTGAAACAAACCCGTTGACGAGGGTGAATCTGGAGTCCATAGGCGTGTCGTTGGAGGAGATGTTGAGCAAACTATCGGAGAAGCTCAAATTGGAGATATCGCGTGCCGAAGACGGTACCATCGTCTTAACTGCCCGGTAACCCCATCCCGTCCGCCCTACCCAAACACACCGCCCCGTCACCCCCGGGGCGGTGTGCTTATCTTGCGATACTTGCCATTCCCCTTGACCTGTGCCAAAAATGTGTTATCCTATATAAGGGCGATGCATGGAATCGCCCAACCTGCCGCAAGGCAACTCAAAACTTCAGACGACGGGTGGAAGGATATGGCGAATAAGCGTGTCTACCTCTTCGAGGAAGGCAACGCGCAGATGCGCGACCTTCTGGGCGGCAAGGGTGCAAACCTTGCGGAAATGACCAACATCGGTCTACCAGTTCCTCCGGGATTCACCATTACCACCGAAGTGTGTATGCAATACCTCCGCAGCGGCAACCAGTTCCCTGAAGGGTTGATGGATGAAGTCCGCGCTGCGATGGCGGAAGTGGAAAAGCGCATGGGGCGCAATTTCGGCGACCCAGCGAACCCGCTGCTGGTGTCCGTCCGCTCGGGCGCGAAGTTCTCAATGCCTGGCATGATGGATACCATCCTCAACCTGGGCCTCAACACGCAAACGGTGGAAGGGCTGATTAAGCAGTCGAATAATCCGCGCTTCGCGTATGATGCCTACCGCCGGTTCATCATGATGTTCTCCGACATCGTGTTGGGTGTGGAGAGGCACAAGTTTGAGGAGATTCTTGACGAGTACAAGAAGAAACTCGGTGTCACTTTGGATACAGAAGTTCCTGCCGACGCCCTTAAGCAGATGTGCCAGGACTACCTGAAGCTCGTGAAAGAGGAGACGGGCAACGACTTCCCCATGGACCCCTTCGAGCAGCTGAAGCTAGCGATTGAGGCGGTGTTCCGCTCGTGGAATAACCCGCGCGCGCAGGTGTATCGCGAACGGGAAAACATCCCTTGGGACCTCGGCACCGCCGTCAACGTGCAGACGATGGTGTTCGGCAACATGGGCGATGACTCGGGTACTGGCGTGGCGTTCACACGCGACCCAGCGACGGGCGAGAAGAAGCTGTACGGCGAGTATCTGGTGAACGCGCAGGGTGAGGACGTGGTAGCAGGCATCCGCACCCCCATGCACCTCGACGAGCTGATGTCCATCAACCCCGAAATCTACAAACAGTTCGATGAAATCGCCAAGCTGCTGGAGAACCACTACCGCGACATGATGGACATCGAGTTCACCGTCGAGAAGAACCGCCTGTTCATCCTACAGTGTCGCGTGGGCAAGCGCACGTCGCTGGCGGCAGTGAAAATCGCAGTGGACATGGCGAAGGAAGGACTTATCAGCAAGGAAGAAGCCATCCTGCGCGTCAAGCCGAGCGACATCGACCAGCTGTTGCACCCGCAGATCGACCCCAAAGCGAAGGTTCACGTCATCGCCAAGGGACTGGCGGCTTCGCCGGGTGCAGCGGTGGGGAAAGCCATTTTTGACGCCGACACCGCCGCCGAGCGCGGCAAGGAAGAGCCGGTTATTCTTGTGCGTCCCGAGACCACGCCCGACGACATTCACGGGATGCTCGCCTCCAAGGGCGTTTTGACCGCTCGCGGCGGTATGACCAGCCACGCGGCGGTGGTGGCACGTGGCTTTGGCATCCCCTGTGTAGCGGGGTGCGAAGCGATTTCTATTGACCTCAACAAGCGCGAGTTCAGCACGAACGGCATCACCGTGAAAGAAGGGGACTGGATCTCCATCAACGGTTCGAACGGGGAGGTCATCCTCGGACAGGCACCGCTGGTGGAAGCCATGTTCACCGACGAGCTGCACGAGCTGCTGGACTGGGCAGACGAGCGGCGCAAACTGGGTGTGCGTACCAACGCCGACAACCCCCGCGACGCCAAACAGGCGGTGGAGTTCGGAGCGGAGGGTATCGGTCTGTGCCGTACGGAGCATATGTTCTTCGAGCAAGACCGCCTGCCGGTTGTTCAGGACATGATTTTGGCGCGCACAGAGGAGCAACGGCGTGCCGCGCTGGACAAGTTGCTGCCCGTACAGCAGAAAGACTTTGAGGGCATCTTTGAGGTGATGGAAGGACGCCCCGTCACCATCCGCCTCATCGACCCGCCGTTGCACGAGTTCCTGCCCAGCTACGAGCAGACGCTTCGCGAGGTGACCGAGCTGCGCGTGGCGGTGAACGCGCTCGGCGGTAAGGCCCTAGAGGGCTTGCTGGCGGAGAAAGAGCGGCTGCTGGAAGCAATTGAGGGTATGCGCGAGTTCAACCCGATGCTGGGGCTGCGTGGATGCCGACTCTCCATCCTCTTCCCCGAAATCGTGGAGATGCAAGTACGCGCAATCCTTCAGGCAGCGGCTGCGGTGAAGAAGCGAGGTATCGAGGTGCGCCCCGAGATTATGATACCGCTGGTGGGCGACGTAAATGAGCTAGTCTTCGTACGGGAGAAGCTCGAGGCGGTCGCCAAAGCGGTTCTCGAAGAGACTGGCGCAGATATCGACTACAAGTTCGGTACGATGATCGAGATTCCGCGCGCCGCGCTGACCGCCGATGAGGTGGCGCAGTATGCCGAGTTCTTCTCCTTCGGCACCAACGACCTTACCCAGACCACCTTCGGCATCAGCCGCGACGACGCCGAAGGCAAGTTCCTGCAAAGATACGTGGAGATGGACATTTTGTCCGCCAACCCGTTCGAAAAGCTCGACCGCAAGGGTGTTGGCAAGCTGATGCGGATGTGCGTGGAGGATGCCCGCAGGGTGAACCCCACCATTAAGCTGGGAATCTGCGGAGAGCATGGTGGCGAACCCTCTTCCATCGAGTTTTGCCACGAAATCGGGCTGGACTATGTGTCCTGCTCGCCGTTCCGCGTGCCGATTGCCCGCCTCGCTGCCGCTCAGGTAGCGATTAAGGACAAAGTGTCGGTGATGGTGGACAAATAAGCACATCCGATGCCCCTCTTCCGCTGTTTGGAAGGGGGGCATCTTCCTACCCCCTCCACACGAAAAACCCTGTAGAAATACGAGTTGCAAAGCTGTGTGCGCGCGACTATACTGACAACCGTGTTCGGATGAAAGCAAATAGTCCCCATACGGTGGAAGGACGGTGAGGGAGTTTGCGAGCCAAAGCGACAACATCTGCCTTTCTGTCTGTAAATGTTCGCTTGACTTGCAAACCAGAAACCAGCCGTGGTATTATATAGGTGCTACAGGTTTTGTGAGTATATCGTCAAAATCTTGGGGAAGGTCGGTGCGACGATGAGGCGAGTCGGGGGAACGGTTTGGATTCTTATGATGGTGGTCTTTGCGCTACCTGCGCAAGCGATTGTGATCGAAGAGGTGGTCAAGCATCACCCGCTGGTCGTTTTTGTGAACAGTTTGAACTCCGCCGCGATTCTCAGCACGGGAGAGAGCTCTGATAGCGCCTTTGGCACGCCACTGGAGGTAACTTCTCCTGCGGTTGCGCCTGACGACATGACTGTTGAGGTAGTGCCGTTGCGCCTACCTGAACTACCTGCCCAGGTGGTGTTTTCGCTCTATCTGTTAGGCGCACTGGTCTTCTACACCTTGTTGGTGCTGATTGCCCAACCTGGTCCGCCTGAGCATTCCTGATTCGGTCATCAGTCTGTCTCAATGAACACTACCCCGACAGCTAAGCTGTCGGGGTAGTGTTTTGTGAGCTTGCATTTTCTGGCAGACAGTGCTACAATGGGAGTAGCCAGGAACTGTAGGAGTGACCGTAGAATGCACGAATCGAAAGGAGGTGAAGGCGCACAGAGGGGAAGAGGTTCATTCGCGCAAAGAGCTAGGTTCTACCAAGAGTCCTACTCACCGTTTCGCAAAAGGAGGGTGCTACATGGAAGACAAAAAAGGGTTTACCTTGATTGAGCTGCTTGTCGTCATCGCGATTATCGCGATACTGGCAGCTATCCTATTCCCGGTGCTTGCGCAGGCGAGGGCGAAGGCTCGGCAGACGAGATGTCTTTCGAACACACGGCAGTTAGGCTTGGCAGCGACCATGTACTGTCAGGACTACGATAACCAGTACATGGAGCTGTACCGCAGCCACCCCAACGAGCCGAGCTACTGCGATGGCTGGTCGGTGTGGCCTTGCCGTGAAGACCTGCGCAAACCCAACGGCGAAGTGTACGGCTGGTACACTGGTCCCACCCAGCGTCCGCAAGATTTCTCCCCCAACTGGGGTGTACTGCTAATCCCTTACATCAAAAACGTGGGTATCTTTGCCTGCCCATCGGGTGTCGCTACCGCCTGGCGTCCCGCCACCTCGACGGACGACGTCGGCTACGTCTACAGCAACTGGATTGGCGACTCCGGCGAGTACAAGGGACCTGCCGCGAAGCGTTCCTCCATCCCTCGTCCTGCGGAGACGGTGCTCTTCTGGGACACCGGTAAGTCCAACTGGGCGATCGAGATGCAGGGCTGGAACGGCTATCCCGGCTGGGGCGGATTTGACCCCAACTTCACCTGCCCGAGGTGCTGGCCAGACTGGGTGCCGCAGCACTCCGACGGGCGTAACTACGTCTTCTGCGACGGGCACGCCAAGTGGTTCCGGGATTCGCAGATGTGGCTGTACTACAACGTGGAGAAGTGGGACTGGCGTCGCCAGCAGTAAGGGAGGCATCGCATGAAAAAGGAGATAAGTCCCGCCGTAGCAGCCATCATCATCGCCGTGGTGGTAGCCATACTAGGCTTCGCAGGCTACAAGATATTCCTGCAACCCAAAACGCCTGACTGGACACCGCCACCAAACTACGGCGCACCAGTGCCATACGGTGCTCCTGCGGCACCGAGGTAACTCAAAAAGAGGAGGTCAGCCATGAAGAAGGAAGTTCCTCCCGCGTTGGCGATAGTCGTCATCGTCATCGCGGTACTGGTTGCAGGCTTCTTCCTCTGGAGGGCGTATCGCGGCGGCAAATCCGAGCAGGTCAGCGACATCGGATCGCAGGTCAACGTGGTCATCCAGAAGATCGGCGGCGACCTGAGCAAAGCTACTCCTGAGGACCGCGCCGTGCTGGAACGCGCTATTAAGGAAAGATACCCCCTACCTCCTGGTCTGGAAGCGCAGCTGAGAGCAGGTAGCGAAGGGGTACCAGCTTCGGGCACGACCTCAACCGTGCCCGACGCACGTTAGCAATACATTCAGAAGAGGGAGGGTTCCGAGATGAAACGCCATTCCTACGCTTTTACCCTGATTGAGCTGCTTGTTGTTATCGCGATTATCGCGATATTAGCAGCCATTCTGTTCCCGGTGTTCGAGCGCGCACGAGAGCAGGCGAACAAGACCGCCTGTTTGTCCAACATGAAGCAAATCGCGCTGGGCATTTTGCAGTATAACCAGGACTACGACGACACACTACCCTACCCCGGCTGGCAACCCGCAATAGCCCCGAACGGACGAACCTCCTGTTACTCGTGGCGATGGGCAATCCAGCCGTACATTAAGAACACAGGCATTTCGCTATGCCCCACCTACGAACGACCCAACGAACCCATCTGGAACTGGCAGTGCTTCCGGTGGGGCGACGACGCCAACAGCGGCTTGCATGATGGAGTAAGACCTCTGCCTGGTCCGCAGGAAACCACGCTGGAACACTATCACGGGTGGCGCCGTTCCTATGCTGGGGCAAACAACTGGGCACACCGCGGCACCGTTGGCTGGTGGAACGGCTGGATTGTGCCCGGCTGGCTGTCTAATCCGGTGAAGATGTCCTCCATCCCTCGACCCGCCACGATTATCCAGGTGCTGGAGTCACGCGAGTACTTCCACGACTTGGGTACGTGGTGTGTAGACGGATGGCGCATCTGGTTTGACGGCAACAAGGGCTGGTTTACCAGCCACAACGGTGTAAGCAACTGGACGTTCCACGATGGTCACGCCAAAGCGATCAAGGTCTGTGCCACCTTTGGTGCCCTGCGATGGAATCTGGGTGACACCCCACCCGACGACTACCTGTGGGAATGGTGGCAAGGTGTGAACCCCGACGTCTTGCGCGCTTGGCAACAGAACTGCTGGAGAGTGCCTGAGTATCGCTAGTAACCTCGGCGGGGAGGGGAAACCCTCCCCGTTTCCCTTGTCAACTCACCCCAATTCATGATATAAATACGAAGGGCATATCGCTTCGCCCCAAAGTCTGGTGATTGAGGGGAAAGGATGACCAAGTACATCTTCGTCACTGGCGGCGTGGTCTCTTCCATTGGTAAGGGCATCACCGTCGCCAGCCTCGGACGATTGCTTCGCAGTCGCAGCCTCAAAGTAGCGCCTCTCAAGTTCGACCCTTACATCAATGTGGATGCTGGCACGATGAACCCGTATCAGCACGGTGAAGTGTTTGTCACCGACGACGGGGCAGAGACCGACCTAGACCTAGGGCACTACGAACGTTTCATCGACGTGGACCTCACCCGCCACTCGAACGTGACCACTGGCAACATCTACAATGCTGTTATCTCCAAAGAAAGACGAGGCGATTATCTGGGTGCGACCGTACAGGTCATCCCCCACATCACCAACGAGATTCAAGACCGCATCGTGCTGGTTGGCAAAGAACATAACGCCGACGTGGTTATCGCGGAAATCGGTGGCACGGTGGGCGATATCGAGGGGCTTCCTTTTCTGGAGGCTATTCGGCAGTTCAAGAAACGGGCAGGGGCGGAGAACGTGCTGTACATCCACGTCACGCTCATCCCGTTTGTAGGACCTTGGGGCGAAGTGAAAACCAAACCCACGCAGCACAGCGTCATCAAGCTGCGCGAAATCGGCATCCAGCCTGATATACTTGTGTGCCGTACCAAAGTGCCCATCTCCGACGAGATGAAGGATAAAATCTCACTGTTCTGCGATGTGGAGAAAGAAGCGGTCATCGAGGCGATGGATACCGAGAACATCTACGAGGTGCCGCTGCGCCTTGAGGAGCTGGGGTTGGCGGATTTGGTGGTGCGTCGACTCGGCTTGCCAAACAACCCACCTGACCTCGAGGACTGGCGCAAGATGGTAGAGGTGATGCGGCGTCCTCGTTACAACCTGCACATCGCGGTGGTGGGCAAATACACTGGCAACGGTGATGCCTACATTTCCATCGGAGAAGCGTTGCGGCACGCCAGCACCGCCAGCAACGCGCGGGTCAACATCCGCTGGATAGACTCCGAAGGGCTGGAGAAGGCATCGGATGTCGCTGTGCATCTAAAAGGCTTCGATGGCATCATCGTCGCAGGTGGTTTCGGCGTGCGCGGCTTAGAGGGCAAGATTGCTGCCATCCGTTACGCCCGCGAGCAGCGGGTGCCTTTCTTGGGGCTCTGTCTGGGCTTGCAGATGGCAGTGGTGGAGTTTGCTAGAAACGCTTGTGGGCTAACCGGAGCGCACTCGGAAGAGGTGGACCCGAATACCCCCTATCCCGTCATCCACCTGCTGCCGGAGCAAAAGGAGGTCTCCGATAAGGGAGCGACCATGCGTTTGGGGGCGTATCCCTGTCGCATTTTGCAGCGCACTCGCGCAGCAAAGCTCTATCGTGACGCGGTTGTCTACGAACGCCACCGCCATCGCTACGAGGTGAACAACGAGTACCGAGAGCGTTTGGCGGAGTTTGGGATGGTCTTCTCAGGGGTCTCGCCCGATTATCGGCTGGTAGAAATCATCGAATTAGAAAACCATCCCTTCTTCATGGCGACACAGTTTCACCCGGAGTTCCGATCGCGCCCGAATCGTCCGCATCCGCTCTTTCTTGGCTTCATCAAAGCGGCGCTGGAGAAGAGCGGGCATCGCCGCTGGGAAGGCGATGAGCCTGCGCCAACCGCCGTGCCAGTGGAGGTGGCAAGACAGGCGGAGAGTAGCGACGGACAACCGCTGACCGAGAGCCTGCTGCAGCTGGAGGAAGCATAGGTTTTGAACGTTTTTCAGACCGTGCTGTCGTTGTTTCTGGTGCTGCTCGCTGGATACTTGCTGAAACGCCGCGGCATCCTTCAGCATAGCGACACCGCTGTAATTAACCGTCTGATTATGGACGTCACCGTACCCGCTTTCGTCTTTCATGCAGTGTATAAGCAGCACATCAGCCCAGATATGGTGCGCGCCGCCTGGCTGTTTGCCCTCCTGCAGGTGCTGTTAATGGGGCTACTGTGGATACCTGTTCGGCTGCTGCGCCTGCCGCGTCCGATGATAGGAACGGTGCTGTTGACGGCGGTATATGGGAACACCGGGTTTCTGGGCTATCCGGTAGTTCAGGCGATTTTCGGCAAAACCGAAGGTGCCATGGCAGCGGCGGTCGTTTATGACCAGTTTGCAATGGCGATTCCGGTGCTAACCGTTGGGGTGGCAGTGGCGATGCACTATGGTGGCACGGGCAAACCCAGTTGGAATGAACTCACTGCCTTCTTGCGCACACCGACTTTTCTGGTGCTGGTAGCCACTATTGCGCTCAACGCGCTGCAGGTACGGTTACCGCTTGTCATCACCGAGGCAGCGCGACTAGTGGCAGGGGCGACGGTTCCATTGGTACTGCTCTCGCTGGGATTGATGCTGGAAGTTTCCCCGTCGCAGGCGAATCGCTACTCGCTGCCAGTGGTGCTGGTGATTGGCGTCAAGATGTTGCTGTTCCCCTATCTGATGTGGTGGACGACGGGATGGGCAGGCATTCAGGGCGTGGCAAGGCTGGTGGCGGTCACAGAAGCCGCCATGCCCAGTGCCATGGTCAACGCGGTGATCACGGCTCGATACGGTTGCGACTACCAGTTGGCAACGCTGGTGATTGTGTTGGGCACGCTATTGACAGTCGTGGTGTTGCCTATCGTTGCGACGTTGCTCGGGGTGGCATAAGGTTCAATGCAGGGCAGCAAATGCGGGGTTCACCCGAAGTATCACCACCAGCCGGTTCTGATAGACCAGCTCCGTGCCTGCTAACGGTTGCGCTACAAAGTCCCGCAAGGGGATACCGTACCAGCCTGATAGCTCAGACGAGAAGGCGACAATGTAGCGTACCCCCACACGGCGCAACAGCTCATAGCGCCAAGAGTCGTCGGTGCGGGCGTCCAAAAAACGCAGCGTTTCGCGAAATCGCTCGGCAAACTGTGGCGTCTCGCCCCAGTGTCCTGCGTAGACCCGATTGCCAGCAAATGGCGGGATGAATACTCCAAAAGAGGGCGTCGTCAGCACCGCTTCATCAGGACGGGTGTGCTGCGCCAACCATTGGATGGCTTGCCACTCTTCTGGCTCCATATATGCTCGGTGCATGCCAGTGTTCGCCATGTTGCGGACAAGGTTCTCTCCGTCGCGTATCAACCAGCGGATGTGGCTAGGAGTGGTCAGCGCGATGAGGATGGTCGCGACAATCATCGCCCGTCGCGGGGGCATTTGGCGCACTAGGCACCATATTCCCCATCCCGCTAACGCACATAGCGGCAGGTGTGCGCCCATCACCATCTTACGCTCGAACTTCATGGGCAAGTCGAGCCCCACAACTGTGAAAATTCGCGGCAGGTACTGCAAGCCGATACCCACTACTGCCCAGCATAGCAACAGCAACAGCGGCTCATCGCGCAGGCGTTTTTCACGCATCATGAACCACAGGGTAACCGCCGCCAGCACGAGCAGCGGGGCGTACCCAGCCAGCACATGCCACAGGGGCGGAGCAGCGGTCAGCACGTCAGCACGATGGCGGAAGATAGGGTCTACCCGATACAGCCAGTACTGATAAGCCACTGTTGGTAGACCGATGACACCCGCCGTCAGCACCATCAGCCACCGTTGCCGGTCGAGTCGCCCATGGACTACGCTGGTTACGAGAAGAAACGCCAGCCACGCTGCTGCAATTTGCACCACGTCATACGAGTGGATGTTGCCCAGCAGTAACGCCCAGATGCCTGCCCGAAGCGCGTATCGCCAGCTATTATGCTGAACAGCTTGCCAGAGGTCGAGCATGATAGCGGTCATTAGTAAGCTGCCCACCACAAACAGCGGGTTCAAGTATAACGACAGAAAGGTGAACGCTTCGGGCTGCCAGACGTCGATGGGCGCATTGATGCCTACATCCCGCCAGAAAATCCACCCCAGCCCTGCCGAAACACAGGCTAGCCACAGCGCAGGGAGACGTGCCCCCATCGGCAAGACCTGTTGATAGAACCTCCACAGCGTCCACAGCCACACAACACCAAACACCATGCGCACCGCATGAAACAACAGCAACACTGGTAGATGGCTCCAACGGGCAACAACGCCCATCGCCCAGAAGAGGAGGTTGGTCGACAAGCGGGGCTGCGGGTCGGTCGTGAAGCGGTTCTCAAAGAAGAAGTTCCCCTCCCACGCCTGTCGAATCCACGCCAGATAAACGCATTTGTCGTCGATGTTGTGGTTAATCCAGAAGTACTTTCGCTCAAACGCTAGCGAGGCTCCGAACAGGTAGGGTAACAGCGTGAAGGTTACAACCGCGAGGATTAGGGTCCAAGCCTTGCGGTCGGCACGGTGCAATGCGTCCGTTTCTTTCTGCATCTCTGCCAACACAAGGCACAATTAGGCGGTGACCGCCTGTTCTCCTGCCCGAGCAGCGATGGCGGTTTCAGTGATGTGGGACATTCGCGCTACCGTCGCCTGCAACTCAGCGTTTGACACCACATTTGTGCGCGCTCGCCCTGGTTCGCGACTGGACTGCTTGAAACCGCCACAGCTACACAATCTGCACATCGTGACCACCGCGCTGCACTTCGCCCACCAATACGGCAGACTCGCCCTGACGCTGCAAAAACTCCACCAGTGCAAGGCTTTGTTCGCGTGGCACAATCACCACCATGCCGATGCCCATGTTGAACGTGCGAAACATCTCCGGATCAGGCACATTCCCCTTTTCTTGGATTAGCCGGAAGATGAACGGTACCTCCCACGACCGTCGGTCGATAATCACGCGACAATCGCTGGGCAGCACGCGCGGGATATTCTCGTAGAAGCCGCCGCCAGTGATGTGCGCCATCGCGTGGATGTCAAACTGCTGCAACGCCTCCATCATAGGACGCAAATAGCAGCGGTGAGGACGTAGCAACTCCTCTCCCAAAGATGTTCCCAGCTCGGGCAAGTAGCTATCTACTCGCATTCCTGCCAGCTCAAACAGCACATAGCGTGCCAGCGAGAAGCCGTTCGTGTGCAAACCGCTCGATGCCAGACCGATGACGGCATCGCCGGGCTCCACTCGGCTGCCATCGATCACCCCATCGCGTTCCACCACGCCCACAATGGCTCCAGCAAGGTCATATTCGCCTTCCGCATACATGCCTGGCATCTCGGCGGTTTCGCCACCCAGCAGTACGCATCCCACCTCCCTGCACGCCTCCGACAACCCTTTCACCACCTCTACCAGCACCTCTGGTTGTAACTTGCCAGTGGCAAAGTAGTCCAAAAAGAACAGCGGACGCGCCCCTTGCACAAGGATGTCGTTTACACAGTGGTTGACCAGATCGTGCCCAATGGTATCGTGTCGTCCCATCAGGAACGCAATTTTCAGTTTCGTGCCGACCCCGTCGATGCTGGCGACCAACACTGGTTGGCGATACTCAGACAGATTGAACTGATACATCCCTCCAAAGGCTCCCAGCCCCGCCAACACTTCGGGCGTCTGTGTCGCATGGATCAAATCCTTCACACGGAGCAGTACGGCGTTTGCCGCGTCGATATCTACCCCTGCCTGCCGATAGGTAACTGGCTCCTCTGGCATGGTTGTCGCCTCCTCATCCACAAACTACGCGCACATTATAACCTGCATCGGTCTATGCGTCAAACGCAGCCGAAGGACATTGCTGCCCCATAGGGGAAATCTTTTGCCGATAACAGCAGGAGGTCGCATCAATGTCGCTATGCACGGTACGGTTCTTCAGTCAGTCGCTGGGAAAGGCTTCGGAGATGTTCGTGGTGTTGCCCGACTCGGGTGAACCACCCTTTCCAGTGCTCTACCTGCTACATGGGTTATCGGATGACGCTTCCATCTGGCTGCGCCGCAGTAGAATCGAGTGGTACGTACGCGATTTGTCGCTGGTCGTGGTGATGCCAGACGGCGGCAGGGGATGGTATACGAACGCAGTGAACGGAGATGCCTACGAAGACCATATCATGATAGACGTCGTCGGGCAGACGGAGCGTCTGTTCCCTGTACGCCGTGAGCGTCCGTATCGGGCTATTGCTGGCTTGTCCATGGGTGGATATGGCGCCATAAGCCTCGCCCTGCGTCATCCCGACCGCTTTGTCGCGGCGGCGAGTCTGTCGGGAGCGGTCGGTATAGGGCATCGCCCGATGACGGACGAGATGCCTGCCGATTTTCGCCGAATCTTCGGGGACAACCCACAGGGCTCCGAAAAAGACCTGTTTGCGTTGGTGCAGCGCGTTGACGTAACGCAACTTCCCAAGCTTTGGCTGGACTGCGGCTTGGACGACTTTCTCCTCGAAGACAATCGGGCGTTCCATGCGCATTTGAAGACGCTAGGCATTCCACATGTCTACCACGAGTTTGCGGGCGCACATACGTGGGACTACTGGGATGAACATATCCAGCAAGTGCTGCAGTTTGTGATGGAAGCGATGGGGACGTGAATGAGATTACGCCACAAGCTATCCGAGAGATTGCTGGTTTTACCGCCAGAGTAGAGGGCTGGCTGACGCTGGAGGAGGGGATACTATTATATGAGCTCGCGCGGGCGTGTACGGGGCGCGGCGTGATTGTGGAAATCGGTTCCTACAAGGGCAAATCCACCATCTGGTTGGCGAAAGGCTCGTTAGCTGGTGCTGGGGTGAAGGTTTATGCTGTAGACCCCCATACTGGCTCGGCGGAACACAGGCAAGGTGACCAGGCTATATGGACATACGAGGAGTTCTTTGCTAACCTGCGGCGTGCAGGAGTCGATGCAGTGGTGCAGCCGCTGGTTGCAACCTCTGCGGAAGCCGCCTCGGTGCTGAACCTGCCAGTAGAGCTGGTTTTTATCGACGGCGACCACCAGTACGAGATGGTACGGCAAGACTTCGACCTATGGTTTCCGAAACTGGTGGAAGGGGGATATCTGCTCTTGCACGATACCATCCGGTGGGATGGCCCTCGACGGGTCGCCCGAGAATCTATTTATCGCTCGGCCGTCTTTCGCCAAGTAGGTTTTGTCCACTCGATTACTTACGGGCAGAAGGTGCGGCGAAACGCTGCCGCAGACCGGCTTCGTCAACGCTATCTGCTCGTTCTTCACACGGTGTACGACTGGCTGACCTGCATCCGCGTTCCCACACCGCTCAAGCAGGCTGCGAAATCCCTCTTCGCAGGATTACAGGGGACAACGAAGCCGTTTGGATAAGTCGGGGGCGGTTTCTCCCGCAACGAAAACCGCCCCTCTGCCGATAACCCGCTACTCTTCGCTAAAGGTCAGCGGGTCGATGTCCTCCTCTTCGGTGGGCGGAGTGATGGGTGGTTCCGCAATATCGAAGGGGGTCTCCTCCAGTTCCTCTTCGGAAACGGTCTCGTCTTCTTCAAACAGCTCTTCCTCGCCTGGTAAAAGGACTTCGCCTGCTTCCACCACTGGAATATCTCCGCGCTCGATCATGTCGGGCAAAGGAGGTTCTATCTCGCGGTGTAGCACGGGATCGTAGGCTTCTGGAGGTATCTCCGCCCCCTCGGCGAGCGGTTGCGGTTGAAGCTCACGATACGCCGCGTAGCCCGTACCCGCAGGGATGAGACGCCCGATAATCACGTTCTCCTTCAGCCCTACCAGGTCGTCCTTCTTGCCGCGCACCGCCGCTTCAGTTAGCACATGCGTGGTGCGCTCGAAAGACGCTGCTGACAGGAAGCTCTCGGTGGTCAGCGCGGCTTCAGTGATACTTTGTAGCACCCACTCTGCCGTCGCTTCACGTCCACCTTGGCGACGCACACGCTCGTTCTCCGCTTCGAAGATGAACTTGTCCACGATGCTGCCCGGTAGGAAGCGCGTATCGCCAGGGTCTACCACACGCCGCTTCTTCAGCATCTGGCGCACGATAATCTCGATGTGCTTGTCATGAATGTCCACACCCTGCTGCTTGTAGACCTTCTGTATCTCCTGCACCAGATACTCTTGCACTGCACGCACACCCTTGAGCTTCAGCAGCTCTCGCGGCTGTAGCAGTCCCTCGGTCAGCGCGTCGCCAGGTTCTACCGTGTCGCCCACCTTCACCTTCAGCTCGCCGCGCCCAGGCACCGGATACACCTTGATAACCTGTACCTCCTGGATGCCCGCCTCTAATAGGCGCGCCAGATGCTCTGACGTTATTTTCTCGCCCTCGCGCACGATAACGGCGTCGGGGTCGCCTTCTGGCAAAGACGGGTCTAAGACGCTTTTCGCGGCTACCTCGTCTAACACCCCTTCGCCGCTGTCGGTAATGGTGACGGGTACGTGCAGGATTACCTGACGCATCAGTTCATGGCTTTCAATGGCAGCGACTGTGCCAGCATACTCCGACATGATCGCGCGTCCTTTCAGCGCTTCGGTCGCCATGAAGAGCTCGATCACGCGCGGCAGGCTGCCCGCTGGTGTGATGTAGGTATCCATTAGCTCGCGGAACTGCTTTGCGCTAATGGACACCCCTTCCTCACTGACCTCGCCCTCTTGCTCCGCCAGTGCCCGACGCCGCTCTTCATAACGCCCGACATCGCGGCGCAGCTCCTCCAACAGCTGCATGCGCACATTGGCGAACTGCTTGCCACCAGTGATATACGTACCTGCTACCCCTCCGGTGTGGAAGGTGCGCATGGTTAGCTGCGTGCCTGGCTCGCCGATAGACTGCGCAGCGATAATTCCTACCGCTGTGCCAATCTCCACCAACTTGCCTGTCGCCATGTCGCGACCATAGCACTTAGCGCAAACCCCGCGATGATGTTCGCAGGTTAACGGAGAACGCACTAAAATGCCCCTTTGTCGCATCAGGCGGAAATGCTCTAGCGCTTGGACGTCGGTTGCCTGCTCCGCGATGCTATCCAGATCGCTCAGGATGGCGTCAATGCGCCGTGCTGCCTCGTCGGTAATAAGCTCTCCCGCCTGAGCGAGTAGTTCTCCTGTTATCGGGTCGCGAATATCTTCCAATGCCGTCCGAGCGCGGATCCGTTCCGCGACCGTTTCCACTAGGCTAGACAGGTCTTCCACTGGTTTGATGGCGATGCCAGTCGTGGTGCCACAATCGTAAGCACGCACAATCACATCCTGTGCGGCGTCCACCAGACGGCGAGTTAGATATCCCGCGTCTGCGGTTCGCAGCGCGGTGTCGGACATGCCCTTTCGCGCGCCGTGTGTGGACACGAAATACTCCAACACCGACAAACCTTCGTGGAAGTTGGACTTGATGGGCAGCTCCTCCATCAGGTTGCCGCGAGAGTCGGCGAACAGCCCACGCATCCCCGCCAGCTGCGACAGCTGCTT
>Ga0272447_1000936_pt1 | contig 19978 bp, 22 predicted proteins | sample YNPCB0133_FD_194589 | JGI IMG/M metagenome (GOLD analysis project Ga0272447, IMG submission 194589) | Hot spring microbial mat communities from Yellowstone National Park, WY, United States - YNP-CB-013-3 | ecosystem: Environmental > Aquatic > Thermal springs > Hot (42-90C) > Sediment | place... | reverse complement strand
CGTCGACAAGGTCGAGAGCGCAAGGACGATTCCCACTGTCTCGAGGATAGGAATGAAGATGAGACTATACTCCACAGGTTTCGGCAAAGCCATCCTCGCATTCTTGAGCGAGGACGAGCTCGAACAGTATCTGAAGAACGTACCACTCAACAGATGCACGCCGAACACCATCACAGACCCAGAAAGGCTCAAGCAAGAATTGCTCTTGGTGAGAGAAAGAGGCTACGCCATCGACAACGAGGAGAACGAATACGGAGTCAAGTGTATCGGCGCACCTGTTTTCGATTACACCAACAAGGTGATCGGCGCAGTCAGCGTCACCGCCGCGTCCGGTCTGCTGAACGAGGAAACCATACCGAAGATCGCACAAGAAGTGATCAGCACAGCAAGAGAAATCTCGAAGAAGCTGGGCGGCATCACTGCTTCGTGATACCGTACTTCTTTATCTTGTAGCAGAGTGTTTTGTAGTTCAAGCCGAGCATCGAGGCTACCTTCTTGCGGTTCCAGTTGTACTTTTCAAGGAAGATCCTTATCGTCCGCTTTTCAACGCTCGTAACCACCTTTCTCACGTACTCGGGCAATCTCAGTTCTCGCTCGGTCCGACTTGGGATCGAGTTCACGAAGTAGTCGACGACGTTCAGACCCGCGGCGTACATGTGGACTACCTTGACTAGCTCTTCAGTGTTTCCCGGCCAGTCGTATTTCAGAAACAAGTCCATGATGTCTTCGCTCGGAAACTTCAACGGCACGTATCTGTGCTTCTGGTGTATCGAAGAGAGAATCCAATCGACCATGTATGGGATGTCGTTCTTACGCTCTCTCAAAGGGGGAATACGAACGTTGCAGAAACCTTCCACGGGAAGATCACTGAAAACGATCCTCCTCGTCTTACCGTTCAAGTTGACCTCGAAGACGCTCTCTTCGAGTTGAACGTACTTCCCGGCGGAGAAGTATTCGAGGTATGCGAGCAAATGCACACCTGTCTCGGCCACGAAAGCGATCGCTCCCTCAGAACTGTTACGCAGTCTTTGGAGTTCTCTCAAGATCTCGTGAGCGATCACACCCTGCAACTCAGCGTAGCTGTACAGTACCTCGTGCTTCCTCTTGAGTTCCTCCAGTTCGAGCCTGCTTTCGAGATACCTGATGGCCATCATCACGCCATCCATCGAAGTGACGAAAATCGTGGTGGGATTGTCGAATTTCTTCGGTCCCATCACCACGTCCCAGAACTCCTCTAACAGCTTCTTCTCGTAGTCACCCTCACCGTAGAAGTCAACGAAGAGCCTCTCTTTACTCGATGAAAGTTCAACACTGCCGAGCACGTTCGAAGGCAGAAGGACCCTTATCATGTCTATCCCTCGCTCGCGCTACATGCCATGGCGATCGAGAGCAACTTGCTCTCCGCGGTATCGGCCCTGGAAACCAGTACAACGGGTGCCTTCGCGCCGATCACCATCCCCGCGATCTTGCCGTTTGCAAGATAGATCGCAGATTTTCCGAGGAAGTTACCCGAATGAATGTCGGGCACGATCAAGAGGTCCGCGTAACCCGCAACTGGACTCTTCACTCCTTTCACTTCCGCGGCTCTCGAGCTCAAAGCGTTGTCCAAACCCAAGGGTCCGTCGACGATGCAGTTCTTTATCTCACCACGCTGGTTCATTTTCGCAATTATTGCAGCTTCAACTGTCTCGGGCATGGCAGGGTTTACCGTCTCGACCGCACAGATGAGAGCCACTTTAGGCAATTCGTAGCCCAGTTTGCGTAGAACCCCTACCGCATTGCTTATGAGCATCACCTTCTCCTCGAGTGAAGGTCTTATAACAATACCTCCATCCGACACGAACACGACCCGGTCCAGTGCGGGCACCTCGATCGCCGCAAGGTGTGTCAGAAGTCCTGCACCTCTCAGTCCCCAGTCCTTGTTGAGCACAGCTTTCAAAAGGGTTGATGTCTTCACAAGGCCCTTGACCAGAACATCAGCACGTTTAGAAGAAACGAGCTTCACACCTTTCTCGCTCGCATCACTTTCATCACAGCTGTCGATGAGTTCTACATCAACTGAATTTGCGTAGTTCTGTAATTTCTGCAACTTTCCCACGAGGAAGATGCGATCCACCAATCCTTCTCTTTTCGCCATCAAGGTTGCCTCGACTGCTTCTTCGTCCTCGGCACCAACGACAACGAGATTCTTTTTTCCCGCTCTCTTAGCCATTTCGATCAATTCGCTGAGGGACCTCATGCTTCACGACCTCCAATCGCGGGCCGCCATCGCCACGTAGACTATCGCCATGATTGTGTTGAAGACCACAGAATAATCGTTGTGGACGAACCTCACGGTGCGACCATCGATCCTCTCGATGCCAGGGATCAGCTCGGCCAAGTCTGCGTACACCGTGTCCTTCATTTCAACCTTCAGCTCCACAGGTGTGTCGAACCCGTACAGCACCAGTTCGTTCCTCGGAATCTTCACAGCTTCGGCTGCTGCTCTTTTCATCTCTCCGAACAAGCGCTTCTTCGGTTTCATGATGGCTGCGTAACGTCCAAGCCCCATCTTGGTGTCAACGAACAGCCATTTTCCTCGAAATTCTCTCTTCAACTCCTCGCCGAGCGCACCATCACCAACGACGAGACAGACAGGAACATTGTGATGTGCGGCAAAGGCGGCGTTTATGAGCGCCTCGTTCATCCTTTTCCCGTTGATCCAAACGTTGTGTATCAGCGAGCTCGAATAGGTGTGGTCCATGATCGCGTTCTTGGTACCGATCCCCGCGTGATAGCCCAAAAAGATCACCCTATCGAACGTCGCGTCGAGACCGCTCATCATGTAATCTTTTCTTATCGGACCGTGTACGAGGCTTACGTTGTCGAACTCTTCACATATCCTGTAAGGTATAGCCGTACCAGAACCGTGAGCATCACAGATCAACACGTGCTCGATCTCAACTCCCGAAGAGAACAACCCGTCGAGCAACGCTCTCAAATGTTCGTGCAAGACTTCCGAAGCTTCCTTCTTACTGGTGTCGACCTCTCCCCACGTGGCGATACCTGCCAGACCTTCCATGTCGACTGAGATGTAGATCCTCATACGATCCCTCCTCGTTGCTCACCTTTTCGAATGATACCACGAAGATTGTTCCAAGATGGTATGATTTTTGTGGTGATGGGTCTGGTTTTCATCGATCCGAGCGGAACAATACCGATCTCGCTCACTGGAAAATTCTGTCGTATGAACTGTGCGCATTGCGGTGGGCACTACCTCGGCCACATGAAAACGCTGTGGGAGATGGAGCAACTCGCGAGAGAAGGACACAAGAGTTTTCTCATAAGCGGCGGACTCGAGGGAGATTTTCTCGTACCCTTCAGAAAGTATTTGAACCATCTGAGGCATCTCAAGGAAAGCTATGGGCTCTCTTACAACTTTCACGTGGGTTTCCCACAATCTTTCATGGAAGATCTCGAAGGCTTGGCCGACGTTGTGAGTTTCGATTTTTTCGCCGATCCAATGGTCATGGAGGCCGTCTATGGGTTCAGCGTTGAACCAGTGAGACTTCTGGACGCCATCGCACGAACAAGGGTCTTCGCCGTACCACACGTAACGATTGGAATTTTGGAAGGTCACATATCACACGAGTATGAAGCATTGAAGATGCTTTCGGAACGTTTCAGTGCCGTGGTTCTGAACGTGTTCATACCAACTTTCGGAACGAAGTTCTCCCAAGCTCTTCCACCTGACCTTTCGAGAGTGAAAGAACTTTTCAGTTACGCCGCCGAGAAGTTCGATCATTTGGTGCTTGGTTGCATGCAACCACGTGGCGAATACAGACGCTTGCTGCAAGAATCGGTGAAAGAGTTCGCGAACGTCATCGTGAAGCCAACTTTCAAGGTCGACTTCGATTTCAAGGGTTGTTGTGCCCTTTGGTTGGCCAAATCCAGAGCGGAGGTGGTGAGGCGTGTACGATAAAGAACAGCTCAGGAGGATCTTTGATGCGTTCGAGCAGTGGCAAGCGCAGGTGGAGAGCGACCTGAAGAAGTATCCAGAGAGGAAGGAGAAGTTCGTATCGAGTTCTGGCTACGAGTTCAAGAGATGCTACACGCCACTCGACGTCTCAGAGCTGGATTATTTGAAAGACCTCGGCATGCCGGGAGACTATCCGTACACGCGAGGCGTTCAGAGAACCATGTACCGTGGAAGGCTCTGGACGATGAGGCAATACGCGGGCTTTGGAACCGCGGAAGAAACGAACAAACGCTTCAAATATCTTTTGCAGCAGGGCCAAACGGGCTTGTCGGTGGCGTTCGATCTACCCACGCAGATCGGTTACGATTCGGACCACCCACTCGCCGAAGGTGAGGTTGGACGCGTGGGTGTCGCGGTGGATTCCTTGAAGGATATAGAGACACTTTTCGACGGTATTCCACTGAAAGACGTCAGCACCTCGATGACCATAAACTCCACCGCAGTCATACTTTTGAGCATGTACGCCGTGACGGCGGAAAAGCAAGGAGCAAAACTCGAAGAACTGAGAGGAACGATACAGAACGACATTTTGAAAGAGTACATAGCGAGGGGTACTTACATCTTCCCACCAGAACCGTCCATGAAGATCGTCACGGATATCTTCGAATTCTGTGCCCAGCACATGCCCAAGTGGAACACGATAAGCATCAGCGGCTATCACATAAGAGAGGCCGGTGCCAACGCGGTCCAAGAGCTCGCCTTCACGTTTGCTGATGCAGTCGCTTACGTTGAAGCGGCCATCAAGGCCGGACTGGATCCGAACGTGTTCGGAAGACAGCTGTCGTTCTTCTTCGCCGCGCACAACAACTTCTTGGAAGAGATCGCGAAGTTCAGAGCCGCGAGACGCGTTTGGGCGAAGATCATGAAGGAGCGCTTCAACGTCACGAACCAAGAGGCCCTCAGACTCAGGTTTCACACCCAGACTGCTGGTTCCACGCTCACAGCACAGCAGCCACTGAACAACATAGTCCGTGTCGCAATCCAAGCACTGGCGGCCGTGCTCGGTGGAACTCAATCTTTACACACCAACTCTTTCGACGAAGCTCTCGGCCTTCCAACGGAACAATCCGTACAGGTCGCGCTCAGGACACAACAGATCATAGCCTACGAGTCAGGTGCCGCGGACATCGTCGATCCACTGGCAGGCTCATTCGCTTTGGAAGCTCTGACTAACCAGATCGAGGAAAAGGTCTGGGAGTACTTGCAAAAGATCGACTCTTTGGGCGGCATGGTTCGAGCGATAGAACTCGGATACGTTCAAAAGGAGATCCACAAGAGTGCGTACGAGCAACAGCTGGCGATTGAAAGAGGCGAACAAATTGTTGTGGGAGTGAACGCGTTTCAAACCAAAGAAGAAAGACCGGTTGAAAACATCTTGAAGGTTGATCCCGCACTTGAAGAGAAGCAGAAACAGGCCCTCAGACAACTGAGAGAGCAGAGGGACAACAGGGCCGTCGCGAACGCGTTGAAGGAATTGAAACAAGCTGCGAAGGAGGGTAAAAACATCGTTCCATACGTGTTCGAAGCGGTCAAGTGTTACGCAACCCTTGGTGAGATAAGCGATGTTCTGAGAGAAGTTTACGGAGAGTACACCGAGAGCACATCGATCTGAGGGGGTGAATCAGATGAAGAAGTACAGGATCTTGATCGCAAAACCTGGGTTGGATGGACACGATCGCGGTGCAAAGGTCGTCGCGCATGCCCTGAGGGATGCGGGTTTCGAAGTGATATACACCGGTCTGAGACAGACTCCCGAGCAGATCGTGAAAACTGCGATCCAGGAGGACGTCGATTTGATAGGGCTCTCGATCCTGTCTGGTGCGCACCTACAGTTGTCCAAGAAGGTGATCGAGCTGATGAGAAAAGAAGGTATAGCAAGCATTCCAGTCTTCGTGGGAGGCATAATCCCACCCGACGATGTACCCAAGTTGCTGGAGATAGGTGTCGCGCGTGTGTTTGGGCCAGGAACACCGCTTTCGAAGATCGTTCAGGAGGTTAGAGAGGTCTTGGAAGGGGTGGCGAGTACGAGTGAATCATAAGCAGATCGCCAAGTTCATAACGTTGATAGAGAACGAACCTGAAAGGGCGAGACAAGTACTGAAGGATCTACCGAGAAAAACTTGTCCTGTGATCGGTTTCACGGGTAGCCCAGGCGTGGGCAAGAGCACGTTGATCGATCAGGTGATCGCGAGGCTTAGATCCATGAATAAAACGGTCGCCGTCGTTGCAGTGGATCCATCCAGTCCTTTCAGTCAGGGTGCCTTCCTCGGTGACAGAGTCAGGATGAAGAAACACTTCCTTGACGAAGGTGTCTTCATTAGGAGCATGGCATCCCGCGGCGCACTCGGTGGATTGAACGAGAGCATCTACGATGTCGTGGAATTGCTCGAAGCCGCGGGTTTCGATTACGTTCTTGTCGAAACGGTGGGTGTCGGTCAAGCTGAGGTCGAGGTGCGGTATGTGGCAGACGTGGTCGTGCTGGTGCTGTCACCGGGCTTTGGAGACGAAATGCAACTGTTGAAGGCGGGCGTCATGGAGATCGCGGACATATATGTCGTGAACAAATCGGATCTTGCGGGAAACGACTCGCTGTACGATCAGCTGATCGGCTTTCTCACCTTCGCTGGAAGGGATGTCTCAAGCGTCGTGAAGACCTCGGCCTTGAACGGCAGCGGAGTTGAAGAGCTCGTGGATAAAATGACGACATTGTGGAAGACTCTCGTTGAAACAGGAAGATTGAAACAGCTGAGAAGAGAAAGGTTGAGACACCACGCAGAGACACTCGCGAGGAGAACGCTGCAGAAGTATCTTTCACTCGTGGATTCAGAGGATCCATACAAAGCTGTCGAGTCGGCACTCAGATCGATGTGTGAACGCTTGAAAAATGGTCAGGGGGGAGGGACTTGAACCCTCGACCTCCGGACCCCGATTCCGGCGTTCTGGCCAACTGAACTACCCCCTGAGCCAATACAAATGATACCATAGAGGCGGGACTTTGACAACTGCTCGAGGAGGATATGGTTTTAGGGAAACGTATCTTGGGCAGAGCCCAAGTAGTAGTAAGATTAACACCCACCAGAGGCAACAGCCTCTGTTGCTATGGAGTCAACTTTGCTCCATCGAAGATGACCCAACGAGCCATCAAAAATTTCATCCCCTTTAGGAGATTGGGAGTGTCAAATTGAACGCTTGCACCAGGAATGAATTCGTGGTAGAATTAAAAACGCGGGGCGTGGCGCAGGTTGGCTAGCGCGCTTGCATGGGGCGCAAGAGGTCGCTGGTTCAAGTCCAGTCGCCCCGACCAGGCGGCGAAAGCCGCCTTTTCTTTTCAAAGCCATCTCGTTCGCGAAAGATCTCAATCTCAGTGAGAGAACCTGCACGGTTTTTGAGGGTTCTCAAAGTTCAACCGTTTCTCGACTCTACTTTGTTGAAATGCTCCTGAGCCTGCTGGATCAATTGCATGCGTCTTCGCGCCCTTGCCATCCGAGAATCTCGGTAGATTTTTCTTCTAAGGTTTTGTACTCTGTGAAAAAGTGTTCGATCTCGAGAAGAAGGTGCCGAGGCAAATGCGTTAGGCGTTCAACATCATTGAAACGAAGATTCAACGTGCAGCCAGTATCTTTTGTCGTGTCCCCTCCCGCATCTTCAGTACTCCGATGGGCCGAACCTGCACAACACATCCAAAGAATGCTGGCTCATAGTTCACAACGAGGACATCCAGCGCATCTCCATCTTCCGCGAGAGTGTTCAAAATGAACCCGTAATCATCAGGATAATGCAAGGGTGAATGAAGCACGATGATGTCAGTTTTCATCATACCCCACGTAGATTGTGGGTCATAAGTTCCCCGCCAAGCTTTCTTTTGCAAATCATTGAGACCAACAACCAAATCAGAGATATGGTGTTGACCCCCCTTGACCATTTCGGCGAGATAGTGTAATATAGCCTTGGTTGAGCCCCCATCGTCTAGCGGCCTAGGACACTGGCCTTTCAAGCCAGAAGCAGGGGTTCGAATCCCCTTGGGGGCGCCAGTTGGAGAAGATTCAAGAGATCGAAGGAAGGGCCGCTCCTGTTCGGAGCGGTTTTTCATGCCCGCTCTTTCGAGGAAGATCTGCCCAGACAAAAAAGTGGCGGGCTTATGACCCGCCTTCCAATTGGAAAATTCATCTGAAGTGTGGCTCCGGCGGCAGGACTCGAACCTGCAACCTAGTGGTTAACAGCCACCCGCTCTGCCGGTTGAGCTACGCCGGAGCGTCGGTTTTCGACAACAATTCTAATCAAAAGCTCTTTCCATTTCAAGTGTAGAGTTATTTACTCTTAGATTAACACTGAGAAGATCAGGTGAGGCGAATGTGGAAGAACTTGCCGAAGGAAGTCAAGCGCTATCTCGTCTTGTACTCCATGACTGGTTTTTCTTTCTCCGCGATCATCGCGGCCCCAACGCTTGGAAAGGTGTTGAATATCTCAATAGAAGAGCTTGGATGGCTTTTCAGTTTTTCTTACATCTTGCAGGCCATTCTCACTTACGTTTTGGGCAGAAATTCGAGAGCATCAGCGTGAACTACGGTTACGCACTGGCAAGAACTTTCTTCGCCCTCGGAAGTATCTTTTTCATCTTGGCGCGCAACATCTATGGGTTCGTGGCCGCACAACTCTTGCTCGGGGTTACGGACGTCTTCTACCCTTGTCAAGTCATGTACGAAAGGGCTCTCTTTCCACCGAAAAAGCGCGAGGAGATTTACTCGACGCAGTTCCTCATCACCGAGTTCACGAAGGCGGTAGTTTACTTTTTCCTGGTGTTCATTCTGTCGAAGTACATGAAGGATCTGAGATTTCTCTCGGCAATATTCTTCTCGACCTTTGTGGCGAACATCTTTTATGCCTTCTCTTTCCTGAAGATCTTGCCACGCGTCAAGAGTGGCTCGAGTCTTCACGAGGACCACGTCTTGGCCACGAGCGTGAACGGTCCTTTCATCTCGATAATGCTGCACCAGTACTTGGCTTACATGGCGTTCAGTTTTTCGAGTTTTCTCATCATCTCGTACTATCTCATGGACCATTTCAAACTGGACAGTTCCTCGCCCTTTTTGTTTGAGATGATCTTTTCAGCGTCACTGGTCGTGGCATACCCATGGAAGACAAAGGTCAACAACAGTACGATCAGGAATTTGATCATCGGCTCAGTGTTGATCATCGTCACCTTTGCTCTGTGGTTCGTACCCAACGTGTACATGTTCTTCGCTTCCCACGTGATCATGGGATTTGGTTTCATCCTGTGGTTTCCAGCAAAAGAAACCATCAAGATGAGCTTGTCACCGAGAGAACTGGGCAGATGGGAAGGTTTCTTCCAAGGACTGAACATCTTCAGCAGAACTTTTGTGCCCGTGGTGTCGACACAGATCGCAGGAAGGCTCGGACACAGGTGGGTGTTCTTGACCTCAGCTTTCATCTTCACTGCGAGCCTGTTGAGTTCCATCCCCGCGATGCGATGGTTCCACAGAATCGAAAAGATCAGGGTATGAACAGCTCTTCTGCATTTTTCACCAGAGTTTCTGCGACATCCTCAATGTCCATGTCCAAGATCCTTGCGATCTTTTCGACCACGAACCTCACGTAGATCGGTTCGTTCCTCTTACCCCTGATCGGTTGAGGAGCCAAGTAGGGACAATCCGTCTCGCTCAGGATGTTTTCGATCCCCACAGTCATCACAGCTCTCCTCAGCTTGTGGTTGTTCGGGTACGTAATCGGACCACCCACACCGATGTACATTCCGAGTTCGACGAACTTCAGTGCCCATTCTTCATCCGCGGAGAAGGCGTGCACGACGCCCCCTCGCGTCGGTAATCCCACGCGGCTTATGATCTCGTAAGCTTCGTCGTAGGCATCCCTGACGTGGACGATCACGGGCAGATCGACGTCCTTCGCAAACTTCAGTTGCGCCTCGAAGACCTTTCGCTGTTGCTCCTTCGAAGACAGCATCCTGTAGTAATCCAGACCACATTCGCCAATGGCAACCACCTTTTTGTGCTCGAGCAGTTCTTCGAAAACTTGTAGAAAGTTATCTGGAACGTTTGAAGCTTCGTGGGGATGAACGCCCACCGAGCAATAGAGCTTCTCATGTTTCTGACTCAAGGAAAGCGCCTGCTTAGAATCCTCCACGTCTATGCCCACGTTGACAACGAAGGAGAAGTTGTGTGAGTCGAGTTTTTGGAGCACCTGCTGAAGGTCCTTCTCGAACTGGTGAAAATGCAGATGTGCGTGTGTGTCTGTCAGTCTCATTGTTTTTAGACCTCCTTTTGCAATTAGAATTTTATCAGGAAGGAAGAACATGGCGTGGATTAGAAAACCGTGGCTCGCATTGAGCCTGATGTTGATCCTCGCTATTCTTTCGACCCTCCAACTTCCAAGGTTGAAGGTGAGGGCCTACTTCAAGGCGCAGGTTTCTGGAGAATCCCACTACGTTGTTGCGGAGAGGGAGATTTCCAGGACCTTTCACCTGAGAGATGTCGCAATCGTGGCGGTGCCGTACACAACACGAGATCAAATAAACATTGTGGCTCGAGAACTCCGAAGTTTGGATGGTGTCGCCATGGTGATCAATCCGTTTGAATTTCCCCTCACGATGGCCAACAACACGTCCATCGCTCAGCGACTCAGGCTCATTGGACAATACGAAGGCCGAGATTACGCTCTGCTGGTGACGTTCATTTCGAAGAGTCCCGAAAGCACTTCGAGAAGCATCCATCGTTTGGTAGAACCAAAGGGAGGTGTCATGTTTGGAATTTCATACATCGGTGCGATGGCGATGGACTACGTCCGAATCATCCTGACTTACCTCACGCCAGTCGCGATCGCGATAATGTTCTCGATCTTTTACCTCACGCTCAAGAACTTCTGGGCAGCGTTGCTGGCATTTTTGCCGAGCATTTTGGCCACCGTCTACTTGCTTGGTCTCTACGCTGCGATAGGCAAACCGATCAGTATGGAGAACGTCCTCATGCCGTTCATAACATTGATAATGGGAAGTTCTGCGGCGCTTCATTATGTGAACAGGTATTTGAGTTTGAAAGATCCCAGCAGGTATGAAAGATCTCGCAAAGCTTTCAAGGAAACCTTTTTAGCACTGTTCATGACCGTTCTGACCACGGTGGTTGGCTTTCTGAGCTTGGGACTCACGAGCTCACCGGTGATGAGGGAGCTCGGCTTCAGCGGTGCAATGGGCATGACTGCGGCTGGTGTGGCGACGTTCGTTTTCCTGCCACCCACAGTTACACTCATCGAACACAGAAGAATGTCTGAGATCGTCGAAAAGAGAACTCTGAAGAAGAGAAGAACGAAGTTGCTGATTTTTCTCGCATTGTTCACGTTCTTCTGTTTCTTCATCAATAAGGTGAAAGCAGACTTTCACTCCCTGCTGTTCTTCAGGTCCAACTCCAAGGTCATGAAGGGAGCACGTATAGTGGAAGCCATCGCGGGCATAAAGGTGCCCATTTTTCTGAAGGTCGATCTCGACGTGGACGTTGAAAGCCAGGAGGGCCTCGCAACCTTGAGAAAGGTCAAAGACAGTTTGAAAGATCACTGTGAGAGGACCTTCTCGATCCTCGATCTACTCGAATTGTTTCCACAACCTTTGAGGAACTTCGTTTTGATCCTTTTGCCCAAAGGGATCTTGTTCGACCGTGAGAACAATTCCACCCTGATGCTGGCCTTCCCAAAACAGGTGGACAGCAACAGTTACGAGCAGATCGAGAAAATCGTATCTTCGCTCGTCTCTGGTCCGATCAAGTCCATCAAACTTTCCGGGGAAGACTTCAAGTACATGGAGATGAACAGATTCGTGATTCAGAACTTGCGAGCGAGTTTGATGTTTGCCTTGCTCGCCATAGCGTTCATGATGTGTCTAACGTTGAAAAACTTCAAGCTCGGTCTTGTGAGCTGTCTTCCAATTGTAGCAACGTTGTTCAGTCTGTACGGTGCGATGGGACTGCTGAAAGTACCGTTGAACGCAATAAGTGCATGCATCATGAGCATCGTGCTCGGTGCAGGGATAGACTACGCGATACATTTTTCTTGCGCATATTTGAAACATGGTTCTCTCGAAGAGGCCTATAGATTCACCCTAAGACCCATCGTCGCCAACGCATTCGGTGTCGCACTGGGGTTCTCTGTGCTGTTCTTTTCTCCCATGAAGGTCCACGCGCACATCGCGGCGCTGATATTCGTTGGAATGGTCCTCGCTTCAACTTACACCCTGCTCTGGCTCACCGCAATCTTACCGAAGACTCAGAGTGCGCGTGAAGCGATACGCTTGTCCTCCTCCACGAATTTGAAGTAGAGTTCGACCCTCTTTTCGAAGTCCGATTCGTTCATCTTTCCCCTGCTCGTGTAGACGTTGGTCAACTTCTTTGGAAGGCTCAAATTAGTGAATTTGAAACCGAGTCTTTCTTTGAGCAAGTACTTCATCCCATGTACAGTGCGGGCAATTTGGTTCATTTTCGGCTCGTCGATGTCGAATCCAACGACGTTCAAACATTCGACCACCTTCTGCGGGGTGTAAACACCCCTTGCGAACAAACACATGACCAAGCTGTTGGTGAGGACTCGCCAAACGCCTTCTTCGTACATCGTCTTGACTTCCCTCTCAATGTCTTCAGAACGTCCCAGATATTTTTGATCGACGCTGTATCCTGCACAATCCAGATGCGAATGTCTCACACCCACCGCGTACCCAACGAACGCATCTGGACCAGTCATGTAACCTGGCGCTTCGTTCTTGTTGAAGCAGATGGCAAAGTCTTCACCACCGTACTTCTTCGCGCAGTGATGAACACCCTTTTCGAGATCTCTGTAGAACTCGTTCTTTCCGCGCGCGATGTTCTCGAGAACCTTCAGATAAGTCTCTGTGTCCCCGAAGTTCAGAGCGAGTCCATCGGTCTCTTCCGGTGTGATCAATCCTCTCTGGAACGCTTCGGTCGCCCAGGCGAGCACGACACCGATGCTTATCGCGTCCCAACCTTGTCGTTCGACGAAGTGAATGAGTTTGAGCACTTCCTCCGCCTTCGAAACACTGATGTTCGAACCCAAAGAGTAGATGAGCTCGTGGTCGTAAGAAGTTTTCAGAGTCTTGTACATGTGCGGATCGGCGAACAATTCTCTCAAGACGCCCATGTGGATGCATCCTATGGGACAGTGCGAGCAGGATATCTGTTGTGCGAGGAGCTGGTCCGCGAAATGTTCACCACTTATGTTCTGAGCGCTCTCGAAGAAACCCTGAGAGAAGTTACGCGTTGGAAGGCCCATGATCTTCGAAAGTGGAATCACGTTCGCCGCGGTGCCGAGATCTCTGTATTTGTAAGTGTTCTCACTCTCGACGAGTTCTTGAAAGATCCGATCGTAGAGTAGTTGGTACGATCTTCTATCTTCGATCTTCGGACAGTTGCTTCCAGAAATGACGATCGCCTTGAGGTTCTTGGATCCCGTGATTGCTCCCAGGCCCAGCCTACCGAAGTGCCTTGAAGAATCCACAGTCACGGCTGCGATGGGAGAAAGCCTTTCACCCGCTGGCCCGATCCTGACGATGCTCTTCTTTCCCTTCCTCTGATCTTCTTTCTCCCTGAGGATCCTTTCGGTTGCGAGCGCACTCCGACCCCAGAGCGAACTGCATGGCACGAGGCTCACGTCATCGCCGTCTATGGAAAGGTAAACGGGTTTTTCCGACTTACCAACGATCCTGAGCACGTGGACGTTGGCCGAAAGCATCGCGAGGTGAAGTCTTCCACCTGCGTGAGATTCGCCGAGATCGCCCGTCAAAGGTGATCTGAACATCGCAACGGTCTTCGACATGCTTGGAAAATAGCCGTTGAGAGGACCTATTGCGAAATATATTGGAGACGTTTCTGAAAATGGATCCAAATCTGCTGTGATCTCTTGCATCGCAAGATAAGTCAAAACACCCGTGCCACCGACGAACCTTTCGAAGAGTTCCGTGACATCCTTTTCCTCTATCTTTCCATTCGTCAGGTCTACGGACAACATCCTGTACATCAGCCCACCTCCTCCATGGCGAGGACCTCGGTCGGACAGTAACGAACACACACGCCGCAGTGGTGACACACGATGGGCACTTGCTCCTGCTCGTCCCATTGTAGTGCGTTCGCCGCACACGCTTTGATACACTTTCGACAGTGTATGCACAGTTCTTTCACCAATTCGACTCCAAAACCGCGTTTCGAGACTCTGAGCGATCCAGTTGGACAGGCTGCAGCACACTCTGGATCTTTGCAAGCTTGACAGACGCGCACAGAGAAAGCACCTTCGACTCCCGGATAGTTCTTCACCCTCATCGCCGACTTCTCGATTCCAACCGCCCCACACCACGTCCTCGTGCAGGCAAACATGCAAGAATAACACCCTATGCATCTTTCTCTATCCTTTACGACGAGCTTCTTCGCCATGTTGTCACCCCTCTTGCTGTGTTCTTGTCGTTCTCGAAAAGAATCTTACCAGCTTCACGAGAGCAAAGATGACCAAACAGAATATCATCCCAGTCAGAGCACCAGATACATCTATCATGATATCGTTCAGGGAAGCTCCCCTTCCTCTGAACTGTTGAAGGTACTCATCCAAGCTCGCCACGAGCGCAGGGAGCGAAACTGAAACGAGCACAGCCATCAGAAGTTTGTGCGAGTAGGTGAAAGCGAACCAGAAAGAAACGATACCGAGCACCATGTAGAGTCCAAAGTGCGCAGATTTTCTGACGAGTTCCACCGTGGGCATCTTCTTGTTTCCGAACCAAAGCCTGTTCAAAACATTCCTGATCTTCTTGAAGAACGTTGTTTCAGAAAGGTCCAACACTTGATCGATCTTTTTCAAGACGTTGTAGGACCAACGGGCCTGCTTGGACGAGACAACAGCGTTTCTTGTGCCGAAGTAGAGCACAACAGCGGTCCAAAAGAGAAGAATCGCCATCATCAAAATCCACACACGTCTCATCTCTTATTCTCTCCTCACGATTCCATTTTGCCATGCTCCGATGAACGTCCAACATCGAGATTCCACAGAAAGCTTGCTTATCAAGCTTCTGCGGTTTCAATCGCAAAAAACAGTGTGTAAGGCCATCTCAAGAGCGCAAACGATTCTTGACACAATCGAATCGAAAAAGTTATAATTGAAAAGGTCATGTCGAGATCTTAACGCCCCCACAACACTTCAAAAGTCGAGGAGCTGCTCCTATGAAGAAGTTGTTGGTGGTCCTGTTGGTGCTGTTGAGCCTTGTTGTTATGGCACAAGAAGTCATCAAGATCGGAGCTATCTTTCCACTCACCGGAGCAGCCGCTGCAACTGGAGTGAAGATCAAGTACGCGATCGAGGTCGCACAGGAAATCATCAACGGTGTTTATCCTGAGATCAACCTCGCGCTCGCCAAGTCTGCAGGTCTATTGAACCTCAATGGGGCCAAAGTGCGGTTCATCTTCGCAGACCATCAGGGTACCCAGAACTGGCCATGGCGGAAGCCGAAAGATTGATCAGAAACGAAAAAGTTGTAGCACTCATTGGTTGCTATCAGTCCTCCTGCACTAAGCCAGCCAGATCGCCGAAAAGTACGGTATACCGTTCGTTGCGGGTTCTTCGAGCTCTGCAGCCCTCACGGAGAGAGGATTGAAATGGTTCTTCAGGATTGCCCGCACGACGGTATGGAAACTGTCTTCTTCTTCGAGTACCTCAGATACTTGAACCAGAAGTACAACGCCAACATCAAGAAGGTCGCCGTCGTGTACATAGACAACGAATACGGGGTGCACGCTGCTCAGATGGTGAAAGAGAAGGTCAAAGACTTTCCTGAGTTCAGCCTCGTGGCCGACGTGAAATACCCTGTCAACGCGACCAACGTGGACATAGAGGTACAAAGAATAAAATCTGCTCGGCCAGATGCGATCTTCCACGCTTCTTACATTGGCGACATGACCATGTTCGTCAAGAAGTACAAGGAATTCAACGTCGTTCCGAAAGTTGTGCTGTCATACTGCGGTGGATACCAAGACCCGCAGTTCGTCGTGAACCTCGGCAAAGATGCAGACTATTTCTCTGGAACGAACGCCACGACGTCTGCTTTGTTCGCGAAGATGCCAATCCTCTCTAGAATCAACGAGATGTACAAGGCGAAGTCCGGCGTCGACATCGATGGACCGACTCTGGAAGACTTCGCCTCAGCGCTCGTCATAGCCGAGGCGATCAACATTGCTGGCACGACAGCACCAGAGAAAGTCCTCGAGGTACTGAAGAACCACACTTTTGACGCTCCGTATTTCGTCTCCGAAAAGATCAAGTTCGGGCCAGACGGACAGAACGTCTACTCGGCGTCCGTCATGACGCAGATCTTCAACGGAATCTACGAAGCAGTCTGGCCGGAACAATATCAGACACACGAGCCAGTACCACAGTTCCCGGATTGGAACAAGAGGTGATGATGAGGGGGGCGCTGGCCCCCCTTAAAAGTTTGGAAGGGGATGAGCATGCTCGCACAACTCGTTGTTACAGGCGCGCTGATCGGAAGTGTTTACTCCCTCGTTGCGGTAGGTTTGACACTCGTTTGGGGACTTATGGACATCCTAAACTTCGCACACGGCGATTTCATGATGATATCCATGTACACGGTCTTCTGGCTGTACGCCCTTTTGAAATGGGACCCGCTCGTGTCACTCCCCATCGCTGCTTTGGTGGCAGCCATGATCGGCTTGCTCACCTACAAATTGGTCATAAAACGCGTGCTGAACGCGCCAGGTTTGATGGCCCTCCTCGCCACCTTTGGTCTGAGCTTGTTCATACGAAACTTTGCCCAGTTCTTGTGGAGTCCCAACTACAGGTTCGTTGGAGAATCGATCCTTTCTGGCAATAAATTGATGATTTTCGACGTGATAGTTGGCCTTCCACAGCTCGTTGCAGCACTCGGAAGCATCGGTATGACGTTCGCTGTAGCTTTGTTCATCAAGAAGACTAAGTTTGGAAAGGCGATTCAGGCAACAGCGCAGAGCAGAGAGATCGCTGAACTGATGGGTGTCGATACTGAGAAAGTCTACATGTTCACCTTTGCGCTCTCTGGCATCTGTGTTGGTGTCGCGGGAACTTTGCTCTTAGGTATCTTCCCGGTCTATCCGGAATCGGGCGCCATGTATGGACTTTTAGCCTTCGTCATCGTAGCCTTGGGTGGATTCGGGAACATATGGGGTGCCTTCTACGCGGGGATCATGATTGGACTCGCCGAAACGATCGGCGGTTTCTATCTCGGAACGCAGTTCAAGTACGCGATAGCTTTCCTCATATACTTGCTCGTACTACAGTTCAGGCCCAAAGGACTATTCGGGTGGTGAAAGCGGATGAAGAAAACACCGTTACTCGTGATCCTGGCTATTCTTTTGATACTCCCCTTGGTCGTCAAGGACGTGAACTTTCAACACGTCATGCTGATGACGCTAATGTTTGCAGGCCTCGGTGAAGCGTGGAACATCATCACGGGTTTTGCCGGGCAGACATCCTTCGGTCATGCGGCGTTCTTCGGGATAGGTGCGTACACCTCCACGGTGCTCTTCTACAAATTCAACGTCTCACCGTGGGTCGGAATGATACTTGGCGCACTGTTCGCAGGCACTGTGGCTTTCTTGGTGAGTTATCCATGCTTCAGGTTGAAGGGTCACTACTTTGCTGTGGCCACGCTCGCGGTCGCCGAGATCATAAAGCAGCTGTTCGTGAGCTGGGATTACGTCGAGGGTGCTACGGGCATCTCGATCCCCGTCGTTTCGGACAGCTTTTGGGCGATGCAGTTCCATCGTTCGAAGATCCCGTACGTTTTAATCGCCTACGGTCTCTTCGTTTTCGTTCTTTTCGTCACCTTGGCCATCGAGCGGAACAAGATGGGTTATTACTTGAAGGCAATAAGAGAAAGCCACGAAGCCGCCGAGGCACTCGGGATAAACACGGCTCGCTACAAACTGCTCGCGATGGTCATCAGTTCAATGCTCACAGCCCTCTTCGGTACGGTCTACGCGCAGTACATACTCTACATAGATCCATTCATGGTCTTCGGTTTGGACGTGTCGATGAAGATCGTTCTGCTGACGGTCCTCGGTGGGCTTGGGAACGTGTACGGTCCGATCATCGGCGCATCGATACTCATACCTCTTTCTGAGTACACCAGGACGCTGCTCGGTGGGACGGGAAAGGGCTTCGATTTGATGATCTACGGTATTCTGATAGTCGTCGTCGTCCTTTTCGAACCGCGAGGCATACTTGGACTTCTGAGAAAGCGCAGCAGAGGGAGGCTCAATTATGGCAAGAGCACTGCTTGAAGTAGAAGGAGTCACGATGAAGTTCGGTAACCTCGTTGCGAACGACAACGTTTCTTTCTCTGTAAACGAGGGTGAGATCGTCAGCCTCATTGGGCCGAACGGCGCTGGTAAGACGACACTCTTCAATTGCATCAGCGGTTTTTACAAACCATTCAGTGGGAAGGTGTTCTTCGAAGGAAAAGAGATAACGGGTAAACCTCCCCACGAAATAACGATGATGGGCTTGACCAGAACTTTCCAGATCGTCAAACCCCTGAAGGATATGAGCGTCAGGGACAACGTGCTCACCGGAGCGTTCTTGAGATCCTCCAGTAGGAAGGAAGCCGAAAGGATAACAGACGAAGTGTTACATTTGACACACCTTTGGGAGAAGAAGGACATGCTCGCCGGCAGCCTGACCACGGCAGACAAGAAGAGGCTCGAAATAGCGCGCGTGCTGGCAACCAAGCCGAAGATGGTCATGCTCGACGAAGCGATGGCCGGTCTGAACCAATCTGAGATAAAGGAAGCGATGGAGCTGTGCCTCAAGCTCAACAAGTCTGGAATAACACTCTTGATAGTGGAGCACATCATGGAAGCGGTAATGCCCATATCCCACAGGGTGATCGTGCTGAGCGCTGGAAAGAAGATCGCCGAAGGTGAACCCGCTGAAGTCACGAACAACGAAGAAGTCATCAAGGCGTACTTGGGGGAGAGATACTATGCTAAGAGTAAAAAACTTAACAACCGGCTATGACGGAGTTCCTGTGGTTTTCGACGTTTCTCTCGAGATCAACGAGGCGGAGTTCGTGGCGATAGTTGGCTCCAACGGGGCTGGTAAGACCACGATCCTGAGGACGATCTCAGGGTTGTTGAAACCTATCTCGGGTGAGATAGAGTTCGAAGGAAAACAGATTCACAAGTTGACCGCGCACGAGATCGTCCGCTTGGGCATAGCACACGTGCCTGAAGGCCGGCACGTCTTCGGCAAGATGTCCGTCAAGGACAACCTGCTCATGGGTGCCTACACCTTGAACGATAGGGCGAAGGTGAACAAGTTGCTGAACGAAGTCTTCGAAATTTTCCCGAGACTGAAGGAGAGAGAAAATCAAAAAGCCGAGACGCTGTCCGGTGGAGAACAACAGATGCTCGCCGTCGGCAGAGCGCTCATGGCGGAACCGAAATTGATGCTCGTTGATGAAATGTCTTTGGGTCTGATGCCCATGATGGTGGACAAGGTCCTCGAAACACTGAAACAGATAAACAAGGAAAAAGGTGTCACAATACTGTTGGTCGAACAGAAAGTTCAAGAAGCTTTGGAAATGGCCGACAGAGGTTACGTACTCCAAACAGGTAGGATCGTCGCGCACGGAACTGGCAAAGAACTGCTCGAGAGCGATCTGGTGAAAAAGGCGTATTTGGGCATGTGAAGACTTACCCTTTGAAAGAAGGGGCGCTCTCGCGCCCCTTCAGATTTTCAAGAAACCTTCTCACATCTTGAACTTTCTCACCTGTTCGACCAAGCTTTGTGCTATCGAAGATAGTTCCTCCGACAGACTGCTCACGTTCTGTGCCGCACTCGCCTGCTGTCTCACCGCCTGCGTCATCTCTTCCACCTGCCGCGCTATCACCGTGATCG
>Ga0272447_1000935_pt1 | contig 19984 bp, 13 predicted proteins | sample YNPCB0133_FD_194589 | JGI IMG/M metagenome (GOLD analysis project Ga0272447, IMG submission 194589) | Hot spring microbial mat communities from Yellowstone National Park, WY, United States - YNP-CB-013-3 | ecosystem: Environmental > Aquatic > Thermal springs > Hot (42-90C) > Sediment | place... | reverse complement strand
GGCGCGAACGGCGGTGTGGGCGGGTACGGGTGCCGGTGCGCGCGCCACCACACGCGCCAGCGGACGGTGCGCGCGCGGCAGGGCTGTCGGGGTGCTGAGGCATGCGCGCGAAGCGAGCGGGCGAGCGAGCGAGGGCGCCAGCCCGAGCGAGCGAGCCCGATTTTTCTTTGGTGCGGTAGAACGTCTGTGCGGAAACGCTTTACACTTTCCGGGGTGTTTCGAGTAGAACGCTTGTGCGGGGAAATGTTTTACATTTACACTTGATCTGTGCTAATAATGATGATAATCACGGCGGCGGACGCACCTTTCTGACCGAACGTGCCGCCGATCTTCCTGACCTGTTGATGGATGAAGCTGAAATGATCATTCAACCTTCGATCATTGAAGGGGTTGTCACACCGTTGCGCGGCGCGCCGCATCCCGCGATCCGCAGCATCGATGCAGCACCCGATCTATCCGGCTATGTTTTGACAACGCCGCGTGACACTGCGCAGGTGACGCTCGTCACTCCAGAGGGGGATACATTGATGGCAGCGTGGCAGTATGGTCTGGGACGCTCAATTGCCTGGACGAGCGATTTCAGTGGACGATGGGCAAAGGAGTGGATGGCGTGGGATCGGTTCCCACGGTTTAGCGCGCACCTCTTCAACTGGCTCCTGCCGCTGCAAACCGATGATGTTCTGAGCATCACAACGCACCCGTCGGGTGACACGCTGGCGATCGAAACGATTGTGCGGAAGCCCGATGGCGCACCCTGGACTGGCTTACTCGTCTCTGTGCGTCTCATCGCGGCTTCTGGCGAGGTTATCGAAACCGTGCTGCGCGAAGTCAGCCCTGGTCAGTACCGCGCTGCCCCAGACGGCGTGCCGCCTGGTGCGTATCTGGTTCAGGCGACCGCGCAGGACAGCCAGGACGCACTGGTCGCGGCAGTTACAGGCGGGGCAGTTATGCCGCTCAGCGGGGAGTATCGCAGCCAGGCGGAGAATCGGCGTCTTCTCGAAGAGCTGGCGCAGATCACCGGTGGGCGACTTGATCCGCAACCACCCCAGGTGTTCGAGCGGAGTGGCGAAACGCGCGGCGCCGTGCGCGAGGTGGGCCTGCCATTGATCGTGCTGGCGCTGATCCTGCTGCCGCTCGACATTGCAGTGCGACGCTTCCCGATCCGGCGCAGGATGATAGTCGCCGTACTGCGGAAGGCTGGTCTGAGCGCACGTACAGGGCAGTTCGAGACGCAGGCAACGCCGGTTGCTGTTCCGTTTTCCCCGTCTCGCTCTGAATCGGCATCGCACCCCAGTCCAGCAGGTGAAGTGCGGGCGCCTCCTGCTGAACTAGAACGTCTGCGTGCAGCGCAGGAAGCGGCACGTCGGCGGCTGCGCGGCGAAGACACTGACATGCGCCGCTGACGGATTCAGGCTGCCAGCGCTCCAGTGCGACCGATAGTTGCATTGCTCCAGTGGTCGATCAGCATGCTGGCGTGCTGCTGCATCCACGCCGAAAGACGCTTCCCCTGCGCCAGCACTGCTGCGTGGTAATCAGGCGCTCCCTCCGGCGTCGAAATAACACGTCCGAGTTCGCCGCGCAACCAGAGAACCTCGATCAGCACCGGCAACGCAGCGACTTCGCCAGGGAGCAGCGGCGCAATCCGCCCATAACTGCACACCAGGGTGATCGTCTGCGCAATATCTAGAGGGCCGCGGAAGACACCCCACGACGTTGCTTCAGACGGCAGCGGTCTGGTCGTAAACCCGACCAGCGCATCCGCGAGGTCGACGATTCGGGCATCGTGTTCGACCTGATCGAAATCGAGCAGTGCCACGACTCGATCGCCAGCAAAGCGCACATTGTCAGGGTGCATATCGCCATGGATCAAGACCCGCGGTAACGCCGCATAGACCTGATCGGGCATTACACTGCGGAGTGCGGCTGCGCGGGCATCGTACCAGGCGAGATCGGCGTGCAGTTCGCCCATCACGTCTCGTTCATACAGAGTCTCGGTCAACGCAGTAATACGCGCCGGTGTATAGCGGGGCAGCGTCTCGTTTCCTGGAGAGGGGAATTCCGCAACTGCCTGATGGTAACAGGCGAGCGTTGCACCGACCTCCGCGATCTGACCATGACGGTGCGGATCGAAATCCGTTCCATGGACATACTCCTGGACTTCATAGATCCGCCCATCAATGATAGTCACTGTCGACCCGCTAGCGTTCGGAATGAGACGTGCCGTGGGAAATGATCGCTGGCAGAGATGATCGATCAGGCGATGCCGATAGCAAACTGCAGGCAGTGAAAACCGGTGATGATTGCGGCGTACCACGAAGCGCCCGCATTTGGTAACGACGATGGCTGTCTCATTGACAAATCCGTGCCCTGCGGCTGCGATTCCTTCGACTGGTCCCAGGTTGTACCGGGACAAAACGCGTGTGATGTCAGATGATGTCAACATTGTCTATGATGTGCCGGGGCGCTTCATTGCGCTCAGATGCCTGTTCGCCTGTTGCAAGCGATGTTGGACAGGGAACGGGGGCATTGTGCAGGGTATTGTGCGGATGCTCGCCGGAGCGTTTGCCTCACAATACCCGAAGCTCATCCGAGCGAGCGGTAAAGCCTACGCTGCCTTTACCGCCGTGACCACGGCAATATCTCCTGTTACGCTCTAGTTTCAGGTCTTAATCAATCCACTGGCGCCTGTACGAACGCAATGATTCTGTTGCGCTCTACAGGCGTTATTCCCGACCATGTACAAAGTCTGGTGCTGGCAGGATGACCCTCAACGAGGGAACAATCGGTCGCACACAGCACTTCGTCAGCATGTTGACCAGTTCATTGACGCCGGATGGTCGTTCGTCCATAGTTTGCGTGCCAAAAACTGCTACTGCCATACACCTGAGACGGTGCTCTGGAATAGTCCTGACCAGATGCCGTATACGCCAGCTGGCGTGATAAGCGTGGGTGAAACTCCCCAGCATCAACAAGTCACGTCCAAATGGTATCGCTGGCAGTTACAGCGGCTACTGGTACGCGGATCACGTGTGAAGCACAGGACGAGATCTGGTCGGCGATGATCTGATGATTCCACAATTGTGTCCGAAAAATATCTAGACGATCAAGATTCGCAAGGCATACCTCGTTGCATTCGCACCGCATTGTACTCTTCTTGAGCATACCATAGCACCGTTGCGGTGTAATCACGGTCCGGCAACTGCCTGTAAAGGTCTCATTACGCAGTGCGTTATCATCAACACCAAGGGTGAATATTTCTTTACGCAGTGCGTTATATTGCTTAACTCAGAATTGTCGTTTCTCAATGCCGCACTGCGGCATGGGAGTGCTATACTTATAGCGGTCGATGGACCTGTCGGGTCGGGCAAAGGCGGTTGGCGGAGAGCCGCGTTTGCCGTATCGCTTAGAGCGACGCCCGACTGAGCCGCGACCCACGGTGGCCGCCCCCCCAAGCCACGTGTACTGGCGTCGGCACCCCCGCCGGCGCCAGTTGTCTTTAAGAGCGCGGGGCATAGCACCGGTGCGCCGGTACGGGGGGTTAGGGTCGAGACGGAGCATGGCTGCGCGGGGGCGCAGTACTGCCACGCACATACGGGGGGCAGGGCCGGGGCCTTTCAGGGATAGAGTTTTTAGGACTTTCCGGCTATCTGTAAAGGATTATGGAAGGCGGGTTGACCTTCTCTGCTCCGATAGGGTTATCACTCTCAATCGTCGCATAGGAGATACCCACGACTCGCCTTCCCAGATTGTCGCAATGGTTTGCTCTCGTGTCAACCCATCTACCCTACCTGACCCCTCCCTAGGCATGGGACCTAGCGCTTTGGAGTATGGGTCTCGTGCCAGTGTAGCGCATCGGTTTGCTGATGGTGTCGATCATCCCGGCATCCTTATTGAATCGCACGATTGTGGCCACCCGTAGGCGTTTGCGTGACTGGTTCCTGCATGGCGCCGACAAACAGGGCACCAAACATGATTACCAGCAGCGGACATTCGCAGTGACCACCTGTTTTACCCCTCTGATCCGCTGGGTAGTGGCGCTTCGTCATGCCAATACTCGCTGGCTCGTGTTGGCGATGGACGCTTCAACCCGCTGCTGACGCTTCACTGTCTTTCCATTCACGGTCATCCAGGGATGCGCGATGCCCGTGGCTTGGTCGATCGGGCACGCCATTGCCAAAGGGACGTGGCGTCCGCATTGGGAAGCGCTCGTCACGCACTTCACGGGCTGCTTGCCAACCACGTGGACAGTGTTGGTGCTGGCCAACCTAGGCTGGTACGCCAAAAGGCTGTTCGCTGCCATCACGAAGCATGGATGGCACCCGTACCTGCGCATCAACCGGCGAGGCACGTATCACCCAGCGGAGGCCACGGCATTCCAGGGCCTCAGTACGGTCGTGGTCAAGGGCAGTCCTGGCTGGAAAGGCCGGGTGGTCTGTTTTGCGACTCCCAAGTGCCAGGTGACATGCACTATGCTGGCTTGCTAAGAACCAGGCTCCCCTAATCTGTGGGTGGTGCTGACCGAGCTGCCACTCGATGAAGCCGAGATGGACTGGTAGGGCGTGCGAGCCTGGATCGAGGGTGGCAACAACGACATGAAGCACAGCGGTTGGTATGAGGAGCAGACCAAGATGACCGACCTGGCGCGCGCCGAATGGCAGTGGTTGGTGCTGGCGCTGGCTACATGACTGGTTGTGAGCGTTGGAATCTTCGCCGAAGCGACCACACCCTAGCCTGTCTCGGAGCACCTGCCTCCCACGCATATCGCCCGTCAGCGGAAAGACGCCCAAACCCTACGCCGCTGGATCAGGTGTTTTCATCGCCGACGGTTGCTGGTACTGGCAGCCTTCGCCCACAGCCGCCCCCTACCGCCGATGGCGCTCATCCTGGAACCCTGTTAACGCCACTCCATCCGTCGGTTTACCGCACCGGCATGCGGCAGGGCAAAAACTCTATCCCTAAAAGGGGCCAGGGCGAAGGAGCGCTGCGTCCGCATGGGTGGCGTGGCTGCGCCCGGCAGGTATTCTGCCCCACATTCATTCGGCAGTAGATTCGCGTTCGACCATTCTGCGAAACAGATCGCTCTCGGTGATGATCCCAACCACGCGATCCCCTTCGACAACCGGGACGCTGCCAATACGATGGTGCATCAGGAGTTGCGCAACCGCAATGATCGGCTCGTCAGGTCCGACGGTGATGACAGGACGGGTCATGAAATCGTGCAAGGGAAGATCTGCGGCGCGGTGATAAAGATTGTATTCGCGCACATGGTGGGCATGCGATGCAGAGATACGATTGATGTCGCCTTCGGTGACGATCCCGATCAGGCGACCGGTGCTGTCCAGAACCGGCAGACGACGGATACGGGATTTGTGCATCAGCCGTTGCGCTTCAAGCAAGGTCATCGTTTCGGGAGCGCAGATCGGCGGCCGGCTCATCCAGTCACGTACTTTATCCATACTCTTCCACATATAAGTAAGTTCGATCCGGCTGTCCTAGCCCCAGTGAATGCCGCTTTCGGAGGCGTTGATCAGGTTTCCGTCGCGATCAAAGAGCAGGCGAATCGAATGCCGGATCGGACAGTCAATGATCGGGCATCGTCCACTGGCAGCATCCTCGGAAGGAACTTCGTATGGACATCCGTTCGCGCGGCATTGCTCGATTGAGACTGCATATCGCGGCGATCCGGGCGGTCCGTCAAGCAGGTGGATGCGCAGCGGAGCCTCTTTCAACGCCGGTTGGTGTTCGCTCAAATAAGCGCGGGCAACCTTGATCAGCGGATGTTGACGTTTTCTTCGGGGCATGGTTGTGCTCTCACAGATCGATATAATACACAGGGTAGCGATAGTGTACTTTTTTTGCACCACACTACACGAGAAATCTTCTCGACTGCCCGTTACTGTCTCACAACATTCCGTTTGCGACAGAAGCAAAGGTGTGATACGATGATATTCAGTAGAAAGTTGCGCATATCAGGACGATGAAACAGCAATCTGTCTCTTCACGACGGCAGCGAGCCCGGTCTGCGAATGGGCAGCGGGACGAAATTGCTCATTTGCGGGCGGAACTAATGGCGGCATACGCCCGTATTGCGGAGCTTGATGCTCAACTGGCTGCGTCCATACAACAGACGCGCCTGGTTAATGAGCGCCTGAACACGATTCTCACGGTGAGCGCCGCGTTGCTTATCACCCATGAGATAGATACTGTCATGCAGGTGGTGGTGCGCGAAGCAGTTCACCTGTTTCCCGATACCAGCGGTGCGTTGCTATTTCTGGTCGATCAGGGGGGGATGCGGTTGCGTCTTGCTGCGAGCAGTAGTGGGCAGACAGGCGTGCCCGTGCTGCGACCGGGTCAGGGTCTTGCGGGGCGTGCGTTTCTTTCGCCTCACGCTATGCTGATCGCCGGTCCGGCACTTGAGGATGCGCTGAGTGAACTGAGTGAGACGCAGAGTGCGCAGGAACGAAGCGCTCTGACGTACTGGCCCCCAAGCAGCGCTTTGCTAGCGCCGTTGCGGATCGAAGATACCCGGCTCGGTGCACTGGTGGTGTATGGTAATCAGAATCCGCACCTGATCCACCCTCGTGATATTCCCTTTGCGCAGGCTCTGGCAGACCTGACGGCAGTGGCGATTGCAGAACACCGTCAGCGGACGCGGGCGGCGTCATTACAGCGCGATCTTGATCAGACGCAGTCGCTGCATGCCGAGGCGCAGGCACGTCTCAACGCAGCACAGGCGCAGTTGTTGCAAAGCGCTAAGCTTGCCGCTGTCGGCGAACTGGCGGCTTCAGTAGCGCACGAAATCAATAATCCGCTCTACGCGGCGAGAAACAGTCTCTATCTCGTCGAGCAGGATATGCCGCCCGACGCGCCGCAACGCCATTTCCTTACAATCGCCCAGAATGAACTCGGTCGTATTGCGCGCATCATCACCCGCATGCGCGATTTCTATCGCCCAGCGCGTGATGAATTGGAGCTGACCGAAATCAACGATCTGCTAGCGGAAACGATTGAACTCGTGCAGACTCATCTACGTCATGGGCATGTGACGGTCACTGCCAGTTTCTGTCCGAATCTTCCGCCTCTGGTCGCCCACCCGGATCAGTTACGTCAGGTATTTCTCAATTTGATGCTGAATGCGTGTGATGCCATGCCCAACGGCGGTCAGTTGCATATTTCAACCGAACTTTCCTGCCGTAACGAGCGAGATGAGCGGTGGGTCGTTATTGCCGTGCGCGATACTGGCGTCGGTATCAATCCGGAACATATGCCGCATCTCTTCGAGCCATTCTACACTACGAAACCTCAGGGCACCGGGCTTGGTCTGGCCATCAGCGCCCATATTGTGACTCAGCACGGCGGGCATATTCAGGTCGAAAGTACGCCAGGTGTCGGGAGTACATTTACCGTTTTGCTTCCTGTTGATCGCGGAGTTGAGGAGGCCTGATGCCGGGTTTGCTTGCCGCCTGCGCTGCAACCTACAAATGCGGTGTGTTCAACCTTGACCGATAGGTTCAACCTCTGTGAGAACTGATATATACGTGTGAAACCATTGGATTCCCGTCGGGATGACAACCTCCCACGAACTCGCACTCTGCGGAGAGGTCATCGATTTACAACTAGCAATCAAGGTAATCTTGCCTGAAAGTTTCAACCTCTGTGAGAACTGCTATAAGCATAGTGTCTGATGCAGCATTCAGCGTAGTTCAGTGAAGATGTACACTAGCGTCTGGAGCGTGGGCGTGCCTAAGATGGATTGTGCTGGTTTGCCACACGCAACGCGAGTTCCGACGCTACTCCGAGCTGTTCTTCTGCACGTTTGACTTGCTGCTCCTTCCACTGTGACGACGGCTGCACCGATTTGAAGACCTGGACCTGGCGATCTGTGCGCCAAGATGACGTGGTGCGCCGCCCTGTTTAGGTCTGACCAATCTGCCTGCTATCTTGCTTCTCTATGACAGTGATGTGCATAGACTGTTGATTGAGATGCAGCGTTACCGATCACTAGCGGGGAGGTCTGTGGCAATGACGTGGGGACGGCGACCGAATCGATTGAGATGCAGCGTTATCGGTCACTGGCAGAAATCAAAGCGCCTACATGTGGCTCATGCTTGGGAACAGGCTACCGCTCATCTGGCGATCAAAGATGGGAACCTCAAAAGGCGAAAGCCCGTCTTCTCAATACGATGCGCTGCAAGAGCGTGTCTCAAGTCTATAATCAGGAGGATTCCATATCCATCATCCGACACCCGCTGATTGGCTTTCTCGTGCTCAGCCCGATGGATGACAGGATGCGTTCGTCCGGGCGGGGATCTGGCTTCAGTGCCACTTGCTTGATCCAGCGCAGCGTGGGTGAAGGCGCTAAAGTTCCCTTTTCTGATCTGCAGGACTGAGGCGCGGGAATAGTGCCTTTGCCTTCGACCTCTATCGCACTTTGCGGGAGGATCGAGAGGGAAGCAACTTCTTCTACTCCCCGTTCAGCATTTCTATCGCCCTGGCTATGACCTGGGCAGGTGAACGCGGGGAGACCGAACGAGAAATGGCGCATGTCCCGCACTTCACGTTGCCGCGGGATCGTCTCCATCCCGCTTTCAGTGCCCTGGACCTTGAGCTGACTCGCTGTGGACAGGACGTACAAGGTAAAGATGGGAAAGGGTTTCGTCTACATATTATCGACGCACTCTGGGGGCAAAAGGACTTCCAGTTTCTCCCTGAATTTCTGGATGGGCTGGCTCGCAACTATGGCGCCGGATTGCGACTGCTGGATTTTGTGAACGATGCCAAGGCTGCCCGATAAGGTGATCAATCGCTGGATCAGCGATTAGACCGAAGGTCGCATTCAAGAACTGATACCGCTGAATATGCTGAACGAAATGACCCGGCTGGTGCTGACCGACGCCATCTAAACGCTGCCTGGGCCCAACCGTTCGAGAAGCAACTGACTGCCGATAAACCCTTTTACCTGCTGGATGGCAGTCAGGTGATGGTGCCGATGATGCAGCATGATGCCAATTGGAACTACCTGAAGGGGGAAAGTTTTCGGGTAGTGTCGGTGCCCTATGACGGCAGAGAACTATCCGTAGTCATCCTCTTGCCCTGCAAGGGTCGGTTCAAGGAATTTGAAAGATCTCTGGATTTTGAGAGGGTAGATCAGACCCTGAAAGGCATAACCCCTCACCGGGTTCTCTTCAAGATGCCCCGCTTTCGCACGGGGTCGTCTTTAGACCTTCGGGATGGGGATGTCCTCTCCCTTCAAACCTGATCTGGCCGATTTTTCGGGAATGAGTGGCGAGCGCAATCTTTTCATGCATAGCATTACACATAGCGTTTATCCTGGTGAATGAAGCCAGCACGGAAGCCGCTGTGGTGACAGTAATTATGTCGGGAGTCACTCCTGCGCCCGACAGGGTGGAGATGACCGTGAACCGTCATTTCATAATCCGCAACTATCAGACCGGGGCTAACCCTCTTCGTTGGGCAGGTGCTCAATCCGACCCGGTAGTATCAAATCTGGTAGAACATCATAGTGTAGGTTCACCAATGTTCGCTCCCCATCCGCGCTGTGTACCACCCTGTGAGGGCATCCTGCTCTCGTGAGATGACGAAGGGCAGATGCCTTCGCTTCTATGCGGGGTTACATCGCCTGACTCAGGGAATCTTGCTTTCGCTTCCGTGACAGGTCGCACCGCTGCACGCGGACAAGATGTCCGCATGCCCACACATGTGGGGATGTGCGCCGTTCTAGCGCGCTAGGAACATTCCACAAACACCATTTGTCGCCCCGGCAAGAATGCATCCTCTCAATCAAGATTATTACACGTCGCCAGCTACCCAAACCCTCATCAGCGGAACATTGGCGGGGATCTGGCACAGGCTGAATACTTTGTTATGAACCCTTTACGTTCAGTAGCAACCCTGTAACCTTTGCCTCAAGATACCTCTGGTATCGTACTATTTCGATGTTGTGTGATTGCAACGCGGAGTTGTTGCCTCACTTTCCTGAGCAATCCTCGTTTTTGTTATAGTGACGGCAGAGTTGCCGACTACAGCGCAGGATTGAAGCGCTACGGACGTTCATGATAGTAGTAGTCAACAGACGTCTGGAAAGATATCGTGTCGAACTTGCAGCACATTCTGGTTGTCGACAGCGATCCGGTTGCCGCGATGGTGACCCAACAGGGGCTGCAACTCCTCCTCGGCAAGGATGTTGAGGTTTCACTGGCACCATCGCCAGGAGCGGCCTGGTTGCGCTGTATGCGCGAATCTGTCGATCTGCTGATTGTCGATCCAAGCCCACCTGGTCGTGCCGCTGCCGCGTTGATCAAAGCACTCCACGACGAACGTCCCCATATTCCGGTTGTGGTATTGACTGCCTACGACACGCCGCGTCTGCGATCGCAGATGAAGCGGTTGGGCGTTCGTCACTATCTGGCAAAGCCGGTAGAACTGGCGGAACTAAAGAATACGGTCAGCAGCGTGCTGGCTTCTCTTAATAACGCTCAGGCATCGCCGGTTATACATTGAGTTCACGGAGACGTCGTGCTTCGCGGATGTGCAAAGTCACGCACCTGCAGTTATGGTATTCACGACGCTCCCCCTTGAACACACCTTTCATCCCTTCGCTCTGATCGCCGCCAGGAAATCGGCGACGGTAAATGCGGAGTTGCGGTGAAGCGCCGGTTCGAGCACGACGTCACTGATCTGCCGGTAGCGCGTGGCACGGTCGTGTACCAGATGCAGGTAGCAGCGCGCCAGTGTTGCTGCGGGGGGTTCATCAGGTTGAGGCTGGTACAGGCCATTCCAGACGATTGGTCGTGGGCGCACAAGATATTCCTCCAGCAACTGCTTCCGCAGTTCCGGATCATCCGCCAGGTAAACCATTGTTGCGTGTCGCCTGATGCGCTGGATTAACGCAGGGTCGAGATAGATGACGCTGCCGGTCATATCGATGACGATATTGTCCTCTTCGGCGATGCGTTCCGCGATCTCGACCATCACCTCCTGTTCGCAGGTGAGATAGGTGCGTTCACGTGCGGCATAGTGCGCTTCATAGGGAAATCCCATCCAGCGTCCGATATCGTAGACCGTGACCGTGTCGGCGTTGTGTTCGCTCCGGAGGCGTTCCGCGATCAGGTCATCGCAGTGCAACGCGGTGAATCCAGCATCGGCGAGTCGCGCTGCCCAGTGTGACTTGCCGATGCCTGCCATGCCGATCAAGCCGATAACCACGCTTTACCTCTGAAGTTGAGCTGCAAGTTCCACAAATACGTCGAGCGTCTCCGGATTGGCCATGGCATCGCGGTTGGCGGCTTTTTCTGGAGGAACGCCGCGCAAGATTTTTTTGATCGGCACTTCCAGTTTTTTGCCGTTCAGCGTGCGTGGTACGTCGGGAATGGCAATGATAGCGTCGGGGACGTGGCGCGGCGAGAGCATCGCGCGGATTGTTGCGCGTATGCGCTCTTTCAACGCGTCGTCAAGGGTCACGCCAGCTTCAAGCGCGACAAACAGGTACATAGTGGCAGTTCCGTCGGGGTTTTCCAGATCGATCACCAGACTGTCACGCACTTCGGCGATGCCTTCGACCGCACGGTACATTTCGCTGGTGCCCATCCGCACGCCATGGCGGTTGATCGTCGAGTCGGAACGACCGTAGATAACCAGCGTTCCGCGTTCAGTCAGTTTGACCCAGTCGCCATGACGCCAGACGCCGGGATATACATCGAAGTAACTGCTGCGGTAGCGCGAGCCGTCGGCATCGCCCCAGAAGAAGAGCGGCATCGAGGGGAGCGGGGCAGTGACGACCAGTTCGCCGACATCGCCGACCAGCGAGTTTCCTTGTTCGTCGAAGACGTCGACACGCGCACCCAGGCACCGGCACTGGATTTCGCCTGCAGTCACCGGGAGCAGCGGACACCCGCCGACAAAGGCAGTGCAGACGTCGGTGCCGCCGCTGAGTGACACCAGCCAGAGGTCGCGCTTGACGCGCTCGTAGACCCACTGGAACCCTTCAACCGGCAGCGGTGATCCGGTCGATCCGATTGTCCGCAAGTTTGACAGGTCGAACATCGTTCCTGGTGTAATATCGGCTTTACGACAGGCAGTGAGGTAGGCAGCGCTTGTGCCAAACAGGGTCATGCGGGTATCGGCGGCAAATCGCCAGAGGGCATGCATATTGGGCCAGGCAGGGTTGCCGTCGTAAAGCAGCAGCGTACTTCCCACCAGCAATCCGCTAATCAGGAAGTTCCACATCATCCATCCGGTGGTGGTGAACCAGAAGAAACGGTCCTGTGGTCCCAGGTCGAGGTGCAGCGCCAGCGATTTCAGATGTTCGAGTAGAATGCCGCCATGCCCCTGGACAATCGGCTTGGGCAGGCCGGTCGTTCCCGATGAGTAGAGGATCCAGAGCGGATGGTCGAACGGAACGGGTTCGAACCGGAGCGATGCGTCGTGGTGGATGCACTCGTTCCAGGGAATGGTGTCGGCGACCTGTGCGTCCGGGTCGAGATATGGTACGATGACTACATGTTCGACACTCGTGAGCGTTGAGCGCAGTTCTGCAAGTGCGGCGCGGCGGTCGAATGCTCGACCGCCATAGCGATACCCATCAACGGCGATCAGCACCCGCGGTTCGATCTGCTGGAAACGGTCAGCAACGCTGGCAACTCCCATTTCAGGCGAGCAACTTGACCAGATTGCGCCGAGGGACGCACAGGCCAGGAATGCAATGACGGCATGCGGCGTATTTGGCAGCACGGCTGCCACCCGGTCGCCCCGCCGAACACCGAGCATCTCCAGGTGAGCGGCAACCGAGGCGACCTGGCGCTGCAATTCAGCCCACGTCAGCGTCTGAAGCGTTCCGCCTTCAGACTGGAATAGGATGGCAGGACGATCGGCGCTGGCGTGACGGAAAGCGTGTGCCGCATAGTTGAGCGTCGCGCCAGGGAACCAGACCGCGCCGGGCATGCGGGCGTCGGCGAGAACAGCATGTGGCTGCGTCGTCGCCTGGATGTCGAAAAAATCCCAGATCGACTGCCAGAAATCGGACAGTTCGGTGACTGACCAGCGCCAGAGCGCATGGTAATCAGCAAATGTCAAACCGCGGGTCTGCGCCAGCCAGTCGATATACCGCTGCGTAACACTGGTGCGCATCATGTCGGGGGATGGCGACCAAAGCAGATCGCCTTCACGCACAGTCGGTTCAGCCATAATCAACTCCAGCCTGTCTCTTTTGCTTTCATGACTTCGCTGCAAACACGCACCGCAGAGACGCCGAGGGCACAGAGAACCCTGAAAACGAACCACGACGGAGGCATAGCGCAGCATACGTGTACGTGATGCGCGAGAGAATCTTCCTCTGCGAACACCGCGTCGCTGCGGTGACATACCCTTTTTGCAGCGGACTCTTTCATTAAGCGTCCACCCGCGCCAGGCGTTGCCGCAGCAGATGATCGGCAAGCACCAGCGCCAGCATCGCCTCGGCAATCGGAACCAGCCGTGGGAGAACGGTCGGGTCGTGACGGCCGTGAATTTCAATTGTGGCAGGATTTCCGTCGCGATCAACCGTATGTTGCGGACGGGCGATTGACGCAGGCGGTTTGGCAGCAATGCGCAGCACGATCTCCTCGCCGGTGCTGATGCCGCCAAGAATGCCGCCATGATGGTTGGACGCAGTTCCGATTGTGCCATCATCGCGGCGCACGAATGGGTCGTTGTGTGTCGATCCGGTCATATATGCGACACCAAACCCTTCACCGAACTCAACCCCTTTGACTGCCGGGATGCTGAACATTGCCTTGCCAATATCCGCCTGTAATTTGTCGAAGACCGGCTCGCCGAGACCGGGGGGAACGCCGCGGGCGCGCACTTCGACCACGCCGCCGAGCGAGTCGAGATTGCGCCGCGCCTGTTCAACGCGCTCGACCATCAGGGCGGCAACCCGCGCATCCGGGCAGCGCATGATGTTGCGCTCGATTTCGCTCTCATCAATAACCTCGGCTTTCAAATCACCGAGTTGCGATGTCCACGCAATGACCGATATGCCGTAGCGCGCGAGGAGTAGTTTCGCAATCGCGCCACCGGCAACACGCCCGATCGTCTCGCGTGCACTGCTCCGTCCGCCGCCGCGCCAGTCACGAAAGCCATACTTCGCGTCCCACGTATAATCAGCGTGACCGGGGCGGTAGAGGTGCTTGATAGCGTCGTAGTGCCCCGGCTTCGCATCGGCATTGAAGACCAGCATGCTGATAGGTGCGCCGGTCGAACGTCCCTCAAACACCCCCGACAGGATCTGCACCTGATCGGGTTCCTGACGCGCTGATGTTACCCGGCTCTGCCCAACCCGGCGACGATCCAGTTCACGCTGGATGAACGCTTCCGAAATCTCGATACCTGCCGGGCATCCATCGACCACGCACCCAACCGCAGGTCCGTGTGATTCGCCCCAGGTTGTTAATCGAAAAACCTTTCCAAACGTGTTTCCTGGCATTGATCCTGTTTCCTGTTCAACGTTGCTCCTGCGACGCCAGACGCTCGATCAGCGCCCGATCTTCGCGTAATCTGGGGTTGTCAGGCGCTGCCTGCAACGCCCGGTCGATCATGGATTGTGCTTTATCGAACTGTTTCAAGCGCGCATATGCCAATCCTAGTGCGCGCAAATACGTTACGTCGTATGGTGCTTTTTTGACCGCCCATTCCCATTCGAGCGCCGCGACATACCACATGCCGCGGTTCTTTAGCGCAACACCGTTGTTATAGTGCGTTAGATGGTCGGACGGTTTCAGGATATAACGAAAGCGCTCGAGTCTGCCGACAATAGCATCGTACCCGACAATGGTGAGCGCAATCGTGGCGATATGCGCTACACCTGCGCCAATCGCGATCAGCCTGGCTCCAGCAATCAGCGGTAGAAGCCAGGTTGATGGGATCGATGTTGCGCTGGTCAGGCGGTTCAGCATTCCTATGAGAGCATCGGGACGCACGGCAAGCGCCAGCGCGCCGATCAGTCCAACAGTTGTCAGGCCCACAGCCAGATAGAGCGCCCAGGTGGAGCGTTGCGCCAGTTGCTGCGCGACCGAAAAACCGGTGATGGTAACCGGCGCGAGGATAACTGACGGTATTAGGATACCTATAGGAAAACCGTTTGCTGGTGCTTCCTGATAAAGAAAGACACCCATCACCGGAAAGACGAGCGCGATCAGAAGCACAGCAACGGCGCCACCGCGCCACATCCAGACCAGCGCCTGCACAATCGGCGACTGTTCATCCGAGGGTGCCACCCGCACCAGTAGACTTCCGCCGCACTGAGCGCAGCGACGTTGCGTTTCGACCGTTGGCGCGCCGCAGTAGGGGCAGGGAATGGTTGCATCATCTGCCGGTGCGACTGATGCCAGGTGACGCGCAGGATCGGTTGATGGCACAGCCACTGCTGTTCTGACAGTCGCCGGAGCGGGAGCAGATGTCGGTAGTGTTGGTGCAGGATTGGCTCGCGTTGCAACTGGCCAATTCTGCAGTGTGGACGGTACAGGCGCAGATATCGGGTCGGGCTTGGGCCTTGGCGGTGCAACCGGCTCAACGACTGCCAGTGTTGTACGGTATGCGCGCAGGCGCGCAACCGACAGTGCGTGCGTATCGATCTCGCGCTCCAGGCAGCGGCCAGTTTGATCCGGCGGGGGGAGAGGCGGCAGTGGCAGACCCATCCGCGCGTGCAGCCATTCCAGCCCCTGGCGCGCGCGTGGATTGGACGGATTCAGCGCCAGCACATTTTCCAGGCAGATCTTCACGTCCTCGGGATCATCGACAACCCCCGACAGCCAGAGCCAGGCGCGCTCGTTGCGCGGATCGGCTTCCAGAAGATGGAGCAGCAGCGCACGGGCGTCGTCGCGACGCCCATCGCGCGCGGCGGCGATTGCCTGGTGCAACGTATCGGCATTCATACACGTATCCTTCGATAAACCGGACGTTAGCGTTCCCAGACGACTCGCCCTTCGATCATGGTCATATCGGCGCGCACCGTATGCAACGCTGATGGGTCGATCTTGAACGGATCGGCGGACAGGACGGTGAGATCGGCAAGCATACCGGGCGCAATCATACCCTGCTCATGGGCAGTCCCGGCTGCGATTGCGCTTCCTGAGCAAAAGCCACGCAGCGCTTCTTCGACGGTCAACCGCTGTTCTGGATACCATCCGCCAGCAGGTTCACCGTCCGGTCGCTGCCGGGTAACCGCAGCGTGGATGCTAAGCCAGGGATTGAGCGATTCGACCGGCGCATCGGATCCAAATGCAAGCGTTGCGCCAGCGTTGAGGAGAGAGCGCCAGGCATATGCATATGCGCAGCGCTGACCCCAGAGGCGTTCTGCCATCTCCATATCGGCAATGCAATGGATCGGTTGCATAGAAGCGATGACGCCCAGACGGGCGAAACGCGGTAGATCATTGGGGTGCACCACCTGGCAATGCTCGATGCGGTTAGGAATGCGAAGCGCCGGAGCTCCGGGCAGCGCCGCTTCGATGGCATCGAGCACCTTGCGGTTGGCGGCATCGCCAATGGCATGAACCATTACTGCCAGACCGCCATGGATCGAGCGGCGAACGGCGTTGCACAGCTCATCAAACGACAGGACGGCAATGCCACAATTGCTGCTGCCTTCGTAGGGCGCGAGCATCTCTGCCGTCTGCGATCCAAGCGATCCATCGGCGAACATCTTGACGCCGCCGATCCGGATCCAGCGATCTCCCAGCCCACTGCGCACGCCGAGTGCCAGCGCTGCATCGAGTCCATCGAGACCGAGATACACCAGGCAGCGCAGGTGCAGGTGACCCTGTTCGCGCAGGGTCTGCACGTCGCTAAGGGTCTGGGCGCCATCGCCGGGGATCATGCTGGCGGGCAGGTGCATGCCGACCATACCGTAGGAATGAGCTTCAGCGATTGCTTCGCGGAGTGCCGCCAGGCGCTCGTCCTGTCCCGGCTCAGGAATATGACGACGCACCAGATCCATTGCCGTTTCCAGCAGGATGCCGGTTGGTTCGCCATGCTCGCGCTGGATGGTGCCGCCAGGCGGATCGGGGGTATCGCTGGTGATGCCTGCCAGGCGAAGCGCCGCGCTGCTGACCCAGGCGGAATGCCCATCCCTGCGCGAGAAATACGCAGGCCGATCACCAATGACCATATCGAGGTGCGCTGCGGTGGGCCAGCGCCCCCAGCGCGAGTGGTCCCACCCGCGTCCGCGCACCCAGGCGCCTTCGGGGAGGTGTTGCACCGCAGCGCTGATCCGTTGCAGCGCCTCATCGAGCGTCGCTGCGTCGCTGAGCGCAATATTGCGACGCGCCAGTGCGTGAGCAACCAGGTGAACGTGGGCATCGGTCAACGCCGGAATAAGCGCACGACCATTGAGGTTGATCCCCTCGGCGCGTCCGGTCACGGCAGCACGCACCTTGCCCTCGCTGCCGACTGCAATAATGCGCCCATCGCGCACCGCGACCGCCTGTGCGCGCGGTTGCGCCGGGTTGAGTGTGTAGACAGGACCGTTATAGAGAATAATCGGATCGCTCATCGTATGTCTCTAATCGGCGCCAGCGTCTGGAGGGTTCTGAACGATTCAATGTGTAGTCGCATGGTACGAATGGAACGCACGGTTGTCAATGACGGTCGGAGTGCGTCGTTGTATGATGTGCAGGCAATGTTATTGCAGCCGTATGGTAATGCGGCAGCAAGGCCAGCCTGATAAAATGTCTTAACAGGGATTTGTTGATTTATTTCGTTGGCAATGACCTGCACGGACACAACCTGTGAATAGCGCTCGCCTGCATGAACGAAGCTGAACACCTTCAATCTGAGAACGACGCACTACGAACACGTATTCGGGAACTCGAGCGGCAACTGCACCATGTCCGATCTTCCGCTTCTTTTCCTCCTTACGTTTCTCCAGATGTCTCCGATTATTTTACCGTGTTCCACGAAACGACGCTGGCGATCATGAACCGTCTGGAACTCAACGATGTGCTGGAGGCGATCACTGATCATGCCGCGCGTCTGGCGGGAACAGAACACGGCTATATCTATCTTCGCGTGGCGGATGCTGAACTGATGGAGATGAAAGTCGGCATTGGCCGGTTTGCGTTGAATCGTGGCAGTGTCATTGCTCCGGGCGAGGGGATTTCCGGGCGCGTCTGGCAATCGGGCGAGCCGATGATGGTGGAGGATTACCGGTCGTGGGAAGGGCGCATCAAGCGGTTGGAAATGATCGATTTCGGGGCGGTGATTGCAGCGCCGCTGAAGTCGCGCGGGGAAGTGATCGGGGTGCTGGGAGTGGCGTATGATGCGGCGAACCTTTTCGATTTTCGCACCATTGCAGCACTCCTTGCCCGCTTCGCCGATCTCGCGGCGATTGCGATTGATAATGCGCAATTGTACACCGCAGCGCAGCGAGAAATCGCTGAGCGACAGCGCATCGAGGCGGAACTGCGCGCGAGCGCGCAGCATCTGCACGATCTGTACACGGTCACGAAGCGGCAGGCGCAGGAGTCGCGCCTGCTCGGACAGGTGCGTTCGGTGCTGGCGCAGGCGATCGATCTGTCGGTCATCTTTTGTTCGGTGGTCGAAGCAATCGCCAGAACCTTCGGCTACACGCAGGTCTGCATTTATTTGCGTGAACACGATGAGCTGGTGCTGCAACATCAGGTCGGGTATTCATTTATCTGGGAGCGTATTCCGCTTGGAAAAGGCATTATCAGTCGCACCATCCTAAGCGGGCGTCCGGCGCTGATTGCTGATGTGAGCGTCGATAGCGATTTTCTTGGCGCAATTGAAGGAGTAGTGTCCGAAATTTGTGTGCCGCTCTGGGAAGATGACAGGGTTATCGGAGCGCTCAACATTGAAAGCATTAACGGCGTTGTGCTCACTGAAGATGACCTGCGTTTGATGACAGAAGTGGCGGAACATATCAATGTTGCGATTGAGCGTGCGCGGCTGTATGAGCGGCTGTGGCAGCGCGTGCAGCAACTCGATGCGCTGTACAGCATTATGGGCGACATTACCAGCAATCTGAATCTCGATAATGTGTTACGGACGATCGTGACGCGGATGCTGACCCTGATACGCGCTGCGCACGGTGCGCTGGCGTTGTACGACGCGCAGCAGAATCATCTCATCGTCCATGTGAGCGTTAACATGGACTATGACTATGCAGGTGTGCGCCTGGCGTTGGGGGAGGGTGCGATGGGCAAGGCCGCGCTTACGCGCCAGCCGGTCGTTGTGTTCGATTATCGCGCGTGGAGTGAGCGTTCACTCCAGTGTGAAGCCGAGTCAACAGCGAATGTCCTAGCGGTTCCACTGCTAGCGGGCGATGAACTGATTGGCGCGATGAGCGCGGGAGATAGCGATCTCAAGCGCATCTTCACTGTGGATGATATCCAGTTGCTCAGAATGTTCGCGCAACAGGCGACAGTTGCGATCAAAAATGCCCGCCTGTTTGAAGAAGTGCAGTATCTGGCGATCACCGATCCGCTCACAGGGCTGTACAACCGGCGATATTTCCTGAGTGCGGCGCGGCGCGAACTTGAACGCGCGCGTCGTCACCACTCGCCGCTGGTGGTAATCATCACCGACCTTGACGATTTCAAACAGATCAATGATGCCTTCGGTCATCCGGTTGGTGACCGGGCGCTCCGGGAGTTCAGCGGTCTGTTGCGCCGCGAATTGCGCTCTATCGATCTGCTGGCACGCTATGGCGGTGAGGAATTCATTCTGCTGTTGCCGGAGACAGATGAAAACGGCGGCGTGCAGGTTGTCGAGCGTGTGCGCCTGGTGTTGAGCCAGACAACGATTGCAACCAGTCAGGGGGTGGCGAGGGTGACGGCCAGTTTTGGCATGGCAGTGTATGCTGAGCCGTTTGATGGGATGAGCATCGATATGCTGGTTGCGCGGGCGGATGAGGCACTGCTCCGTGCAAAGCAGGCGGGTAAGAATCGGCTGGAAATCTGGCAGTTGC
>Ga0272447_1000933_pt1 | contig 19998 bp, 12 predicted proteins | sample YNPCB0133_FD_194589 | JGI IMG/M metagenome (GOLD analysis project Ga0272447, IMG submission 194589) | Hot spring microbial mat communities from Yellowstone National Park, WY, United States - YNP-CB-013-3 | ecosystem: Environmental > Aquatic > Thermal springs > Hot (42-90C) > Sediment | place... | reverse complement strand
TTCCCCGTGCCGTCGTGACGCACTACGTGCCCGTCAATGACAAGGCTGGAGAGGAGACCAAGCCCCCGACCGCGGTTATCCAGTCCGCCCCGCAGCTCTCCCGCGACCGCCAGCCGAGGACCTTCGCTCGGGCCTGGCTCGAGGAGGACACCGCGTACCTAGTCTGGCCGGACGCCATCGCCGAGCCCCCCGTCGCCGCGGCGCTCGAGGCGCTCTGCGCCAAGATCACCAGGATCGGCCACTCGAGTTCGCTCGTCCAGATGTGGGTCGCGCGTCCCGAGGAGGTGAGCGAGCTCACCTGGGTCCCCGACGACGAGCGGGCCGAGCTGCAGCTCCGGGTGCCGGGGCCGGGGACGTTGGAGGACCTCGAGCGCCGGTACAATGCGGAGGCGGTCGAGGCCTACACGTCGCTCGTGCTCGCGGCGGAAGACGACCGCGACAAGAAAGCGCAGCGGACGGCGAGGAGGCGGCTCAAGGAGGAGTTCGGCGGGTCTCCTCCGGAGCAGTTCCGACCCCAGATCTCCCTCTACCAGGGTTACGCACGGCCGCGCCGGGAAGAGAGCCCAGCCAGCGCTCCGGGGACGGTCTTCAGCCCCCACCTCGTCGTGTTCGGCCTGGAGCGGCGGAGCGGGCCGTTTGCTGCCCTTGGGCTAGCGGCGGTGCTTGCCGTAATCCAGCGCTGGCGGGAGGCGTTGGTGAGCCAGTCCAACGACGCGCCCGAGCGGGTGCGCGAGGTCGTGAGCGGCCACGACCGGAGTGGCGGCCCTCTGCAAGGGCCGCACCTCGCCCTCATACCCCTGGCCTTTGTCGGGCACCCGCACGCCGACGGGCACCTTCTGGGGCTGGCAGCGGCGCTCCCTGCGGGTCTCGATGCCGAGGAGCGGCGCCAGGTCCTCCGGGTCCTCGGGCGTGTAGAGGAGCTCCGGCTCGGCGATCTCGGGGTGTGGGGCCTGGTCCGGGAGGTGGGGGACCGGCCGCCCTGGAACCTCCGGCCCGAGGCGTGGACCGCCTATCCGACTGGTGCGACGCACTGGTCCACCGTGACGCCGGTCACCTTCGACCGACACCCCAAGGAGAAGGATCGGGCCGCCTACCAGCGGGAGGTGGCCGAGATGATCGCGGGGGCGTGCGCGGCCATCGGGCTCCCCCGCCCGCGCGAGGTGGTGGTGACGCCCGTCTCCGCGCACCTCGGAGTGCCGCCGGCGCATGCATTCCCGCGCCTGCGCCGCAAGGACGGCACCGACCGCCGCCACGCCCACACCATTCTCGTGTTCGACGAGCCCGTCCGCGGGCCGGTGCTGATCGGAGCCGGGCGGTACCGCGGGTATGGGGTGTGTAGGCCGATGCATGCGGAGGTTCGGCTGTGATGCCATCCTACGAGGAATTCTTTCAGAGGGCAACCGGATTTCGGCCGTACCAGTGGCAAAAGCATGTGGCGGTGAGCGGCTTTCCTGACGTACTTCCCGTGCCCACGGGACTAGGCAAGACAGAGGGCGTTGTGCTGGCGTGGGCATGGCGCCTCCGGGAGGGCAAAGGTGAGCCACGCCACCTCGTTTATTGCCTCCCGATGCGCGTGCTCGTCCGGCAGACGGTCGAGCGGCTCCGCCGGTACTTCGAAAAACTGAATAGCGACATACGCGTTTACGAGCTCATGGGGGGCGCGATTGATGACGAATGGGTAACTCTACCAGAGAAGACCTGGGTCTTAGTCGGAACACAGGATCAGCTGCTTTCACGGGTGCTGAATCGCGGCTACGCTATGAGCCGGTTCGAGTGGCCCGTGCACTTTGGGCTACTCAACAACGATTGCCGATGGATCGTTGACGAGGTGCAGCTCATGGGTCCGGGCCTTTGGACCACGGCGCAGCTGGATTGGATGCGGAGGAAGCGCTTCGGCACGATTTTCGACTGCCCCACCACGTGGATGAGTGCGACGGTCGGGACCGGTTTTCTCGAGACCACGGACCGGAAGCGTGACGGGCTCCATAACGCCACTCCGCTGCCTGCGGGGATTATCGAACGAGACTCGAACCGGGAGATCCAGCTTCGGCTTGCGGCGAAGCGACCGATCGGGATGTGGCCGGCGATGGATGGCACAGGCCCAACTCCGAACCGAAAGAAGAAGACGTCGAAGGAATCTGGGAGAACAAGCGCCGACTTCTACGAAGCCCTTGCGAACGCAGTCAAGGAGGAACACGTCCCGGGCACCCTTTCCCTCGTCGTCTGCAACACAGTCGAGGCGGCACGGTGCATCTACGAGAAGATACCGAACAATGTGCCCAAAATGCTGCTCACCTCGCGCTTTCGCCGACAGGACCGCGATGAAAACGAGAAGAAACTGCTCGACTTCGAGGCGAAGAGAAAGGAAACGGAGGCGCGGCGCGAGCACGAAGGACGCACCAGCGACATCGGTAAGCCACTTCCCAACGATCCTGGCCTGATCTGTGTGAGCACTCAAGTGGTTGAGGCAGGCGTGGACATCTCGGCACACCGCCTGTGGTCAGAACTGGCGCCGTGGCCAGCGGTTATCCAGCGGCTCGGTCGGCTCAACCGTGATGGCCGGGATCAAGAAGCGAGAGCGTGGTTCTGGGTGGCGCCGACGGAAGACCAAATCGGGCCATATGAAACGGAAGATGTCGAGCTCGCTCGCCGGCTCATCGAGGCGCTCATCCCGTTCTCAGAGGACAAACCATTCTATTCGGCTCTCGAAGAACTAAAAGGTACGGCCATAAAGGATGATTTGACGGCTGCGTTGCAGCCCAGGCCTGAGCCGATGCCCCGCGCTCTCGACGTCCACGGGCTTTTCTCCACCGAGCGTGACGTGCACGGTGGCTTTACCGACGTGAGTGCCTTCGTCCGCAGCGCAGACCCGGATGCTGATCTGACTGTCGTCTGGCGCGACTGGGAGGGCGGGGCGAAGAAAGCGCCACCCCCCAGCGACGGCCTCGACGGCCCTCCGCTCGACGTCGCGAGCGAAGGCTGCCCCGTGCCGTTCTATCGGCTACGCGAGACCCTCAAGAACTCCAGGGCCTGCGCCTGGATCTGGAACGAAGAGGACGACGCATGGGAAGAGATTCGCCCGGATGATCTACGGCCGGGCATGGTGGTGATACTTCACCGCGATGCTGGGGGATACAGCAAGGCGCTGGGCTGGACTGGCAACCCATCCCATAAGATCGATGACGTTCCGCGCGTCGGCCGAGGCCGTGCGCTCCGCGATGACGAGCGCACAGAGATGGGCTGCTGGGCCACGTTGAACGTGCACCTGTGCGATGCCCGACGTGAGGCCGAGCGGCTGTGCAAGGCACTTGGCATTCCGGATTACTTCCGCACGGCTGTCATTGAGGCAGCAGGCTGGCACGATCTCGGCAAGACGCATCCGCAGTGGCAGAACGCGCTTCCAGGCAGGGCAGACGTAGTGTCTGGTCCCTGGGCGAAGTGCCCGTGGGTGCTCGCGATTGATGCGACGGGGCTGAACGCCTGTGAAGCCATCGCCGCCGAAATTGACAAGCTTTTACCTAGTGCGCTCCGGCTTCCCGACGAGCGGCGCCAGCGCGACGGCAAGGAGATGGTGCGGCTGCGCTGGGCCGTGGACCAACGGCTCAAGCGAGAGGAGCTGGACGGGCTTCGCCAGTTGGCGGCCGTTCGCTGGGCCGGCCATGTGCCCTTCCGTCCCGGCCTGCGCCATGAGGCCGCTTCGGCGCTTGCTATGTGGCATCAGTACCGTGAAGGGAAGGCGAACTACCCTGCGCTTGCCGTTTATCTGGCGGCGGCGCATCACGGCAAGGTGCGCACCGTGTTCCGCTCACTCACGGATGGCGGGGACGATGCCTTCGGTGTCCCGCCCCAGCCGCAAGCGCTTCAACTAAATGGTGAACAATGGCCACTCGATTTCACAGTCGTCAAGGATGGCGCCGAGGGGACGTGGATCGAGGGCGGGTTCGTGCTTACCGGCCATGGCTGGAGCGGGCTTGTCGCTGACCTGCTCGGCCCCTGGCGGGACCACGCCGAGGACCCGACCGAAGCTGGCGTCGTGCCAGCGAACGAGCCGCGTGCGCTTGGCCCCTTCAAGCTTGCATACCTCGAAGCGCTGGTCCGTATCGCGGACTGGCGGGCGAGCGCCCAGCCGTCGCAGTGCATCAAGCCGTCGGAGGTGCGCCGTGACGAGTAACACGGCAGTCCTTCCTATAATTCGGTTGCCTGGGCTCCAGCCGGAGGTGCTTGGCAACTACCTCGCCTCGCTCGGGCTCCTGCGCCTGTTGGCACGTAAATGGCCGAGCGTACGTATCGCCTGGCGTGAGGGTGTCCTACATGTCGTTGGTAAGCTTGATCTCGACGCGATAGTCGCCGCGCTGGTTGACATTGCCGACAAAGGCGCGTGGACACCATACGAGCGGAAATGGGTGAAAGCGCAAAAGGACAGCACCAGGAAGAAGTCCGGGCGACCCCTCGCACTGGTGGAGGCAGAGATCCAAGAGTCTTTGCTCGAGCTGTTTGCGGCCCACGCTGTGGCTCATGCTCAAGTGGCCTTTAATCCCCTCTTGGGCACGGGCGGCAACGCAGGTCGTCGCGATTTCGCCAAGGGTTGGAAAGCAGCTGTTGATAACCTCCAAAAGAGTCCGAAGGGTATTGACAAAGGGAAGGAGTTACGGGCATGGCTTCTTGGTGAACCTGTGAGTTGGGTACTAAAGGGTTCCCACTTGGGCGCTGCCTCCTGGTTCAGCAGCGCGAACAAGTTGTACAACAGCGGGCAGCAGCCCTATCGCGAAGAGCCGCTTTCACCATGGGCGATGGCACTTGCCTGCGAGGGGCTGCCCTTCTTTGCGGGCGCTCCCTCGCGGCGGCTCGGTGCGCGGGCTCGGGCGCAGGGTGCGTTTCCGTTCATATGCCGGCCGGCGGCGCCAACGGCCCCGGGGGAGGCGGGGCGTAATCGCGGCGAGGTGTGGGCACCGCTCTGGGATCGTCCGATGACACTGCCAGAGGTGCGCGCTTTGTTCCAGCGGGGCCGGGCAGAGGTCCGGGGACGTGGCGCCAACACGCCGGCGGCCTTCGCAGCAGCAATCGTTCGACGTGGCGTGGACGCTGGCATTTCTAGCTTCCTGCGGTTCAGCCTGGGCCGCACAACCAGTGAAAACACGTTTGAGCCACGCTTTGAGGGCTCCATCCCGGTGCGGGGCGGGAACTCCCAGGAGGTAATTGTCCGCGCACGATCCGACGCGGTTGAGTGTATGCTTGCACTCGTCGAAAAGCTGCCTGAGGACCGCAAGCAGGGATCGCGGTGGCGTTTCGTGGGCCTCCGTGGACCGGTAGAGGCGGCGCTCGTTCGTCTTGCCCAAACGCCGGATGAACCGGAGGCCGTACGTGCCTTGCTGGGTGCAACCGTTTCCGCACTCGACAAAATCGACCGTAATCGCAGCTTTCGAGAGAAGGGAGTCTTCTGGGAACCACTGCCCCTCGACTATCTGCCCGCACTTTTTGGCGATGAGGAGCCCGGCCTTGAGGCGCGGCTGGCTCTGGCGCTCGTGTCCAGCTTTCCCCGCTCGCGTCCCTTCACGCTCTACCGGTTCGGTGTGGAATGGCAGTACGACCGGTTCCAACACCCCAAACAACCCCCTCGCCGCTGGGTTTGGGGAGCTGGCGAGCTGTCTCGGATTCTGGTCCGGGTGCTTAGCCGCCGTACCCTGGACTGGGAAGAAGAGGGGAAGAAAATGGCAACAACGACAGAGAAGCCGGTGTGCGACTTGTTCCCGACATCCTGTTGGGACGTAAGCCAATGGCTCCACGGTAATGTTGACGAATACCAGATGGAGCGCTGGCTCTCGCGGCTTGCGCTTTTCGACTGGCGTACCGTGTCTCGGTCTTTACGTGCAAAGCTACGGGCAGGCGGGCAGGCTGGCGATCGCGTTCCCGCGGATGGACCTCTGTGCCTGTTCGGTTTGCTTCAGCCGCTCTTTGACCATTGCCCTGTCCCGCTGGCGGGCGGCGACGATGACCTTCTGGATCCTGGGACAGGCTCACGTACTCCTGCGGTGGCTCGAAGGTTGATCGCGTTGATTCAAGCAGGGCAGCTTGATGCTGCGGTTGATCTGGCAGCCAGCAGGTACGCCATGGCTAGGACACCGCTCGCAAAATTTGACCTAACTTGGTTCGTGGGTGACCCGGACCGCCTGCTAGCCTCATTGTTGTTCACGGTTTCCGCCCGAGAGCGGGCGGCTCTTGTTCAACGGTGGCTTCGGCCGCAACGAAAGAAAGGAGAGGTGACCTATGTCTGAGACGGAAACGAAAATCATACTTACGCCCGAGGGGGTATTGAGGGGAGAAAGTCCCCTCGTGCTCACCGCGACCTTCAAGCCCGTCGGCGACCTGGACCGCTTCCAGCCGGCGGGGTTCCCTGAGGTCGGTCATGTGATCTACAAAGCGCCACGAGGCAACGGGACCGTGGAACAGGTATGCATTGTGGACAGCGCGGCGAGCATGGCCAACCACCTCGAGGCCGTGTGCATGCGCGGCCCGCACGACTACGAACTCGTCGAGGAACTTGAGGGCATGCCGTACGTGCGCTGCGTGACCGGCGAGCCCGAGAACGGCAAACTGCCACCGGAGAAACGAGAAGTCGTGGTCACGAGCCTCACCGAAGGGCATCGAATCGCGTCAACATACTTTCTCGAAGGACAGACCATCGGTTCCAACGATGAACTGGAAGCGAAGAAGTTTCAGGATGTTCTGGTAAACGACTTTGGTATTATCTTAGCTGGCAGCAAGAAGGCCCATCCGCCCGCCGAGAAGTGGTGGAACGTCTTCAAAACCATCTTCCGCTATGACCCGAACGCACTCGTCCATGGCGTGCTGTTCCCGCAGTGGCAAATCAAGATCCCGCGGGTGCTCACGGCACACCTTGAGGCTTTCGGCGCTGCGCGCGTGGATCGTTCAGGGGTGAAGTTCGATCGCCTCGGCAAAACGACGTCCGGACAGCCCATCTTCGCGGTAGACGACGCGACGGCGCGCGAGATCCGGGCGACCTTCATCATTGACCTTGCCCTCGTGCGATCCTTTGGTCGCAAGAACGGCAGTGGCGTCCTTGGGCTCACCGACAAGCAGAAAGAGTTCCTAGTCGCACTCTCACTGTGGAAGATCAAGCGCCTTTTGGAGAGGCCTTTCCGTTTTCGTTCGGGCTGCCACCTCCAGTGCGAGAACTTGAGGCAAGGGGAAAGGAACGTTGAAATCAATGTGGATATAAAGCAAGCGATGCAGGATGCGGACTTTAAGGATCCCCGCGTTACTGACGTTTACTGGCCGCGCGAAGAACTCTACCGGGAGGTGGAGGAGCAAGCGTCCCCCGAAGAGGGCGAACCGGGTGAGGCCGACTCAGAAGAGACAGAAGGTGAATAGGCCATGCGAGTCGTTTTAAAGCAGATGTTTCCGCTTGGCCGCTTCCACGCCACGCCTTGGCGGGTGAACCCGTTCGACGACCCATACGGCGAGTGGCCGCCAAGCCCGTGGCGGCTGGTCCGCGCTGTCGCGGCGCGCTGGTATCAGTGGGCTCGGGAGTCGCCGACCGAGCGACCGGTCGGCGAGCTCGACGCGCTGGTGAAGGCGCTCTGCACCAGTAGATACGCTTTTCACCTTCCTATTACAGCCCATCGAGGCAATCCGGTTCGGCAATATGGCCCTGGTGAATTCGGCTGGAATCCAAAATCACCGAAACAGGCTGGAATGAAATCCTATGAAAAACGTCTGGCTCAGGACAACTACTGGTGCACGGTCTCATCGGATGATGGCGCGCTCTGGTGGTTCCTCGAAGGTGACCACTGGAACGATGCCTTACTCGAAATTCTCGACTGCTGTCTTGAGCGGATCACGTACTTTGGCCGTGCCGAATCGTTCACGCGCATCCGTAGGGTAACCGGTGATGCCCCAGAACCGAACTGCGTGTTACGTGATGCGCCCACCGCTGAAGCCGTTTCCGTATTGGTTCCAGAGTGCAGTGCTGGCCGGGAGGACATTGAACGGGTTACCGATGACCCGAACAACGTCAAAAGGTCCGTCCCACTTGGAGCACGGAAGTTGTATGCGGTTCGGCCACCAAGTGTACGCATGCGGAAGGAACCTCTCCGGACGTCGCCGCCGCGGGAGAGGGACTTGATCCAGTTAGCAATCGGGTGGAATGTTGCGCCTGAGATACGCGTTGTCGTTCGGCTAACGTCTCGGTTTCGCGATGCCGTGCTGCGTGAACTCCTCCGCATAAAGACTAACGACGCGTGCTTGGTATGGAGCCGTGCGCCTCGCGCTGTTCGGGAGCAGGTCGCCCTTCTTATTGGCAAAGACGCTGATGGCCGACCGCTTCAAGGCCATCAGCACGCGGAGTTCCTGGTATGGTGCGAGGACAGGGTTCCGACACAACTCCTTGTATGGCGTGAAGCCTCTCCCTTCGACGGGGAAGAAGAGCGTGCCATCCTGGCAGCTGCAGCGTGCGAGCTTTCCTGGTCAGCCGCCGGATCGGACGCGGACGCCTGGAAGGTCAGGCTCCTCCCACTGGACCGAAGTGTTCCTCCCCCGCCCGGGTTCGACGGCAAGCCAGTTCAAGTCTGGGAATCAATTACCCCTTATGTTCCACCGCGGCACCATCTGCGCCGGGGCAAGCTGAGGAACCGTGAGGCGATTCCTGCGCAGGTGGGCCGCGAACTCGCCTTACGGGGTTTCCCAGGTGCTGCTGAAGTGGAGGTTGAAGAGATTGCCAACCCAACCTGGGTTGCCGTGCACATTCCCCCGAACAAGCGGAGCCGGGAAGCATTCCTCGGTGAGCGAAGGGGTTATTGGTTACGGCTTCAGTTCCCTCAAGCCGTATCTGGGCCGCTCCGCCTTGGTCACTCGAGCGCCTTTGGCCTCGGGTTGTTCAGGCCCGTAAGGGATCCGTGACGGGCATTGAAGTAATCGTCGCGGGTGAAGGGCGGGGGTTGTTCTATGCGGTTCTTGCGCGGTTGCCATAGGAAGTGCGGTGGTGAAACGGAGTGCTTTAGAGACCTGGCCGTTTTTTTAGATTGGGGAGTCTCGATTGGGAGGTGAGCCCAGCATAAAGGAATCGGTGGGTTTTTCATCTTGGTTCCGCGCCCTGTGGGGCCGCGAGCCCTTCCCCTGGCAGCAAATGCTCGCGGAGCGGGTGGCCTCGGGGGAGTGGCCGCAGGCCATCGACCTGCCCACCGCCTCCGGCAAGACGGCCTGCATCGACATCGCCGTCTACGCCCTCGCTGCGCAGGCCGACCGTCCGCTCCCCGAGCGCGCGGCCCCCCGGCGCATCTGGTTCGTCGTGGACCGGCGCATCGTGGTGGACGAGGCCTTCGAGCGCGCAAGCAAGATCGCCGACGAGCTCGCGCGGGCAACGACCGGCCCCCTCAAGGAGGTCGCCGACCGCCTGCGGGCTCTGTCGGGCACCGAGCGCCCCCTGGCCGTCGGACGGCTCCGAGGGGGGGTCCTCCGCGACGACGGCTGGGCCCGCATCCCCTCCCAGCCGGCGGTCATCACCTCCACCGTGGATCAGGTGGGGTCCCGACTTTTGTTCCGCGGCTACGGGCACAGCCTCCTTGCTGCACCCATCTTCGCCGGCCTAGCGGCCAACGACAGCCTCATCATCCTCGACGAAGCCCACTGCGCGGTACCGTTCATGCAGACCCTGGAGGCCATCCGGCGCTACCGCGGGCCGGAGTGGGCTGACGAGCCCCTGCCGAGCCCCTTCGGCTTCGTGGTCATGTCGGCCACACCGCCCCGGGGCCTCCCTCCAGATGCCGTGTTCCCTGGCTCCCTGCGCGACCAAGCCCTGGATCACCCCGAGCTGCGCCGCAGACTCCGGGCCTCGAAGCCGGCCGAACTCGTGCCCCTCGACCGCCGACAGGGGACCGACGCCGATTCCCTTGTCACAGACGCCGTCCAGCGTGCCGCGGGGTTCGTGCGGGACGGCAGGCGCCGCGTCGCGGTCATGGTGAACCGGGTGCACGGCCATGGAGGTGGCGGCTGAGCTCCGCGGGGTCCTGGCCGAGCAGGCCGACGTGATCCTGCTCACCGGACGGATCCGCCCCTTCGAGCGCGACGGCCTCGTAGAGCGCTGGAGCCGGTACCTGAGAGCGAACGCACCTGAGGACCCCGAGCGGCCCGTCGTGGTGGTCGCCACGCAGTGCCTGGAGGTCGGCGCCGACTTCAGCTTCGAGGCCCTCATCACGGAGTGCGCGAGCCTGGACGCGCTCCGCCAGCGTTTCGGACGCCTGGCCCGGATGGGCTCCGACGAGCCAGCTCCTGCGGCTATCCTGATCAGGCAGGCCGACATCGAGCCGAGCGAACCGGACCCCGTGTACGGCCTCGCCCTCGCCAACACGTGGAAGTGGCTCCAGGAGCAGGCGACGACCGACGCGCAGGGACGCCTGGTCATCGACATGGGGGTGGAGGCCCTCGAGGGGCGGGTGCGGGAGGTCGAAGACCTCCGGTCGCTCCTGGCGCCCAGTCCGGATGCCCCAGTCTTCCTGCCAGCCCACCTCGACCTCCTCTGCCAGACCGCACCGCCTGCTCATCCGGAACCGGACGTCGCCCTCTACCTACACGGCCAGCCTGGCCCCCCGGAGGTCTCGGTGGTGTGGCGCTCGGACCTCCCGGCGGTTGACACCCGACAGTGGGTCGAGATTGTTGCGCTCTGCCCGCCCGTGAGCGGCGAAATGCTGCAGGCGCCGCTCTGGCGGGTGCGGGCGTGGCTCGCGGAGGAGCCCGCGGTGGACGACTCCCCGGACGTCGAGGGTCTGGGGGAGGAGCAAGAACAGACTCGGGACAGGATCCGCCCGTGCGTCGTTTGGCGGGGCCGCGACCGCTCCCGCGTGGTGGAAAGGGCCGCCGAGATTCGGGCGGGGGACGTCCTCGTGGTCCCGGCCGCTTACGGGATCGAGCCGCTGGGTCAGGCGAGCGGAGTACAGGCCCTGGGTAGCGATCGGCTCGACCTCTGGGAGGCAGCGCGGGCAGCCGCAGGACACCCTGCGGCCGTCCGCCTCAACCAGGCGGTGCTGGCCCCCTGGCTCGACTGTCCGCCACTCAAGGACCTGGTCGGGTTGGCCACCGCGCCGACTCCCGACCGGGAGGAGATCGACGACGCGATCCAGGCGGTCCTGGAGTACCGACAGCAAGGCGAGGAGTCCCCTCCGTCGCCCCCTGAGTGGTGGCTGGAGCTGCTCGAGAAAGCCCGCGGTGGGCGGATGGTGGAGCACCCTGCCGGCGGCCTGATCCTTGTCGCTCGGGCCACCAGGCGTCGAGGAGCCGAGCCAGACCTCTTCGCCGACGACGACGATCTGGCGTCCGCTGGAGACCGCGAGGTGTCCCTTGAGCAGCACTCGCAGTTGGTCCGGCGCGCTGCGGTGAAGATTGCGGAACGGTGCCTCCCGGCGAGCCTCCACGGCGCGTTTGCCCTCGCGGCCCTCTGGCACGACGCGGGGAAGCTCGACCCACGCTTCCAGGTCCTTCTCCGCCAGGGGGACGAGGTGGCCGCGGCCGCCGCCACAGAGCCCATCGCGAAGTCAGCCACCCTACCCACGTCTCCTGCCCGGCGCCGCGCGATCCGCGAAGCCAGCGGCCTGCCCGAAGGCTTCCGCCACGAGATGCTCTCGTTGGAGCTCGCCCGGCGGTTCGCCGAGCTCCCTGCGGACGACGCGCTGGCAGACCTCGTCCTGCACCTCGTCGCGGGCCACCACGGCCATGGCCGGCCCTTCGCGCCGGTGGCGGTGGATCCCTCGCCTCCGGAGGTCTCCGGGGCTCTGTCGGGGATTGAGATCAGGCTCCATCCCGAGGCCCGGACGACCTCTCCCCCAGCACACCGCCTCGATTCGGGGATCACAGAACGCTTCTGGCGCCTGACGCGCCGGTACGGCTGGTGGGGACTCGCGTACCTGGAGGCCCTGCTGCGCCTCGCCGACTGGTACGCGAGCAACTTCGTCGTCACGGAAGGGGGCGATGCCTGATGGCTCGGTCCTTCGAGCTGGTCGGCCTCGACGGGACGAATCCGCTGGGCTTCCTGGCAGCGTTGGGGACCCTCGCGAGTCTCCAACAGTCCGGTGTCGGCGAGCCGAAGCTCGGGTGGAAGTGCATCAACCGCTGGATACCTGTCCTGAACGGCGCCGACGTCGAGGACGAGGAGGCGCTGGCGAGCCTCGTGGCCGAGTCCCTCCGGGGCAGGGCCGTCCCCGAGGACGCCGAAGCCCGGCGGGCGGCCGCGCAGAAGGCGATGGAGCTGGCCAAGACGGCGATCAAGAAGAAGCGCGACGAGATCAAGAAGCGCGGTCTGCGCGGCAGCGAGCGCACGGAGGCCGAGGAGCGAGAGCTTCGTCCCCTCGAGCTTGAGTACGAGGAGAAGCGCCGCCGGTGGCTGGACGCCCTCCGAGAAGCTGTGCCTCGGCCCGAGCTTGCTCTCGGGAAGCGGATCGACTGCACGAGGGAGGAGTACCGGGATCACGGTGCGGATTTCTTGACGACCGCACATCGGTCTGATCGCGAGTCTGTTGACTTGCTCGCTGCCTTCGGCATCGACAGCGTCCGCCAGCGGAACTCCGAGAGTATCGAGCCCACCCCGTTCTGCTTCATCACAGGATCGGGGCACCAGTACTTCTTGGAAACGGCCCGGCAGCTCATGGCCCAGGTCACCCCCGACAGAGTTCTTCGCACGCTATTCAAATTCTGGGACTATTCCGACGAAGGGCTTTCTATGCGCTGGGATCCGATCGAGGATCGCCGCTACGCCCTGATGGATAGGGACCCAACGGCACCGGGGAATAAGCCGCGCACCATGTGGATGGCGAACCTCCTCGCCTACCGTGGCCTTGTTTTCTTCCCTACCGCGGCGGTCGGCGGGAGGCTGTATGCAGCAGGGTGGGATCCCCGGCAAGACAGCTTCACGTGGCCGCTCTGGGAGTGGCCACTGTGCTTCGACGCTGTTCGGTCACTCGTCCAGCTTCGAGAGCTGGTGGAGGAGCAGCCCGATGCCGCGACGCTGCGGGCACGGGGAGTCGCCGCTGCCTACCGGGCGAACCGGGTCGTGGTCGGAAGTGGTGTGAACCGGAAGGTGAACTTCTCGCCCGCGCGGCGGGTGGTGTAAGTACCGATGGACGCGGGAGAGAACACTCGGGCTTCAAGCGGGCCTTTGGAGCTCGTCCCCGCCCGCATGGTGAACGAGTTCGTCTACTGCCCGCGCTTGTTCTACATCGAGTGGGTCCAGGGAGAGTTCAGGCACAGCGTGGACACCGTCGAAGGCGCGGCGGTTCACCGCCGAGTGGACAGGGGATCTGGCGCGTTCGAGGTGGCGGAGGCGGTCCAGCCGGACGAGGAGTGGCAGGCAAGGAGTGTGCTGCTGTCGGCCCCCAGGCTAGGCTTGATCGCCAGGGTCGACATCGTGGAGGGGCGGGGCGGCAAAGTGAGACCCGTGGACTACAAGAAGGGAAGGCCCGGGAAAGAGGGGCCCCGGGATCCGGAGCGGGTCCAGATGGCGGTTCAGGCTCTGGTGCTGCGGGAGAACGGTTACGATTGTGAGGAGGGAGTCATCTACTATGCTGAGAGCAAACAGCGCGTGACAGTCCCTCTCGACTCCGGCCTGCTAGAAGAGACGCTAGCCATTGTGGAGGATCTCCGACGAGTGGCATCTGCGGCGGTGCCTCCGCCGCCGCTTGTGAACAGTCCGAAGTGTCCGAGGTGTTCTCTCGTGGGAATCTGCTTGCCGGACGAGACAGCGTTCCTACGGGGGGAGAGGATGGAGGAAGTCCGGCGGCTCGTGCCGGCGAGGGACGACGCGACGCCCGTGTACGTGACCGAGCAGGGTGCGGTGGTCGGCGTGTCCGGGGAGCGGCTGAGCATCCGGAGGCCCGAGGGGGACCCCGTCTCGGTGCGGCTGTTGGACGTGTCGCAAGTCTCTCTGTACGGGAACGTGCAGGTGACGGCACAGGCGCTGCGGGCTCTCACGGAACGGGGAGTCCCGATCTTTCACCATACCTACGGGGGCTGGCTGGCGGCGGTGACCTCGGGCGTGCTGAGCCACAACGCTCAGTTGCGCTGTGAGCAGTACAGGGTGGCGGACGACGCACAGAGGGCTCTGAACATAGCGAGGGCGATCGTGGCAGGAAAGCTCCAGAATCAGCGCACGTTGTTACGCCGCAACCACCCGGGCTGCCCACCCGCGGCCCTTCGGGAGCTCGCCAGGCTCACCAAGGCGGCTCGGCAAGCCAGCGACGCCGACCGGCTGTTCGGGATCGAGGGGCTGGGCGCCCGGGTTTACTTCGGGCACTTCGCCGGGATGCTCAAGGATCCCATGGGGTTCGACGCGGCAGGGCGAGACCGTCGGCCGGCCCCGGACCGGGTGAACGCGATGCTGTCCTTCCTGTACGCTCTCCTGCTGAAGGACGCGGTGGGAGCCCTGCTGGCGGTAGGACTGGACCCGTACCGGGGGCTGTACCACCGGATGCGGCCCGGGCGGCCGTCGCTGGCCTTGGACCTAATGGAGGAGTTCCGGCCGATCGTGGCGGACTCTGTGGTGTTGTGGCTTGTGAACAACCGGGTGGTAGCGCCGGAGGACTTTGTTCGACGTGGGCCGGCGTGTGCACTGAAAGACGGAGCCCGGCGGCGGGTGATTGAGGCGTATGAGGCCAGGATGGACACGCTGATTCAGCATCCCCTGTTCGGTTATCAGGCGAGCTACCGACGGGTGCTGGAGATCCAAGCCAGGTTGCTCGCACGAGCCATTGCGGGAGAGTTGCGGGCGTACAAGCCGTTTACGACCCGATGAGCCGCCATCGCTATGTGGTGTGCTATGATGTGCGAGAGCCCAAGCGGCTGCGGAAGACGCACCAGACCCTGTTGGGCTACGGCGACCCTCTTCAGTACTCTGTGTTCGTGTGCGACTTGTCCGCGGCGGAACGTGTTTTGATGGAGGAGGCTGTCCGGAGGGTAGTTGCGCTGCCGGAGGACTCCGTGGTGGTGATAGACCTAGGTCCTGCGGAAGGCGTGGCTAAACACAGAATTAGGGCGCTGGGCCAGAAGAAGGTAGCGGAGAGGAGCCGCTGCGTGGTGGTATAGCGGCTCGGGTTCCTTGACAACCGGATAGCCTGAGCGTAAGGGATGTACAAGGGGAACTTCGCACCTGTGGCTGCGAGCGGCGAGGTGGTGAAGGGTGAGCGGAGGGTGCTCGAAGAGGCCTGTTGTACGGGGTTTCGGGCGAGGGCCAGCGGGTCAGCACCTGGGACGAAGCCGCGAGGTCGCCTACTCTCCGCAGGCCGCTCGCAGTCTCATAGCAGAGCGCAGATCCCACAGGCATTTGGGCGGGCGCTGTTTCCGTGACCGCAAGGTCACGGCCCCATTGAAGCCGCCTCTGTCACGTCAGCCCTCCCGCACCACCCGCCGTTTCCGTGACCGCAAGGTCACGGCCCCATTGAAGCCTGCGTCACCGGAGCGCAACTGCACTCGGCGTACAGCGGTTTCCGTGACCGCAAGGTCACGGCCCCATTGAAGCTACCCCTTGCGTCAATAGGGGTCGGCCCCAAAATGTTTCCGTGACCGCAAGGTCACGGCCCCATTGAAGCTTGGTAGATTGAGACCAGCTCGACGTCCGCAGGTCGTGTTTCCGTGACCGCAAGGTCACGGCCCCATTGAAGCTACTACGCGATCGATTTTCGCAAGCTGCGCGTTAATCGTTTCCGTGACCGCAAGGTCACGGCCCCATTGAAGCTGTCCGTGCGTGGGATTGGACCGGTACTGGCGGCCGGTGTTTCCGTGACCGCAAGGTCACGGCCCCATTGAAGCAGGCCAGCAGCGGTGTTATCTGCACCCCATACATCGTTTCCGTGACCGCAAGGTCACGGCCCCATTGAAGCCTTTTTGCGGCGCGCGCCCAGGCCGAACCGGGCTGCGGGTTTCCGTGACCGCAAGGTCACGGCCCCATTGAAGCGTCCTGCCGCGCCGGTAGCCTCCGCCCACGCGGGGGCGTTTCCGTGACCGCAAGGTCACGGCCCCATTGAAGCGTATCTCCGCCCATCATTTTTACCGCCAACTGGCGGGTGGTTTCCGTGACCGCAAGGTCACGGCCCCATTGAAGCGCTGCTGCCGGAGGCGGACGTGCTGCGCTACGTCAGAACGGGTTTCCGTGACCGCAAGGTCACGGCCCCATTGAAGCAGAATGAGCCTCCTAAGATTCCGGATTACTACCCAGTTTCCGTGACCGCAAGGTCACGGCCCCATTGAAGCTGGAACTGCGACAATCAACCATCCAGTAGATGGCGTTTCCGTGACCGCAAGGTCACGGCCCCATTGAAGCTGCTAGCAAAAACACCGACCAGTCCCAAGGTCCGGCGTTTCCGTGACCGCAAGGTCACGGCCCCATTGAAGCCTTCTTGGTCAACTCTGGGTGGTACTTCTCGACGAGGTTTCCGTGACCGCAAGGTCACGGCCCCATTGAAGCCGTTTGACCCAGGAGGCTGCAAAGGCCCTCCTAGGGCGTTTCCGTGACCGCAAGGTCACGGCCCCATTGAAGCTGCCTCATATGCTCGAAACGTCCATCGTGGTGACGGGGTTTCCGTGACCGCAAGGTCACGGCCCCATTGAAGCTGGTCGGCCGGTCGGTCCGTCGGCCGGTCGGTCCGTGTTTCCGTGACCGCAAGGTCACGGCCCCATTGAAGCGCGGCCTTCTCTCGGGCTTCGTTCTCCAAATCCGTCGTTTCCGTGACCGCAAGGTCACGGCCCCATTGAAGCAAAGAGGCCCACGCCGTTGAGTGGAAACAGAAGAAAGGTTTCCGTGACCGCAAGGTCACGGCCCCATTGAAGCTGGGGGAAGGGCGTCAGCACCCGCCCGTCCGTGTGGTTTCCGTGACCGCAAGGTCACGGCCCCATTGAAGCCCGTGATCGGGTCACGCGCACCGGCGGCGAAATGAGTTTCCGTGACCGCAAGGTCACGGCCCCATTGAAGCTCAGCCCCTCAGCACCTTGCGGCGGAGCGGTTTGAGGTTTCCGTGACCGCAAGGTCACGGCCCCATTGAAGCCATGGCCGCGGCCGCCACCGTCTCGGTCCACGCGCCGTTTCCGTGACCGCAAGGTCACGGCCCCATTGAAGCGGCTGCCGGTTGACGAGTTCCGCTTGGCCTACCTGGTTTCCGTGACCGCAAGGTCACGGCCCCATTGAAGCCCCGGATCCGAGGATCTTGACCTCTGGCTAGACGCCGTTTCCGTGACCGCAAGGTCACGGCCCCATTGAAGCTTTTTCAACGCAAGCATAACACTAAGGCACTCCTTACGTTTCCGTGACCGCAAGGTCACGGCCCCATTGAAGCTGCGTCCGTCCGGGAGCCAGGGTTCTGGGTAATACCGTTTCCGTGACCGCAAGGTCACGGCCCCATTGAAGCTTGTGGCGCGCGCCGAGGCCGAACCGGGTTGCAGCCGGTTTCCGTGACCGCAAGGTCACGGCCCCATTGAAGCGAGGGCTGCCAGAGCAGATCGGCCGCAAGGTGGAAGGTTTCCGTGACCGCAAGGTCACGGCCCCATTGAAGCATCAAGAGCTACCACGAACCTAAGAACTTCATCCTCGTTTCCGTGACCGCAAGGTCACGGCCCCATTGAAGGGTGTGCCGCAGCAGACCTTCGATCCAGGCTACTACGGTTTCCGTGACCGCAAGGTCACGGCCCCATTGAAGCGCGTATGAGTTGGCGGAGGAGGCGTACCGGCAGCTGCGGTTTCCGTGACCGCAAGGTCACGGCCCCATTGAAGCGATAGAGCTACCGGAAGCCGTCGAAAGCGAGGAGCGTTTCCGTGACCGCAAGGTCACGGCCCCATTGAAGCTGCGTCCGTCCGGGAGCCAGGGTTCTGGGTAATACCGTTTCCGTGACCGCAAGGTCACGGCCCCATTGAAGCTTGTGGCGCGCGCCGAGGCCGAACCGGGTTGCAGCCGGTTTCCGTGACCGCAAGGTCACGGCCCCATTGAAGCGAGGGCTGCCAGAGCAGATCGGCCGCAAGGTGGAAGGTTTCCGTGACCGCAAGGTCACGGCCCCATTGAAGCGTGGTGCTGTAGGTAGGTTCGTCACTCGTGGAAGCAGGTTTCCGTGACCGCAAGGTCACGGCCCCATTGAAGCTCCAAGAAAACCCCGCAGCCTCCGCAGTGCTGCGGGCAAGTTTCCGTGACCGCAAGGTCACGGCCCCAGAGGACACAGTCGTTGGACCGCGAATTTTATAATAGCGGCGTCGTGGTGCACGAGGCCACCGCAAGACACTCAGTGCAGGCGGACCGGTGGCCGGGCGCGGCGGCCGGTTAGGGACAGGGGGAGATACGTGTGCGCGCTCTGTACTTCGAAGACTACGGCCGGATGGGCTTGAGGGAAGTGCCGGACCCCGTGGCGGGGGACGAGGTGGTGGTACGCGTGGCGGCGTGCGGTATTTGCGGCAGCGACCTAGAGGGATTCCTGGGGAGTTCCGGAATGCGGCGGCGGAGGGTCCCGCCCTTGTTGCTGGGGCACGAGTTCTCCGGCACGGTGGAGCAGGGTCCCGAGGCGTGGCGGGGCAAGGCGGTAGCCGTCAACCCTCTGGTCAGCTGTGGCAGTTGCCCGCGGTGTCGTGGGGGCCAGCGCCACCTGTGTCCGGCCCGTTCGCTCATCGGACTGGACCGGCCCGGGGCGTTTGCGGAGCGCGTGGCGGTGCCGGTGCAACAGCTCCACGTGCTGCCGGAGGGGCTGCCGGTCTGGAAAGGTGCCCTCGCGGAACCCCTCGCGGTGGCCACCCACGCGGTGGCGTTGGCAGAGCCCGGGCGTGCGCACCGCGCTCTGGTCCTCGGGGGTGGTGCCATCGGGTATCTGGTGGCGTGGGTCCTGGCCCGGGCGGGCACGGAACCGGTGGTGGTGGAGACCAACCCGGCCCGGCGCGCCTTCCTCCGCGGCCTGGGGCTGGAGGTGGGCGAGGACCCGGGAGGCCAGTGGGAACTCGTCGTGGACACGGTGGGGTCGGAGGGGAGCCGGCGCACGGGCGTGGAGCGGCTGGCCGAGGGAGGCACACTGGTGCTCCTGGGGCTCCACGACAACGCCACCACGCTTGACCTGTATCCGGTGATCCTCGGGGAGCGCCGCCTGCAGGGGAGCTACACCTACACGGACGCGGACTTTCAGACTTCCCTGCGCCTCGTCGCGTCCCTGCCCGACGAAATCGTGGAACGCAGACCCCTGGAGGCGGGCCTTTTGGCCTTTGAGGACCTGGCCGCGGGACGGGTCGCGTGCCTGAAGCTGATGCTGGTGCCGTGAGGAGCGGGCACGCCAATCCGCCCGCGTTGGTTCCCTCCGAGCATCTCCGGTTCGGCTGGGGCCGTGGATCGGGATTTTGGAGAAACGGAAGTAGAGAGGTGAGGGGGAGGGCGCAACTATGGGCGTCGTGGTGCTGGACGTGGAGACGCAGGGCTGGGGCGAAGAGAAGCCGGCTGGCGTGAGTGCGCCCCGACTCGCGGTGGCCGTAGTGTACGACGCTGCGCCCTGCGCCTACCGGGCGTACTTCGAGGGCGACGTACCCGCGCTGCTGGACCGCCTGGGTCGCGCGGAGCTGGTGGTGGGCTTTGCGGTGCGTTCGTTCGACTACCGGGTGCTGGAGCGCTACGGGGGCCCCTCGGTGCACGAGCTACCCACCCTGGACATCCTGGAGGAGGTCCGTCGAGCTGTGCGACGCCGGGTGGGCCTCAACCACCTGGCCCTGGCCACGCTGGGCCGCGGCAAGTCCGGGGACGGCTGGCAGGCGCTGCGGTGGTGGCGAGCCGGACAGGTGGAGCAGGTGGTGGAGTACTGCCGGCGGGACGTGGAGCTCACCTGGGAGCTGTTCGAGTTCGGCTGCCGCCACGGCTACGTCCGCTACTGGGACCCGCAGGGACAGCTGCGGCGTGTGCCGGTGGACTGGCGCCTCGCCCGGGGGTAGCTCGAAGTCGCTTGGATCCCTGCAGCTCCTGTCGGGCGAGGAACCCTTCCTGAGCGCACTCCTAA
>Ga0272447_1000931_pt1 | contig 20003 bp, 23 predicted proteins | sample YNPCB0133_FD_194589 | JGI IMG/M metagenome (GOLD analysis project Ga0272447, IMG submission 194589) | Hot spring microbial mat communities from Yellowstone National Park, WY, United States - YNP-CB-013-3 | ecosystem: Environmental > Aquatic > Thermal springs > Hot (42-90C) > Sediment | place... | reverse complement strand
CGGGGGTGCGCCCCGTTTATCCCCCGCTGATAGAGCAGGCGTTTACCGAACTGTCCCACGAGGAAGGGCTGGGTTCCCCTTGGGCAGTGCTGTACTGGTTGCAATCGGCGGATAGGGCGAACGTTGCACCGGTGTTAGAAGCCCATCGGCAGGAGATTTTCCAAACCTTGGGGGAAGACATTGACCTCTTGGTTGCCGATGTCCGTTACACCTGGATTCGGGAGGTGGTGACGGCGACAGTTACTCTGCCTGGGCAGGTCAGCCAAACCATTTCGGAGCGGATTGACCGCTGGGTGTTGCACCGGTGGCTGGGGATTCCCATCTTCCTAGTGATTATGTATGTCATGTTTTTCATCGCTATTAACGTGGGGGGTGTGTTTGATATAGGGGTGGGCACGATTGCGGTCAAAGGCACGGCGCATGTGTTGCAACAACTCCACGCTCCCGGCTGGCTGATTGGGCTGTTGGCAGATGGGGTGGGGGGTGGCATTCAGACAACGGCGACGTTTATTCCCCAAATTGGCTTGTTGTTTGTTTTGTTATCGGTGTTGGAGGATTCGGGGTATTTGGCGCGGGCGGCGTTTGTGATGGACCGGCTGATGCGGTGGATTGGCTTGCCGGGGAAGTCCTTTGTGCCGATGCTGGTGGGGTTTGGGTGCAATATCCCCGCCATTATGGCGACCCGTACCCTGGAAAATCAGCGGGATCGGTTGATGACGATTGTGATGAACCCATTTATGTCCTGCGGGGCGCGCCTATCGGTGTACGCCTTGTTTGCAGCGGCGTTTTTCCCCAAAAATGGACAAAATGTGTTGACACCCCCACCGACTAAAGTCGGGGGATTCTTACGCAGTCCAAAAACAGACTCGTAAAGGCGTGAGCAAACCGCCCCTACACAGTTCCTGGAGGCAAGGCCCCAAGGTTCGGCTTACTTGTAACAACTGTCGCCGATTGGGTTTTTCACCAAGGATGGCGACTAGGTATAGTTTAGCACAGAGCGACTAAAGTCGCTTGCGGGCTTTTCCTCCCCGCACTGAAGTACGGGGCTACCAAGCTGTCCCTCTGTGTTTTTGCTGTACCTGATTGGGATTGGGGCGGCGGTGTTTACGGGTTTGGTGATGAAGGCGACCCTATTGCGGGGCACAGCGGCTCCTTTCATTTTGGAATTGCCACCGTACCATCTGCCGACGCTCAAGGGGATGGTTATCCATGCCTGGGTACGGTTGCAGGCGTTTATTGTCAAGGCGGGGCGGATGATTATCGTAATGGTGGTGATTTTAGGGTTGTTGAATTCGGTGGGAACTGACGGTTCGTTTGGGAAACAGGACAGCACCGATTCCCTGCTCAGTACCATTGGTCGGCAGATCACGCCGGTATTTCAACCGATGGGGGTGCAACCGGAGAATTGGCCCGCAACGGTGGGGATATTTACCGGGGTGTTTGCCAAGGAGGTGATGGTGGGGACGATGAATTCCCTGTATGGGCAGTTGGCGCAGGCGGAAGCGGCAGAGGTTGGGGAACCACCGGCAGAGTTTGACCTGTGGGGGGGTCTCCAGGAAGCAGTGACCAGCATTCCCCGCAATATGGCGGCCTTGGGGCAACAGTTGCTGGACCCAATCGGGTTGGGGGTGGTTGCTGACAGTGGGGATCAGGAGGCAGTGGCCGCAGAATTAGGCGTGCATACAACCATCTTTGGGCAGATGGCTTCCCGCTTTGGCAGTACTACGGCGGCGATTGCGTTTCTGCTGTTTGTCCTGCTGTATTTCCCCTGTGTATCAGCGACGGCGGCAGTCTATCGGGAAACCAATCTAGGCTGGACGGTGTTTATCGCTTGTTGGACAACCGGGCTGGCCTATTGGGTTGCCACCTTCTACTACCAATGGATGACCTTGGCCGATCATCCCCGCAGTTGTTTGGGGTGGATGGTAGGGCTTATCCTGGTGCAACTAGGGGTTTTGTGGGGCTTGCGTGCCGTTAGTAGCCTGCGTTGGCGTCGTCAGGCGGCATCTCGGAGGTAAAGGATGTTGGTGCAAGATGTGCAGCGTTATCTACAAACGCACCGGCTGGTTTCTTTAGCTACCCTCTGTCGGCACTTTCAGATGGATGCGGATGCCCTGCGTCCGGTATTGAGTTTGTTGATGCGCAAAGGGCGAGTGCGTACGCTACAGCAGCCAACCTGTGGGGGGTGTCATTCCTGTTCGCCAGCAGACTTGGAACTGTACGAGTTCGTCGAACAACCATAGCTATCACGCTGAACAGGGCTTTATTAGGGCACCTCTATTCGCTCAGAATGTGAGAGAAAAAAAGAGATGCTTAGTATTTTTTGTACTAAGAGCGATAGATTTCGTGGATTTTTGAAGCGGAATTAGGTCGTGTTGATCTTATGCTAAGATGGCAGAAGTGTTGATGGTATTCTAACCCTTGTAAACGCAAAAATTTGTAAAGTTTTGTTTTAAAATTCAATACTTGTGACAAGAATTCCCTGCCTTTAGCCAGGGGAGTGTATCAAAAATTCTAGACGGCTTCGGTCGGGTGAGAATTCCCTATCTCAAGCTCTATCTGATGGTCGGGTCGGGTGTATGAGGCTAACCGCTCTTGAGCAAGTTTTATGTACTTTGGGTCAATTTCATAACCCACATATTTTCTACCCGATTTCCAGGCTGCTATGGCAGTAGAACCACTACCCATAAAAGGGTCAAGAACGATGTCTTCCGTGAAGGTATATAACTGAATCAGTCTATAAGGCAGTTCCACAGGAAAGGGCGCAGGATGGCCAACTTTTTTAGCCGACTCTGGATTCATGATCCATACAGATTTGGTCCATTCCATAAATTGCTCACGCGTAATTGTATCCATCTTCTCTGCGGGCTTCTTACGTGAAAATGAACCCTTGGAAAAAATAAGAATATATTCATGGGTATCCCGCAAAACAGGATTAGTTGCCGAGCACCAACTGCCCCAAGCCATCGAGACGCCAGCCCCTGCTCCTTTACACCAAATGATCTCCCCACGCATCTGGAAACCTATCTCCAGCATCATCTGCGAAATATAATCTGACAGGGGAATGTAAGGCTTGCGTCCCAAATTAGCCACATTGACACAGGCCCTACCGCCATACACCAGCACACGATACGTCTCAGTAAAGACATTTCTCAGTAACTGAAGATATTCGTTCAGGGTCAGATTTTCATCGTACTCTTTGGTTACGTTGTATGGGGGTGAAGTGATCATGAGATGAACAGAATTATCTGGGAGTTCTCGCATGTTCTCAGAAGTTCCTTGGATGATAGTGTTTTCATACTCGGATGGGAAAACGTTGTCAGGAACAGGGGGGGCACTATGATCCTCTACTAACTCCGAATAGAGCCTAGAATTGTAGTATTGAGAGGAGTCATGGCTGATGCGAGCAGTGGTACCAAATTTGCTTGTTTTCGAACCTTTACTCATATATTCAATCCTTTTGATCCTTTTGCCACAGCGCTAGCCATCGTTCGTGAGGATGATAGTCAATTGTTGGCCGCACCCAGTTTATTGGGATTTTCCGACTGTCTTTATGGTTGGCGAGACGACAAAGAGCTGCTTCCGAAATTTCAACTCCGCGTGGATTGGTGCCTGGTTTGGGAAGTTTGATATAAGTTTGTGCTCCAACTTGAAGGAAGATTTCAACCTGAACAGATTTTGGGAATAGATAAAACCAGCCCCCATTATCCCAGTTTACCTGTATCAGGAGCATATCAGAGCCTGGAACATAGCTTTGCTGGAATTGGGAAGCCTTTTTTTTGATCAACTGTCCAAATAAGTTTGACTCCGTGCAAACGTTTTCCTGTTATCGTCTTGATTGAGATTGGCTCATTGAATACCTGCACATCTACATTTGCTTGAGTGGTTGGGATGTTGATTTCCACATTATTCTCGCCAAATTTGTAGATCAATAGTGCAATGATGATTTTTTCCCTAATTGAACCAACTTCCATCCCTACCTTACCACCGCGAGAACTTTCCAGTTCAGCAAGATGGAACAATAACGGCAATCTCTCTTGTATCCTGACCACAATTTTCTCGTCATCGAACAATTCAGCAATTTTCATAGATAAATCATACTTAAGATACCCGTATGTTGGTTACCCAACTTTGTTCTTGGCGGGGTGGTTCCGGTAGAGGTTCTTGTTCTGATGCGGTTTCGAGGATGGCCCACAACCCAATCCCGACGACAATGAACCCCAAAATCACCGCTAAGACCACCTTCCAAACACTCAGCGGGTAATCCCCTAACATTCTGCCTGTTGCCCCACAGGCCATCACCTGGTAAGATTTGCCCCGGTAGCGGTAACTAAATAACCACACCGGCAAAAGAATGTGCTTAAATGTAACGGCATTATACTGAGTTTTAATGCTGTCAATCCGTTGTTCATCACCCCCAATATCCCGCCGCACATCTTCTTCAATCACCGCATCCATCTTTCGTTGGGCTTGGGCAAAAGCTTCCCGCAGCGGCACCTGGTAGCGTTCCACTCGATAGCCACTCAAAAAAGCGGGGGAATAGCTTTGTAAGTGGGCAGGGGAATAACCCCACTCCATCAACCGTTCCAAACGGCGAGGCGGCAACGAACGAGTTCCAGCCACCAACACATCGTCAAAAAACCGCTCCACCCAGCCGCTAACCGGATGCCAGCGGGTATGGCGCACTTGGCGGGTTCGCAACTTCCCTTCAGAATCCCGGTAGGTTTCCGTTGTGTAGTAGTAGTCGCCGCGCTCTCCCCGATAAAAACTGCGGGTATGGCAATCAAATGTCCAAAAGGGCAAATAGATACCCTGGACATGTTCCGGTTGGGCTAACTGCTTCAGGTCGTTGGGCGCAAACCAATGCTTGCCTAACCACCGGGATAATTGGCTAAAGGCTTGCTGTCGCGTGACGGTAAATGGGCGTACAGCCTGGGGCGCAAGGAGCGGGTTGCTCGTTCGGGGTTGCACATTCAAATGCGTACCGCAAAACGCACACAGGTCGGCCACATTTTGGGGGTCAAGGGTAGTTACCGCCCCACAGCCAGGACATCGAATCTCCTGAGCCGTGAGGGTCACCCGTTGACTGTCCGCCTTCCGCAAAAAGACTTCGTAGGACTGTTCCTGAATCTCCGCTTCCGTCTGTGGAACCTTCTCCTGCCAACCACAGTAGGTACACTGCAATTTCTGCACGGCGGGAGCATATTCCAGCCCCTTGGCCCCACATTGCGGACAGGTGTGATAGAGGGGGGTTTCGGTCTTGGCCGCAGTCATCGAAGCACCTGATTAAGCGGGTGGGGGCGGGGGCGGCATCATGCTCAGACGACGGGCCAATTCCGGCACCTCTGCCGCTTTCACCCAGGCGGTCATCCCCGCTTTCCACACGTAGGTATCCGGCGTCAACCCTTGCTGAAGCAACTGTTCCAGGGGAAATGGCCCAAAACTTTGCCCGTTCCGGGAAACATGCCATAACTCGGCAGCCGGGGGCGGCGGTGGGGTCGTTGGCGTTACCGGACTGGCCTGCTGCGGCGCTTGGGGGGGTGATACAGAACCCAAACTGCTAGCCAACCGCTGTCCCATTGCCAGGCCCATGCCCCAATCCATCGCCGGATGACTGCCCCGGGGATTGTTCGCTGCCGCTTCAATAGCATTCGCCGCCTGGTATTGGGTGTACTGGTTCATGTCCCCCAAAATGCCCATCGAGGTACGTTTATCAAGTACCGCTTCCACTTCCGGCGGCAGGGAAATGCTTTCGATCAAAAGCTGGGTCAATTCCAAACCATACCGGTCAATATCCGGCTGAATTTCCGCGCGAATTTTGGCCCCCAAATCCCGGTACTGCGCCGCCAAATCCAACACCGGAATTTTGCTTCTGCCCACCCAGGATGCAAAGCTGGAAACAATTTCATTACGAATTTGGTTGCTGATTTCGTTAACTTTGAACAACCCATCCGTACTCACCAAATTTTGCAGCATATTCTGGGGGTCTTTCACCTTCATCGCATAGGAGCCAAAGGCCCGTACCCGCACCGAACCAAATTCCGCATCCCGCAGAATGATGGGATTTTGCGTCCCCCATTTCAAGTTGGTAAAATTCCGGGTGCTAAAGAAATAAACTTCTGCCTTAAATGGCGAATTAAATCCGTAGGACCAAGCTTTCAAAGTACTTAAAATCGGTAGATTGCGGGTGTACAGTTCATAGGTTCCTTCCTGAAATACGTCCGCCACTTGACCTTCATTGACAAACACAGCCATCTGCCCTGGACGGACGATTAATTTGGCTCCCTGCTTAATTTCGTTATTAAACCGCTCAAAGCGGTACACCATTGTATCGTTTGTATTGTCCAACCACTCGATGACGTCAATCAGTTGACCCCGAAAGATATTCCCCAGTCCCATAAGCCTGCCCCCTTGCCGCTACGGTTGCCGATCCGACTGCCACCCCTTTTCGGTACCTTAAGTATAGCGATGCCATCTTGGTTCCGCAAGCGTAGGTGGTGCCATGTCCGAGCAAATCAACGTCTTTACGCCCCAACAATGGCGAGCTATGACGGTTCCGGGGGTTTATACCACAGGTCAGCCGCCTACGGATTGGCAGAGCGAACAGTTGCTCCAGTGGAAACAAAAAATCATCGATTATCAGCGGGAACAAACGCAAATTTTGTACCACCAAACGGATTTATTTGCACCTGCTACCACCCCGCCCTTGCTGAATCCCTTGGCCTTAGCTGCCCAAGGTGGGCATTGGTTCCGCATGGCACGGGAATTGGCTCCGAACGAACCGTGCATTTATTTCATCCTCGACCGCGCCGCCCCCCTCATCTTATACATTGGTGAAACGGTCCATCTGCGCCGCCGCTGGCAAGGGCATCATGATGGCAAGACCTACCTGAGCTATTACTTAGACAGTCATCGCCGCCACCAATTACCAACCCAAATTCACTGGGTATGGGTGTGGCACGTACCCCGGGCGACCCGGCTCCGGCAGCAATGGGAGCGCCAGTTGATTCACCATTGGCTACCCCCTTTTAACAAGGAAAGTTGGGGGCGTTGGGGTGCTGATACATTTACGCTGAACACTACTGAGCATCACTGCTCAACGGTGCAGCGATAGCATCCTGCTCGTCTCCGAACAGGAAGGCGGTATCCCGCAAAGCTCTGAGAAAAAATTCCCAGAGCGCAGTCTCACTGTCGTCTCACTACCGATTTTCTGCTTTACTTTGGCTACCATATCGGCAGACTCGAAAGTAGGCAGAAGGATCAACCGGTAGTAAGCCGTTCTGAGCATATTATACCTTACTTTCAGCATAGTTGAGCTTATCATTGACTAGAGTCATGCTCCAACTAGCATCGTGACATGGACCTGGTCAGGTGGTGGTTGCCCACCAGGCTCCGCACTTGCAAGTCTTCCTACACCACGTCGCCGAAGGCGAGCACCACGAGGCAAGCTTAATAGCCCAGTCCCTACGCTGGCGTTGGACTTTGAGATGCAGCCTACCAAACCGTTGCTTGTTTGAGGTAGTTGTTGGACTGTTCCTTACTGCCTTTTCTGAACCTGCGACTTAACCTCCCTATAGATAGTGTTTTCGCAGTCTCCTCTCTGCGCAACGCAAAAACTTAGGGCAAAAGCGCTCTGCACCGCTAAAGCGAACGACCTTGTGGCCCTGCTGGTCGATGTAGAAGTGCTCTAGCCCTAGGTCAAAGCCAATCACCTTGCCTGTGTGCTGGCCTGGCTCTCGGCGTTGATGTCGAGTTAAACTAAGCCCTTGCGTCGCCGCAATGACTCGTTTTTAGAAGTGTACATGAGAGTTTTGCCTAATAGCTCCTCTCTTGGACAACCCTTGTCACGGGCACATCCCTGCTCAGACTCCCATTGTTCGCCGTTTTCAGGTCGTGACGGTGCCTGTGTAACAGCTGAAATCCGGACTGTCCTTCCTGACTTCGACTTTGGCATTATTGTATCCACTTCCCTTAGGTCGCCGGGCTTGAAGTAATTTTGGCAATAGGTACGTCTCCCTTTTTGCTTCTTGAGTAGCTTCGTTACCCGGCTAGGAGTCAGTGGGAATCTGCCCAGCCTCTGGCTCTGATAAGCCCAATCGCCATCATACGGGCTCCTGCTCCCTTGCACCTTGACGAAACTTCTAAATCGAAGTGTCCGCATGTTTCAGCAATTCCATTTCGACCTTGGGCGGCAGATACTTCTTGGGCTTCCATCCTCCGCCAGTATTGGTTCCGAACCCAAGTATGATTGTTGCCTGTGAGTATTACGATTTGTTCCTCTTGACTTAGGGCTCTACTGCGCTTGACTGCTTGCCTCAGTTCGGTCAGATGCAGCTTAACCTTCTCATCACTGGGTTTGATGGTCAAGGTAATTCCCGTATTCCGGCCCTTGACCCTTGACGCTCGATGTTTTGTGCATAGGTAGTGTCCACAAGTGTTGAATCCTGCAACAACACTTTACATATTCAGGCAGGGAACGATCCGATGGACCAATTGGCAAAATTCCCTCCTACCGTATATTATATATCAAAACTTATCTACTAATTTAATTCCATACATCTGTGGAAATTTTAACAGTTGGAATATCCAATAAATGACGAGAACTAAGTCAATTTGAGTCGTAATATCATACAATTTTATTCGTCATTTTATTGAGCTTCAAGTGCATTTTAAGAAACTTCCGTAGTACTTCTATTGCCCGGCGTTGCCTGCAGGCTTCTGCTATCTCTTCATAACTCATTATTTCCTCAGAAATATTCGTAGCTATATGATCGTCTTCATCCCATTTCCAACTGGATTTAATACGGATAATACAAAGAGCATCATTCGCAATAAACTCATCAAATACTTTGTGATCGCGAAACTCTCTATTCCAAAATGCGACTCCATCTTCTTGCAAAATTTCACCATATCTTCACTAAAATTAATCTCATGTGCTTGTCCGGGACTAACGATTAAGTGACTTGCAGACTTTATATCTTGATTTAAAGTATTTATTAACTTCACTTGATAATAGCCTTGGAGCCAAAATAACTTACTCATCAGCGGTATTACTGTTGCATCAAAAGGACATAAAACAAACTCCTTTTCAGGATAAGCTTTTCAATATGACGCAATATAGCTAAGCATACAAAGGTTGACATGATATGGGTCGCTGGGCGTAGCCTCACATTGGTTTCCCAGAATCTTAAGGCGACAACCTTAACCTACCTAGCTATAATTGTAGACCAGATAGAACCAAATAAACGGGAATTTAAAACTGGATAATTATGAGTCGGCAAGTTTTTGAGTAAAAATTTGACCATCCCGCAAAAAAAAGTTTAATTTCATAGTTCATTAAATTAATTTTTCGTTTACAGGGGTTAATACCATATTCTGACCCCGTTTGTTTTGCCTTTACCTACTTTCAACACTTCGGTATCTGTCCTATATGAGATGTTTTGTTGAGTTGTTATAGGTTTAATAGGCAATGAAAGCAGATACAATCAACTGATTACCTGATTGCTCAGAGCATGCTTTCTCTCGTTTTGCCAATCAAACACACTTATTCGGCACCAAGACGCACAACCTTCTTACTAGACTTGATCCCACTCTAGATTTGCTGTGATTCTATTTCTTTTGCTCTAGCATTGAGAATTGATTTCAATTTATGGATTTATTGTAAATTCGATTTTTTCATGCCCATTCCAAACCGGAGTTCTGGTAGGCATTATCTCCCATATTCCCTATTGGCCAAGAGAAACCCTTTCCGTTTTTTCGCAATGACAATACCAATTTCATCTACCTGCAAAATGCTATGCACTGCACCTGGAATAGGTCTGCGTTAAACAGGTGGAAATTGGTAATAATCGTTGCCCTGTTCATCTGTGGTTAGAATTGCGCCAAAAAATTGTGCTTGTTCCTTGAGAAATGACCGAGCAATTTCTGGTTCCATGCGACTTTCTGCAACCAATTGAATAAGCGTAATTTTCCCCTTCTGTCGGCGCAGTAAGTCATAAAAAATGATTTCTAATCGTTGACGTTGCCGTTGCCATCGGAGACGTTGCCACAGCCAAATAACCAACCAAGCAACCAGCCCCAAAAGTAACAGCCGTTCAGCCAGAAATGCCATTGTCAATCCGCATGCTTAAATCCAACCAACGTGCCTGGGTAATCGGGGCACTGGTCGCAATGTAATCCACGCCAGTAGCCGCTACATCCAATAAATTTTCCAAAGTCACGTTTCCCGAAGCCTCAATCTTAACGTGGGGATGGGTTTTACGGATGAGGGCAACTGCCTGAGTCAATAATTCGGGAGTCATATTGTCAAGGAGAATGCGTTGGGGATTGCAGGCTAAAGCTTCGGGAATTTGATCCAAGTTTTCGACTTCGATTTCCAGCCCTAAAGGGTGAGGAGTGCGCTGGCGAATGGCCTGCACAGCGGGCAGAATACCCCCGGCGGCAGCGATGTGATTTTCTTTGACCAGCACCGCATCGTCTAACCCCAAGCGATGGTTGATCCCCCCCCCAATGCGAACGGCGTATTTTTCCAATAAACGCAGCCCCGGCGTGGTTTTGCGGGTATCCACCAACTGCACCCCCGTCCCTTGCAGCCGGTCAACGTACTGACGGGTCAGACTGGCAATGCCGCTCAAACGCATGACGATATTCAACGCCACCCGCTCTCCCATCAACAGGGACGAAGTAGCCCCTTCCACCTGCGCTACCACCTGACCCGGTTCGACCAGTGTACCCTCTGCCACCTGCGGGGTAAAGACCACTTGCGCATCCAGCCAGTGGAACAACCGAGCCGCCACCGGTAACCCGGCAATGACACCTGGCGCCTTGGCATACCACATCCCTCGCCCCGGTCGATCCACCCCCAACCCCAGCGTCGTCTGGTCACCCCGACCTAAATCCTCAACCAACCAGGATTTGATCAGGTCATCCAGGAGCAACCAAGGCAAACCGGCCAGGGAGTCGGCAAGAGATGCAACCATTTGCCACCACGACCTTGACCGTTTTCATCTAAAATTTTAACCGACGTAACGCTGCGGAAATGATTAAAAATTCTATGGATGTAGCACGGGGTAAAACGCCTACAGCGCAAGAAACCTTTGCCCAAATAGCCCAGGCAGCCGGTTTGCGCGGGCGGGTTTTGGTCACGTTGGGAATTTTGGTATTGGCACGCTTGGGAATTTTTATTCCCGTGCCAGGGATCGACCGCGCCGCCTTCTCCGAAAGTATTGCCCGCAATCCGGTGATTGGTTTTTTGGACATTTTTGCCGGGGGCGGCTTGTCCACTTTGGGAATTTTTGCCCTGGGGATTTTGCCCTATATTAATGCTTCGATTATCTTGCAAATTTTAGCTCCTGCCATTCCTGCTTTAGAGCGCTTACAAAAGGAAGAGGGAGAGGCCGGTCGGCGAAAAATCTCCCAAATCATCCGCTATGTGGCCTTGGGCTGGGCCATTTTGCAAAGCACTTTGTTGGCCAGTACCTGGGTGCGTCCCTACGCCTACGATTTCGGCCCCCTGTTTGTGGTCAAAACCGCTTTGGTCCTAACGGCTGGTTCCATGTTTGTGCTGTGGCTGGCGGAATTGATCACCGAGCGGGGGATTGGCAATGGGGCATCGCTGTTGATTTTTGTAGGTATTGTGTCGGGATTGCCGGTGTCCATTAACCGCACGATAGCCTGGGTCAAAAGCGGTGGCAATGTGGGCAGTGTGGTGATTTTGGTACTGGCATTTTTGGCCATGATTGTGGGAATTGTGTTTGTGCAAGAGGGCGTTCGCCGCATTCCGGTTGTGTCGGCCCGTCGCCAGGTGGGACGCAAATTTTATCGGGAGCAACAGAGCTATTTACCCCTGCGGCTGAACCAGGGGAATGTGATGCCCATTATCTTTGCTTCGGCAATGTTGGTGGTGCCTGCTTCACTGGCCCAATTTACCGCCAATCCCGTGTTGATTCAGGTAGCGACCTATCTTTCTCCCACTGGACCATTGCCCGTGCTGTATGTCCTGTTATATCTGGCCTTGATTTTGATGTTTAGCTACTTTTACACCAGTCTGGTGGTGAACCCGGTGGATGTGGCGCAAAACCTGAAAAAAATGGGTTCAACCATTCCCGGAATTCGCCCTGGTAAAGCTACCAGTGAATATTTGGAAAAAGTGCTCAATCGGCTGACGTTTTTGGGAGCCATCTTCCTAGGGTTGGTGGCTATTTTACCGACGGCAGTAGAGAGCGCTACCCGGGTCACGACCTTCCAGGGGTTTGGGGCGACATCGCTGCTGATTATCGTGGGGGTGGCCATTGATACGGCCAAACAGGTGCAGACCTTTGTGATTTCCCAGCGCTACGAAGGGATGGTCAAACAGTAGTATGATGAAGGTCTGGCGTTGGGAGAGGGTGGGATGCCACGGCTGATTTTGATGGGGCCGCCGGGTTCGGGCAAAGGCACGCAGGGGGAACGGTTGGCGCAGGCTTGGTCCGTGCCGCGTTTGGCCCCAGGGGATATGTTTCGGGAGCACATTCGCCGGGGTACGCCTTTGGGCATGGAGGTAAAAAGCTACAGCGATGCGGGCAAATTGGTTCCCGATGCGGTGGTGATCCGGGTGATGGCGGAGCGGCTGCGAGCACCGGATGCCCAAGCAGGTTGGATTTTGGATGGCTTTCCCCGCACGGTTCCCCAGGCGCAAGCCCTTGAGGAATTGCTTGTGCACCTCAACCAACCCTGTGATGGCATTGTCCATCTGGATGTGCCAGAGGAGGTGCTGATGCGGCGCTTGCTGCAACGGGCACAGGAACAACAGCGGGTGGATGATACGCCGACGGTGATCCAAAACCGGTTGCAGGAGTACTACAGCAAAACCCAACCCCTGTTGGATTTTTACGGGGAACGGGTGATCCACATTGACGGCACCCAACCCATTCCTCAAGTGACTGCCCAAATCGAACGCCAGGTACTGGTCACCCGCTGAGGAAGTGTTAAGCTATGAATGAGGTACTTCAGCGGACACATTTGGAGGAGGCATCGCTTGTCTAAGCAGGACCTGATCGAGATGGAAGGTACGGTGGTGGATTCCCTACCCAACGCCATGTTCCGGGTGGATTTGGACAATGGGTTCAACGTCCTGGCCCATATTTCCGGGAAAATCCGCCGCAATTACATCAAAATTTTGCCTGGGGACCGGGTGAAGGTGGAACTGACCCCCTACGACCTGACCAAGGGGCGGATCACCTTCCGGCTGAAGAAAAAATAGTCCTTGACATCAACCCCGGTTGCTGGTACTATTACATATTTGCTGCGACTTAGGTAAGGGGTTATGAAGGTACGGGCTTCCGTTCGCCGTATGTGCGAGAAGTGCCGCGTTATCCGTCGCAAGGGGCGGGTAATGGTGATCTGTGTGAACCCCAAACACAAGCAACGGCAGGGTTAATCAACGAGGGCGAGGTGGGCTTTGGCGCGAATTGCAGGAGTGGATTTACCCCGTGATAAGCGGGTAGAGATTGCACTAACGTACATCTATGGGATCGGACTGACCCGTTCCCGGGAGGTTCTGGCGGCGACGGGAGTCAACCCGGATACGCGGGTGCGGAATCTGTCCGACCAGGAGGTAGCGGCGCTGCGGGAGTACATTGAGCAGAACTACCAGGTGGAGGGGGACCTGCGGCGGATCGAAGGGATGAATATTAAACGGCTGATGGACATCGGCTGTTATCGGGGGCGACGGCATCGGATGGGTTTGCCGGTACGGGGGCAACGGACACGCACCAATGCCCGCACCCGCAAAGGTGTCCGCAAGACTGTGGCCGGGAAGAAAAAAGCGACTGCGAAGAAATAGAAGTACAGGGTTATGGATGGCTGGTCTTTTGGGGAGGGTCGTTGATGGCACCGCAGAAAAAAGGAGGCTCTCGCAAACAGAAAAAGAATGTGCCCAACGGGGTGGCGCACATCCAGTCTACGTTTAATAACACGATTGTCACGATCACGGATCCCAAGGGGGAGGTGATTGCTTGGTCCTCGGCGGGAGCCAGTGGGTTTAAGGGGGCGAAGAAAGGAACCCCGTTTGCTGCCCAGATGGCAAGTGAGAATGCGGCCAAGCTGGCGATGGAACATGGGATGCGGCAGGTGGAAGTGATGGTTTCGGGGCCAGGTTCCGGGCGGGAGACGGCGATTCGGGCGTTGCAGGCAGCCGGGCTGGAAATTACGTTGATCCGGGATGTGACGCCGATTCCCCACAATGGGTGTCGCCCTCCCAAAAGGCGGCGAGTGTAATGGCGGTGGTTCAGGTGGAGGTGCTATGGCGCAGTTTAAGGTAGAGGTCGTGGAAACGTCAGGGCAACAGCAGTACGGGCGGTTTATCCTGGAACCGTTGCATCAAGGGCAGGGGATCACGGTGGGCAATGCCCTGCGGCGGGTGCTGTTGGGGGATTTGGAGGGATCGGCGATTACGGCGGTGCACATTGAAGGGGTGACCCACGAGTTCTCCACGGTGCCGGGGGTGCGGGAGGATGTCCTGGAGTTGTTATTGAATTTGAAGGAGATTGTCCTGCGTAGCCATACGGCGGAACGGCAGTTGGGGCGGTTGGAGCGGGTGCAAGGCCCGATGATCATAACGGCAGGTCATTTGAAATTGCCGCCGGAGGTGGAGGTGGTGCATCCGACCCAATATATTGCCACTTTGAGCGAGGGGCACACTTTGGAGTTTGAGTTTTATGTGGAGCGGGGGCGGGGCTACCGGCTTCTGGATGGGAGTAAACAGGATGGCACGGCGGTGGATTTTCTCCAGATTGATGCGGTCTTTATGCCGGTGCGGCAGGTGAGTTGGCAGGTGGAGGAGGTACGCAGTGAAGAGGGGGTGTTGCAGGACCGGTTGATTTTGGAAGTGACGACCAATGGCAGTATCACGCCCAAGGAGGCGGTGAGTCAGGCGGCCCATGTCCTGGTGGATTTGTTCTCGCCGCTGCGCAGTATTGTGGGTCTGGAGCCGGTGGATCAGGGGCAAACTTCAGAGGAGGATAAGATTGCCCAGATACCGATTGAGGAGTTGCAGTTATCGGTGCGGGCCTACAATTGTCTGAAGCGGGCGCAGATTCACAGCGTGGCGGATTTGCTCAACTACAGCCAGGAAGAGCTTTTGGAAATCAAAAATTTTGGCCAAAAGTCGGCGGAAGAGGTGATCGAGGCACTGCAAACCCGGTTGGGGATTGTGTTGCCTAAGGAAAAGGCCTAGGGATGGGAGGATGGATGAATGCGGCACGGGCGGCGAGTTCCCCAGTTGAGTAAACCGGCTGACCAGCGTAAGGCGCTACTGCGGGCGTTGACGACGGCCTTGTTGCGTCATGGTCGGATCAAGACGACGCAGGCGCGGGCCAAGGCGGTGCGGGCGCAGGTGGATCGGATGATTACTTTGGCCAAGGAGGGTTCTCTGGCGGCGCGGCGGCAAGCCCTAGGGTATATCTACGACAAGAACCTGGTGCATGCCCTATTTGCTGAGGCACCGGCGCGGTATGGGGATCGCCCTGGGGGCTACACGCGCATCATCCGCACGGTCTCCCGGCGGGGGGATAGGGCGGAAATGGCCATTATTGAATTGGTCTAGGGTTGCCACGGATTGCACTGTTGTTGCAGTACGTGGGGACGGGATTCCACGGGTGGCAGTCCCAACCAGGGCAGCGCACGGTACAGGGGGTGTTAGAGGAAGCGATTGCCGGGGTGGTTGGGCAGCCGGTGACGGTCACAGGGGCAGGCCGGACGGATACGGGAGTCCATGCGGCTGGTCAGGTAGCCCATTTTGATGCTCCGGTCGCCATTCCCCCGGACCGTTGGGCGGCGATTTTGAATGGGCGGTTGCCCTCGGATGTGCTGGTGTGTGAGAGTGTGGCCGTACCGGATACGTGGCATGCGCGGTTTTCGGCAGTGTGGCGTCGCTACCGCTATTGCATCTACAATGACCGCCGCAATAACGTGTTTACGGCACCGTTTTGTTGGCATTATTACTATGCGCCTTTGGATGTGGAATTGATGCAGGCGGCGTTGCACCCGTTGGTGGGGCGGCATCACTTGGGGGCGTTTCACCGCAGCCGTTCGGGGCGGGAGCATTCGTGGGTGGAGGTGCAGGCGGTGGCCTGTTGGCGGCAGGGACCTTGGGTGTATGTGGAGGTGCAGGCTAATGCGTTTTTATACGGTATGATGCGGTTGTTGGTGGGTATGTTGGTGGAGGTGGGACGGGGCTGGCGGTCGGTGGCGGAGTTTACCGCTCTGTGGCAGGAGGAACGGCGGCAGGAGGTGACCTATGCGGCGCCGGCGCGGGGACTCACGCTATTGGCGGTGGGGTATCGGCCCCAGCCGTTTACCTACGAGTCAGTAGGGATGCCCCTTTGGGGGGAAAAAGCTTGAATCATGGAAGGTGATGCCCACCAACGGAACAGCACGGGAAGACAGAACAGCTCGACAAAGCTATGATTAGGTATAGGAGTGGGGACGATGACGCATCCCATTGTACCGCAGGTGTTGGCTTTGGCGCGACCCATTGGGGCATCCTTGGGGCTAGAGGTAGTCGGGGTCACTTTTCAGACAGATCAGGTGCCGCCTGTATTGCGGGTTGATATTCGTCATCCCCAGCAGGACACCGGGTTAGTGGACTGTGAGCGTATGACCGAAGCCCTAGCGCCAGCCCTGGATGCGGTGGATTGGTTCCCTGGTGCCTATGTGCTGGAGGTTTCCAGTCCGGGGTTGGGGGAAGAACTGGTCAGCGAGCGGGATTTCGCCACCTTTCAGGGGTTTCCTGTGCGGGTGGAACTGCACCAGCCCTACCGGGGGCGGCGGGAATGGCAGGGACGGTTGTTGCGCCGGGATGCGGATGCAGTGGTCCTCAACCGACGGGGGCGCATCATCCGTCTGTTGCACGCCTGGGTGGCGCGGGTGGTGCTGACGACCGATGCGTCCGAGGGATGATCGTTCTCACGTAGCCAACTGAATACCGAAACGACACTGAACCTATGTCCATCATTCACCTGCCCAATCTCAAAGAACTGATTGACGAGATCAGTCGTACCCACAATCTCCCCAAAGCTGATTTGCAGGAGGCACTCCGGGAAGCGTTGCTCAAAGGGTACGAAAAGCACCGGCGGGCGCGGGAGTTGAACAACCCGGCCTTTACAGACGATTATTTCCGCAATTTCGACGTGGAACTGGACCTGGAAGAGGGGGGGTTCCGAGTGCTGGCGGAAAAGACCATTGTGGCAGAGGTCAAGGACCCGGACCACGAGGTGGCGCTGCAGGCGGTGCAACCCTTTATCCCGGAAGCCCAACTAGGGGGGACGGTGGTGCTGGATGTATCCCCAGAAGACCGCCGAGAATTGGGGCGTATGGCAGCCATGCAGACCAAACAGGTGTTCAACCAACTCCTGCGGGAAATGAAAAGGCGGCTGATCCAGGAGGAATTTCAAGACCTCGAAGGCACGGTGTTGCAGGGCCGCATCCTGCGCTTTGAACGGGGTTCCTGGATCGTGGGGGTCAGCAGCGGTTACAACCAAACCGAGGTGGAGGCGGAGTTACCCCAAAAAGAACAACTCCCCAACGACAATTACCGCCCCAACCGGGTGTACAAGTTCTTTCTCAAGCACGTTTATGATGGGCCTCACAAGGGTCCCCAGTTGGTGGTGTCTCGTGCCGATGCCGGGCTGGTGGTGTATCTGTTTGCCAACGAGGTGCCGGAAATGGAGGACGAAATTGTCCGCATCGTGGCCGTCGCCCGGGAAGCCAAGCCCCCAACCCCTAAGGTTGGCCCGCGCACCAAAATTGCTGTGGATACCCTCGACCGGGATGTGGACCCGGTGGGCGCTTGCATCGGTGCCCGGGGTTCTCGGATTCAGGCAGTGGTGAACGAATTGCGGGGCGAAAAAATTGATGTGATCCGCTGGTCCCCGGACCCGGCCACCTACATTGCCAACGCCTTGAGTCCCGCCCAAGTGGAAGCGGTGCGCTTGGTGGACCCGGAAGGTCGTCAAGCCCATGTCCTGGTGCATGAGAACCAATTGAGCCTAGCCATTGGCAAAGAGGGGCAAAACGTCCGCCTGGCTGCCCGCCTCACCGGCTGGAAGATTGACATCAAGGACAAAAGCAAATACGACGCTGCGGCCGAAGATGCCCGTATCCAAGCCCTGATCGCCGAGCGAGAACGGCAAGAGCACGCTGCTGATTAGATGCCTCCTGGTTTCCGTCGCTGTATCAGTTGTCGCACCCTTGCCCCCCGGGAGCAACTCTGGCGGGTGGTGCGGCTTTTTCCTTCCCACCAGGTGGTTTTGGATCGGGGCATGGGGCGTTCGGCCTACCTGTGTCCCTGCGCCGAGTGTCTGCGTCAGGCACAGCACAAAAACCGGCTGGGTAAAGCCCTCAAAGCCCCTGTTCCTCCGGAAATTTACGATCAGCTTTGGGCGCGCCTCACAACAGCCGGTCCTGCACCAAGCAGCCGTCCTCCAGATGCACAATCCGATCCGCAATATCCAGAATCCGGTGGTCGTGGGTAACCAACAGGATGGCCGCCCCCTGTTCTTTTGCCAAGCGCTGCATTAAATCCACCACCTCCCGCCCGGTTTTACCATCCAAGGCCGCCGTCGGTTCATCCGCCAAAATCAAGCGGGGATGGCTGGCAAGGGCACGGGCGATGGCAACCCGCTGTTTTTGCCCCCCAGAGAGGTCATGGGGGTAGCTGTTGCATTTCTCCCCCAAACCTACTGCTGCCAACATAGATTCCGCCAGCTTTTTGGTCTCCTGGGGCAGAATGTGGGGATGCAGTTCCAAGGCCATTTGCACGTTTTGGCGGGCGGTGAGAAATTCCAGTAGGTTGTGCGCCTGGAAAATGTAACCGATTTGCCGCCGGAGTTGGGTTTGCAACCTTTTACTGGCGCCGTTTAATTCCTGGCCCAAGACCCGCAAACTTCCTTTTTGCACCGACCGCAGACAGCCAATCAGAGTGAGCAACGTGGTTTTCCCTGAACCGGAAGGCCCCGTCAAAATCACAATTTCCCCGGCCCGGATGGTGAGATTGATGTCAAAAAGAATCTGCTTGTACAGAGCGCCTGTCCCATAGGCGTGTTCCAAATGCTCAATCACGACTACCGGCGGCAATCGGTCCTGAGACGGAGCTGCGGGAGCTACCAGGGGTATTGTCTGCATAGGCAAAACTGTTAAGAATTGTTTGCGATTTACAAAGTTTTAACAATTGTAACAACTTTGCGCCGGAGTTGGGGGTAGGATGGGGTACGACCGGCACGTTACCATAGGGAAGCACAAACAACAGGCGAGGCAGGTTTTCCGTGCGCAGTCATTTATGTGGCCAACTTACCCCCAGTCAGATAGGGCAGGTGGTGCAATTGTGCGGCTGGGTGGAGCACTACCGGGATCACGGGGGTGTGATCTTTTTCGACCTGCGGGATCACAGTGGGCGGGTGCAGATTGTCAGTGACCCGGATCGCACTCCAGATGCCTACCCGGTGGCGCAACAACTGCGTTTGGAATCGGTGGTGCAGATTCGGGGAGTGGTGAGTCAACGGCCAGCGGGTTCGGAAAATCCCCGGTTGCGTACGGGCATGCTGGAAATCTATGCCACCGAGTTGGTGGTTTTGAACCCGGTGACCCGTTCCCTGCCCTTTTTGCCCGCGGGGGGCGACCCGGTGCGGGAAGAATTGCGCTTGAAATATCGCTATCTCACCATGCGCGGGGACAAATTGCAGCAGAATTTGCGTTTGCGCCATCGAGTTGTGCAATGCCTGCGGCGTTATTTGGAGGACCAGTTGGGTTTTTTGGAAGTGGAAACGCCCATGCTGACCCGTTCTACGCCGGAAGGGGCGCGGGATTATCTGGTTCCTTCTCGCATCTATCCAGGGCAGTGGTATGCCTTGCCCCAATCGCCCCAGCTATTCAAGCAACTGTTGATGGTGGGTGGGTGTGACCGTTACTATCAGATTGCCCGTTGTTTTCGGGATGAGGATTTGCGGGCGGACCGGCAACCGGAATTC
>Ga0272447_1000930_pt1 | contig 20024 bp, 20 predicted proteins | sample YNPCB0133_FD_194589 | JGI IMG/M metagenome (GOLD analysis project Ga0272447, IMG submission 194589) | Hot spring microbial mat communities from Yellowstone National Park, WY, United States - YNP-CB-013-3 | ecosystem: Environmental > Aquatic > Thermal springs > Hot (42-90C) > Sediment | place... | reverse complement strand
CCAACGGATTCCCTCGGGTTTTCTTTCATTCGGGCGATTCGGGCGCTGCGATGGCAACTTCTGGCCTTCCAGCCGCTTCAACGCCCGGCATTGGGTTGGTAAAGTTCGGACTTTTTGCAGAGGACTCTATGACTGCTATGATTGATATAATTTAGGAAGCGATTGGCCAGTCCGCCTAGCGTTGGCCCGCGCCGACATTAGGCCCCGCGTGCTCGGGGAGGCTGATCTCCGATCAGCGCACAGCGGCCGGCCAGGTAGGTAGTTACCAGGGAGGACGATTTTCATCGGCCTGAATCGTCACAGAGGAAGCGAACTATGCAACAGGCGTCTCAGTGGAACAGAATTCTGATGAGCATTTGTCTGGCGCTCGGGCTGAGCCTCGGCCAGCCACTTCCCATTCTGGCGGGATTCCATACCTGGACCAGCATCGGTCCCGAGGGCGGACGGATTTACGCCCTGGCGATCGACCCGGCCAACCCCAACACGCTCTACGCCGGGACGTGGGGCGGCGGCGTGTTCAAGAGCACGGACGGGGGCGGGAGCTGGGTCAACACCGGGCTGACCAACCTCGATATTCTCGCCCTGGCGATTGACTCGAGGAACCCCAACACGATCTACACTGGGACAGACGGTGGCGGCGTGTTCAAGAGCACGGACGGGGGCGGGAGCTGGGTCAACACCGGGCTGACCAACCTCCGCGTCTACGCCCTGGCGATTGATCCTGACCCGAGGAACCCTAATACGCTCTACGCCGGGACATCCCGCGGCGTGTTCAAGAGCGCGGACGGAGGCGGGAGCTGGGTCAACACCGGGCTGACCAACCTCGACATTCTCGCCATAGCGATTGACCCGAGCAACTCCAACACGCTCTATGCCGGGACGTCGGATGGCGGCGTGTTCAAGAGCGAAGACGGTGGCAGGAGCTGGGTCAGCGCCGGGCTGACTAACTTCTCCGTCTTCGCCCTGGTCATTGACCCGGCGAACCCTGACACGCTCTATGCCGGGACGTCGGGTGGCGGCTTGTTCAAGAGCGCAGACGGTGGCACGAGCTGGGTCAACACCGGGCTGACCAACCTCTCTGTCTCCGGCCTGGCGATTGACCCGAGGAACTCCAACACGCTCTACGCCGCGACGTGGAGTAACGGCGTGTTCAAGAGCGAGGACAGTGGCACGAGCTGGAACCCGTCCAACAACGGGCTGACTAACCTCTCTGTCTCTGCCCTGGCGATTGACCCGAGGAACTCCGACACGCTCTACGCCGGAACGTTGGGTGGCGGCGTGTTTAAGAGCACCAATGGCGGCGGGAGCTGGAGCGCGGTCAACACCAGGCTGACCAACCTCCGTGTCTCCGCCCTGGCGATTGACCCGGCGAACCCCAACACGCTCTATGCCGGGACAGACGGTGACGGCTTGTTCAAGAGCGCGGATGGGGGCGGGAGCTGGGTCAACACCGGGCTGACTAACTTCTCTGTCTCCGCTATAGCGATTGACCCGAGGAACTCCAACACGCTCTATGCCGGGACGTTGGGCGGCGGCGTGTTCAAGAGCGAGGATGGTGGCAGGAGCTGGAACCCGTTCAACAGCGGGCTGACCAACTTCTCTGTCTCCGCCCTGGCGATTGACCCGAGGAACTCCAACACGCTCTACGCTGGGACGTTAGGTGACGGCGTGTTCAAGAGCGAGGACGGTGGCATGAGCTGGAACCCGTCCAATAATGGGCTAACCAACTACCCCTTTGTCTCCGCCTTGGCGATTGACCCGAGGAACTCCAACACGCTCTACGTCGGGACGTTGGGTGACGGCGTGTTCAAGAGCGAGGACAGTGGCAGGAGCTGGAACCCGTCCAATAATGGGCTAACCAACTACCCCTTTGTCTCCGCCTTGGCGATTGACCCGAGGAACTCCAACACGCTCTACGCCGGAACGTTGGGTGGCGGCGTGTTCAAGAGCACAGACGGGGGCGGGAGCTGGAGCGCGTTCAACGACGGGCTGACCCATCTCTTTGTCTACGCCCTGGCGATTGACCCGGCGAACCCCGACACGCTCTACGCCGGGACGTGGGGTGGCGGCGTGTTCAAGAGCACAGACGGGGGCGGGAGCTGGAGCGCGTTCAACGACGGGCTGACCCACCTTGATGTTCGCGCCCTGGCAATCGACTCGACCATGCTGTATGCCGGCACCGATTATGGTGGGGCGTTCTCGCTTCAGCATCGGATGAGGATTTATCTGCCCCTGATCCTGCGCAACTACCGGGCGCCATGACGTGAACACAAAACGGCGTGAAGCCACCCACATCCCGCGCATCTAGCGGGAACCCTGCGACGTGGCGGCCGCCCGGCGAGTGGCGCGGGGTGCTGTGCTCACCGGATGGCCGCCAGCAATTGTTCTTCAAATCGGCCGAAGAACTGTGGAACCTGCCGACGAGCGGTGAGGCACCCGTTGAAACCGATCGGAAGAAACCGTAAGCGCCATTCTATCGGGAGGGCAAATAGCCCAGTTCGATGACCTCTGAGCTCAGATCACGTGAAGGGGCAATGGCCATCCCGGAGCCCAGTTGAATCGCCACCAGGTCAGCGCCCCAGCAGAGCATGTTTGCACCGTCGAGCAGGGAGAGATCCAGGGTCCCGACGGGAGAGGGCGACGAGATAGGGCTCTCGGAGCGAGCGATCCGCATCGGGGTCCGGTATGCCCTCTCCAGGGCGACAGCCGCCTACCGGGCCTCCGCGCGGCAGGGCCCAGAGCTGGTTGCAGGGGAGATCAACGCCGCCGGCAGCCCCCCGGGTCGGCCAGTGGAGCTACGCGCCGAGGACGAGAAAAGCCCCACCCACGCGGCGGAGGTCGTCCGCCGTATGGCGCGGGAGCTCGGCGTTCGCCTGCTCGTCGGCATCAACTTCAGCGCCCTTGCAGAGGCGGTGGTCCCCTTGCTGCCGGATCTCCAATGCGTGCTGATGATCACCCATGCCGCCAGCCCTCATCACCGATGAGCTCTTCAACCCCTATGTGTTCCGATGCAGCATCGACGTTCCACAGAACGCCCGGGCGGGAGCTCTCCCGGGGGCCCCCTTGCCCTATATCACCTGGACGACCCTGGGCCCGGATTACTCTTTCGGTGATTTCTCAATGGGCGTATTTCTCCCGTTTCCTGCGGGAGCTCAAACCAGAGGCCGAGCTCCTCTCCGCAGGGATCTTCCATCCGCCGAGGGCGGAAGACCTTACCCTCTGGATCCGGCAGGCGATGCGCTCGGGGGCGGAGGCCCCCTGGATCTCCTCGTGGGGCGGTGACATAGTCCGCCTGATCCGCCAGGGCCAGGTCCCGGGGCTGTTCCGGCGTTGCGCGGCCTCTATGGAGAGGAGGGCCGCTCTGGAAGTTTTGGAGACCTTAGGCGAGGAGATGCCGGAACGGCTGTGGGCGGGTACGCGTTACTGGTTCCGATGGCTGGAGACACCGGCGCACCAGCGCTTCATGGGGTCCTACCTCCAGCGCTACGGCCGCTATCCTAGCTACGGCCCCCAGAATGCCTACCTATGCCTCCGCTTGCTGGCCGGGATGATCTGGCGGGCCGGGACACTGGAACCGGAAGTCTTCATCCCTTGTTTAGAGGGCATCCGCTACGAAGCCCCGATGGGCCGAATCGCATTGCGTGGGGAGGACCATCAGGGGGTAGCGGATGCGGTCTAGGGTGAGACCGAATCCCATCCGGACTATCCCTTCCGGATCTTCGATCCCATCTGGACGTTCCGGGGCGAGGCCGTCACCCTGCCGCCGGAGGCGGGGATCTTTTGAGGCGTCGGGCCCAGGGCTTTGCGGATCCTATGGTAACCTCAAGGAGCGGAGGCCCTGCGCGATGGGATCCGATTCCAAACGAGGAGGCGCGTCCATGGTGCGGGAGCGTGTGACCTTCGGCCCGGCTCGGCTCTTCATCGGCGGCCGGTGGGTGGAGGGAGGGGCGCCGATCCCGGTGCGGGACAAATACACCGGCGAGGTGATCGGGGAGGTGCCCGAGGCGCGGCGGGAAGACGTGGAGGCGGCGGTGGCCGCGGCCCAGGAGGGCGCCAAGGCCATGGCCGCCCTGCCGGCCTGGCGGCGGGCGGAGATCCTGCTGCGGGCGGCGGGGACGATCCGCGAGCGGAAGGAGGAGTTCGCCCGGCTGATCGCCGCGGAGGCGGGGAAGGCGCTGAAGTGGGCCCGCGCGGAGGTGGAGCGGGCCATCTGGACCTTCACCATCGCTGCGGAGGAGGCCCGGCGGATCGAGGGGGAGGTGATCCCCCTGGACGCGGTGCCCGCGGGGGAGGGATATTTCGGGTTCTACGTGCGGCGGCCGGTGGGCGTGGTGGCCGCCATCTCGCCTTTCAACTTCCCCCTCAACCTGGTGGCCCACAAAGTTGCCCCGGCCCTGGCGGCGGGGAACGCCGTGGTGCTCAAGCCGGCCAGCGCCACCCCCCTCACCGCTGTCCTGCTCGCCCGTGTCCTGGAGGCCGCTGGGGTGCCGGCCGGAGGGTTCAACCTGATCTTCGGGCCCGGGGGCACCGTCGGGGAGTGGCTGGCGGCCCATCCAGGGGTGGGGAAGGTGAGTTTCACCGGGAGCCGCGCCGTCGGGGAGCGCCTGACCCGGGTGGTGGGGATCAAGAAGCTGACCCTGGAGCTGGGCAACACCACCCCCGTCATCGTCGCTGAGGACGTCCAGGATCTGGATTGGGTGGCGCGGCGGCTGGCGGTGGGGGCCTTCTACAACTCCGGCCAGGTGTGCATCTCGGTGCAGCGGATCTACGGGGTGCGCCGGATCTATGAGCCGCTGGTGGAGACCTTCAGCCGCGCCGCTGCCGAGATGGTGGTAGGGGATCCCCTGGACGAGCGGGTGGATGTGGGGCCGCTCATCGACGAGCGAGAGGCCATGCGGGTGGAGGGATGGATCCAGGAGGCCCTGGGCGGCGGCGCCCAGGCCGTCACCGGGGGCCGGCGGGAGGGGCCGGTGGTGTGGCCCACCGTCCTGATCCGGGTGCGGCCCGAGATGCGGGTGGTGCGGGAGGAGGTCTTCGGGCCGGTGGCTTCGGTGCTGGAGGCCCATGACTTCGAGGAGGCCATCGCCGCCGCCAACGCCACCGAATACGGGCTCCAGGTAGCCGTCTTCACCCGGGATATCAACCGGGTGCTGCGGGCGGTCCAGGGGCTCGATTTCGGCGGCATCATCATCAACGACACCCCCAGCTTCCGGGCGGACCATATGCCCTACGGCGGGGTGAAGGGAAGCGGACTGGGGCGGGAAGGGGTGCGCTACGCCATCGAGGAGATGACCCACGTCCACATGGTGGTCATCCGCCCCGCCCCGTGATCAGGAGGTGAGGGGTGAAAACGCTGGCAGCGGTCCTTTACGAGATGGGGCGGCCGGCGCCCTATCGCGAATCCCGGCCGCTTTCCGTGGAGGAGGTGGAGCTGGAGGGGCCGGGGCCCGGGGAGGTGCTGGTGGAGGTGGCGGCCGCCGGCCTGTGCCATTCGGACCTCTCGGTGATCGATGGCTCCCGGCCGCGGCCCATGCCGATGGTCCTGGGCCACGAGGCCGCCGGGATCGTGCGGGAGGTGGGCCCGGGCGTCCATGAGTTGCGGCCGGGGGACCACGTGGTCTTCTCCTTCGTCCCCATGTGCGGCCGGTGCTTCTACTGCGCCATCGGCCGCCCCGTCCTGTGCGAGAACGGCAACCGGGCGAACGCGGCCGGAACGCTGCTCAGCGGAGCGCGGCGCTTCCGGAACGCCGCGGGGGAGCCCCTCCACCATCATCTGGGCGTCTCCGCCTTCTCCCGTTTCACCGTGGCCGCCCAGGAATCCCTGATCCGAATCGATCCGGAGATCCCCCTGGAGAAGGCGGCCCTGTTCGGATGCGCGGTGATGACCGGGGTGGGGGCGGTGGTGAACACCGCGCGGGTGGAGCCCGGGATGAGCGTGGCAGTCTTCGGGCTGGACGGCGTGGGCCTCAGCGTCGTGATGGGCGCTCACCTGGCCGGCGCCTATCCCATCATCGCGGTGGACGTCCGGCCTGAGAAGCTGGAGCTGGCCCGGAAAGCGGGAGCGACCCACGGGGTGAACGCGCAGGAGACCGATCCGGTCGCCGCGATTCGGGATCTCACCGGGGGAGGGGTCCACTACGCCTTCGAGAGCGTCGGCAGCGAGCGGGTGCTGATCCAGGCTTACCAGGCCACCCGCCGCGGGGGCACCACCATCCCCATCGGTCTCCCGCATCCCGAGCGCATGTTCAGCGTCCCGGCGGTGGGCATCGTGGGCGAGGAGCGAACCATCAAGGGTTCCTATATGGGCTCGGCGGTTCCCCGTCGGGATCTCCCGCGGTTCCTGGCCCTCTATCAGGCGGGCCGGCTCCCGGTGGACCTGCTCCTGAGCCGCCTGATCCGCCTGGAGGAGATCAATGAGGGGTTTGATGCTCTGGCCCGCGGCGAGGTGGTGCGCCAGGTGGTGCGGCTGGGGGCCGCGTAACGGATTCCGAGGAAGAAAGGATAAGTGGGGGAGGACCTGCGCGGATCCTCCCTCACTTTTTTCTGACAGTAGCGGCTTCTGAGGGCGGAGGATTGGTTCCGTAGGAGGAGCTTTAGCCCCGACTTCCGTCTTCCGTCGCGGCTGAAGCCGCTCCTACTTCCGGTAGGTGGCTTCCGCCCCGATTGCTCCAATCCCGATAGGAGTTACGCGGTTAGAAAGTAGCATTTGCTGTTATATTTCCTCTTCCGCTTGTTGTATAAGAGCAAGTATTGGTGTTAGTATAAGTTTTTACTACACTATTTCCAATTGAAATTTTTATTGTTCCGGTTTGCGTAGAATTTGCAGTAAAAGTAACCTGATTTCCAGAAACTTGAGAGGTGCAAGTGATTAAACCAGCTTTACAGGCTGGATGTGGCTCTCCTGAATTTGGTTCTGTAGTATTTGCTTCTGGTGGTTGATATATACCTAATTGAGGCACAGAACTTAAAAATGTTTCTTGACCAACAGTACAAACTGATTCAAAAGGAGGATTTACGGTATCACCAGCATAAACATTACTTACACCAACTGTTCCGTCTGGTTTACAACAAACTTTATAAAAACCCCCAGAAACTCTTAGATCACATTGCCCTGAAGCCAAATAACCAGTCTTTCTTGAACCACAATTAGGACATCCTGGTTCTGCCTTATCCCCAAGAGAATACCAAGATTGGGTTATCTTTTTTATATAACAATAAGCCCTTCTTGGATATTCTTCTGGATCAATAAATTTACCACACTCTTTTGTCCAAGTATACTTACTCCATGGTCTTCCATATCCAAATTGGTTATCATAAATACTATAAGGACAAGCAGGTCCACAATCTGTTTTCTTACCTGGAACCCATCCGTTATAACACACTGGGACTGGAGGGACAAGACCCCTACAAACGGGAAGACCAGATATATCACATTCTATAAAATCACTAGTTTGCTGAGCTTTTACAAATAAAAATGATGATAATGATAAAAATAGAAATGAAATCAACAGAATAAAAATTGATTTTATAATTTTTGAATTTTTTAAAATATTCAGGATCATTTTTCTGGTGGGAGATTTTTTTCTGTTGATGTTATACTGAAAGGAGGATTAACTTTAGGATCTTTAGGATCTACTCTAATTTCTAAATATAAAACTGGTTTTCCTTTTTCTTTTTCGGTTTTTTTAGAAACTGAAAATTGTGTAACTGAAAATCCCTCAGTTTCATAATTTACCCAACCTCCAGCGATTCTCATATAATAAATAAGAGGGCTTGATGATTTTAAACCGAAAATAGCGCCTTTTCCAGTTTCTTCTGAATAAAGATCTTTCATATCAAAAGTATATGTGCTTTCAACTGAAATCCCCATTTCTTCTAATTTATTTTTATTAATTTTTATTTCTTCTTTGCTGCTCCATTCAATGGAATACGTATACACCATAGTATTATATACTTTAGATAAAAACGTGAAGTTTAATATCAATTTAAGCCCTTCTATCGTAACTCCTCGATTTTGTTCCTCTATTGCCTTAATAATTCGTTCTACAGCTCCATCTGCCCACTCTTTTATTCTTTCTCTTGAAATAAAACCTTCAGGTGTCGGAGTTGGCTCTGGTGTTGGTGTTGCTTCGGGTGTAGGGGTTGGCATTGGTGTTGGTGAAGGTTGAAGCGTAGGTGTTTCGGTCTTCGGGGCTGGGGTGGGAGTAGGCGATGGCGGGGTGGGGGTCGCAGCGGGCGCACACGCTCCGGCCACCAGGGCCAGGAGCATCAAAACGGTCACGCTCCATCCCAGCTTTTTGGGAACCATCGCTTCTCCTCCTTGCTGAAAATGAGGGGGGAAGCTGCTACCCAGACGACGCGGGGCCAGCCCTCCGTCGAGGCTCTCGGCCTGTCCGGGTGTGTCCCAAAATCGTAGGACAACTGCTCGCAGTTGTCCTACCAGGCGGCCAGGCCCGACAAAATCGGGACACGCCCGCCTGTCCCTCCTTCATAACCTTGGGGTTGCACCCTAAATTATACGAGGGCTTACGCCGTTGCCTGCGTATTCCGGTCGTGGCCTTGGGTTTTAGCCCGAGGCCAGAGGACCGGCCACGGGGGTCGCCCACCGACCCCTGCCCCGGAGGCCGGAGCCTCCGGGGAGTTTCTCGGATGAAGGCATGCCGCTTGGCCATCCGCCGCTTGCCGGCATGCCCGCTCTCATGATCGCGTCAGAGGGGCGCCTTGTCAACCGCGCAACTCCTACCCGAAAATCCCCGGCGCCGGCTCTGCTCTCGGGGGTCTGGCAGATCGAAGGATCTCTCGTGTATGATGGGAAGAAACCGCGGAAGGAGCGGGCGGGATGGATCTGGGCGTGCCGGTGGCGATGACCCTGGCCGTGGTGGTGGTCGGGTGGTTCTTCCTGGGGATGCAGTGGAACGTGCACAAGGGCCAGCGCCTCCTGCGCTGGATGCGCGAGGGGCTCCCTCTCCTCAGCGAGCGGACCACCCTGCAGTGGGTGGGAACCTCCCTGGTCCGCCTGGGGATGCGGGAGGCGAAGCCCCCGTTCCGGGAGGTGGAGATCCTGCTGGTCTTCGAGCCCCGGGATGTGCCGTTCCTCTGGCTGTTCTCCCGCTGGCGGGGGCGCCGGGACCTGATGATCCTGCGGGCGCGCCTGCGCCAGCCGCCGGCTTTCGAAGGGGAATGGGGCAACCCCACGATGTGGACGGGCCGGGAGATCCTTCAGCGCATCGTCTGGCGGGATTGGGAGGCCATGGACCTGGCCGGCGGGCGCCTGGCTTATCATGGGCCGCACGCGCCCCGTGTGATCACCGAGTGCCTGAACGACCTCGCCCGCTTCTGCCCCTATGTCGCCCGGCTCTCGGTGCGGCGCAACGAGCCTCATCACCTGCAGATCCACATCGGCTTCCCCATGGACCGTCAGTTCCCCGCGCGGGAGGTCTTCCAGCAGCTCCGCCGCATCGCCGAGCGGGTCGTCCGAAGCCCGGGAGAGTGAGCGGGGACGCCGAATGCGCTTCCCCCTGGCGGCCCTCAGCGTGTTCTTGCTGGCCTTCGGGCTCTCCGCCGCGCTGTCGCCGCTGGCGGAGCGCTTCGGCCGCCGCCTGGGGATGATCGACCGCCCGGGCGGACGCCGACGCCATCGCGGGGAGATCCCCCGGTCCGGAGGCCTGGCTCTTTGGCTGGCCTTCACCCTAACGGTCCTCTTCGCCCAGCTGTTGCCGATCCCCCGTTTCGATCCGAAAGAGGTCATCCGCCTGACCGGGCTGCTGCTGGGGGGGACCCTGAGCCTGATCCTGGGGCTGATCGACGACCGTCGGGAGCTCCCCCCGGGGCCCCAGTTCCTCGGCCAGGCCCTCATCGCCCTGCTGGCCCTTCCTTTCCTCATCTTCATTGAATACGTGAACAATCCCCTGACCGGCCGGCCGCTTTATTTCCCGCCTCCGGTGGTGGTGCTGCTCACAGTCTTCTGGCTGATGGGGATGATGAACACGGTGAACTGGCTGGACGGGGTGGACGGGCTGGCCGGGGGGGTGGTGGCCATCGTGGCGGCGGTGCTCTTCCTGCACGCCGGATACCGGCTGGACCCGCCCCAGCACAGCGTGGCGCTCCTGCCCGCCGCCCTGGCGGGCGCCTGCCTGGGGTTCCTCCTCTTCAACCGGCCGCCCGCCCGCCTGTTCCTGGGGTCCTCCGGCGCCCTCTTCCTGGGATACGTCCTGGGGGTCCTGGCCATCATCGGGGGGGCGAAGGTGGCCACCGTGGTGATGGCGATGGCCCTGCCCATCGCCGACGTGGCCTGGCTGATCGCCTACCGATGGCGCCGGGGGCGACGGCCCACCCAGGGCGGGCGGGATCACCTGCACTTCCGCCTGCTGGACGCCGGATGGTCCCCCGGGCGTATCCTCTTGACTTACTACAGCTTTGCCGCCATGGCCGGCGGGATCGCGCTCTTGATCCCCTCCGCCCTCTACAAGGCCCTCGCCCTCCTGCTGCTGGCGGGCCTCCTCCTGTGGGTCCTCCGCCAGGCCCCCCCGGAGAGCCCGGTGTAACGTCCCCGCGTTTCCAGACGGTTTCCTTTAAGGTAAGGTTGCTCTTGCCAGAGACCGGGAAGTCGGGATAAACTGGAGCCATCATCGCCGGCGCATCGCGGCCGATCCTCCGGAAGAGGAGGCGGCGATGGCGACCACGGGGAGCCTGCGGGAGATCCCGCTGGCCGCGCTGATCGAAACCGGGTGTCGCTCCCGGGCCGCGGCCCGGCTCCGGCTCCGCCACGGGGACCTGGAGGGCGAGCTCCACTTCTCCGACGGCGAGCTCGTCCACGCGGTGTGCGGGGAGCTGAAAGGGGAGCCGGCGTTGTGGAGATTGCTGCGCTGGACCGATGGGCAGTTCACCCTCGAGGATGAAGTCCGCAGCCCCGAGCGCACCCTCTATCGCCCCTGGCAGGATCTGCTCCTGGAAGGGATGAAGCGAGCCGCCGCTCCGGAGCCCAGTGGACCTGGTGTTCGCCGCAGGCCGCCTGATCCTCCGGCGGTTGCCCGGCGGCTTCCTGGCCCTCTGCTGCGCTCGTTCCGTGAACCTTCCGCTGTTGAACCTGGCCCTGGGCCCGGTGGTCCGCTCGCTGACCGCGGCGTTGAAGGAGCGCTCAGAGCGGCCGGCCGCTCCCCGCCGGCCTCGCCCTGCCGTCCCGCGGATCTCCCCGGTGATCCAGGATCTGGTTCAGGAGGGCCGGCGTCTGGTGGAGGCCGCCCGAGCGCAGGGGATCACCCTGCGGCTGCTGGGGAGCGTGGGGGTCGCCCATCACTGCCCCTCCGCCCTCCAGCGCCTGCCGGTCCCCGCCTTCCTCGGGCTGGAGCTGGCGGGGTCCTCCCGCGAGCGGCGGGCCGTGGAAGCCTTCCTGCAGGATCAGGGGTATGAGCCCTTCGTCCGGTTCAACGCCTTCTACGGCGCCCGGCGCCTGCACTTCCGCAAGCCGGAGACCGGATGGCCGGTGGACGTCTTCCTGGACGCCTACGAGATGTATCATCGCCTGGAGTTCGCCTCCGTCCTGGCCCGGGAGGAGGTTACGCTGCCCCCGGCGTATCTCCTGCTCTCCCGCCTGCAGGCCGTGGAGGCTGGAGAGGCGGACCTCCTGGAGATCGCCGTCCTCCTGCTGGACCATGAGGTCGTGGAGGGGGAACAGGCGGAGGCGGTGGACCTGCGGGCCATCGTCGCGCTTTGCGCGGACGACTGGGGCTGGTATCGCACCGTGACCATGAACCTGGAGCGGACGGCCCGGGCCGTCGCCGGCTGGGAGGAGGCGGCGCGGGAGCCGGTCCAGCGACGGTTGGAGCGGATCCGCCAGGCGATCGAGGCGGCCCCCAAGAGCCTGGGCTGGCAGATGCGGGCCCGCCTGGGGGAGGCGGCGCGCTGGTATCAGACGCCCCTCCGGGTGGAGGAGGGACCGCGGCCGGACCTGGCCATGGGGTGAACCGTGGGATCTGCGCGGAAGGGAGGGCTGGGCGATGACGGTGGCATGGGATCCGGTGCGGCGTCTGGGGCGGGCCATCGGGGAGATCCTTTACGGGATGGCGCTGCACGACATGGTGCGGGCGCACATCCGACAGCGGGGATCCATGGAGCATCTCTTCCTGCTCATCACCTTTGGGGATCTGGTCGGCGTCCCCATCATCCCGCCCTATTACTGCATGCGCCTGCTCCCCTTCATCGTGCCCCAGATCCACGCATGGCGCCGGCGTCTGCTCCGCGAGCGGGATCTCACGGATCTGCTGTTCTGAGGGCGCGGGATGGCGGAACCCGGCGGTCGGATCCTGGTGGTGATCCGGGAGGCGGAACCCCTCGGGCTGGCAGACCTCCTGGAGGCCCTGTCGCCGGAGTGGGAGGTGCTGGCCTGCTCCCCCGAGGAGGCGGACTCCCTCGCCCTCCCCGAAGGCTCCCTCGCCGCTGTCCTGGTTGCCGCGGAGGAGATGTCGGAGGCATGGGCGGCTCAGTGGAAGCAGCGCCCAAGGCCCCCGCTGGTGATCCGGGTGAGCCCTCAAGCGGCCCGGGCGGAATCGATCCCGGAAGGGCCTTGGGACTGGGTCCTCCCTGCTTCGTTCCCATGGCCCCGGCTCCGGGAGCTGCTCTCGCACCGGTCGATGGATTCAAAGCCTGCGGTTCCGGTGCGCAAGGTGCTGCTGGCCGGCGAGGCCACCGTCGGCAAGACCTCTCTGGTTCACTGCTACCTGCACGGGGCCTTCGAGCCCCGCCGCCGGATGACCGTGGGGGTGGACATCCACGTGTGCCCGGTGGAGGTGGAAGGGATGGCGGTCCGGCTGGTGGTCTGGGATGTGGGGGGACAGCGGCGCTTCGCGGCTTTCCGGGATCTCTTCTATCGGGGCGCGGCGGCCGGCGCGCTGGTGTTCGATCTGAGCAACCGCCTCTCGTTCTATCAGCTGATCCGCTGGTGGCAGGAGCTCCGCGCCCACGCGGGGTCCATCCCGCTGCTCCTGTTGGGGAACAAAGCGGATCTGCCACGGGAGGTCTCCCGCCGGGAGGCCGAGGCCCTGGGGCAGGCCTGGGGCACCCCCTACGTGGAGACCTCGTGCGTAACCGGGATCGGGGTGGCGGAGCTCTTCCGAACCCTGGCCGGCGCCGCCCTGCAAGCCACCCGCCCCGGACCCGAATAGATGGAGGACGCGAAGGCATCCGCTCAGGCGATCCATCCCTGCTGGCGGGCGAAGGCGGTCACCACCGGGATCTCGAAGTAATAGCCCTGGTAGGCCTGGATGGCGTAGTAGATGAAGAGCGCGAAGGCGGCCAGGCCGAGCAGCGGCGCGATGCAGCCGATGATGGGGATCAACCCCAGGGCGAAGAAGATCACCATCAGGGCGACCTGAGCCACCAAGGCCTGAACGGCGTGATACCGCTGGAAGGGACGGTTCTTCATGTCGGTGAGCAGGATGATCAGGGGGACGATGATCCCGATGAGGTAAGCCAGCAGGGCCATCAAACGGTCCGAATCCCCCGCTTCCTCTGCCGATGCCTTCCGAGGATTGATCAGCATGGAACCCTCCGGATAAGATTTTTCTCCCCCTCCATTTTATAGACAGAAATCTTTCCCGCAAGGAGTTTACAGTTTTATAACTTTCATTTTGCGTTCTGTGTGCAGGCGTGATGGGCGACTCTCTCGGATTCGTGGAGAAGGGCTCCGGGGACGAGGGATTCGGAGGGCCCTGGGGCGCGCCTTGACGGAGGATGGGGGCGGATTTTAGGACTTACGCCGTTTTCTGCGTATTCCGGTCGTGGCCTTGGGTTTTAGCCCGAGGCCAGAGGACCAGCCACCAGGGTCGCCCACCGACCCCTGCCTCGAAGGCCGGAGCCCTCGAGGAATTCCACCCCCCTGCGGGCAATGTTCACCGCCGCCGCCTCATGACGGCCCATCCTCACCCCGCAAGGGCACGCCAGGACGTGTCCCCTTAGCCGGTCTACCACCCTGCCGCATACCGGACACGCCCGGGACGTGTTCTGCGGATCCACCCAAATCACCGGAACCCCGTAAAACCTCGCCTTGTGAGCCAGAATCCGATGGAAAGTCATAATGCTCCAGAAGTTGAGCAGACGCTGCCGCATCCTCCTGGACTTCCCCTTCCCGATCCGCTCCTTCATCCCCCGAAGGTCCTCCAGCACCAGAGCCGCTTTCATCCCGATGGCCCACGCGATCAGCGCCAGGGCCAGATGATGCCAGAAGTTCTCCGTCTTCTCCCGGCGGATCCTTCGATGCTTGGAGGCGATCTTCTTTTTGGCCTTCGGATTCTGCTTCCCCCTCGTCCCTCTGATCTCGCGCCGCAGATGGTCCCGGTTGACCTTCCCCACATATCCCGTGTCGATCTCCCGGATCTCGCCGGTGGAGGTCACAAAGGCCGTCAGATTCCCCTCGTTGCTATCGATCCCGATCACCCCCTCCGGCTTATAGGGGATGGGGTCAGGGAACTTGAGGGGGATGGAGAGGGAGTGGGCCGTGAGCGTCGGCTCCCCCATCTTTGCCCGCCCCGCCTTCCACTCGTCCAGCAGCCGGCGATACTTGTGGTGAGGGCGGAAGGTGAGGACGATGGGCTCCGGATCCCGGGGGGAGACCGGGATCGTGACGGTCAGGAGCTCGCCGTCCCATTCGATCTTCACCGTCTGCCGGACCAGATAGACCGAGGGCCGCCGGATCTCCGGCCGGTCCGCCTGGGTTTTCCCTCTCCGCTGCTGGTTTCGGAAGCCGTGGACAATCCGGGCGCCGGATCGGATCGCCCCATAGATGAGGTTGGAGTGGAGATCCGGATGCTGCGCGCGCAGGGAGGGGTAGAGGGCTTTGATGAGGGTGAAGGTGGCGGTTTTGCCGTTTTCCAGGGCGTAATCGACGGCCTGCTGCTGGATGTCGGCGCAGGCCTCCATCAGGGCGCGGATTTTGGGATGCTCCTCGAACCGGAACCGCAGGCAGACCGTCGGCATCGTCGCCGCCTCCATCATGATGAACTCAGCTCAAAACCCAGGTGTCCGGTTGTAGTATACTCTGTCTCTGGACAACCTGCCTGGGAGGGGAAGACCGATGGGGTTTCAGGAGTTGACGGATGAGCAGTGGGCTTTCATTGCACCCTTGCTGCCGCCCAGGGCCCAAACCGGAAGATCTCGGGTGGATGACCGCAAGGTTCTCAACGGGATCCTGTATGTGCGGGTTACAGGCTGCCGGTGGTGCGATCGGCCTCGCCCATATGGCGCCGATCAGACCGCCTGGCGGCGGTTTCAGGAACTCCAGGAGAAGGGGGTCTGGCACAAGATCCTGCCAGCCCTTCTGGACTGGGGGTATACGCTGGGGAAGGTGAAGGCGGCGGCGGTTGATTCCACGCTGGTGGAGGCGAAAAAAGGGGGGAAGGGGTAGGAGTAGATGGGCATAAGAAGCGAAAAGGGACGAAAGTGCACGTTTTGGTGAATGAAGATGGGCTTCCCTTGAGTGTCGTGGTGGGGCCTGGGAATGAGCACGATCGTCGTCGGTTGGAGGAGGTGCTGGAGGGCCTGCGGGTGAAGCGGAGGGGGAGGGGGAGGGGACGGGCGCGGACGCGGCCGAAGGGGGTGGATGCGGATGCGGCGGATGATGCGAAGGCGATTCGGGAGGGGTTGCGGCGGCGGGGGATTCGGGCCGGCCTTCCGAGGAATCCGCGGCGGGGGAAGCGAATCCAAGGGGGAAAGCGGGCGTTCCGGCGTCGGAAGGCCGATCGGAAGGCTCGAAGCCGCGTGGAGCGGTTCTTCGGGTGGCGGAAAGGGGGGTTCCGAAGGCTGACGGTTCGGCATGAAAGGCGGCTTGCCACCTTCCTGGCCTTCGTCCTCCTCGCAGGCTGCCTGATCGACCGGAGAATTTTGAGATGAGTTCAATGGTAATGGGGAACGAGATCCGCGCGTCGGGGTGAGAGCGGGATGCTGGACATCGAGCGCATTCGACGGAATCCGGAGGAGATCCGGGAGGCGTTGCGTCATCTGGGGGAGTCGCCGGAGCGGGTGGATCGCTTCCTGGAGCTGGACGAAGCCTATCGGGCGATGCTGCAGGAGGTGGAACGGCTGCGGGCGGTGCGCAACCAGGTCTCCCGGGAGATCGCCAAGATGCCTCCCGGACCCGAGCGGGAAGCTCGCATCGCCGAGATGCGGGCGCTGGGGGAGCGCCTGACGGAGGCCGAGGCCCGGCTGCGGGATCTGGAGGCCCGGCGGGAGGAGCTGTTGCTCTGGTTCCCCAACATCCCCCATCCCAGCGTCCCGGTGGGCCCCGACGAATCCGCCAACCGGGTGGTGCGGGTGGAGGGGGAGCTGCCGGAGTTCGACTTCACGCCGCTGCCGCACTGGGAGCTGGGGCCTCGCCTGGGCCTCATCGACTTCGAGCGCGGGGTCAAGCTGGCGGGCAGCCGGTTCTACGTGCTGTGGGGGCTGGGCGCCCGCCTGGAGCGCGCCCTGATCAGCTGGCTCCTGGACCTCCACACCCAGGTCCACGGCTACACGGAGGTCTATGTCCCCTTCGTGGTCAAGCGCGAGGCCCTGGTGGGCGCCGGGCAGCTTCCCAAATTCGAGGACAATCTCTACCACGATGTGGAGGACGACCTCTGGCTGGTCCCCACGGCCGAGGTGCCCTTGACCAACTTGCATCGGGATGAGATCCTGGAGGCGGACCAGCTGCCCCTTTACTACGTGGCCTACACGCCCTGCTTCCGCCGGGAGCGGATGTCGGCCGGGCGCGACGTGCGGGGGATCAAGCGCGGGCATCAGTTCGACAAGGTGGAGCTTTACAAGTTCACCACGCCGGAGACCTCCTATCTGGAGCTGGAGAAGATGGTGGAGGACGTGGTGGACACGTGCCGGCGCCTGGGGCTGCCCACCCGGGTGGTGGAGATCTGCACGGGCGATCTGGGGTTCGCCGCGGCGAAGACCTACGACGTGGAGGTCTACGCCGCCGGGTGCGGGGAGTGGCTGGAGGTGAGCTCGGTGAGCAACACCGAGGACTTTCAGGCCCGGCGGGCCAACCTCCGCTACCGCCCGCGCCCGGGCGCGCGCCTTCGTTATGTGCACACCCTCAATGGCTCCGGGCTGGGCCTGCCCCGCACCGTGATCGCCATCCTGGAGAACTACCAGCAGCGGAGCGGCAGCATCGTCGTCCCAGAGGTCCTGCGGCCCTACATGGGAGTGGAAGTGCTGGGCGGCCCGAAATGAAGCCAGTGAAGGGCTGAGGATGGGGAACTTCATCTGGGAGCGTATGGACGTGGAACCCCTGGACGCCCGCTGGCGCCGGCTTCGCGGCTGGACCTCCCTGACGGAGGGGCGCTCCGGCCTTCCCGACGGGGGGATCCGGCTGTGGGAGGAGCCCCTGCCGCTGTCCACATGGCATGGGGGCCTTCCCCTGGAGGCCTGGCGGACTGCCCCTCGGGGGGCGGTGGCCACCCTGGCCGGCCATCCGGACTGGCTGGACATCCCGCCGGAGGGCGTGCTCTTCTTAGACACGGAGACCACTGGTTTGGTGAGCGGGGCGGGCACGCTGATCTTTCTCCTCGGCTTCGCCCAGATCGAAGGCGAAGACCTGGTCTTCCGCCAGCTCTTCCTTGCGGATCCGGCGGCCGAGCCCCCCTTCTGGCAAGCGTTTCTCAGGTGGACCGCTGGGGTCCAGGGTCTAGTGACCTTCAACGGCCGGGGCTTCGATCTTCCGCTGATCGAGATGCGCCTGAACCGCTACGGGCTCCGATGGGGGGGCCTGGATGCGCCGCATTGGGATCTGCTGCCGACCGCCCGTCGGCTCTGGCGGCGCCGGCTGCCCTCCCGCGCCCTGACGGCCCTGGAGGAAGCCATCTTGGGGCTGGAGCGCTCCCTGGATGATGTGCCGGGCGCCGAGATCCCTTCCCGTTACTGGTCCTACCTGCAGCGCCGCGATCTCGATCTGCTGGAGGGAGTGTTTCTCCATAACCGTCAGGACGTCCTCTCGATGGTGATCCTGGCGGCCCGCCTGGCCCATTTGTTCGAGAACCCGGAGGGGGATCTGGCGGTGCGGGGGTGGGACTGGGTGCAGCTGGGCCAGTGGTATCAGGAGAGCGGCCGCTGGGAGGCGGCGGAACGGGCCTTCCGGCAGGCCTTGGAGGAGGGGGCTGAGGATCCAGAGCTCCGGCGGACCGCGTGGCATGCCCTGGGGAACCTGTTGCGCCGGATGGGCCGCCTGCAGGAGGCAGCCCGGGTCTGGCAGGCATGGGCCCTGGAGTTCCCCGGGGAGGTGTTGCCAGCGGCCCGCCTGGCTCGCTACTATGAGCGGACCCGTCGGGATCCCCAGGAGACCCAGCGCTGGGCGCGCACAGCCTTGGCGCGCATCGATGCCCAGGAAAACCCCGAACAGTGGGCGTCCCTCCGGGAACGCCTTGCCCGCTGCCTCCTCCAGTGGTCGGACTCCCCGTGGGGCGTGGATCCCTAAAGGCGTCTAGGATGAGTGGAATAAGGACAGGTCGATGGAATGCTAAGTTGGGGCCTCCAGAAACGAATGCGCAAAATATGGGCAGGAAGACGAGGGAACAGGGGTAAGTCTTTATTGCGCACTCACCGCAGCAAGAATCCATTGCGAAGCGGATCATCGGGTGCCAGCAAGAACTCATGCCGGCCGGTGATCCAGGCTCGGCCGGAGACTTCGGGGATCACCGCGGGGAAGCCACCGAAGTTCACCTCGCCCACGATGGTGACTGTGAAGGTGGTGCCCAGGATGCTCTCGATGGTGAAAGGCTGACCCGGCCGCAAGCGCCCACGCGCATGCTCAAGCGCCGCCCGTCCGCTCACCCCTGTGCCGGTCGGCGAACGATCCACCTCGCCCTCAGCAAAGATGCACACGTTGCGCGCCTGATGGGCTGGATCGCGCGGCGGTCCGCTGATGATCGTGCCGTATAGAAAGCTCAGATCCGACTCGAAGGGATAGTGAATCTTTTGCGTCGCGATCACCGCACGTTTGATGGCCATGCCCGCTTCGATCAAGGCACGGTAATCGCCGGCCTGCAGCCCCAATCCGATCTCCGCAGCGTCCACGTAGGCGTAGAATGCGCCGCCGAAGGCGAGATCGTAGCGCACACGGCCCAGGCCGGGCACATCCACTGCTTGGTCGAGGGCGTAAGCAAACGAAGGCACGTTACGAAAGGTTACGCGGGTCACACGCCGACCATCGGGCGCCAAGGTGGCCCGGGCGATGACTTGGCCGGCTGGCGCATCGATGCGCAGCTCGCCCTTCGCCGCCAGGCGCTCGCAATCTAGATCAGGGAAAGTGGACGGCCTCAAGCGCGTCTCCAGCAAGCAAGTGACCAAGGCGATGATGCCGTGGCCACACATGGTGCTCCAGCCCTCGTTGTGCATAAAGAGCACGCCCAGATCACCATCGGGCGAGGCCGGTTCAGTAATGATCGCGCCATACATATCCGCATGGCCGCGGGGCTCTAAGATCAGTGCGCGGCGCAGCCCCTCCAGGTGCTGTTGGGCATATCGGCGCTTATCCAGGATGGTGGCACCGGGGATCGGGTCAAGGCCGGTGGCCAGCACGCGCAACGGCTCGCCCTCGGTGTGCAGATCGATGGTGGTGAAGCGTTGCCAGTCAGGAGGAGGGGACCATGATGTGTTGTCAAAAGCGCGCATCTCTACGCAACCTTTCTGGGCTCAGCGCTTCGCTCGGGAACAGAAGCCGATGGACACCTTAGATCGCTTACTTTGCGCACGATGTCCACCCCCCAAAGCCGCCCAGCCTACAGCACTCCACATCAAGCTCTCTTTCATGAAGCTGGAGTGCCGCTTTGTTTTTCAAATAAGACTTGTGGGGGTTGACCAAGCCCGCCTTTCCGCGCCCCTCATAATAACACCCTGGCAAAGGTTCGTCAAGACAAAAGCCTGGTGGGGTGTGTCCCAAAATCGTCGGAGAATTTAAGCGGCCAGGCCGATTTCCTTCCAGGCCCGGTTCCATTCTGCTTCTCCTCCCATTCCGGCGCTCCGGAGGGCTAAGATGGCCACCAATCCTTGGG
>Ga0272447_1000929_pt1 | contig 20040 bp, 37 predicted proteins | sample YNPCB0133_FD_194589 | JGI IMG/M metagenome (GOLD analysis project Ga0272447, IMG submission 194589) | Hot spring microbial mat communities from Yellowstone National Park, WY, United States - YNP-CB-013-3 | ecosystem: Environmental > Aquatic > Thermal springs > Hot (42-90C) > Sediment | place... | reverse complement strand
GGACAACATCAATTTAGAGGTGGAGCTGATCAGTCCGATTGCGTTGGAGGAGGGGCTGCGGTTTGCGATTCGGGAGGGGGGTCGGACGGTGGGGGCCGGGGTGGTGACCAAGGTCCTGGAGTAGCCGGGAGGGAGCCGTGGCGCAGCGGATCCGTATCAAACTGAAGGCGTACGACCACCGGCTGCTGGACCAGTCCGCAGCGACCCTCGTGGAGACCGCGCGCCGCAGCGGGGCCCGGATCCGGGGGCCCATCCCGCTGCCCACGGACCGCAGCGTGTACTGTGTCATCCGGAGTCCACACATCGACAAGGAGTCCATGGAGCACTTCCAGATCCTCACCCACAAGCGGCTCATCGACATCCTGGAACCGACCCAGAAGACCGTGGACTCCTTGATGACCCTGGACCTGCCGGCGGGTGTGGACATCGAGATCAAGTTGTAGGGGACCCTCCGAGGGAGGGAGTGCCATGGCCGCGATCTTGGGACGGAAGGTGGGGATGACGCAGGTGTTCGACGGGCAGGGCAACCTAGTGCCCGTCACCCTGGTGGAGGCGCAGCCCAACGTGGTGGTGGGCGTGCGCACCCCCGAGCGAGACGGCTACCGGGCGGTCCAGCTGGGGTTCGAGGAGGTGCGGGAGCGGCGGGTGAACCGGCCCCTGCGGGGCGTGTTCCGCCGGGCCGGGGTGTCGCCGCGGCGGGTGATCCGGGAGGTACGGCTGCGGGAGGACGAGCACTACCAGGTGGGGCAGGAGATCTCGGTGGCGGTGTTCCGGGAAGGTGACCAGGTCAGCGTCACGGGGACCAGCAAGGGCAAAGGGTTTGCGGGCGCCATGAAGCGCCACGGGTTCGGCGGACAGGCGGACTCCCACGGGGTGTCCCTCATGCACCGGGCCGTAGGCTCCCTGGGCACCTCCGGGGTGGGTCGGGTGTGGAAGGGCAAGCGCATGCCGGGCCGCATGGGGGGAGACCGGGTGACGGTGCGGGGACTGCGGGTGGTGCGGGTGGACCCCGAGCGCCACCTGCTGCTCATCCGCGGGGCCATCCCTGGGCCCCGGGGCGGGCTGGTGATGGTTCGCAAGATGGACTGAAGGGTCCGGGAGGAATGAGGATGCCCAAGGTCGCGGCGTTCAGCGCCACGGGAGAGCCGACGGGAGAGGTGGACCTGCCGGAGGGTGTCTTCGGGGTTAGGCCTCACCCCGCGGCGGTGCACCAGGCCCTGGTGGCCCAGCAGGCCAACGCCCGCAAGGGGACCGCCTCCACCAAGACCCGGGGCGAGGTGGCGGGCAGCACCCGCAAGATCTGGCGGCAGAAGGGTACGGGCCGCGCCCGCCACGGGGACATCCGGGCGCCCATCTTCGTGGGCGGAGGCGTCGCCTTTGGCCCCAAGCCCCGGGACTACAGCCAGCGGCTGCCCAAGACCATGCGCCGGCTGGCGGTGCGTTCGGTGCTCTCCGACGCGGCCCAGACGGGCCGCCTGGTGGTGGTGGAGGGGTTCGGAGTCCAGGAGGGCCGAACCCGGGAGGTGCAGGCCTTCCTCCGGAAGCTCGGGATGGCAGACCAGCGGGTGGTGCTCCTGGTGGGCGCGCACGGCCCCCTGGTGGGCCGGGCTGCCCGCAACCTGCCCCGGGTGACGGTCCTGACTCCCAACACCCTGAACGTGGCGGACCTGCTGTGGGCGGATCGCATCGTGGTGAGCCGGGACGCCTTGCCCGCGGTGGAGGAGGTGTTGGCGTGAGGGACCACCGCGAGGTGTTGCGGAGGGCGGTGATCACGGAGAAGTCCATGCGGGGCGCGGAGGCCGGCAGGTACACCTTCGAGGTGGCCCGGGACGCCACCAAGCCAGAGATCCGGGAGGCGGTGGAGCGCCTGTTCGACGTGCGGGTGGTGAAGGTGAACACCTTGAACGTGCCAGGCAGGACCAAGCGGCGGGGACGCCACACCTACCGAACCCCGGACCGGAAGAAGGCGGTGGTCACCCTGGCGGAAGGCCAGAAGATCGACTTGGAGAAGCTGCTGTAGGAGCGGGTTATGGGGATCAAGCGGTTCAAGTCCACCACGCCCGGGAGACGGTTCGCCACCGGGTACACCTTCGAGGAGATCACCCGGGACGAGCCGGAGAAGTCCCTGGTGGTGTCCCTCCCCCGGCACGCGGGGCGGAACAACCAGGGCCGGATCACCACCCGCCACCGGGGCGGGGGACACAAGCGCCTGTACCGGCTGGTGGACTTCAAGCGGGACAAGGAGGGGGTTCCCGCCCGGGTGGCGGCCATCGAGTACGACCCGAACCGGTCCGCCCGCATCGCCCTTCTGCACTACGCGGACGGGGAGAAGCGCTACATCCTGGCCCCCGTGGGGCTGCAGGTGGGGGACGTAGTCACCTCCGGGCCGGACGCGGAGATCAAGCCCGGCAACGCCTTACCCCTGGAGAAGATCCCCGTGGGAACCCTGGTGCACAACGTGGAGCTGGAGCCCGGGCACGGCGGGCAGCTGGTGCGGGCCGCGGGTAGTTCCGCTCAGATCATGGCCAAGGAGGGCGAGTACGCCCAGCTGCGGCTTCCCTCGGGGGAGGTGCGGAGGATCCACCTTCGGTGCAAGGCCACGGTGGGCCAGGTAGGGAACGTGGAACACGAGGCCATCAAGTTGGGCAAGGCCGGCCGTAAGCGGTGGTTGGGGATCCGTCCCACGGTGCGGGGCGTGGCCCAGGACCCCCGGAGCCATCCTCACGGGGGAGGGGAGGGGCGGTCCCCCATCGGCATGCCGAGCCCCGTGTCCCCATGGGGCAAGCCCACCCTGGGGAAGAAGACCCGTAAGCCCCGCAAGCGGTCCGACAAGGACATCATCAAGCGGCGAAAGTGAGGGCGGAGGATGGGACGGTCCAAGAAGAAGGGCCCCTTCGTGGACGAACCGCTCCTGCGGAAGATCCGGGAGCTGAACCAGCGACGGGAGAAGCGGGTGATCCGGACCTGGTCCCGCCGATCCACCATCCTGCCCGAGTTCGTGGGCCACACGATTGCGGTGTACGACGGGCGAAAGCACGTGCCCGTGTACATCACGGAGTCCATGGTGGGCCACAAGCTGGGAGAGTTCGTGCCTACCCGGACCTTCCGGGGGCACGGGGGGTCCTCCGAACGGACCACCACCGTGAAGGGCTAGGAGCGGGTCCATGCGGGTTTTCCGGCGGAGAAGACCGGGATCCCCCAAAATCGCGGGAGCGGTGTAGGAGGGAGCGGGTATGGAGGTGCGGGCGGTGGCCCGGTACGTGCGGATGTCGCCTTGGAAGGTGCGCAGGGTGGCGGACGTGGTCCGGGGGCGCGGGGTGGATGAGGCCCTGGCCCTCCTCCGCGCCATGCCACACCGGGCGGCCCGGGTCCTCGAAAAGGTGGTGCGGTCCGCGGTGGCCAACGCGGAGCACAATCTGGAACTGGACCGAGCCAGCCTGGTGGTGGCCCGCATCGCCGTGGACCGGGGTCCGGGTGGGGGAATGTGGAAGCGCCTGGTGCCCCGGGCTCGGGGACGGGCGGACGTGATGACGCGGCGCAACTGCCACGTGACGGTGGTGGTGGCGGAGCGGGAGTCCTAGGACGTGGGGAGGAGAGCCTTGCAAGCACAGAGACGGAGGCCCTGGGAGGTCGCGGGAGCGGCTTCCCAGGCGCGGTAGGAGGTGTGGGAGTGGGACAGAAGGTCCACCCCGTGGGACTGCGGATCGGGATCATCCGGGACTGGGAGTCCCGCTGGTACAGCGACAAGCACTTCGCGGACTACCTGCACGAGGACCTGCGGATCCGCAAGTACATCAAGGACAAGCTGTACCGGGCGGGAATCCCCCGGATCGCCATCGAGCGGCAGTCCAAGGTGGTGAAGGTCACCGTTCACGCGGCGCGGCCGGGAATTATCATCGGCCGGGGTGGGACCGGGATCGACGCCCTGAAGAAGGAGCTCGGAGAGCTCACGGGCAAGGAGGTGCAGTTGAACGTGCAGGAGATCCGCCGTCCGGACCTGGAAGCCCAGCTGGTGGCGGAGAACGTGGCCCAGCAGCTGGAGCGGCGGGTGGCGCACCGCCGCGCCATGAAGCAGGCGGTCCAGCGAACCCTCCGGGCGGGGGCCAAGGGGATCCGCATCTCCTGCTCGGGTCGGCTGGCGGGTGCGGAGATCGCCCGCTACGAGTGGTACCGGGAGGGGCGGGTCCCCCTGCACACCCTCCGGGCGGACATCGACTTCGGGGTGGCGGAGGCCTTGACCACGTACGGCCGGATCGGGGTGAAGGTGTGGATCTACCGGGGCGACGTGTTCCCCGAGAAGCGCGAGGTCCGGCCCGTGGTCCGGGCCCGCTAGGAGCTTGTCCCGGAAAAGCCCTCAAGGGGAGGGGACCGGGGTGGTCTAGACCACCCCGGTCGGTATGTCCGAAGGCTTTTCCAGGGCATGCTCCTGAGACCGTGTCCCCGAGGGCTGTGGGGCGGACCGAGGTGCTGTAGGAGGCAGGCGCGATGCTGATGCCCAAGCGCGTGAAGTACCGGAAGCAACAGCGGGGTCGGAGGAAGGGGCTGAGTACCGCGGGCTCCGCCGTGGCCTTCGGGGAGTACGGCCTGCGGGCCCTGACCCCTGCCTGGGTTACCGCCGCCCAGATCGAGGCAGCCCGGCGGACCATCACCCGCTACATCAAGCGGGGGGGAAAGCTGTGGATCCGGGTGTTCCCGGACAAGCCCGTGACGAAGAAACCCGCGGAGACCCGCATGGGCAGCGGGAAGGGGAACCCTGAGTACTGGGTGGCGGTGGTGCGGCCCGGCCGGGTGCTCTTCGAGCTGGCGGGCGTGAGCGAGGAGGTAGCCCGGGAGGCCATGACCCTGGCGAGCCACAAGCTCCCCGTGCGCACCCAGTTCGTGAAGCGGGAAGAGCTGCCGGGTTCCGTAGGATAGGAGGCGAGGCGTGGAGGAGCCACGGGTGTTGCGGGAGTTGACCCCCGAGGAGCTGCGGCGGCGGCTGGAGGACCTCCAGCAGGAGGCCTTCCAGCTGCGCATGCAGATCGCCGCGGGCAAGGCCCAGAACCCCAGCCGGCTGCGGGAGGTCCGTCGGGCCATCGCCCGGATCAAGACCGTCCTGGCGGAGCACGGGGTGCGCGTGTGAGGGAGGTCTCTATGGTAGACCGCGCGCCGAAGCGCAAGGAGCTGGTGGGGGTGGTGGTGAGCGACCGCATGGACAAGACGGTGGTGGTGCGGGTGGAGTCGGTGTTCCGCCACCCCCTGTACAAGAAGGCGGTGCGGCGCCACAAAAAGTACAAGGCCCACGACGAGGAGAACCGCTGCCGGGTGGGGGACCGGGTGCGGATCATGGAGACCCGCCCCCTGTCCAAGGAGAAGCGGTGGCGGGTGGTGGAGATCCTGGAGCGGGGAACCTCGGGGCCCATGGAGGGATAGGGGGCCATGCTGCAGCAGGAGTCGCGGCTGAAGGTGGCGGACAACACGGGAGCCCGGGAGATCCTGGTGATCCGGGTCCTGGGCGGCAGCAAGCGTCGGTACGCCCGGGTGGGGGACGTGGTGGTGGCCACGGTGAAGCAGGCCATCCCCAACAGCCCCGTGAAGAAGGGCGAGGTGGTGAAGGCGGTGGTGGTGCGGACGCGGAAGGAGATCCGACGGCCGGACGGCTCCTACATCCGGTTCGACGACAACGCCGCGGTTCTCATCAACGAGCAGATGAACCCCCGCGGCACCCGCATCTTCGGGCCCGTGGCCCGGGAGCTCCGGGAGCGGCAGTTCATGAAGATTGTCTCCCTGGCTCCCGAGGTCCTGTGAGGAGGTGAGGGCGGTGCCGGTGGTGGGCGCGCAGCGGGTGCACACGCACGTGAAAAAGGGCGACCTGGTGGTGGTGGTCTCCGGCAAGTACCGGGGCAAGCAGGGGAAGGTCCTGCGGGTCCTTCCCAAAACCGGGCGTGTGGTGGTGGAGGGGGTGAACGTGGTGAAGCGGCACACCAAGCCCTCCCCCAAGAATCCGCAGGGGGGCATCGTGCAGCGGGAGGCCCCCATCCCCGCGTCCAAGGTGATGCTGGTGGACCCGGAGAGCAAGGACCGGACTCGGGTGGGAATCCGGGTTTTGCCCGACGGCCGCCGGGTGCGGTACGCGAAGCGGTCGGGAGAGCTGCTGGACAAGTGAGGGAGGCCATGGAGCCACGGCTGAAGGAGAAGTACCAGCGGGAGGTGGTCCCGGCCCTCCGGGAGCGGTTCGGGTACCGTAACCCCATGGAGGTGCCCCGACTGGTCAAGGTGGTGGTGAACATGCGGGTGGGGGCGGGCGCCCAGGATCCCCGCCAGACGGACCGAGCGGTGGAAGACCTGCAGGCCATCACCGGCCAGCGCCCCGTGGTGGCCCGGGCCCGGAAGTCCATCGCCGCCTTCAAGCTGCGGAAGGGCGCGCCCATTGGGGTGTACGTGACCCTGCGGGGCCGACGCATGTACGAGTTCCTGGACAAGCTGATCCACGTGGCTCTGCCCCGCATCAAGGACTTCCGGGGGATTTCCGAGCGCCAGCTGGACGGCCGGGGCAACCTGAACATCGGCCTGCGGGAGCAGCTGGTGTTCCCCGAGATCGAATACGACAAGGTGGACAAGGTCCGGGGCATGGACATCGCCGTCGTGACCACGGCCCGGACGGACGAGGAGGCGCGGGAGCTTTTGCGCCTCCTGGGGATACCCTTCCGGGAGCGGGAGTCCGCGGCGGCCTAGTCCGAGGAGGAGGGATGGCGAAGAAAGCGCTGTTGGAAAAGTGGAAGCGGCCGCCCAAGTTCCGGGTGCGGGCCTACACCCGGTGCGAGCGGTGTGGCCGGCCCCGGGCGGTGTTCCGCCGGTTCCGGCTGTGTCGGATCTGCCTGCGGGAGCTGGCGTACCGGGGGGAGATCCCCGGGATGACCAAGGCCAGTTGGTAGGAGGGCCAGATGGGCACCGTCACCGACCCCATCGCGGACATGTTAACCCGGATCCGCAACGCCAACGCCGCGGGGCACGACCAGGTCAGCGTCCCCGCGTCCAAGTTGAAGGCGGAGATCGCCCGTATCCTGAAAGAGGAGGGGTTCATCCAGGACTGGACGTGGGTCCACGACGGGCCCCAGGGCACCCTGCGGATCACCCTCCAGTACGGAGCCAAGCGGGAGCGGGTGCTGCGGGGGATCCGGCGGGTGAGCAAGCCGGGCCTGCGGGTGTACGTGCGGCGGCCCGAGATCCCGCGGGTGCGGGGGGGCCTCGGGATCGCCATCCTGTCCACCTCCCGGGGCATCCTCACGGACCGGCAGGCCAGGCAACTGGGGGTGGGAGGGGAAGTGCTGTGCTACGTGTGGTGAGGGAGGCGGAAGGAGCGAGACCATGAGCCGGATCGGTCGCATGCCCGTGCCGGTACCGCCCGGAGTCCAGGTACAGGTGGACGGGTCCCGGGTGCGGGTGCGAGGGCCCCGGGGGGAGCTGGAGCGCACCGTTCACCCGGACCTGCGCATCGAGGTGCAGGACGGGAAGGTGGTGGTCCACCGCACCACGGACCTCCGGCAGCACCGGGCCTTGCACGGGCTCACCCGGGCGCTGCTGTACAACATGGTGCGCGGGGTGAGTGAGGGGTACGCGGTGGAGCTGGAGATCTACGGGACCGGCTACCGCGCCACCAAGCAGGGCGACAAGTTGCTCCTGCAGGTGGGGTACAGCCACCCCGTGGAGCTGGAGCCTCCCCCAGGGATCACCTTTGAGGTCCCGCAGCCCACCCGGGTGGTGGTGCGGGGCGCGGACAAGGAGCTGGTGGGGCAAGTGGCGGCCAAGGTTCGGGCGGTGCGGCCTCCGGACCCGTACAAGGGCAAGGGCATCCGCTACGCCCACGAGGTGCTGCGGCTGCGGCCGGGGAAGGCGGGCCGCGCCGCGGGCAAGAAGTAGGCTGCGGGAGGACGGCATGTGGATCCGCGAGAGTCGGGAGGAACGGCGGAAGATCCGCCACCGCAGGATCCGGCAGCGGGTGGTGGGGACCCCCGACCGTCCGAGGCTGAGCGTGTTCCGCAGTCTCAAGCACATCTACGCCCAGGTCATCGACGACAGCCGGGGCCACACCCTGGTGGCCGTCAGCACCCAGGAGCCGGAGGTCGCCTCCCGGGTGGCAGGCCTCAAGCGGGTGGAGCAGAGCCGGGTGGTGGGCCAGGTGCTGGCCCAGCGGGCCCGGGAGAGGGGCATCGTGCGGGTGGTGTTCGACCGCGGCGGGTACACCTACCACGGACGGGTGAAGGCCCTGGCGGAGGCTGCCCGCGAGGGTGGCCTGGAGTTCTAGGAGGGAGCATGGCAGAGCGCGTGAACCCCACGGAAGTCAACCTTACCTTCGAGAAAACCGTGTCCATCAACCGGGTGGCCAAGGTCACCAAGGGGGCCAAGCGGTTCAACTTCAGCGCCCTGGTGGTGGTGGGGGACGAGCAAGGGACGGTGGGTGTAGGCCTGGGCAAGGCCGCGGAGGTGCCGGACGCCATCCGCAAGGCGGTGGAGGACGCCAAGAAGAACCTTTGGCGGGTCCCGCGCCGGGGCACCACCATCCCGCACGAGGTCATCGGCCACTACGGGGCCGCCCGGGTCCTCCTCAAGCCCGCCAGCGAGGGGACGGGGGTGATCGCAGGGGGGGCGGTGCGGGCCGTGGTGGAGGCCGCGGGGGTCCGGGACATCCTGACCAAGTCCCTGGGGAGCAGCAACCCCATCAACGTGACCCGGGCCACCCTGCAGGGGCTGCTGGAGCTGCAGACGCCGGAGGAGGTGGCCCGGGCTCGGGGCAGGAAGGTTCCCGAGCTGGTCGGCACGCGGGAGCCAGGCTGATCGGGAGGGCGCATGGTGCGGATCACCTTGGTACGTTCCCTGATCGGAACCAAGCCCGTGCACAGGGCCTGCGCCGCCACCCTGGGCCTGAAGAAAGTCGGGCAGTCCGTGGTGCGGCCGTGGAACCCCGAGCTAGAAGGGTTGCTGCGCCGCATCCGGCACTTGGTGGAGGTGGAGCCCGGCGACGCACAGGACCCGCAAGAGGCTACAGAGGGCACCGGGGACCGCAGTCAGGAGGCCACGGGGTCGAGGAGGAGCTGACATGCCGCTTCGGTTGGGAGAGCTAAAGCCGCCTGTGGGAGCCCGCAGGCGGCGCAAGCGCGTCGGGCGCGGGCTGGGGTCCGGCAAGGGGACCTACGCGGGCCGCGGGATCAAGGGCCAGAAGGCCCGCAGCGGGAAGGGACCACGCCCCGGGTTCGAGGGGGGCCAGACTCCTCTCAGCAAGCGCCTCCCCTTCCAGCGGGGCGTGCGGGCCTACGGAAGCTCCCACACGGGAGGCCGGCCCCGGCCGGGGTTCGTGGAGGTCAAGCTTTCCCGCCTAGCCGGGTTCGAGGCGGGGACGGAGGTCACCCCGAAGGTCCTGCGGGAAGCCGGGGTGGTGAGCCGACCGGGCCGGGTGAAGGTGTTGGGTCCGGGCCAACTCCCGCACCCCCTCACGGTGAAGGCCCACGCTTTCAGCGCCTCCGCCCGGGCGGCCATCGAGGCGGCGGGCGGCCGGGCGGAGGTGATCCCGTGATCGGCGGGATCGCCAACCCCTTCCGGATTCCGGAGCTCCGCAGGCGCCTGCTGTTCACCGCGGGGATGCTGGCCCTGTTCCGGCTGGGCGCGCACCTGCCCGTCCCGGGGGTGAACGTGGAGGCGGTGCGGACCCAATTCGAGCAGGCGGCCGCGGGCACCGCCTTCGGGTTCTTGAACCTGTTGGTGGGCGGAGCCCTGGAGAACTTCTCCCTCTTCGCCCTAGGCGTGATCCCGTACATCACCGCGTCCATCATCATGAGCCTGCTGCAGGTGGCCTTCCCCAACCTCAAGAAAATGGCGCGGGAGGAGGGGGAGGCCGGCCGGAAGCGGATCGGCTGGTATACCCTCTACCTCACCATCCCCCTGGCCGCCCTGCAGGGCTGGGGCCAGACCGGGCTCATCCAGGCCTTCAGCCAAGGTCGGGCCATCACGGACTTCAGCCCCCTGAACTGGGCCCTCATCCTGTCTACCCTGGTGGGCGGGTCCATGATGCTCACGTGGATGGGTGGGGTGATGACGGAGCACGGGGTGGGGAACGGGGTGTCGTTGTTGATCTTCGGCGGCATCGTGGCCCGGATCCCCAACCAGCTGGCGGCCACGGTGGCTCAGGTGCGGGTGGGTACCACCTCCGTGGGGTGGTTGCTGCTGGACATCGTCTTGGTGCTCGCCAGCATCGTGGCGGTGATCCTGGTGACCCAGGCCACCCGGCGGATCCCCGTGCAGTACGCGAAGCGGGTGGTGGGCCGCCGGGTCCTGGGGGGGCAAACCACCCACATCCCCCTGCGGATCGTCCAGGCAGGGGTCATCCCCATCATCTTCGCCATCTCCGTGCTGCAGTTCCCCGCCACGGTGGCGTCCTTCGTCCAGTGGGAGCCTTTGGTGGACTGGAGCAACCGGTTGCAGCCGGGCCAGCACGCCCTGGGGACCGTGCTGTACGCGATCCTCATCGTGGCGTTCACGTACTTCTACACCGCGGTGCAGTTCGATCCCCAGGAGATCAGTGAGAACATCAAGAAGTACGGGGGGTTCATCCCCGGGATCCGGCCGGGACGGCCCACGGGGGAGTTCCTCATGAAGGTCACGGAGCGGCTGACGTTCGTGGGCGCCCTCTTCCTGTCCGTGATCGCGGTCTTCCCCCTGCTCTTCCGGGAGACCGCGGGCCTGACCCTGTACCTGGCGGGTACCGCCCTCCTCATCGTGGTGGGGGTGGCCCTGGAGACCATGAAGCAGATCGAGGCGTACGTCCTCATGCGCCACTACGAGGGGTTCATGCGGTGAACTTGGTGTTCCTGGGCCCCCCAGGGGCGGGTAAGGGGACCCAGGCCCGCCGCCTCGCGGACCGGCACGGCGTCCCCCAGGTGGCTACCGGGGACATCCTGCGGGAGGCCATGGCCTCCGACTCGGAGCTGGGCCAGAGGGCGAAGTCCTACTACGACCGGGGGGAACTGGTCCCCGACGAGGTCATGCTGGAGGTGGTGGCGGACCGCCTGCGGCAACCCGACGCCGCGGGGGGCTTCGTCCTGGACGGGTTTCCCCGGACGGTACCCCAGGCGGAGGGCCTGGAGCGGATCCTGGCGGGATTGGACCGCAGGCTGGACGCGGTCTTGCTCTTCGAGCTCCCACGGGAGGCCCTGGTGCGCCGCCTGGCCGGCCGCTGGGTGTGCCGGGCCCAGGGCCACGTGTTCCACGAGGTGTACAGTCCGCCCAAGGAGCCCGGACGCTGCGACCACGACGGAAGCGAGCTGTACCAGCGGGAGGACGACCGGCCCGAGACGGTGCACCGCCGCCTGGAGGTGTACGAGCGGCAGACCGCGCCCCTGGTGGAATACTACCGGGCCCGGGGGCTGTTGCACCGCGTGGACGCCTCCGCGGACCCCGAAGAGGTGGGCCGCCGGGTGGAGGGGGTGTTGCGGCAGGTGGGTGTCCTGTAGCCATGCCCGTGGCAGGGGTGTTCGTGAAGACCCCCCGGGAGGTGGACCGCATGCGCCGGGCCGGTCGTGTGGCCGCCCTGGCCCTGCGGGAAGTCGGCCGGGCGGTCCGGCCTGGGGTGACCACCGCGGCCCTGGATCGGGTGGCCCGCAAGGCCATCGAGGCCCTGGGCGGGGTGCCGTCCTTCCTCGGGTACCGTGGGTTCCCCGCCAGCGCCTGCACCTCCGTGAACGATGAGATCGTACACGGGATCCCGAAACACCGCGTGCTCCGGGAGGGGGACCTGGTCAAGGTGGACCTGGGAGCCCTGGTGGACGGCTACCACGGGGACGTGGCAGCCACCTTCCCCGTGGGTTCCGTCTCCCCACGGGTGTGCCGGCTCCTGCAGGTCACGGAGGAGGCCCTCTTCCGGGGGATCGAGGTGGTCCGGCCCGGAGCCCGGTTGGGAGACGTGGGCTGGGCGGTGCAGTCCTTCGTGGAGTCCCACGGGTACTCCGTGGTGCGACAGTTCGCGGGACACGGGGTGGGCCGGTCCCTGCACGAAGACCCCCAGGTGCCCAACTTCGGCAAGCCGGGCAAGGGGCTGGTCCTCCGCCCAGGCATGGTGCTGGCGGTGGAGCCCATGGTCAACGAGGGCACCTGGAGGGCGGTGGTGGACGGGGACGGCTGGACGGTGCGGACCGCGGACGGTAGGCTGTCGGCCCACTTCGAGCACACGGTGGCGGTGACGGAAGACGGCTGCCAGATCCTGACCCTGTTGGACGACGGGGAGAATCCCTGGTAACATTAAGTTTCGTGCGGCCTGCGGTCGGGAGGCGATGACGGCGAAGAAGGAAGAAGCCATCGAGGTGGAGGGCACCGTGGTGGAGGTGCTGCCCAACGGGATGTTCCGGGTGGAGCTTCCCAGCGGGCACCGGGTCCTGGCCCACATCTCCGGCAAGATGCGGATCCACTTCATCCGCATCTCCCCCGGGGACCGGGTCAAGGTGGAGTTGTCGCCCTACGATCCCACCCGGGGTCGCATTACCTACCGCTACCGGTAGGGGAGGGAGGGACGATGAAGGTCCGGGCTTCGGTGCGGAGGATGTGCGAGAAGTGCAAGATCGTCCGCCGGCACGGCCGGGTGCGGGTGATCTGCGAGAACCCCAAGCACAAGCAGAAGCAGGGCTAGGGGGTCAGGGATGGCGCGGATCGCGGGTGTGGATCTCCCCCGGGACAAACGGGTGGACGTGGCCCTGACGTACATCTACGGGATCGGCTGGCCCCGGTCCTACGAGATCCTCCTGCGGGCGGGGGTGAAGCCCGAGACCCGGGTGCGGAACCTCACGGAGGACGAGGTGGCGCGCCTGCGGGACGTGGTGGAGCGTCACTACAAGGTGGAGGGCGACCTGCGGCGGGAGGTGGCCATGAACATCCGCCGCCTGGTGGAGATCAACTGCTACCGGGGCATCCGGCACAAGCGTGGCCTGCCCGTGCGGGGCCAGCGTACCCGGACCAACGCCCGCACCCGCAAGGGTCCCCGGAAGACCGTGGGGATCAAGAAGCGGGCCGTGGCGAAGAAGTAGGGAGGCTGTGGATGGCGAAGAAGGGTCGCACGCGGCGGCGGGAGCGCAAGAACGTGCCCCTGGGGCACGCCCACATCCAGTCCACCTTCAACAACACCATCGTCACCATCACCGACCCGCACGGCAACGTGCTGGCGTGGGCCAGCGCGGGCACCCAGGGGTTCAAGGGGTCCCGCAAGGGCACCCCCTTCGCGGCCGGGCTGGCCGCGGAGGCGGCGGCCAAGAAGGCCATGGAGCACGGGGTTCGTCAGGTGGAGGTGTACGTGAAGGGCCCCGGCCCCGGGCGGGAGGCGGCCATCCGGTCCCTGCAGGCCGCGGGGCTGGACATCAGCTTGATCAAGGACGTGACCCCGGTTCCCCACAACGGGTGCCGGCCGCCCAAGCGGCGGAGGGTGTAAGGAAAGCGACAGCGATACCCCGCAGTCCGGCTGAGAGGCGGGGTCCCGGGCTACCCCGGGCGGTGCCGGGACGGAGGGAAAGAGGTCCATGGGACGCTACCACGACGCGGTGTGCCGGCTGTGCCGCCGCGAGGGGTTGAAGCTGTACCTGAAGGGCGACAAGTGCTACACGGACAAGTGCCCCGTGGTGAAGCGGGCCAAGCCCCCGGGGATGCACCCCCCCCCGCGGCGGAAGGCTTCCGAGTACGCCATCCGCTTGCGGGAGAAGCAGAAGCTGCGGCGGATCTACGGGGTCCACGAGGCGCAGTTCCGCCGGTACTTCCAGGAGGCGGCGCGGTTTAAGGGGGTCACGGGCACCCGGCTGCTGCAGCTGCTGGAGTCCCGCCTGGACAACGTGGTCTATCGGCTGGGCCTCGCCGCCTCCCGCAAAGAGGCCCGTCAGATGGTCGCCCACGGGCACGTGGCGGTGGACGGCCGGAGGGTCACCGTCCCCGCGTACCTGGTGCGGCCTGGGCAGGTGGTAGGCCTGACCCCGCGGGGCCAGCGCAACCCCCGCATCCGCCTGCTGGTGGAGTCCGGGGGGCGGCAGCCGCCCTCCTGGCTGGAGTTCGACCCGCAGCGGTGGGAGGGGCGGGTGCTGGGCCTGCCGGGGCGGGAGGCCATCGACGTGCCCGTGCAGGAACAGCTGGTGGTGGAGTTCTACTCGCGGTAGCGCCGGTCGTGGTGCCGGGGAGGTGGAGAGCGTGAGCATCTTCAGTCTGTGGGACCTAACGAAGCCGAAGGTGGAATACGCGGAGCTGTCGGACACGTACGCCAAGCTGGTGGTGGAGCCCTTGGAACGTGGCTTCGGGGTCACCGTAGGCAACGCCCTGCGCCGGGTGTTGCTGTCCTCCATCTCCGGTGCCGCGGTGACCTCCGTGAAGATCGAAGGCGTGCTGCACGAGTTCAGCACCGTCCCCGGGGTGGTGGAGGACGTCACCCAGATCCTCCTCAACCTCAAGGAGCTCACCCTGCGGCTGCACACGGACAAGCCCAAGCTCCTGCGCCTGGAAGCCAAGGGCAAGCGGGAGGTCACCGCGGCGGACATCCAGCCGGACCCGGAGGTGGAGGTCCTGAACCCCGACCTCCTCATCGCCACCCTGGACCGCAAGGACGCCCGCCTGGCCATGGAGATCGTGGTGGAACGGGGGAAGGGGTACGTGCCCGCGGAGAAACACCGCCGGAGCGAGTACGTCATCGGGGTGATTCCCGTGGACTCCATCTTCTCCCCGGTGCAGAAGGTCAACTACACCGTGGAGGACACCCACGTGGGGGCGGGGGCGGAGCTGGAACGGCTGGTGCTGGAGGTGTGGACCAACGGCGCGGTGCGGCCCGACGAGGCCATCGGAGAAGCCAGCCGGCTCCTCATCGACCACTTCCGCCTGGTGGGCGGGATCCCCGAGGGAGAGGGGCCCTCGCCGGGCCCCACGGACCCCGAGATGGCGCGGCTGCTCCAGACGCCCATCGAGGAGCTGGAGCTTTCCGTGCGGCCGTACAACTGCCTGAAGCGGGCAGGCATCCACACCATCGGGGACCTGGTCCAGCGGACGGAGGAGGAGATCGCCAACGTCAAGAACTTCGGGCGCAAGTCCCTGGAAGAAGTCACGGAGAAGCTGCGGGCCTTGGGCCTTTCCCTCCGGAAGGCGGGTCCGTGAGGAGGTGAGGGGATGGGAACCGGGGCGAAGACCCGCAAGCTCGGCCGAGACACGGGAGAGCGCCGGGCCCTGTTCCGGGACCTGGTGACGGCCCTGATCCGACACGAGCGCATCCACACCACGGAGGCCAAGGCGAAGGAGGCTAAGAAGGTAGCGGACAAACTCATCGCCCTGGCCCAGGAGAACACCCTGCACGCCCGCAGGCAGGCGGCGCGGCTGGTGCAGGACAAGGAAGCTTTGCGCAAGCTCTTCCAGACCCTCGGCCCCCGTTACGCCCGCGGCCGGGGCGGCTACACCCGCGTGGTGAAGGATGCCCCCCGCCGAGGGGACGCAGCCCCCATGGCCTACCTGGAGCTGGTGAAGGAGTAGCAGGAGGCGGTCCCCGGGGAAGGTGTGTCGGAGCCCGGCGCGCTCATCGAGGTCCACCACCTCACCCACGTGTACCACGCGGGGACCCCGCAGGAAGTCCGGGCCGTCTGCGACGTGTGCCTGACGGTCCGCCGGGCCGAGTTCCTGGCCCTGGTGGGAGGGAACGGCTCCGGCAAGTCCACCTTGGCCAAGCACCTCAACGCCCTGTTGCTGCCCACGGAGGGCCGGGTGCTGGTGGACGGCCTGGACACCCGGGACCCCCACGCCCTGTGGGAGATCCGGCGCAGGGTGGGGATGGTTTTCCAGAACCCCGACAACCAGATCGTGGCCACCGTGGTGGAGGAGGACGTGGCCTTCGGCCCCGAGAATCTCGGGCTTCCCCCGGAGGAGATCCGCGGGCGGGTGGAGGAGGCCCTTCGGGCCGTGGGGATGCTGGACTGCCGCCGACGGGAGCCCCACCTACTGTCCGGGGGCCAGAAGCAGCGGGTGGCCATCGCGGGGGTGCTGGCCATGCGGCCCCAGTGCCTGGTGCTGGACGAGGCCACCACCATGCTGGACCCGGAAGGCCGGCGGGAGGTGCTGCACACGGCACATCGCCTCCGGGAGCGGGAGGGCATCGCGGTGGTGCACATCACCCACAACATGGAGGAAGCCGCGCAGGCAGACCGGGTGGTGGTGTTGCACCAGGGCCGCGTGGCCCTGGAGGGGGCCCCCGGGGAGGTGTTCCGGGACCTGCGGCGGCTGCGCTCCCTGCGGCTGGACCTTCCGGAGGTGGCGGAGCTGAGCTGGTGCCTCCGGCGCCGGGGGGTACCCTTGGAGGGGAGCCCCCTGGACCCCGCGGAGCTGGCCTCGCAGCTGATGCGAGTGCGGGGGGTGGTGGCGTGACGGAGCCCGTGGTGGTTTGCGAGGGCCTCGTCCACGTGTACCTCCGGGGGACGCCCTTCGAGTCCGTAGCCCTGCGAGGCGTGGACTTGGCGGTCCGGCGGGGAGAGTGCCTGGGGCTGGTGGGGCCCACGGGCTCGGGCAAGTCCACCCTGGTGCAGCACTTCAACGGCCTCCTGCGCCCCACGGAGGGCCGGGTGGTGGTGGATGGGGTAGAGGTGCGTCCCGGGAGCCCCGCGGTGCGGGACGTGCGGCGTAAGGTGGGGCTGCTGTTCCAGTACCCGGAGCACCAGCTGTTCGAGGCCACGGTGTTCGACGACGTGGCCTTCGGGCCCCGCAATTTGGGTCTGGACCCGGAGGAGGTGGCGGAGCGGGTGCGGGAGTCCCTGGGGTGGGTAGGCCTGGATCCGGACCGCTTCGGCCCCCGCTCCCCCTTCTCCCTCTCCGGGGGAGAGATGCGGCGGGTGGCCATCGCGGGGGTGCTGGCCATGCGGCCCCAGGTCCTGGTCCTGGACGAGCCCACCGCGGGTCTGGACCCCGCGGGCAGACGGGAGATCCTGGGGCGGATCCGGGAGCTGCACCGCAAGGCCCGGCTCACGGTGGTGCTCATCTCCCACAGCATGGACGACGTGGCACGCCTGTGTCAGCGGGTGGTGGTCCTGCACCAGGGACGGGTGTTCTTGGACGCGCCCGTGCGGGAGGCCTTCGCCCAGGCAGACCGCCTGCGCAGTATCGGCCTGGACGTGCCCCGGGCCACGGACGTGTTGCTCCGGCTGCGGGCCGCAGGCCTGCCCGTGCGGTGCGACCGCCTCACCGTGGAGGAGGCCTGCGAGGAGATCGTGCGGGTGCTGCAGGGAGGCCAGGGGTGGAGCTCCTCCGGAGCCTGACCATCGGCCAGTACGTGCCCCGGGCTTCCCCGGTCCACCGGCTGGATCCCCGGACCAAGATCCTCGCCACCACCCTCCTCCTGGTGGTGGTGTTCCTGGCCCGGGACTTCCGCGGCCTGGGCCTGTTCGGGGTCTTCGTGGCGGGTGTGGTGGCCCTTTCCCAGGTGCCCGCGGGCTTCGTCCTGCGCGGCCTTCGGCCGGTGTGGTTCCTGCTCCTGCTCACCCTGGTGCTGCAGGTGTTCTTCGGAGGCGGCTCTGGAGGCACGGTCCTGTGGAAGCTCGGCCCCCTGGTGGCGACCCGGGAGGGGCTGGTGCAGGGCCTGTTCGTGACCGCGCGGCTGGTGCTCCTGGTGGTCTCCACCTCCCTGTTGACCTACACCACCTCACCCGTGGAGCTGGCGGACGGCATGGAGAGGCTGCTGGCGCCCTTCCGACGGGTGGGCGTGCCCGCCCACGAGCTGGCCATGATGATGACCATCGCCCTGCGCTTCATCCCCACCCTGGTGGAGGAGACGGAGAAGATCATGAAGGCGCAGATGGCCCGAGGTGCCAACCTGGACACGGGAGGGCCTCTGCGGCGCGCCCGGGCCCTGGTCCCCATCCTGGTGCCCTTGTTCGTCAGCGCCTTCCGGCGGGCGGAGGAGCTGGCCCTGGCCATGGAGGCCCGGGGGTATCGCGGGGGTGAAGGCCGCACCCGCATGAAGCAGCTGCGTTACCGGGGACAGGATACGGTGGCGGGGGTGGTGGTGGTGCTGGCCAGCCTCCTAGTCCTGTGGGTAGGCCGGACGTAAGGGTGCGCACCCTCAAGCTGGTGGTGGCGTACGTGGGTACCCTGTACGCGGGCTGGCAGAGGCAGCCCGCCAAGCCGTCCGTGCAGGAGGAGCTGGAGCGGGCGGTGACCGCGGTGACGGGGGAGCGCACCCGGGTGGTGGGGGCGGGCCGCACCGACGCAGGGGTGCACGCCCTGGCCCAGGTGGCGCACTTCCGGACCTCCTCCTTCGTCCCCGCGGAGAGGTTTGTGGCTGCCCTGAACCACTACCTGCCCCCGGACATCGCGGTGCGGTCCGCGGAGGAGGCGCCGGGGGACTTCCACGCCCGCCGAGATGCCCGGTGGAGGGCGTACCGCTATGTCATCTGGAACCGGCCGGGTAGGAACCCCTTCCTGGTAAACCGGGCCTTGACCTGGGAGGGCCCCTTGGAGGTGGGGCGGATGCAGGAGGCCGCGGGGTTTCTGGTGGGCCGGCACGACTTCGCGTCCTTCTGTGCTGCGGGGAGCAACCCGAGGGCGACCTTCTGCACCGTGCATCGGCTCCGGGTGGTTCCCCGGCACCCCGTCCTGCTGGTGGAGGTGGTGGCGGACCGCTTCCTGCGCCACATGGTGCGGATGCTGGTGGGCACCCTTCTGGAGGTGGGTGCCGGCAAGCGGGAGCCTGCCCAGATCCCGGAGGTGCTGGCTTCCCGGGACAGCCAGCAGGCGGGGCCCGTGGTCGCGGCAGGCGGTCTGTACCTGGTCCGGGTGGGGTATACTGAGTGGCGCGCGGGCCCGTAGCTCAAGGGTCAGAGCGGCCGGCTCATAACCGGCGGGTTCCTGGTTCGAGCCCAGGCGGGCCCACCAGCCAGATGCTTATCCCGGAAAGGGATTCCGACGGATGGACTGGGGTCCCCGAAAATCGCGCAGCGACTTTTGGGGTGGTTTAGGTGCTCCCGTGGACACTGCGGATTTCGCCGAGGGCAAGCGGGCGTACGTGCGGGCCATGTTCAGCGCCATCGCCCGGCGCTACGACCTCCTCAACACCCTGCTCAGCCTGGGCCTGCACAAGCGCTGGAAGCGCTACGCGGTCCACTTGGCCGCGCCCCCTCCAGGCGGGCTCGGGCTCGACGTCTGCTGCGGCACCGGGGATCTCGCCTTCCTCCTCCGAGGCCGTGTGGGACCCGCGGGTCGGGTCGTGGGGGTGGACTTCGCGGAGCCCATGGTGCGCTTGGCCCGGGAGCGCGCGGCGGGGCGGCCGCGGGTGTGGTTCGTACAGGGGGACGCGGAGGCCCTGCCGCTCCCGGAGGGGGCCTTCGACGTGGCCACGGTGGGGTTCGGCATCCGCAACGTGGGGTGGGTGCCGCAGGCCCTGCGGGAGCTGTGGCGGGTTCTGAAACCCGGCGGGCGGTTGGTGGTACTGGAATTCAGCCAGCCGCGCAGCCGCCTGTTCGGGGCCCTGTACGGCTTGTACTCCTACGCCATCCCGTGGGTGGGGAGGAGGCTGTCCCGGCACCCGGAGGCGTACCGGTACCTCACAACCTCCATCCGCGGCTGGCCCGCACAGGAGGCCTTTGGCAGCATGCTGCGCCAGGCGGGCTTCGTGCGCGTCCGATACCGGAACCTGCTGTTCGGGGCCGTGGCCGTGCACGTGGCGGACAAGCCGCAGGCCCCAGGAACCGGGCCTGGAGGGGGCGAACTCCGTGGAGACCAGGCCCGCGGGTCGAGAGAGGTGAGGTGGTGAGCGAGCCGCACGAGCAGACCGGCGTGTACCGCTTGGGTGAGGAACTGCCCGGGGTGTTCGAGATCCTGCTGGAGGTGTACCGCGCCCTGCAGGAACGGGGCTACAGCCCGAAGGACCAGCTGGTGGGCTACCTGATCTCGGGCGACCCGACGTACATCACGAGCCACCGGGGGGCCCGGTCCCTGATCCGGAAGGTGGAGCGGGACCGGATCCTGGAGGAGTTGGTGCGGTTTTACGTGGAAAGCCGCATCCGGCCAGCCCTCGAAAGCTAG
>Ga0272447_1000926_pt1 | contig 20077 bp, 20 predicted proteins | sample YNPCB0133_FD_194589 | JGI IMG/M metagenome (GOLD analysis project Ga0272447, IMG submission 194589) | Hot spring microbial mat communities from Yellowstone National Park, WY, United States - YNP-CB-013-3 | ecosystem: Environmental > Aquatic > Thermal springs > Hot (42-90C) > Sediment | place... | reverse complement strand
ATCGGCGGACCTCCTGCCGACCTACCAGAACCGCTGCGCTTTTTCAATCCTCACGTCTTTTGGGGCTTGCATAGCCAATTTTTCACCCATCAGGTCGATTTTGCCCCCACGTTGCCGTTGGCGATAGAAGTAATCATCCAGCTGGCGCGGATACCAGACTGGCGGCGGTATATCCCGTATGTAGACCGTTACGGGCAGTGTCGCTACGCCAACTACCCGACAAAGGTGCGTCGTGATGCCGATTTGCGCCGCGATTACGAGCAGGAACAGCGCATCCTTCAGCAGTGGGGAGTGCCCAACGTCTTCGACCCTTACGGGGGCTATCTCCGGGCAGGGTGGCGTGAGAGACCAACCGGTTTTTATCGAATCGTGCGCCGCGATGGCTACTGGTGGCTGGTGTCGCCGGAGGGGTATCCCTGCTTTTACACTGGCGTTTGCAGCGCACCGATGGAAGTATGGGAACTGACCCCTGTTTCCGACCGTGAAGAGATATTCGAGTGGCTGCCGCCGCGGGAAGGAGAGTATGCTGGCATCTGGACAACCAACGCCTGGGGCGAGAAGGAGGGGACAGAATACGTTAGTCTCTATGCCGTCAATTTGATGCGGCGTCTCGGTGCAAACTGGAGGCAGACCTGCCGTGAGTTGGCGAAAAGACGGCTGCGCACATGGGGCTTCTCGGGTGTCGGCAAGTGGGGTTACCTCGAGGATATGCCCTTCGCATCCGTGCTATCGCGCGGCAATGTGCCTAATCTCGTCAGCCATCCCGACATCTTTGACAGCAGCGTTCAATCGCGGTTCCGCGCCGAGCTGGTTAGGCAGATAACGCCATACCGACGCAGCCCATGGCTGCTGGGCTGGTCTGTGGGTAACGAGGACCAGGAAATCATCCGTCGCGATGAGATTCGCAAAATCCTCGAGCTGCCGTACGCACCGCCCGCGAAGGTGGCAATCGTAGAGCATCTGCTGCGCACACGCTATGATGGAAACCTGAGCAGGCTGGCGCAAACTTGGGGTGTGCCTGCAGGCAATCTGGAGACCCTCTGTCGGGCGTCCATTACGAAGGCTTCCGAGGAGGAGCTCGAAGCCATGCGCCGTTTCTATGCCGACCGTTACTACGCATGGATATACCAGACACTCAAAGAGATTGACCCCGACCACCTCTACTTCGGCTTCTGGATTTATCCCTACGGTTGGGAAAACGACGAGGATTGGAACCTGATTGCGAAACACTGCGACGTGTTAGGCTATGACTACTACAGCCTCTCGTTTGCGCCCCCGCAACTGTCGCGCCTGTTCGACCGTATCGATAAGCCCATTCTTTGCGGTGAGTTTGCCTTCGCCACCTATCACAAAGGGCTACGCGGATGGGGTGCGTTCATGGGGTCGTCTGCTGACGACGACGGCGAGGCAGGCGAACTCTACATTCGATGGATTACCGATGCCGCCCAGCACCCCTTGTGCGTCGGGGCGATGTGGTTTCAGTATCGAGACCAACCGATTACGGGGCGAGGACCCGGGCGGGGGAAGCGACTATTCTTCGGGGAACACGTGGCACATGGCATCATCGAGTTCACCGACCGTCCAAAGTGGGATCTGGTCAAACGCATGCGCGAGGTCAACTTGAAAGCTGCCGCTATCCGTCTGCAGGCGAGGAAGACATAACGCCGTTAGAAGGGTAGTATCGATTGATGCGGGATCGCCTGCAAACGGATACACCCTTGCTGACGGGAAACCACTTGATACAGGTCAACGGGTGCTGATACCTTTCCTTTGGACGACCTCTCGACCGCTAAGGATCGTCCAGCCTTTTGTCCTCTCACTCCAGCACCCTGACCTCGTATTGGTTCTCCCGCAGCAACCTTTCTATCTGCGCGATATGCTCAGCATCGCGCACTTCCACCAGCAGCTCCACCCCCGTCCAGCCGTGCGGGATAGAGGGGTGAATGCGATTGTGGTTGACACTCATTATGTTGCCATGCACCTGCGCGACCAGCTTCAGCAGAGCCGCCAGTCCACCTGGGCGGTCGGGTACGGCGGTGAAAAAGTGGAAGTAGCGGTGTGCCAGCAGCATCTCGCGCTCAATGAGGTCGGAAAGCGTTTTCGCGTCGATATTGCCGCCGGAGACCACGATGGCGGTTGTTCCGCGCAGTCTCACTCTTGCGCTCTGCACTGCTGCCACTCCTGCGGCACCCGCACCTTCTGCCACAATCTTTTTGCGCTCCAGCAACCACAGCATCGCCCGCGCGATACTGCGGTCGTCTACCGTGACCATCTCGTCAGCGTAGCGTCGGATATACTCAAAGGTGCGTTGCGAGGGCGACTTGACAGCGATGCCGTCCGCGAGGGTGTAGCGCACTGTAGCCGGTTCCACCAGTTTCCCCTCCCGCCACGAACGCACGGCGGTGTCTGCCCCCTCCGATTGCACGCCAATCAGCGAGACAGTTGGCTTCTTCGCCTTCACCGCCGCCGCAATGCCTGCGAACAATCCCCCTCCGCCCACTGGCACGACAATCTGTTCCACTTCGGGCAGGTCTTCCAGAATCTCCAGCCCACACGTGCCTTGCCCGCAGATGATGTCGTCGTGGTCGTAGGCGGAGACGTAGGTGGCTCCGGTTTGCCGCGCGAATTGCTGCGCCGACTCCACCGCCTCGGCGAAACCCTCCCCCTGCAGAATCACCTGCGCCCCGTATGCCTTCGCTGCCTGCATCTTCGCGATAGAGCCGAAAACGGGCATGATAATGGTGGCAGGGACCCCGAAAATCTGTGCCGCCAGCGCGAGTCCCTGCGCATGATTGCCCGCCGAGCCAGTAACCACCCCTCGCGCACGAACTTCCGGAGGCAAGCGACGCAGGCACTCATACGCACCGCGAATCTTGAACGAACCCGTGCGCTGGAAGCTTTCCACCTTCAGCCACACCGGCACGCCGGCGATTTCGCTCAGCATTCGCGCGGGAAAGAGTGGCGTGTGCTGCACTATCCCCTGCGCTGCCGCGCGTGCTTCCTCGATGCGCTCCAAACTGACCAACGTTCCACCCCCTGTGGGGAGCGCAGGCGGCTACTTTCTCTCCTTCAACAGCTCCTGCACTTCCGGGTTATCGATATTCTCCTTCGTCACCACAGTAACACCCGTGTCCACGCGCTTGGGGATGCTCGCGCGGTCGCCCTTAATGGCTTTTACTGCCAGCTTGACACCCTCGTAGCCCATCTTGAACGGGTTCTGCACGATTAACGCCTGAATGGTGCCGCGCCGCAGGGCGTCAATCTCAGGCTGGGCGGCGTCGAAGGCGACCAGTTTCACCTTGCCTGCCAGACCGCGCTGTTCCAGAACCGTTGCCGCGCCCACCGCACCCGGTTCGTTCGCCGCGAAGATGCCTACTAAATCGGGGTTGGCGGTCAGCATGTCCTCGGTAACCTGCATGGCGCGCTCCACCTGGCTCTGCGAGTAAAGCACCGGTCCCAGCGTAACGCCGGGGCACTTTTTGATGCCCTCGCGGAAGCCCTGCTCGCGCTGTTCGGAGGATGCTGCACCCTTGATGAAGGGGATCATGCCCACCTTGCCCTTGCCACCTACCAGCTCGCACAGTACCTCTGCCGCTTTTGCGGCTGCCGCGACGTTATCCGTAGCGACGAAGCTCAGCGGGTCATCGGAGTTCACTCCCGAATCGATAGTGATGACTGGAATACCCGCCGCCATCGCCTGCTTGACGATGGGAACCATGCCGTCCGCATCGCACGCCGCCATCACGATAGCATCTACCTTCTGGTTGATGAAATCTTCCAGAATGCGCTGTTGCCCCTCGACGTCCGTCTCTTCGGCGGGACCTTTCCATAGAATCTGCACGCCCTCTTCCTGTCCTGCCTGCTCTGCGCCAGCTTTCACTGTTAACCAGAACGAATGTGCAGTACCCTTCGGCACCACAGCAATGCGCAGTTGCCCTTGCGGTGAAGCAGTGGTTTCCGAGGTCGTCTGGCGTTTCGCGCAAGCAGAGAACAACACGGCAACGACGATTAGCAGAATTGGTAGATACACAAACCGTCTCATGACCATCCTCCAGTGCGATGATGAACTGGACAATTTTCTTTTCGTAATGGGTGTGCGGCTTCCTGCCTTCAGGGTGCCGTGCTGTGCAGGTGCAAGTGAGGCTTTGACGTCGCTGTGTTCTGGTCAGAAACTACCGTCGCACCGTGCTTTACTCCAGTCCCAGTGTTCTCTGCGCGCGGGGGGGAGGTGTGCTTTCGCGTCTCAGCACCTTGATAGTGTCCCCCCGCCGCAGGGCAAGCTCGAGGGCGGCGCTGCCGCCGTTGACCGCTATCTCCAGCCGCCCGCTGCTGCCGAACAAAGCCAGCGGTTTCCCGCGAGCCACTTCGCCGTAGGTAGTTGCGATGGGCAAAAAGATGTCACTGGCTGCTACCTGCACGGCGGGTTCTTTCACGTCCCAGCGGGTGCGCCATGCCTCATAGTTATCGCGCGTCAAGTTGGTGATGGCGTTGCCAAAGCGATCGATGTGTACTACTGTAGCACGAATACCCTGCCAATCTACCCGAATGCGCGGCAGAGGCAGTCGCTGCAGGCGATGAATCGGTGTGCCCAGTTCCTCCACCGAAACCCCACACGCGATGTGGGCGGCGACCGGTGCGAAGATGTCCCGCCCGTGAAAGGTGGAACTTACCGTCGGCAGGTGATAGCGGGGGTTATCGAGACATATCGCCTGAAGTAGCTGCTGCCGCTGCAACACCAGCGTAAAGATGCCGTTATCAGGACCAACGAAGAACGCCTTCGCGGTGCGCAGAGCAACAGGCTTGCGTGCTGTGCCCACCCCTGGGTCCACCACGGCGACATGTATGGCGCCTTCGGGGAAGTAATCCACTGAAACGTCCAGCAGGAAAGCACCCGTTGCGATGTCCTGGGGCGGCACCTGATGCGTGAGGTCTATCACCTGTGCGCTGGGGCAGATGGAGGTGATGACCCCTTTCATCACGCCTACGTAAGTGTCTTCCGTGCCGAAATCGGTTAACAGGGTAATGATGGCACTCATAATCCTATGATAACAAAAAGGCTCAGAAGTCGTCTATATCACTGGGATAACGGGAGGACGTGCGAGCAAAGAAAGGCGTGTCTCACGTGCGGACAGTCATCCCATCGCCGCCCGGCGGAGCCCGCCCGCCCATCTGGATCAAACTACGGTGCGGGCACCCGCTGTCTCTCCGCAGTGTGGGTTGGCGCGAGGGGGAGCCTACGGTGCTCGCACCGAAATCGATAAGGAGCGACGCAATGGACGCGCAAGTGTGGGAGTGGCGAGTGGCAACCGGAGAGCATCCCCGGCAAGAGGGCGAGCAACAGCTCATTGAACGCTGCCGCGCGGGCGATATGGAGGCTTTCGGCACGCTGTGGCAGCAGCACCGCACAGCGGTTTTCCGCAGTATCCTGGGTATCGTGGGTAATGCGCAAGATGCTGAAGACCTCACACAGGACGCCTTCTTGCGTGCCTATCGCGCTCTGGACAGCTTCCGCGGCGACGCACAGCTGCGCACCTGGCTCATCCGTATCGGTGTGCATCTGGCGATAGACCATGTGAAGCGTAGAAAAGCGCATCCGGAGGTGTCTCTGGACTGGGATGTGGGCGGTGGCTATGCGGACATAGACCCACATGCCGCAGCAGAACGCAACGAACTGCGCGAAACGGTGCGAAAAGCTATCGAAGCCCTGCCTCCCCACCATCGCGCCGTGATTGTGCTGCGAGATATGGAAGGAATGGATTACTCGGAGATGGCGCAGGCGCTGGGATGTAGCGTGGGTAGTGTGAAACTGCGCCTGTTCCGCGCCCGGCGACTGCTCAAGCAACGCCTAGAAGTGCTTCTGGGGGGATTACCATGAAACGGCTTGTGTGCCGATGGGTAGAGTACTACCTCGCCCTGTGCGAGGATGACATAGAACCGGGCTTGCCCGGCTGGGTGCGCTGGCATAAGCAGTCTTGCGCACGGTGTCAGGCGGAGGCGGATGCTTATCGCCGCGCGCGTGAGGCGGTACGCCGATATGCCCAACTGTTACCCGACGCGCCCGTGGAAGGCTGGCAACCGCTGCAGGTTCGTGCAGAGAGGAAGCGGCGGGTCTTCCCGTTGCAGGTGGCACTGGCTCCTGTCGCAGTGGCGGCAGTAGCGGTGATGGGGTTTGTTGTGTGGCAGAGGTCCTCGGCGCCAGTGGATGACAGAGTTGGCCAAACGCAGCTAGCGCAGATCGCCCAACCATCGCAGCAGGAAGCGGTGGAGCGAACTGAAAAGGTTGTTGCTCCCTCCGCAAAAGGCACCCAGCGCAAACAAAACCCGCCCACGCAACGAGTCGTGCCGGAGCCGAACAGACCTGCGCCATCACTTCGTCAAGCACCCTCGCCACCGGTGCATCGTCCTCCCAAACGCATTCTGGTTGCAGCTCAGCCGCTCGCGCAGACTGCGCCTGAGACGGAGACCCAGCCTGCTGTTGAATCGTTACCTGAAGTGGAGGTACCCGTGCAGCCGATACTGGTGGAGGCATCTCCTCCGCCAACACGCGATATACCGGAAGCCTGTGTAGTACAACCGGCTTACGCCGCTGCAGCTGGAGGGGTAGAGTAGGGGGGAAATACCATGCGGTTACTCGTATCCTTTCTGCTGCTTGTGCTTGTCGCTGCTGCAGGATGGGCAGAGGGGGTACTGGACTCTCTGGAGCGCGAGGTGACCGCGCTGGCGCGTAAGACACAGAACGCGGTGGTCTCTGTGGAAGGGGGCGCGCTGGCACCTCTGGGTTCTTCGCCTTCTGCCTTCTGGATGAGACCCGAGAACGAGCCCACACGCCGTATGCTGCAGACCTTCCGGCTGTTCAACCTGCCCAACCCCATCACCCGCAAGGGCAGTGGTTTTATTGTGGACAGGGAGTGGGTACTGACCAGTGCGGATGTGGTGCGGGGAGCGGAGCAGTGTGTTGTGCGCCTTGCGGATGGCACCAGGCTGACGGGCAGGGTGGTGAGCCTTGATGATGTGACCAATCTGGCGATGGTGAAAATCCCTGCGGTGTCTTTGCCTGCCTTGCCTCTGGGCGACTCGGACAGGGTAGAGCAGGGTAGCCTTGTGCTGTGCATGGGCACGCTCGGCGGTTATGAGCGGTCGCTGGCGCTGTGTGTGGTTGCGGGGAAGGAGCGCACAGGCGTGATTGGTCAGCAGCAGTTTTTGTCCAACCTGATACAGATTTCGGGCGCAATCGGAGCGGGGAGCAGCGGTGCGCCGGTACTCAACTCGCGGGGCGAGGTGGTGGGTGTGATTGTCGCCAGTATCGCCCCCGGGATGCTCTTTCGCCCAACCGATGCAGGGGATAGCAGGCAGACCGGCACCCCCGCGCCCACTCTGGGAACTTCGGTCGACATGTCGCTGCTGGGCACGACGGGCGGCGCACTGGCAGTGCCAATTAACGATGTGAAAGCGGTGCTGGACGATATGCGGGCAGGGAGATTGCGCCGCCCCTTCCTCGGTATCATGCCCGCCGACCGCGATGGCGCGGAGGGCGCAGAGGTGGTGCGTGTGGTACCCAGCAGCCCCGCTGCCCGTGCCGGAATCCGTCTGGGGGATGTCGTCCTGTCCCTGAATAAGTCGCCCATACGCCGCGCTGCGGACGTGACGAGCGTCCTGCGGCGTCTCAAACCCGGAGACGTTGTGCAGATAGAACTTTTGCGTGGTAACCAGAGGCTCAGGGTAAGCGCGCCTCTGGCAGGAAGGGGCAACGCGCCATGATGTGCCGGTTGAAAACCGTCGGCGACAACGAAGAGATAATGCTCCTCTATTCACCCTGCCAGAGTTGCGTACAGGGCAGTCTGTGTCAATCGCTGCTTTCCGACAGAGGCAACCGGTAGGGCTGTTACTGGTGCCGGACGCAGCAGCCGCTGAAATTGTTGTGCAGCACGCCAGCGAATGGCTGGACCGTTTTCGCGAATCCCAGTCCGCCCTGGCAGTAGTTGTACGCCGTCCGATAACCGTCCATTATCCCGAGCCGCTGCAGGTATTGATAGACAATAGCGGGAGTGTTTTCGAACGCTACGAATGCCCGGTCGATACAGCCGTTTGCGTGTACGGACTCGACCGCTTCGGAGCCGTGGTATACCGCGCCACCTGCACCGCGTATGATTTGCCAGCCGCCTTCCCCTGCCTGCTGGATGCCATCGAACTCTCCGAGATGCAGTGCCCCGAGTGCGGCGTGTAAGAAGGGCAGGAATCTCCTGCGTTTGCGCGAAACATCACTAAAACGATTTAGCAAGGGACAAAGCGTGACCAGCATTGGGCAAGGAGGTAGCGATGAACCTGACGATTCACCCATCACGACGCTTTCTGATGTGGGAGAGCGGAACGCCTTTCTTCTATCTGGGCGACACCGCGTGGGAACTGTTCCACCGCCTGAACCGTCAAGAAGCCGCAATGTACCTCAAGGACCGTGCTGCTAAAGGATTTACTGTCATTCAGGCGGTCGCGCTGGCAGAACTGGACGGACTGCATACCCCAAATCCTTACGGGCAGACGCCGCTCATCAACGACGACCCGACCCGCCCAAACGAAGAGTACTGGAAACACGTGGATTACATTGTGGACACTTCGAACCGTCTTGGGATGTTCATCGGTTTGCTGCCCAACTGGGGCGATAAGTGGAACAAGAAATGGGGCGTGGGTCCCGAAATCTTTACCCCGCAGAACGCTCGCATCTACGGTGAATGGATTGGCAATCGCTACAAGGGACGCCAGATTATCTGGATCCTCGGAGGCGATCGTCCCGTAGAGAACGAGCAGCACTACGCCATCCTGCGCAGCATGGCGGAGGGCATCCGTGCAGCCGTCGGACGCAGCCAGCTTATCTCTTTCCACCCGGTGGGACAGCAACACTCTTCCCAGTACTTCCACAAGGATGATTGGCTGGACTTCAACATGGTGCAGTCCGGACACATCCAGAACAACGAGAACTGGAAGTTCATCGCCAGGGACTATGCGCTGACGCCCGTGAAGCCCTGTATGGACGCCGAACCCGGTTATGAGAACATGGCGTCCCACTTTGACCCCAGGAATGGCTTTATGACGGCACACGACTCGCGCAAGTTTGCCTACTGGGCGCTGTTCGCGGGTGCGCTCGGGCATACCTACGGCTGCAATGAGGTCTGGCAGATGTGGCAACCCGGTCGGGAGCCGGTGCTGCACGCCCATTTGCCGTGGAAAGAGGCAATCAAGCTGCCCGGTTCCGGTCAGGTACAGTACGCGAAGCGGCTTCTGCTGTCGCGCCCCTTCTTCGATCGGATGCCCGACCGGAGTATTCTTGCGATGGAGGAGGGGGCGGGGGCACTCCACGTACAGGCAACCCGCGCCAGCGATGGCAGCTACGCCATGATATACCTGCCCCTGCGCAGACCTGTGCAGGTGCATATGGACAAAATCGCGGGTAAACGGGCGGTCGTATGGTGGTACGATCCCCGAACGGGCAAGGTGAAGCACGCGGGCAGCTTCGCAACACGCGGAGTGCAGCAATTCATCCCGCCGCCTGCGCCTGATGGCGGTGATTGGGTGCTGGTTCTGGATGAAGAGGGACGCGGGTTTGCCAAGCCGGGTAAGCAGGCATCGGCTGGCTGATAACGAATCCGGTAACATCTGCGAACGGGAGACAGTACCATGAACTACAAACGGCTGGGCAAAACGGGACTGTGGGTGTCCGAACTGTGTATGGGCTGCATGACCTTCGGTGGAGAGGCGGATGAGGCGACCTCAATCGCTATGGTCGAGCGTTGTGTGGAGGCGGGTATCAACTTCTTCGACACCGCCAACGTGTACACGGGCGGGCGCTCGGAAGAGATTGTGGGCAAGGCTCTGCGACCCTATCGCGACAGAGTGGTTATCGCGACCAAAGTACGCGCCCGGGTGGCGGAGGGTCCCAACGGCGAGGGACTATCGCGATACCATATCATGCAACAGGTGGAAGCCAGCCTGCGTCGCCTGCAGACCGACGTGATCGACCTCTATCAGGTGCACTCTTGGGACGAGAACACACCGCTGGAGGAAACCCTTTCCACACTCAACGACCTGGTGCGTCAGGGCAGGGTGCGCTATATTGGCTGTTCCAACTTCGCGGCGTGGCAGCTGTGCAAGGCGTTGTGGCTCAGCGACAGGCACGATTGGGCGCGCTTCGACAGCATCCAGCCCCGTTACAACCTGATCGATCGCGTCATCGAGATGGAGCTGTTGCCTCTGTGCCAGGCGGAAGGCGTGGGCGTGATGGTGTACAGCCCGCTGGCAGGGGGCATTCTCACAGGAAAGTACCGCCCTGGGGAACCGCCTCCACCAGGTACCCGTGCTGCCGAAAACAAATGGTTTCTGGAGAGGCGCGCAAAGCCCCACAACATCGAACGGGCACAGCGCATCGTGGGAGTGCTGCAGCAGTTCGACAGACCGCTGGTGCAGACGGCGATTGCGTGGACTATCAGCCACCCTGCGGTGACCTGCGCCATTATCGGCGCGCGCAATATGGAGCAGCTGAACCTGATACTGAACGGCTGGAGCGGGCCGCTGCCACCCGAGGAGAAAGCCGTGCTGGACGAGGCGAGCGCGTTGCCGCCTATGAATTAGGAGAGTTCGTTTGCCCGCTCGATGGCGGCGGCGACCGCTTCAATCAGCGCGGAGCGCACGCCGGCGCGCTCCATCACCACCAGCGCGGCGATGGTGGTTCCCGCCGGGGTGGTTACCATGTCTTTCAGCTGCGCCGGGTGCATCCCTGTTTCCAGCACCATCTTCGCCGCGCCTAGCATAGTCTGTGCCGCCAGAAACGTGGCAATGTCGCGCGGTAGACCTGCCCGTACTCCACCATCGGAAAGGGCTTCAATCATCAGGTAGGCATAAGCGGGACCACTGCCACTGATGGCGGTGACGGCGTTCAACAGGTGTTCCTCCACCTCCACTGCCTCCCCGAAGGAGGTGAAAATCTCATGCGCGGCTGCGGCGTGTTCCTCGGAAGCATAACGACCGCGTGCGTATGCCGCCGCGCCCGCGCCTACGATGGCGCAGGTGTTCGGCATAGCGCGAATCACCGGCGTGCGAGGAGGTAACAGGTCTTCAATGCGTGAAATCGGCACCCCCGCGGCGATGGAGATAATGAGCTTCTGAGGGGTGATGACGCCTGCAATCTCTTCCACCACGTCGTGGATGAGATAGGGTTTCACACACAGCATCACGATGTCCGCCTGTCGCGCTACCTCCACGTTCGATGGTGCGGAACGGATACCCAGCTCATGCACCAGAGCGTCTACCTTTTCGCGGTGAATATCTGTGGCGACAATCTGCTGAGATTCTACCGCTTTCGCCTTCAGAAGCCCGCGACAGGCTGCAGAACCCATCGCGCCCGTGCCGATAATCGCTATCGTTTTGTCTTTCAAACTCACCGCTCGCGTTCACCCCATGACCCGTTATGGAAATCGTCGACACTGGTCATTTCCACCTGCACGTTGGCAGGCGCGAACAGAAACACCTGTTCGTGCACGCGCTCGACAGTGCCCTCCAGCGCATACACCACGCCCATCAGGAAGTCCACCACTCGCTCACGCACGCGTGCTTCGGCATACTGGAAGTTCACCAGTTGCTGATGCCCTGCTTTCAGGCCATCTGCAGCACGACGGGCATCTTCGAAGGAACGAGCGTAGAGTACGTTTACCCGCTGCGCCGGGCGCGTGTGAAGGCGTATGACCGTGCCGCCATCCGTTTCCTCTTCCTCGTCTGTGCCCAACAGTCGTTCCTTAATCCGTGACCACCAGGAACGCCCCGCCTCTTCCTCGAAAGGTTCCTGCACCGGTTCACCCTCCTTTAAGATCGCGCACCGAAAATCGCCGTGCCGATTCGAACCATGGTTGCCCCTTCTTCAATCGCTACCTCGAAGTCCTGTGTCATTCCCATGGACAGGTGTATACGGTGGGCTACGGGCAGCTTCTCAAACAGGCGACGCAGCTCGGCGAAATAGGGGCGGGCTTGCTCCGAATCTTCGACAATGGGAGCCATGCCCATAAACCCCTCCAGCTGCACGTACGGCAACTGCGCTATTCGCTCCGCCAAAGGCAAAGCCGCTTCGGGAAGCACCCCATACTTTTGTGGTTCTCGAGAGATATTGACCTCTATCAAAACGCGTTGTCGCTTTCCCGCCGCCTGTGCCCGCCGCTCGATCTCGTGCGCGAGGGCTTCATTGTCAACAGTGTGTATCCAATCGAACAGGGGCACCACACCTCGCGCTTTGTTCTTCTGGAGATGCCCGATGAAGTGCCAGTGTACTGGAGCCTGAACCAACGGGACCTTCTCGCGCGCCTCTTGATAGTAGTTCTCTCCGAAATGCACGATTCCTGCCGCAATCGCTTGCTCGATGCGCGCGATGTCCACGGTTTTGGATACAGCGATTAAAAGAACCTCTTCCGGTTTGCGCCCCGCACGTTCGCACGCCCGGGCGATGCGCTCGCGCACCACAGCCACGTTGCGCACGATGTCCATGCTCATCGGCCGGTGATCTCGGTGTTGTTCTCTTCCGGGATATACTCCCCACGGTGGCTGACTGCCAGCTGCCGCAGCACACCGGTTTCGACGAACACCACCCGCTCTGCCACGTTGACGGCATGGTCCGCGCACCGCTCTAGGTAATAGAGCACCAACAAGATGGTGGAAGCTGCTTCCAAGTTCTCTGGGTTCATCTGAGTTGCGGCGAGGATAGCGCGTCGCATCCGGCGGTAGAGTTTGTCCACCTCATTGTCCATCGCACACACGTCGTACGCCAGCTCGATATTGTGCTGAGTGAACGACTCGAGCCCACTGCGAATCATGTTGCACACTTTCCGCTTCATCAGAGGAACGTCCACTAGGGAGATGACGTGTGGATAATCCTTGAGTGCAATTGCCGCTTTGGCAATATCCACCGAATGGTCTCCGATGCGCTCGAGGTCGGTGATGGTCTTCAACACCGTGCCGATAAGGCGCAGGTCGCGTGCCATCGGTTGTTGCAAAGCCAATAAGCGCAGGCAGTGCATCTCGATGTTTACGTCCATCTCGTCCACTTCATCATCGCGACGCACAATCTCCTTGGCAAGCTCCTCATCGCGATGACACAGGGACTGTACTGCCTGATCCAGCATCTGCTCGACGAAACTGCCCATCTCCAGCAGTTCATTCTGAAGCAGCTGCAACTCCTCATCGAATGCATGGCGTACGACGGTCATGTCTGGAATTTTCTCCTTCTTCTGCGTCGTCGGTTGGGCTTATCACTATTATATATTATTCCACGCAGAAACAGCAGGAGGGAAGTGCCGCTCAGCGCACCGAGAAGATTCTTCGGTCACTCCATGTCCGCCCGAACATATCGGTTGTCCTCACGTGCAGAAGGTAAGTTCCGCGAGGGAGGTTTGCGGGAAGGTTCGCCGCCCACAGATGAGGAGAGTTCATTAAACCAGGCAGCCTCCGTCCGGGCAGGGTGTACTGCTCTTCCAGCTTCTTCATCTGAGCATACGCTGGGTCGGGTTCCTGCACGCGCGTCATGGTTATCCATTCACCGTTTTCCCCAACGCGCATTTCCACCTTGCACTTCTCCGAGCCGAAGAAGACGTTCACCAGCACGCGCGTGTTAGCCAGCTCCCTTACAGGAACGATGTCGGGAAGGTAGATGTGCATCTGGTAATCTTCTGGACGGCGGGCGGCTTTGTAGCGGATGGTGTATCGATTGCCAGCAAAGTCCGCGATGAGATAACCGTTGGGCGTGCCATCACGCATGGTGGTGTGCGGGATCCCCAGCGGGTCGGGTACCCCAGTCCACCAGCTACCACACACCGTCACCGCGTTCACGTGATGATGAGGACGTGAGCCCCTCCATCCCTGTTCTGCGGTGAAAAACATGTGCGTCTGGATATGGGTGTGCGCGGAGAAGGACAGCGTGTTTGCGAAAGGCGCCAGTGCGTCGAAGAGCTGCTTGCGTTCTGACTCTGGAAGCTGCCAGAGAGGAATGTGCATGAGCAGCACCACGAGGTTACTGCGCGGCACGTGTTGGAGGTAGTTGCGCACAAACTCGATCTGCCTGTCTCCCAGTCCTGCCGTGTATCCCTGTCCTTGCCAGTTCACGTCATCCAGCACGATAAAGCTCACCCGCCCGTATTCAAAAGCATAGTATGGCGGTCCATAGACCCGCTCATAGGTCTCATCGGCGAGATGGTCCTGTTGCCCATCGAAGTTCATGTCATGATTGCCGATGACGGGATACCAGGGGACACCAATCTGGGCAAGCACCCGATTCAACGGCTCGAAGAGGTTTAGGTCATCGAACACGATGTCGCCCAGCACGGTCGCGAAGGTAACATCCTTTACCCCGACCAGCTCCCGCACGACGTCGTGGGCGATGTAACCGACCTCCTGCAGGTCACGCGGCTGCGTATCGCCAAAGACGAGTATTCTGAACTGATCCCGCTCGCGATGCGGCATCAGGGCAAAGTCTACCGACTCGGGCAGATTACCTGTCGGCGGTACGCCTGCAAAGCGCAACGCTGGGGAACCTTTCGGTTTATGGATGTAGTAAAATTGCGGCAAATTCTGTTCGCTGAGCGGTACCTGCCATCCTCGGGGCTTGATCACGAACAGAATAGTATCCTCGTGGACGGGCAGTTTGTACCGCCCCTGCCTGTCGGTGCGAACGACCTCGCGCTGATTGGATACCAGCACGTTCGCGATGCCAGGCTCTGCCGCATCGCGGACTCCGTTGCGGTTCACATCGTGGTACACCACGCCTGTAGCGAACTTCTGTGCTTGCGCTGACAGCGCCAGCAGAAGCCACAAGACTGTTAGAACATAGCCGAATCCACGTCTCATTGTTCTTCCTCTTCCCGTTAGCCGAATCGTCCACGGATGTAGTCTTCGGTCTCACGCCGTTCTGGATTCGTGAATATCTTGGCTGCTTCGCCAAATTCGTACAGCTCTCCTTTATAGAAGAACCCTGTGTACTGACTGACACGTGCTGCCTGTTGCATGTTGTGGGTGACGATGACGATGGTATACCGACTTTTCAACTCCTGCATTAGCTCCTCGATGCGGAAGGTTGCGGTTGGGTCCAGCGCGGAGGCAGGCTCATCCATCAGTAGCACTTCCGGTTGCACTGCCAGCACCCGCGCGATGCACAACCTTTGCTGTTGTCCGCCGGACAATGCCAGCGCGGATTGCCGGAGCTTGTCTTTGACCTCATCCCACAGCGCCGCCTGTCTGAGGCTTCGCTCGACTATCTCGTTCAGCACACTGCGGCGACGTATCCCGTGTATGCGTGGACCGTACGCCACGTTATCATAGATAGACATGGGGAAGGGGTTCGGTCGCTGGAACACCATACCCACCCGTCGTCGCAGAGCGACCACATCCGTGCGCGGGTCGTTGACATCCTGCCCATCCAGCAAGACCGAGCCTTCCACGCGGGTGTTCTCAATCAGGTCGTTCATGCGGTTGAGGCACCGCAAGAAGGTCGATTTTCCGCAACCCGACGGTCCGATAAGTGCCGTGATGTGATTGGGCAGAATGTCCAGATTGACATCCTTTATCGCATGGAAGTTGCCGTAGTAAACGTTCAGGTTGCGCGTACTGATTTTGGGCTGCGGCGGTGCGGTTACCTCCTCGCGCCGCGGAAACACAACGGTTGCCATAGATGCATCCTCCTGCATCAAGAGGTCAGGTTGGACGGTAAGGGCAGGAATACGTTCTTGCATCGGTGTCACCTCAATGCACGGAATCGCTCACGGGTTGAGACACGCGCGATGACATTCAGCACCAGCACCACTGTAATCAGTACCAGCGCAGCCGCCCACGCCTGGCGGTGCCAGTCTACATAAGGTGACTTGGCGTACTCGTATATCTGGGTGGGCAGGTTCGCCATCGGGCGGTCCAGATAGAAGTTCCAGAAGCGGTTGCCCAGTGCAGTAAACAGCAGAGGCGCAGCCTCTCCAAACGCGCGCGCCAGTGCCAGCATGACGCCCGTGACGATACCCCCTCGTGCGGCAGGCAAAACCACACTCCACATGGTGCGGGCGTACGTCGCACCCAAACCCAGCGATGCTTCACGCAGCATGTTGGGAACCGCGCGTACCATCTCCTCGGTCGTGCGGGCGATCATGGGAATCATGATGAACGATAGCGCCACTCCGCCAGCCAGCGCAGAAAACGAACGCAAAGGCACCACCAGCAACGCCCATACCGAGACGCCGATGACGATACTCGGCACTCCGTTCAGCACATCGGCAATGAAGCGAATCACCTGCGCATAGCGCGTCCGCCCAAACTCCGCCAGGTACACGCCTGCGCCCACACCAACGGGTAGCGAGAGGATGAGCCCCAACCCTACCATGTAGAAGCTGCCCACAATGGCGTTTGCCATTCCGCCGCCCGGCTCTCCGGGCGACTTGGGTAGACTGGTGAGGAACTCTATGTTGATGGATCGAATGCCGTTCAGGAGCAGGTAGGCGAGGATGATGAACACCGGCGCCATCACGATGACTGCGCAAACACCGGTAAGTGCCAGCGACACTGCGTTGATAAACCTGCGCCACAACTCGTGTATCTCGGAGATATGCATCAGTACCGAACCTCCCCTCTGGAGACGCGCCACACGAGGAACCGAGCCAGCGCGTTAATCAGCAGGGTGATGACGAACAGCAGTAAGCCTATCTCCGTCAGCGACGACAGATACAGGGGCGAGGTGGCTTCGGTAAACTCATTGGCGATGACGCTCGCCATGGTGTAGCCGGGTTGCAGCAGGGACAACGAGATTTCAGGACGGTTGCCGATGACCATTGTGACCGCCATCGTCTCGCCAACAGCGCGCCCATAGCCGAGGATGATTGCGCCCAGTATACCCACCCGCGCGTAGCGTAGCACCACCCGCCGAATAGTTTCCCACTTGGTAGCACCCAGACCGTAGGATGCTTCACGCTGCGACTGCGGCACTGCCAATATCACCTCGCGCGATACCGCGGTGATGTAGGGGATAATCATGACTGCAAGCACGAGGATAGCTGCCATCATGCTGACACCTACTGCAGGACCTTGAAACAGCGGGATATGCCCGAATCGCTGCTCCAGCGGAATCTGCACGTGCTCCCGCAACCAGGGAACCATCACAAACACTCCCCACAAGCCATACACCACCGAGGGAATGGCTGCCAGCAGCTCCACGACGAACGAGACCGGTTGTTGTAGCCAGCGAGGGGCGACCTCGGCGATGAAGATGGCGGTTCCTAGGCTGAGCGGCACGGCGAGAATCAACGCGGCGATGGAGGTGACTAGTGTGCCCCAGATGAAGGGTAGCGCGCCGAACTTTTCGCGCACTGGATCCCAATCGCGCGACACCCAGAACCGCCATCCAAAGGTGCGGATGCTCAGCGTCGAGGACTGCCACAGCTCGTATGCAAAGAACAGCACGAGCAGTCCCAACACCGAGGCTGATGCGATGATAACCGCCCTGAAAAGACGGTCAGACCAGAAAGCGGTGCTTCTGCTGTGCCGACGTATTCTCGCACTTGCAGCTGCATCCGTTGCCGGTTCGTTCATTCAGTTATGGCACCTCGGCGAGTTTCTGCAGGGACATTTGAACCACTTCTTCTGCGAGAGGCACGTAGTCCAGCTCCGCTGCTATCTTCTGTCCGTCCTTCAGTACCCACTCGAAGTACTTCTTCATCTCTGCCGACTTTGCCGTATCTTTGGGCTGTTTGTCCAGCAACACATACACGAAGCCAGTGATGGGATACGCATTTTCTCCGGGCATGTTCACTATACTGCTGCGAACGTCTTGCTGAAGACGCTCTATGGCGGCGCGGGTCGCTGCGGTACCAGTCTCCTGACTGGGCAATACAAACTGGCCTGCCGCGTTCTGGATGGCTGCAAATGCCAGATTATTCTGACGCGCGTAGTTCAGCTCCACATATCCGATTGCTCCCGGCAATTGCTTCACCTGACCGGTGACCCCTTCATTGCCCTTTGCTCCAACACCAGTGGGCCAGCTCACCGACTTACCACGCCCCACTTTCTGCTCCCACTCGGAGCTGACCGTAGACAGGTAGTCCGTGAAAATGTACGTGGTGCCGCTGCCATCCGACCGATGGACAACCACGATGTTCATATCCGGCAACTGCACATCCGGGTTCAGCTGCGCAATGCGCGCATCGTTCCACTTCTTCACCTTGCCGAGAAAGATGTCTACCAGTACATCGGGGGTGAGTTTCAGGTTCTGAGTGATGCCGGGCAGATTGTAGACCACTGCCTCTGTGCCCGCCACCACCGGAAACTGCACAAACGGACGGGTGAAGGTTTTCTCCTCCTCTTCCGACACTGCCACATCGGTCGCACCAAAGTCAATGGTGCCCTCCTTAAACTGCTGAATGCCTCCCCCGCTACCGATGCTCTGGTAATTCACCTGTACGCCCGTCTGTTTGGCATACTCCGAAGACCAGCGCGACATCAGGGGATACACAAAAGTGGAACCCGCCCCTGTAATCTGCACTTTGCTCGCGCTATCGGTTGAAGCCTGTTTTTTGGGCGCACACCCCACTACGATGGCCGCAGCCAGAACCACTAACGCCCACGCCGTTGCACACACGACTTTTCGCTGCACGCTCGGTGTCCTCCGTCTCCTTTTCTTTGGTCGGCATGTTCTTATTTCACGCATTTATCGTAACGCACAAATGTTAAGAATATGTTAAGCTTTTTTTGCCTGCGCTTGTGTGTGCAGCGGCACGCTGAGTTACTGCGCCGCCGTTGCTCACTACCGAACGAAGTGGTATACTGGGTTACAGGACTATCCAAAGAGGGATTTTTCAGGGAGGCACATCGATGGCGCTGATACAGCGAAACCGAATCAAACTGACGCTGGAGGGAGCAAAGTTAATCATTCAGGCGTGTGAAGCCAAGTCTCGGGAGCTGGGACAGGATATGGACATCGCCGTCGTGGACGACGGCGGTAATCTGCTCGCCTTTTGCCGCATGGACAATGCCCGCATCACCAGTATCGATATCGCCATCAACAAGGCATTCACCGCTGCGGGCACGAGGCGAGGCACCCACGAGTACGCGCTAAGCGCTTCACCACAAGGAGGCCCAGTTTTCGGCATTCACGTCAGCAACCAGGGGCGGTTCATGATTTTCGGCGGTGGACTGCCTATTATCGTCGACGGACAGGTCATCGGCGCGGTCGGGGTGAGCTCCGGTACGGTGGAGCAAGACCGTATCGTGGCTCAGGCGGGTGTGGATGCGCTTCTGGCAGCATTGGCGGAAGAGAAGGAGGCGACGTCTTAACCGCTATCTTCCGGCGAGGCGCGCCCGGAAGTGTTCGAGGGTGCGCCTCAGTCCTTCTTCCACGCTCACCTGCGGTTCCCAGCCCAGCAGCTGACGTGCACGGGTGATATCGGGTCTGCGTCGGCGCGGCTCGTCCGGAGAAAAAAGCGGGCAGAACACGATGTCGCTGGAACTTCGCGCCAGCCGTTTGATCAACTGAGCAACTTCCAGCACCGTGCGCTCATCCGGATTGCCGATATTCACCGGCTCGTGATAGTCGGGCAGCTGGGAGAGCCCCCAGACGCCCTCAAGCAGGTCGGAAACGTAGCAGAAGCTGCGGGTCTGCTGTCCATCGCCGTACACGGTGATAGGCTCGCCACGCAATGCCTGCCCGATGAAGTTGGGGATCATCCTGCCGTCATCGAGGCGCATCCGCTCGCCAAAGGTATTGAAAATGCGCACAATGCGTGTGTCCAGTCCGTGATGGCGATGATACGCCATCGTCATCGCTTCTGCAAAGCGTTTGCCCTCATCATATGCACCCCGCACGCCGACGGGGTTCACATTGCCCGTATAGTCTTCGGTCTGCGGATGTACCAGAGGGTCGCCGTACACTTCCGAGGTGGAAGCCAGCACGTATCGCGCGCCTTTTGCCTTCGCCAGCCCCAGTGTTTTGTGGGTGCCCAGTGCGTTCACCTTCAGTATCTGAATGGGCCTCGTGGCGAAGTCCACCGGGCTGGCTGGCGAGGCGAAATGGAACACGATGTCC
>Ga0272447_1000924_pt1 | contig 20085 bp, 10 predicted proteins | sample YNPCB0133_FD_194589 | JGI IMG/M metagenome (GOLD analysis project Ga0272447, IMG submission 194589) | Hot spring microbial mat communities from Yellowstone National Park, WY, United States - YNP-CB-013-3 | ecosystem: Environmental > Aquatic > Thermal springs > Hot (42-90C) > Sediment | place... | reverse complement strand
TATAGCTCAATATAGCACAATAAGTTTATAATGAGGACGCTGCTTGTGGGTCTTTGGTCTTGTTTGCCTGAGAAAATTCAGATAATTCAGCCGGAATACCTGTATGATGCAATCGGTAAAATAAGTGCTATAGATTGTTCATTCCCTTGCCTAAATACCGGCAAAATAGATAGCACAAAAGAGCCAAGAATTGAGAACTAGACAATCATGATTCGGTAAGTCTTCAAGCGATAATTTCTACCAAAGAGTTTGGTTTTATAGTTCATTAATTTTTGCATTTACAGGGGTTACCATACCATATTGTGAACCTTTTTCCTGCCTTTATCTATGTTTCAACGCTGCTGGAATAGCGGCTACCACAGGCATGCGCAATACGGTATGGTAAAGATTTTCTAGCATTTTTTGCTCATAGTCTGGGATTGGTATATACTTGTGGTTGAATTATGCTCGTTTATTCGGTTTTTCAGCATGATGAATGTTTTGCTGCGACTGGTTGGCCTGGCTTTGACACTTTGGGGCATCTATGTCCTGGGGGAAAATATCTTTTTCACCACCCAAGCCTCCCCCTATTTTTGGCGGGGTATTGCTGCGGATGCGTCCGTGCTTGCCCTCACTGTAGGGGTGTTGATGCTGGTTTTACTGCCTAGCGATGCCAAAAGTTGGGGACTTTTACCCATTATCGCAGCTATTGTGTTGATCATTGCGAGTGGTCAAGCGGTTTTGCAACCCACCAGTTTGTGGCAATTATTCCTATCATTACTGGCGTTAACGGCTGGCTATACGTTACTAACGACCGGGCGCCTTCCCCTCTAAAGTCATAGTTTGGGTAAGGGGCAAGTAGGTGGATTTGCTGGAACTGGCAGGGCAAAAGCTGGCCCAACTAAGGTATAGCGTTCTGTTTGACCATAAACCCGATGGTTAGGTAAATTTACTTGGTTCAATTCCTGATTTTTCAGTAATATAAATGGGCGTACAGGTTGCTCTTGCCAAAGACGTTCTAAGGTTTCTTTACTGTGAGCTTCTACCCGTCTGCCGCTGTAAAAATCTAAGGTTCTTCGGCTGTGATGGCGGGAGAGATACACTTCGTATTCCGGGGGGACAAATTGCCGAATCAGTGCGGCGACCGGTTTCACGGCAAACTCCGAGTTGTTTAACTCCCAATTCCAGTGCGGGGTTGCCATAAATGCCACAAGAGCGAGATAGAAACCCCCGGTTAACGTCACCAAAAATTGCCGCTTTTGTTGCCGGAAATAAAAGGTCGTGCTGCCAAAAGCAATTGCCAAGATAACGAATACTCCCGCTAAGTCCACTTGCCTTGCCATCAGCCCATAGTACATACCTGCTCCTATTGCCCCAACGGTCAGAAACCCAAATAGATAGACCCACCAGCGAGGGGGCATGGTTTTCTGTTGCCACATCTGGGCAATGATTGCTCCGACGGTGAGGGCAAAAAAGGGATAAATGGGCATCACATACCAAGGAATTTTTGTCTTCATCAGGGAAATAATTCCCAAGAATATTCCCGTGCCCAATAAACTCAATTTCGCCCAAGGTTCGTGACGTTTGCGCCAAGCAAACAGTAATCCCCCTGGCCAAAACAAAAACCACGGCCAACTATGAAAAAACAAATGTTGCACATAATACCAAGGTGGCCCCGGTTCCCCCCCCACTACGTCCCAAGTGCGGGCAAGACTTTGGTCGAGTAAATGCCCCTGAATAAAGCGTGTTCCGTAATGAGTGACCTGGGCCACAAACCAACTGAAACCAGGAATGATTCCCAGCAATAGACTGAACCAAAACGATATGTTTTGCAATGTGCGAGGCTGTTCCCAAGCCAAAAAAGCCAGGGCAATGACTCCCAAAGGCACGGCAATGAACCCCTTGGTTAAAGCCAGCATGCCCAGCAGCAGTCCCATTCCCCAACCCCAGCGGCGTTCATAGCGGGCACGGGCAGTAGCGACCAGTAAAAACACCAAGCCCGTCAATACCGTGCCGTCCAGCATAGCGAGGCGACCATGCCTGACTACTGGCATGAGGGTTAAAAACACCCAAGTGGCCCAGCGAGCGGTGACTTCCTTGGCAAACACCTGTCGCCCCAACAGATACATCCCCGGCACGGCCAAGCTACTCACCACAGCGGCAGGAAAACGGCTCGTCCAGTCGCTGATGCCTCCTAGGTGATAACTAAGGGCAGTCAGCCAATGGACCAACGGCGGTTTATTCAGATAAGGCTCCCCCATACGGGTGGGAAAAAGCCAATTGCCGGTGCAAAAAATATCCCGTGCTACCAACACTACCTGGCCTTCATCCACATCCCGTAGCGGTACATTGTCCAGGCCAACCAACCAGACCAGCCATGCCAGTCCGGTGAACCCCAACAACCACCGCCAACTCAAGGGGCAAGCGGTAACCATAACCGGCTGGAAAAGCGATTGTCAGGGAGTTTTTCGTAGAAAATATCCCCGCCCATCTGCTGCACCTGAAACCGACACAGAAATAACTCCCGTGCCGGAGCCTGGTCCAGAATGCCGTTGCCTAGCGGGTCGGGCTGATCCGGGTGCAGTTGTTCCAAAAGGTTGGCGGCAATGGGACCGTAATCGGTAATCGCCACTTCTACCACGCCACTGTGCGCCGGTTGACACCAAATATCCACCCGCCCTTCCTGGGGAGACCGCTGGCAGGCAAACCGCAACAATTCTGCCAAGATCAGCTCTAAGCGTTCCCCATCCCCCCAAATTTGCGCTTTTTCTAACCCGGATTGATGCACCCGAAACCACACCTTACTTTGGTTGATCAGGTCGTTCACCCGGGCAGAAGCACGGCGCAATAGGCCGGACAAGGACACGGGCTGGGCGTGCAGGGTGACATCCGGGTTGATCCAATGGGTGGCTTGGGCCTGTTTCTCCGGCCATTGTTCTGGGAATTGATCGGGGGTCAGGCTGCCCACGGCCGCTGCCCATTCCTGCCATAGCCACTGCCGTTGCCAGTTCTGACTTGCCAGGTGTAAATAGGCCCGTTCCAGGCGCTGCATCCGTTGGTGTAGGGCTTGTTCCCGCCCCAAGGCCGCCGCCAATACCTGCACCGTTTGGATCAAAGCCGGTGGCCAGGTTTGTTGCGCCGTATCCAAAAGTACCAACACCCCCTGGGCCGGTTCCCCAATGGGCAGAGCCAGTATCTGGTCGATCCCTTTCCCGGTCAACCAACGGCGGGTCGCCGGTTCCAACTCCACCCCAGTTTGCAGCCAAGGTTCTGTCTGGGCAATGACCCGTTGGAGTAAGGGGTCGGTGGCAATAGGAATTGGTTCCCCCACCTGTACCGTTAGGGAATCGTGATGGGGGTTGGCCGCCACCACCTGCCCCGTCGCCGCTCCAGCCGCCCACGTGACCAACGCTACCTGGGGTATGGACAAGGCAGCAGCAAGATGTTGTACCAACGCCTGGGGTCGATCCAGCAATTCCCAGCCCCGTACCAAAGCCTGGTATAGACGAGTTTGGAACTCGTAGGACTGTTGCAAATACCATTGGCGCACCACCGTTCCCAACTGCCGTGCTACCGCCTGGGCAAATTGGCAATCCCGGGGACTCCAATAATGGGGCTGGTTGTGGGTCAGAACCAGGAGAATTTGCGGATCATGTCCCGGCACCGCATTGGCTGCCAATACCGCCTGCACGCCCTGGTTTTGCAGGGTTTGTCGCCAGGTCATGAGTTTCAATTCCGTCTGCCAGTTGGGTACGGTGATCACCACCCCCGCCTGCCGCAGTAAATCGTGGTCCAGTTCGTGTAGCGCCGCCAAAGGCCCCACCAGAGGCCGTTTTTTGTAGCTTTGGTACACGATTTCATAATGACGGCTATCGGGATTTTGGTGCAGGAGCAACCACCGTTCCCCCGGCACATGCTGATCCAATATCTGACCGGCAGTTTTGAGTGCCTGTTGCCAGTCACTGCCCCCGTAAATCGCCTGGGCCACCCCCAGATAGACCTTTTGCTCTGTCTCCAGCCGGGCCAGGGTTTGGGTCCATTCCGCCAGGGGTGAGAGTAAGGCTGCCAACTGGGCCACCCCTTGCAGGGCCGACTTATCAAAAGCATCCCACGTCCGGGGCTGACGGCTCAGGCAACAGAAAAAACCCAGCAGTTGCTTGGATTCGGGAGCCAGGATAGCAGCGGCTAACAACGCCTGGGCATTGTACTGCTGCCAAAACTGGACACTCATGGCGATTCGCTCGGCTTGGTTGGCATCGGTAATCGCTACCAATTCCCCCAGCATCAGATTTTGGTACAAGCCTTGGATCATCGCCAGGGGTACGACTTCTTCTCGCCGCCAGCGGGGGACACTGCTTTTGAGAGTAAAGTGATGGGATCGTTCGTCGTAGGCGTACAACAGGGTTTGGTCTGCCCGCACCGCCTGGTGGACCTGATCGGCCATCAGCGCCAAGCGTTCTTCGTAACTGCTTTGGGGACGGCACTTGCTCATCACCTGGGTCAGAAACTCACTCCCTTGACGGGTTCGTTGTTGCTGTTGCCGTTCTTCCAGGTGGCGCAACTGTCGCTCCATCTCCGCCAGAAACAGCCGCACCCGCAGTTTGGCATCCGGGCGCAGCGCCGCTCCCCAGTCAGGAATCCCCAACCAGGCCACCCCCATTCCCCCCGGCAGCGGATAGATCGTGACCCCCACCGGACGCAGGCGTTGCATCTTGTGCGCCCATTCCCCCACCTTCGGCTCTTTGCTCCAGTCGGGAATATCCAGAGGCGTTTGGGACTGCAAAACCCGCTGCCACACATCCCCCGCCGTCACCGCCAGCCGTTGCCGCAACAGGGTTCCTTCTTCCTGGGGGTTGGGGACGACCCCATCTTTGCCCACGAGCATATGCCGGGCAGCATCATAACTCGCCAACCACACCCAAACCGCCCCAGTACGCCCCTCGCTGGCCAGTTGCGTTTGCAATTCCTGACCCAGGTAAGCAGCTGCTTGGCTCCAAACCTGTTCTGCCGCCGTTGCCGCCCGCACCTGTTCCACCGCCTGCACCAAAGCGGTCAACTTGCTTTCTTCTGTGATGGGTGTTGCTTTCAAGACTGCTTGAACCCTGAGCCACAGTACCAGCTTACCAGGGTCACAAGGCCGCTTCCAATCGGTCAATCAACCCGGCTACCGTTTCCAGAGCACGGTCAATGGTCGCCGGTTGCGTTCAATCCACTCCCACGTACTGCCGCAGGGCACGCATTTCTGGGAACCCCCCGCTAGCCATCAGTTGCAAATACCCCCGAATCGAATCTCGCCCGTGCTACCGGTACTGCTGATAGCAGGCCAAGCTCACTACACTGCGAAGTGTACAATCTCACATTGTTTGACGTCATCTCAAATGAGCTGTCACAGGGGGCAACGTCCCTAAAACACAACATCCATCGGGGATAGAGACTTCTAGACGGGCTGCTGCGGCAAACCCTTCCCCTTTAGCAAAAGTCTCGAATTAGCTGACACATCCCGAAATCGTCTCACTTTAGATGTCACAATCTGTGTTTTTGGATTTGCTGTAATAGCCGCTGTGGAATGACTTTTGCAGCGATGCAAGTAAAAAATTTTTAGTTATTCACAAGAGATAAAGATGATTATTTTGCTAGCAATTAGGAATTCTCAGTAGTATAAATCGGGAATTGAAATTGATAGAGATGCCTGGTTAGTTTAACTCTCGTACAAACCATTCATAGCAGACTAATTGAACATCTTCTTTTGTGATAAATTCTGACATAGTTGGCTCGGAATCTAATAAATCTTGCCCGATTTCATTGTCTATAAAATACTCGTCTAACTGATTGCTCAACCAATTGATGTCATTCCTGTGATTGGTATAATAATCTTCCCAAATCCGTTTTATATCAGGTTCATAGACTCGTAAACTCTCAGCAGTGGTAATAATTTTCAGAACACGCTCTCTTTGCTCTTTATCAGTTTCATCTTGGCATGAACTATTTTCTTCCAAAGCAAGAGTGATTTGCTGAAGAACTTTTGAAAGTTTCGGTCTGATTCGTTGCGTACCAGCTTGTTTCCGAAAGTCATCTATTACATTCTGAATAGCACCCTCAAGAACCGTAAAAATTTCTTTGTTAAAAGGAACAGGGGGCAGTGTTTCTGGGTTGGGGTAATCACTCTCAGCACACTGAAGCATTTTGAAGATACGCCGTTTATCAGTAATTATCTGTGAACCAAATTGCTGACGGTCAGTGACGATATTGCCGTCGATACGAGGGTAGAAATACCAGGCAGTGCGTCCTTTGACTCGAAAGGCTAAAAAAACGCCTTCTCGACCATCACGGGTGCTGTGGATTCCCATCGGAATCTCTTCAATCAACGCACTCCCTCTTTGATGCAAAAATTCTGCAAGCGGTAGGCGCATCTCATCCAGAGAAATCAATTCCGAAATCCCTTCTAACTCCTCCAAAATCATAGCTTTTTCCGCATCTGTGTCTGCCTGTTTTAGTTTCCTTAATTCTTCTAAGGAGCGTTCAGAAATAGCTTCACCTAACACACTTCCGTCGAGTCCCACTTCCCGGTCAATGGTGGCGATTCTTTGTTGCAATCTCTCGACTAATCCCAGTAGTTTTTCTAACCCTTCTTCAGGAAAGCAATTGTAAATGTAGAGGGTTGCAAAAGTGGTACCAATCCGGTCTATACGTCCTGCCCGCTGGATCATACGGACTGGGTTCCAATGCAAATCATAGTTAACTAGTACTCCGGCATCCTGGAGATTTTGCCCTTCGGACAACACATCCGTACAGATTAAAATATCAATTGGATTGGCTAAACACTCTTGAATTTCTTCATCACTCTCACAGTTAGAATGAGGAGAAAATCGTTTGACTTTATCTTCTCGTTCCTTTCCTTTGGTGTCCCCGGTGATTAAATCAATTTTCGGAAAACCCATACTCTGTAACCATAACTGATCTCTCGTCAGTTCATCATACAAGTACTTTGCTGTATCTTTGAAGTGACTGAAAACAATGATTTTTTGCCCTTGAAGGCGATTTTTTAGTAGGTTTTTGAAGGATTCTAGTTTTTTATCATCTCCCAATCCCTGGCAAATTTTTGTCAGTGTATTGGTAATACTTTCCAAAATGGTAAAGTCATGATGAATTTGTTTTCGTAGTTCACTGATGTCATATTCCTTGGGGTTAACAGGTTGTAGGCTTTCGATGAGAGCCTTTAGGTCAACCATTTCCTGCTCATCAGTTTCGGCAGTAAGTATCTTACGAAACGTCCGAATATCTAATAGCTTACCACTGGATAAACACTCATTAAACTCTGTCTGAAATTTGCGTTGGTTTTCAATACTATTTTGAAATGCAATTAATGAACTTTCCAAGCGTTTTAACCAAAGGGTTTTCATCAAGGCTACAAGGGCCTCATTACGCTTCATCTGTGCTTGTTCTTCTGAATTTGGTTTTAACTTAAATGAGTTGATATTGTAAGGAGCTAGATGGAGTTGATCAATTTGCTCTGCAAGGCGAGCATATAGTCCGGCGTAATTCTCTTCAAAATTATAAGTAAATTTTTCTAGTTGTCTTTGTGGAAATCGCACTTCTTTGCCGCCAATGACTACGGGTTCACCAGCTTTTTGCCTTTTGATAACATCCAATCGAGAACGGCGTACCATTCCCAAGAACAATAGCTCTGTGATTTCAATTTGACCTCGGTTCAACGCCTTAAAAAAGCTGGTAAGATTGCTAATCCCCCATTCCCGGTAATAGTTGGGATTATTTCTAGCCATAAGCATAAATTGATGGTATAGGTCAAAAATACTATTGTTAATAGGGGTGGCGGTGAGTAATACAACTTTTTTATCTCGTTTACCGCTCGCCAGTATTTTTTGCAGGTTGTTGTAGCGATTGGTACCAGGATTACGGAAGTTGTGGGCTTCATCAACGATAATAATATCGTGCCTAGTGTACTTCCTAATTTCGAAGCCTGTTCGGGCAAGTTCTTCTTGGGAAACAATATCGGCTTTAATGCCAAATTCATCTAGTTTTTTGCGCCAAACTAAATCTCGTATCTCGGCGGGACAGATGACCAAAGCACGAGGTACATGACCGGGTCGCCGATCCTGTGTCAGGTAATACTCCATCAGACGCAAGGCAATGTAAGTTTTACCCAGCCCCACCGCATCGGCAATCATACAAGCATGATGTCGGTTAATCAGTCGGACAGCCTGTTCAAAACCCTGCTGCTGGAAATTTGCCAGTTCTAATGTGGTACGGTTATGTTCATCAACCGTAGTTTCTTCTTTGAATAGTTCATAAAGGGCTTTGACAAAGACTTGATAAGGGGTGTAAGCTTTGCTGCCAAATTTAGATGCTTCCAGAATGCCAATTAGCTTCTGTTTGTATTCCGTATCTACGCTCTCATGATTCCAAAATTTTTCAAACCAGTTATTTCGCAAGTCTCTAGCAATGGCACTCTGTTTGATCAAAACATTAAGTTCTGTATTACCTTCTAGTCCCGAAGGGGTAAAGTTGCTAGAGCCAACGATACTATAATCATCAAAAATATAGGCTTTAGCATGGAGAAAAGACGCCGTTGAATTCTCCTTACCACCATAGAGACGCACCTCAACATTTTCCCTACTAAGGTAGGCAATAAGACGGTCTATTTGCTCTTTGTACGCAAGATTAAACTCCATCTGTTCTAGTTGAGTCTGTATGTCCTTTTGAAACACGCTTTGTAAGTTGATGTAACTGCGTTCGGCTGGTTGGATACTGGGGTCACGCCCAATTAAAAGCCGTAGATGCGTCAGACGGTTGAGAGCGTGTTCTAATTTCACCCAGGCTTCGATACGGAAAAATCCTGTCACGATGTCAAGCACCGTTTGGCTGTCATTATTGATTAATTCTTCCAAAATGTGGGCTAGGGTATGGTTATCATTATCTATGTAGTCGGGGAGTGACATAGTTCTAAGTCTCCTTGTTCATTACCATTATAAATAATCTTCGAGTTGTCTGGTGAATGCACAACCTGAGAGTATTTTAAGTGCTTTAGCCTCTATCTGGCGAACCCTCTCTCTTGTAATATTTAACACTTGACCAATTTCTTGTAAGCTTTTTTCTTTATCATCATGCCATCCGTAACGTTCTTCTATAACTTTTCTCTGTTTATCAGTGAGGTTTTCCAACAGTTGCTCTATGTCCTCACGAAGCATCTTTTCAGTAATAAATTGTTCTGGTCTCATACTAGGTGATTCAATAAAATCTACCAGATTTATATCGTCTTCTCCAATCGCAATTTCTAAAGATTGTATGGGTCGCATCAATTGACAAATCTGAGTTATTTTTTCCGATGTCAATCCAGTTCGCTGAATAATTGCTGACAAACTGGGTGTACATCCTATCTCTTGAGTTAAAGCCTTGATAGTTCTTTTGATTTTGGAAATATTTTCCCATAAATGTACAGGGAGACGAATTGTACGAGATTGATTGGTAATCCCTCTCTTGATGGCTTGTTTAATCCACCAAGTAGCGTATGTAGAAAATTTATTACCTCGCTCTGGGTCAAATTTTTCTGTGGCACGGATTAATCCTAAATTTCCTTCCTGAATTAGGTCGAGTAGGTCTAAACCTCGGTTTAAGTACTGTTTGGCGATAGATACTACTAAGCGCAGATTACTTTCAATCATTTTCTTTCGAGCATAATGTCCCTCGGTTAGATGTAAGTCTAGTTCGGATAAGTCCATGCCAGCTTCTCTTGCCCATTGGCTTTTAGTAATAGTTTCAATGTCAACACCCAGATTTTCAGCGGTTTTAGACCGAATAGTTTTTAGTTTTTCAAGTCTATAAATTTTACGGGCTAGTTCAATCTCTTCTTCAGGTTTTAGTAATGGAATCTTACCAATATCAATGAGGTATCGGCAAACAGAGTCATGAATGGCAACATTTTTATGGCTGAGACGTACCATTTCTGCATCTTGAAGAACCCGTTGATGAACTTTGTTCAATTCTGCTGGTACTCTATTATTTGGTCTCAGTCTTTGGATTGTATTTATATTGGTGTAGCTCGGTTCTTCACATTGAATTAGATGAGTTTTAGTTTGACATTTTAACTGACCTTGAATCAGAGTATTCAATGGACTAACAAGTAGTATATTCTTATAATTATGTGTGAATATGAATAAAAATTTTTCGCTTCTATATTTGCAGAATGATTCTGTAATATTTTTAGCTTTCTGCGTCATATAATTATTAGTTGTAAGCTCAAAGAGTATGACCAATAGTTTTTGTGAGTTTAATGTATGACTTCCAATTAAATAAGCGGATTTGATAACTGTAAATCTATCCAAGTCAAAGTCTCTCAAACACAGAGGAGCAGGGTGGGTCGTATAACCCAATTTTTGGAAGAGATTGGTTATATCCAGATAGCTTCTAATCTCGCTAATATCATCTATAGTTATTTGTATTTTCATAGGGCTTTTTATCCTCTTTGCTGTTAATAATGTCAATGGTCATTGGTTTGTCTCCTGGATGATCTTCATATCCTCTGCACTCAAACCGTATAAACGAGCAACAATCTCATCTATTTCTTGCTCCCATTGCTCTACCCCTTGTCCCCTAGAATCTAGGCATTTTTGTACAAGGGTTTCAATGGAGTTTTTGTCAGTAGGTGAGGCTGGGGGAATGGGAATTTGTTCAACATAAATCATCTGTAGTGCAAAAGTTCCTCCCGCCATTTTCTGAACAATATTGTCAAGAAAAAACCAAGCTACTTTTGAGTTGAGCAAAGCAAGAAGGAAAAGACTGGTATTAGGAATTAAAAAAGTCTTGTTATTTAAGTAACTACCTGAATCATCCCAAGCAAAAGTCTGATGTGTGGCAATTTCTTGATAAACAATCTTCGGTCGCTCAAACTCCTGCCAGCATCCTTCTTGAGGCTGTTGAAGTTCATACCAAGGATGTAAATGGGATGTTGCTCTGTTCAGAAGTTGATCCTTATAGTTGTCTAAATGCTTCTTAATTGCGGGGTATTTCTCGATCTCAGTCCCTCGACGAGTAAAAATTAACCACAAGTCTTGATAATCTACACACCATCGTTTCACATCTTTTCCTCGCAGAAATGGTTTGAGGATTTCAGCAGAGGAGGGGTGTTCAGCAATCAATCTATCCCGTGTCGCCCGATCCACCACAAACGCTTCATTCAGTCCAGTTATGATCCCACGATAAAACCGTCCGTTGACATATTCCCCCAAGGGTGTACCTGCTTTGCGAATTTTTTCTAACAGACGTAGAACTGATGGAGGTTGTAGTCGCCAACCGTCACGAGTTAATTCCTTTTGTAAAATCAGAATACTTCTTTGCTGAAATACCTCTGGGAAGTTGTCGAGGGGTTCATCTTGACTCCAGGTCAATGCTTTGACTGAGTTGGTATCGTGTTTAGACGCATCTTTCTGTAATAGGATAATACTTGGATAAGCAATTGCTTCAAATACATCTGTATCCCCAAAATCTATCAGATAAACAATTTTACTGTTATTTCTTAGAAGTTCTCGCAGTTTCTGTCCGTAATCACTACGCATATATTTATTAGACGAAACATAGGTAAGATACCCACCTGGTTTCAGTAAATTTAATCCCTGTTCATAGAAATAAACGAACAAATCGGCTCTGCCTGTGTAACATTCATACTCCCGCTGTAACGCTGGTTTTAAGTCTTTAATCTGTTCTTGGCGTACATAGGGTGGGTTGCCAATCACAATATCAAATCCCCCCTGTTGAAACACATCCTGGAAGTGTAGGGGATACTGGAAAAATGTCAGCGACCGTTCCCCTCTCAATACCTCTGCCTCAAATTCATTTAATCTTTGAATAGATAATAAAATACGGTCATATTCGTCCTGCATTGCTTTATTAACTCTTGTCGCTGAAAGCAAACCGGCTTCTTTGAGTTTTCTTTTATCTTCTAATAGCTTACGTTGATTCTGAATAGCCGTGATAAATATATTTCTTTCTATGTTCAAAATCTCAGTTCGCAGAGCGTTGCGTTCTTCCGCATTCACAAAATAAAACTTTTTCTCTAATTCAACTAACTTTTGAATTTCTGCTTGCAAAGGACTAACCATCAAACTCAGTTGTAATTCCGATTTACGGGGGTCAGGGATGATATGTTCACCATTGATTGTCGTGATGAGTGAATCGCCGCACATCAGTTTATAATCCAAATTGGGCAAAGGTTCTACATCTTCAATTCGAGGAATATCTACCACTAGCGATAGCCACAACCGTAATTTTGCAATCTCCACCGCTTCTGGTTTAATATCCACCCCGTAAAGATTATTAGCAATAATTTCCCGCTTCCATTCGCTGATGAGTAAACTGCCCCGTTCTACTGTCATCCCTTCCCGGCGAGCCACCACCTGACGTAGGCTTAAAATCACCTGCATCATCCCCAACGGAAAAGCTCCAGAACCCACCGCCGGGTCAAGAATTTTCACATGACTAAGAGCCGTTTTGATCGCTTGCGCCTCTGTCCGACTTAATTTTTCGTTCAATTCCGTAGAGCTAATTTCCGCTAAATCTAAGCTCAGTAATTCTTGAATTGCCTCTAGTTTTATACCCGTTTCACTGGCAAGATAGTGACATAATGCCGATTCGCACATAAATTGGACAATACCCCTTGGCGTGTAAAACGTTCCACTTTTACCCCGCTCTTGCTCTTCCAATAAATTCTCAAATACCTTTCCCAACATCTCCGGGTCAACAGCCACATCCTCATCACCCGGTAAGTTTTCTGCTACTGTGAAATTGTAACGATTGAAAAATGCCAAGATACTATGAGTATCGCCGGGGTCAAATAGGGAATTGGGTAAGTGTATTTCGTCAGGAGTTTTTTGGCCTGCACCATCTACGATTCCCACCCCATAATCTCGTTCAAACAACCCCCCATTTAAGTAGGGAATACCCCTGCACCAGGCATCTGGTAGCCCTGACCGTTGCTCCATCGGTGTATTTAGCACATTGAAAAACAAATTTTCTAAAACTTCACTGTAGTATTCTGTGCCATGAGCTTGCAAATTTCTACGACGATATTGTTGGGTTAAAAACTGCCGATCTCCAGCTAAAAAATTCTTCTTTTGCAGAAAGTATAAAAACATAATCCTGCCCAACATTCTCTGGCAAAACTGGTGTAATCGTTTCTGATCTGCAAAATAGGGATGGGGATTATGATTTTTGACAATGATTTGCACCTTTTGAAAAAGCGCTTGGTAGCCCCGATAAAATTCCTTGGTTATTTTTTCAACATCAAAAGCGGCGCAGTGTGCCTGGTACAATTCCCTAGGATGTGGCACATTGACTGCCAGTGCTTCCAATCGGTCTCGGTCGTAGGCGGTGGGGTTGCGTCGGTCAATCAGTAACTTGCGAATCCCCGTTCTGATATTTCCCTGTGGATCAAGACTTTTGCGGGGATGAACCACCAGCAGGCGGTCATAATGGGTGTTGGTCGCCAACAGCAAATAGTAATCCGGTTTCTGACTGAGTGCCTTGGCAATCGCTTTCATCCGACCACTGGCTGTACTGCTGGATTCCCATTCACGGTCATCTAATTCGAGCAATAACACTTGGAGAGAGGGCGTTCCGGGCTGTTCCGCAATCAAAAAAGCAGTACGAATGGCGGCTTGACTGCGGGGGGGCAACTCTAAACTTTCCAGGTCGAGGGGCAATACTTCTGCATCCGTCCGGTATCCCAAACGGCGAAATAAATCAGCAATCCGACGGGGGGAATCCATGAGCCGCACATCATCAAGCTGTAGCCTGCGCTCCGACATATCCTTCACTGCTGGGTAACACTTTAATAATACTTGACCACCTTGAAGGGAATTGTGCCGTCAGAACGGTTGCCCTGTTTGATGTCATCCCCTGCCCAAGGTTAACCATTAAAGTAAACCTGAAGTTTAGGGAACAATCAAAACTCTTGTTCCAGGTCGTACATATCGTGATAGCTCAATAACATCTTGGTTTCTGAGCGAGATGCAGCCTAGTGTCCAATCGTTTTTGGTAGTGATCCAGTTGTCGGCTCCATAGGGGACACCGTGGATGCCAATTTCACCACCAATGGGTACAAACCAGTTCATCTCCCCACGTATTTTGGAGAGTAGGTGGCGGTGCCAGTCCTGGGTATTTGGATAACTCAACCAGATGAATTTAGACCACTCTGGGTGGTCATCCACTGCCAAGACTCGATATTCCCCCTCTGGTGTGCGTAAGTCTCCCTGGGCAACCTTGGGGCCAGTGTGATTGGCTCCAAAGACAACCGAATAGGTCTTAATGAGGCGACCGGAGCTATAAATGTTTAGTTTTCTTTGTGCCTTTTGGATATGTAGGTACACCCCATCAAAGTTGGTGTTGTTTGCTTTGGGTGTGGTTAGCAGTTCTATCGCTACTGTTGGGGGCGGCAATAGTCCCCTACGGACACAAACGGTATAAAATGCAAGCAATGCCAACATCAGAACCAGTAAATGTCGTTGGATACTTTTATGCTTCATACTGGGATGTGGAGGTAGGAATTAACAACTCATTGGTCTTAAATATCGTTATGCAAAATGATTTAAAGTATCTCATTTTAATCTGAAATGACTATCCATAGTGGGGTACAAAGGTTTGGGATTGACCGAGAATCCAAGCGATGAGTGGGGGCTTTTTGTGTTGGAGATAATGCCGGACGGCTTGGGTAAGGTCTATTTCTAAATCACGGTTTTGGATGTCGGTGATCACTTTGTGCAGGAGTTCCAGATGGATGCGGTCGTCCTGGGAGAGTAGCGCATAATGACCATTTTCACTATTTTTCAGGGCCGCAAGGGCTGATTGGGTGGCAGTTGCTGTTCTGGCAGGAGAAGGGAGACGCGCATCCCGCAACAAAAGGAATTGCAGTTCGGGGTGGGAAATCACCAGTTGGTTAAAGTTTTGGAGTTGTCCGTACATACTGCTGGCGGCTACTTGGATAAAAGCGACCACTCGCTTTTGGGTAGGGAAATAAAGGTGGTCTGGAAGTCTGCGTCTGTTCAGTCTGAGGGTGCTCATGGGCAGGGGATGGATCGCTTGGAGGGCATTAAGAATAGTGCGGAGTTTGCCAATGTCGGCGGTGCTGTCAATGATTGCCTCTTGGAAATACTTAGCACGCAGTAGCGCTTCGGTACGGCTGAGATAGGATTCCAGTTCTTCTATCAGATTCCCAGGGGTAGTGTTCTGTTGGGAAGACGCTGGGGATAGGGCAATGGCAGTACCGGCAGGCAGGAGGGGAATGAGCAGTTCCTTGAGGGTTTGCAGTTCGGCTTCCAGGCGTTGGACACGGGCGGGCAAATCACTGGCAGTAGGCACGGGTTGTACCAGCGGGGGAAGAGGGATGCCGTTGATGTGGTAGCGGTAGTAGGCGGCGGCACGGTTAAGCATGGCACGGATGGAGGGCTGGCTGAGAATGTCACTCAGGTCATCGGCGCTAAAGAGGGCTTCGAGGTCAATCTCTGAGGGCAGGCGGGTTTGGAGAAGCTTTTTCAGTTGGGGAATGGGTGGGGGATCCAGGGTGATGATGGTTTGGGAAAGGCGGTCGAGAATCGCCCGATCCCATTGGGTTTGGAAGTGTTGCCAGCGATCCGGAAAAAGGTTCAGGATGAATAAGCTGTTAGGCATACGGGTAAACAGTTCTTTGAGGGCATCCCCCAGGTTGAGCAGGATGTCTCGGTTTTCTTCCCGCCCTAACGCTTCCAGTTGGTCAAAGACGATGATCAGTGGTTGGTCGAGCAGTGCCAGTCTGCCAATCACTTTCATCCCTTCCAGGGCAAAGGTGTTGCGGTCGAGGTCTTCACTCCAGGCGGCTAACCCAATCGAGGCGGCATCTTCCGGGTCAAGGTCATTGCCACTGAGCCAGCGGATGATTTGTTGACGACGGTTCGGGTCGGTGTAACTGCAATACTTGATGATGCCTTTGAGGAGGCTTTCCGTAGCACCTGTGAGAAAGTTACGCTCCCCCCACCAGCGCAAAACCTGCTTTTCGATGAGTTGCCATTGTTGACGGCGCCGCTCCGTACCCTCTGCTCCCAGGCGGTGGAACAGGTTGAGGGGGTCAGCAGTAAGAGTGGTCAGAAGGTCTTGATTTTTCTGGGTCTGGGGTAAGGTTTTGAGGATTTCCACAAAGCTCTTGGCAATCAGGTAATCAAGTTGGGTGTGGTGACGGTCATCCACATACTCCCGCAGGGATTCGAGGGTGTGGCTGTAGATGTGGTGGTAGATGTTGTCAGGATGGGTCGGCTGGGGGATGAACAGCAGACGGTTGTGACGGAGCAAATTTTGGGCCACCCGCATGATGAGGTGGGTTTTCCCGGAACCAGGTTCTCCCAGGAGAATCACACCCCGGCTCTGGTGGTTGGCATCCTGTTGAATGTCTTGTAGGGCGGCGGTGAGTTGCTGGTACTGGGGGTGGTAGGTAGTGGCGTCATCGGGATGGTGCTGGAAAGGATGGTCAACTTTACTGTTAGCGAAAGGGTTTGGGAAATTTTGGGCTCTGAGTCGGGCGTGGGTGAGGTGGCGGTAGAGGTGATAGGTAAAAAGGGCATCGTAGCTGGCATCGTGAGCGATGTTGGGGTTAAAGTAGCCACTTTCTACTTGAATACCGAGGTGTTGGCTGAGGTATTCGAGGCTGTAGCTGGGAAGGTTGGGGAAGTATTGCTTAGCGGCTAACCAGGTGCAAAAGACGGGGTTAGACAGCCAAGGTTGGCGGGCTTGTTTGAAGGCACGTTTGAGGATTTCCAGGTCGTGGTCGGCGTAGTGAAAGACAAGGAGTTTGTCCTGGGCGAGACGTTGCAGGTCTGTAACGATTTGCACCAGGGGTTTGGGCCGGGGGTGGTCGGGTGCGTATTCTTGGCTGTGCTCGTGGTAGATGACCTGACCGCTACTGTCAATAAGGGCAATTTCTTTGAGGTCGGGGTTGCCTTCGGTGTCAATGACCAGGTAGCTCATGGAACAAAAGAGTCCTACGGTGCCAATCGGCTCAATATATCATCAATATATCAAGGGCATCTCTTTGATTTTTGTACTTACACGGCAGGCTCGGAAGCCCCCTTCTCGCATTGGCAGTTATCAATAATGCAGGGATCATTCTCAATAGCCATGAATTATTAGAGGTGACATGATACCTAACATCATGGTAAGATAAAAAATAACCGTAATATACTGCTAACATTATAGTAACATGAAAGTATATATGACTAATCAACATCAAAGCTTGCTTGAGTCCATTGCGAACACAGTTGCTGATTACAGGCAGGGAGAAATTCACACAATTACTCCGAATCACGTAAATAGGTGGATAAGGCAATTTAGTAAATTTGGCTTTGATGAAGAAGCGCAAGTCACAGAAGTGTTGAAAGATAGGTAGAGGCAGAAAAAGAGGGATCAGAATATGGTATCCTAACCCTTGTAAATGCAAAAATTAATGAGCTATGAAACTAAACTCTTTTGTGCAAATGGTCAAATTTTTTACAATTTTACCAGAAAATGGTGTTGCGGTCGGGGATAGGGGGTTTTGTAGTCAAAAACTGTTTGAGCAATTTACCGCAAATGATACTCTTTTCATTATCCGTATTAAATTCGATTGGAAATAGGATGAAACCTATTATATTACCACAAAATAAATAGAGCAAAAGTAGTTTGTTTTGGCAATGTTTAACACAAAGTAGACGACTATTTAGCCACCCATATTCCCGAAGAAGTTATGAGTAATGAAGAGATAGCAGAAGCTTACAGACAACGCTGGGTAATAGAAGTCTTATAGAAGTTACTCAAGACAGATGTATGGAATAAACTAGTAGAGTGGAATTTTGTCCATTGGCTCCATCAGGTTGTCCCATGTCTCAATATGTAAAGTTTTGTTGCAGGATTCAACACTTGTGGAGTCATAGGGAGTGTCACGTGCATCTGGGCATGGCATTTTGGCTTCCCCAAAAAATTGCTAAGCGCATATCTCGACCCTGACGTCAGAAATGTTTGGGAAATCATCCGATTCAAAACTCACATCCAAAACCTCAAAAAAAGCAATTGTTTACCGAGCTTAAGCAAGCCGCAACTATTCCCCGGCAAAGTTCTGGTCATCCTCAGCGCAACACGGCAACCACAGCATTGCTGCTTAGCTGATTCTCTGGCAATGCCGAACTCTGTATCCCCGTTCATGGTTCAAAAAACCCTGCCAGCATGGGCCTCATTCAGATATAATGGCAATTAAGAAGGCTATCAGTATTGTGTCAGGAGACAGGCAGATGAAAGGAACCTGGTGGGGAGTGATGTGGTTGGGCATAGGGTTGGTCGGATCATCGTCGGTCTTGGCCGCTAACCCGGAACATTTACAGTGGTTGACCACTACCAATCAATGTCCGAAGTGCGATTTATCAGGGGCAGACTTGCGAGGCATGGTGCTGGCGGGAGCCAATTTGGGCAATGCGAACTTGCGGGGAGCTAATTTAGCAGGAGTCAATTTGGAGGGAGCTAAACTGTTTAATGCCGATATAAGTGAAGCGAACTTGGGGAATGCCAACCTCAAACAGGCAGATTTAGGAAATGCTAATTTGGCAAAAAGTGTCCTTATTCGTGCTAATTTAGAACGAGCTAATTTGAACGGAGCCAATCTTTCCCATACGGATTTCAGTGAAGCAAATTTGCGCCAGGCCTCTATCAGTTTAGCGAATCTGGAAAAAGCGAATTTGGCAGATGTGAATTTGACGGGATCGGATTTAACCGGCTCGGTATTGACAGGGGTGAATTTATCCCAGGCACGGCTACAGAATGCGGTGCTGAATCGGGCGAACTTAGACCAAGCAAATTTGACCGCTGCCCGCATGGAAGGGGCAAAATTGCGAGAAGCCAGTTTGGTAGGGGCGACCTTACCACGGGTGCGGTTGAGCCGGTCTGATCTAGCGGCTGCTCAATTGCGGGATGCAAATTTACGAGAAGCGGATTTGAGTCATGCGGATTTAACCGGAGTGGATTTAACGGCTGCCCGTTTGGATCGGGTGAATTTGTCCCAGGCTACTTTAGAAGGAGCCAAGTTGAAAAAAGTGAGTTTGGTCACTGCCAATTTGCCCGCTACCAATTTGATCCAAGCCGATTTAAGTCATAGCGATTTACGGGGAGCCAATATCTCCCGTGCCCGCCTGCAAGATGCCAACTTGAGCAACAGTAATTTGAGTGTGGCGAATTTGACGCAGACCAATCTCACGGGTGCCAATCTCGCTGGTGCGGATTTAACTGGAGCGCAGGTGCAACAGGCCCTCATGGGCAATACCAACCTCAACGGCACCATTGGGCTGGACAAGTTGGTTGGACGCACCCAAATTCCTTAACTGGCAGGCTTGACCAGTTGCATCAAAGTAACCGGATTCAGAGGCTGCCAGCGCGTCAAACCCCCTACCGCCAAGGAGCGGGATAGGTGAATGTCCAAAGCATGGTATGGCCAGCCCTGTTGCTTCGCCCAACTGAAAACCAACGCCTGATGTTCTTGGGTAGCAAGCGCTAGGACCACTACACCCCCTGGCCGCAAACGGGTCGCTAATGCCCCTAAAATCGCCAGCAAATGGCCGCCACTTCCCCCGATAAACACTCGATCCGGATCGGGTAAATCGCTAAAAACATCTGGGGCAACGCCAGCAATGATGGCGACATGGTTAACCCCCAACTGCTGACAATTTTGGTGAATCAATTGCACCCCCAGCGCATTTTTTTCAATCGCATAAATCGCACTTTGGGGTAGTAAACGGGCAATTTCAATGGCCACCGTTCCCGTACCTGCTCCCACATCCCAAATGGTTTGCCCATGCTGAAGCTGTAACTCTGCCAAAACCAAACTGCGAATTTCCTTTTTGGTCATCAGACCCGGCTGGTCAGGAAACCCCTGAAATAGATCATCAGATAGCCCAAATAGGGGCAAAGAGGCCGGATTCCATCGCCGGGATGACTCCCGCAGGAGCACCACCACATTCAGCGTATCTCTCGGATCGTTGAGCGCTTGTTCCAAAGTAAGTAATTCAACCCGCTCCTCAGGACTACCCAATTGCTCACACACCCAGATTTGAT
>Ga0272447_1000923_pt1 | contig 20088 bp, 16 predicted proteins | sample YNPCB0133_FD_194589 | JGI IMG/M metagenome (GOLD analysis project Ga0272447, IMG submission 194589) | Hot spring microbial mat communities from Yellowstone National Park, WY, United States - YNP-CB-013-3 | ecosystem: Environmental > Aquatic > Thermal springs > Hot (42-90C) > Sediment | place... | reverse complement strand
TGACACCCTTCGCGTTGAAGTCAATGACTTGGTAGAGCAGTTTGAGCAGCGCGTTGTCGCTCAGCTTGTAGTCCACGCCCAGCGTGACGTAGTTCTCTGTCGGCTTTCGGCCCTGCGAGGAGGTCTTGAGGTTCCACAGGACGCCCTCGTAGGAGACGTTCAGGTTCAGGTTCTCACTGAAGTTCCACAGCACACCGGCTGCGATGTGAGTAATCTCGTCATCCTTGCCGACGAAGCTCGCTGGGCGATTGCTACCCTTGTAGAGACCGCCTCGGGCATCGATGGATATCGAGCCGAGCTTCCACGCCAATGCCACATCCACGCCTTTGATGTCGGTCGGGTTGTGCCAGTAGCCGATGCGTCCCCAGTAGCCAGGCGTCGCGAAGTAGGGGCGCACTTCGCGATATCCTGCGCTCAGCGACAGGTTCTCGCCGAAGTTGTAGCCAACCCCCACCAGCAGCGCCCAGTTGTCTTTGTTGTTAACGTTGCTCTCCTGCAGCAGCAGGTCGCTCTGGGCGTAGTCGGCGGTGATGGTCAGGCGGTCGATTAGGTTCAACTTGAGGTGACCACCGAAGACGTTGAGTCGGTTCACGTTGCCGAACGGCGCAACGTTAGTGGTAGCTCGCTTCAGCGTCACGAATTCGCCGCTCAGGCTCACCCGCTCACCGAGGTTAATGTCTACAGTGGCGCCTGCGCTGCTGTCGAAAGCTCCGATGCCTGCCACTGCAGCCGTTGAGGGGTGAATAGCTGCAATGTTCGGCAAATTGCCAACCCCTCCATGCACCGCCATGAAGTTGCCGCCGTTGTTAGTGTTCACGGTGTTGTTGCGGGCGGCAAACAGCCCCAGCTGCACCGAACCGATGCCGATGGTCGCTTTCGCACCGTCCATGCTGTAGTAGCCGTTGTCGTAGCGATCGATGGTGGTGTAGACATCCACATCAGGTCGCCACAGGGTCAACGGGTTGATGCGGTTCTCGAAGCGACCGATGGTCAGACCGATTTCGGTGCCGAACAGGTTGATTGGTGCGTTGACTGCAGCTTTCCACAGTACGATGTCGGTGTTGGTCGCCGCAGGACGCCCAACAAACTGCGATGCGGAGCCTAAGAAGGGCAGCCAGTTGCCGACCACCAGGCTCAAATCGGCGGAGGCGGTCTCACTCAGCTTGCCACTGATGTTCAGCCCTAGCTCGTGCAACACGCTGAGGTTGCCCAGCAGACCGCCCACCGCGGTCCGCTGTGCGTTGAGGTCGATGGCGGTGCGGTTGTCGATGCTGTTCGTGCCGCGCACGACGAAGGTTACATCGCCCGCGATCCGAACCCGCTTCAGCTCCTCCTCGATCGCCTCCACGCGCCGGCGGAGGTTGGCGAGGTCGCGCTTGGCGGACTCCACATCCACACCCAGCGAAGCCAGTTCATCCTGAAACTCCGTGGCGAGGCGGTTGATGCGAGCGATTGCTTCCTCGAGCCGCTGCAGTCGCTCGGCAGTGTCAGCAGGGATTCGCCCGAGCTTCTCCTTCTCCTCGCGGGTGAAGACCTCCCCTGGCGCCGGCGGTGTGGGCGGTGTCGGACCAGGATCCTGTCCCCTGGGGATTTGCGCCCGCACTTCATCGATCTGCTGCCGAATCGCCGCGAGCGCATCGCGGATAGCGACCGCGAACTCATAGCGGGTCAACGGTACCTTGCCCTTGAACGTGCCGTCCGGGTAGCCCTTCAACACACCGAGGTCGAATAGCTCCTCGATGGCGTCGTAGGCCCAGTGCCCGGGTGGGACGTCGGGGGGCACTTGTGCCCAGACGTTGCCAGCAAAGGTGATCGCGATAGCGACACCCAAGCCGATCAACAGACGTTTCATCGTACCCTCCTCCTTTTAGAAGTGTAGTGTACCGATCGGAGCACTCACTTCCAGGAACGGAGAGGCAGGTCGGCTTGGGGAGATCGAGTTGCGGAGCCTCCACGGTTACCTCCACCATACGTCTCCCTTTTCGCCTCCGGCGCTCTTGTGTTCCTCGCTGCGAGTGCCCCAACTATGCATTCACCGCTTGCGCGGTGGAAATGCCATGTTGGATACACCAAGTTCAATATCTACTATACCACGACCTTGCACAAACGTCAAGCACTGTGCCAGTGATGCTGCGGAAAAGTCGTTTTTTCCGCGCTGCTGCCGTTGTGATTTTCCACATACGTCGACGATTCACCGTGAACATCGGTTATCATGTTGTTAGCGGCTTTTCTCGCCGAAAATCTTCACGGGGAGAGTCCTCGCCGTATGCAACGGGTAATAGAATGTGTTCCGAACTTCAGTGAGGGGCGTCGTCATGAGACAGTGGCGGCGTTAGCGCAAGCGGTGCGTGCGGTGCCAGGCATCCGTCTGGTTGACGTGTCACCAGACCCCGACCACCATCGCACGGTGTTGACCTTTATAGGCGAGCCTGAGGCGGTTGCGGAGGCAGCGTTTCGAGGCGCGCAGGTAGCAGTGGAGCGTATCGACCTACGTTTCCACCGCGGTGTGCATCCTCGCATCGGCGCCGTCGACGTCATGCCGTTCATCCCGTTGAGGAACGTGTCGATGCCAGAGTGTGCCCAAATAGCACGCGAGGTAGGTTACCGCATTGCGCGTGAACTGGAAGTGCCAGTCTATTTCTACGAGCAAGCCGCTCTGCCTGGTAGACCTACCGACCTGCCGACCATTCGCCGTGGAGGCTACGAACGGTGGGTCGGGCGTGCCCTCACGGGCGACCGTGCGCCAGACGCGGGTCCTCCGCTGCTTCATCCGACTGCAGGTGCTGCTATTGTGGGAGCGCGGGGACCACTGATTGCGTTCAACATCAATCTGGATACCGACCGCGTCGAGGTGGCTCACACTATTGCCCGTACAATCCGCCAGCAGCGTGAACACCTCCCCCAGCTGGCAGGTGTCCGTGCGCTGGGGTTGTTCCTTGCCTCGCGGGGCATGGCACAGGTGTCGCTAAACCTCACGCAACCAGAGTGCAGCCCCCTGTGGTGGGTACTGGAGTATGTACGCGACCTTGCTGCCCAGCAGGGCGTGCAGGTGGCGGGCACGGAGCTCATCGGCGTAGCCCCTGCAGCAGCCATCGTCAGCGCAGCAGCACACTATTTGCAGGACGCTCGGTTGAGTGAGCGGCAAGTATTGGACCTGTGGTTAGACCCGCAATGGAACCCTTAAGCATCTATCAACTGATGCTGCGGCTAGCGTTAGCGATCGCAGTGGTGGGATGGGGATGGTATTCCGCGCCCACGCAACAGCTGGTCACAGGTTGTGCTGCGGGGCTGTTGCTAATAGCGGCTGCGAAACCGAAAGGGCGCGTGGCCGCCTGCATCGATGTGCTGGCGGCGTCCACCTTACAGGTATACTCGCTAGTGTGGCTGCCCCTGTCTGCATGGTTAATCGTTACCCATCGGCGGTATGCGCGTTTGGTGGCAGGGTTGCTGGTCGTTGCCCCGTGGCTACACGTGTGGTATACCAATCAGCCTGCTTGGTGGTGGGCTTTGCTATCCACCGGGATATGGCTGTATATCGGCGTTGCCCTCGCATCGCCTGCGAAACGAGAAGAGGAAGTGGTCGGTGGTCTGCTACCGTTGCCAGACGATGTACGCGAGCAATGGGAGCAGGAGCGCGAGGCGCACCGACAACTGCGTTACCAATACCAGGAGCTGGTAAACGCACACCGGCAACTGCAGGAGCAGCGGCAGATAGAGCGCGCACGCCAGCAAATCTTGCAGGCGGCGGTGCAAGGCACGCAGCCACCTGACGCCGCGCGCCAGATGCTGCTTGCTCTGCGGGAGGGCACGGGTGCCTGCGAGGGAGCTATCTGGTTCTTAGACAGGTATAGCCACTCCCTTACGCTGGCGCATTCGACCATCCCGAACATGCCGCAAGAAATCAGCCTTCCACAACCGCTACAGATTGCGCAGGAGAGCCAGCGACAAGCCCTGCTGAAGCGGTTTCTAGCTGCCCTGCCTGTGCCCAACGACGAGGTGGTCGCTGCTCTACTCGCTTGCGAGGAGCAGGTGGTCGGCGCGGTGCTACTCATTGGTTACGAGAACGATGGACTGCAGTCGGGGCGACAACGGTTACAACAGATTCAACCAGTGCTCGGCGTCGCCATACATGCTGTTACGCAGTTTCATTCTCTGCGGCGGGAGAACCGACTACTTGGGGCACTGTACGACATCGGTAGGCTGTTCCTAAACCAGCAATCGGCAGAAGATTCTGGCAAGAAGTTGGTCTCTATCGTCGCCGACCTGCTGGATGCGCCATTTGTGACCCTGTACCTCCGCCAAGCTGAGACAGAGAAACTGCAAATCGTTGCCTCTGTTGGGGAAGCAATCCACCTAGCGGGGCCGCAGCACGAGACAGAGGAGGGTCTTGCTGGATGGGTGGCACAGCGCGCACAACCCCTATATCTGCCGAACACTTCTGCAGACCCTAAGCTGCTTGGGTCTGTGTCCAAGCGCGTGTTTGCCAGTCTCATTGGCGCGCCGTTGCAGGTGCGCGCGCGGGTGGAGGGGGTGCTGCTGGCAGCGCATCCCAAACCCGATTTCTTCACGGTTTATCACCTGGAGACGCTTGTGTCTGCAACTAACCAGTTTGCGCAGGTGCTAGAGGTTACTCGCCTGACTCGTTCGGTGGGGCTGCTGGCGATTACCGACGGGCTGACAGGCCTGTTCAACCGTCGGTACCTGGAGATGCGCTTAGATGAAGAGATACATCGCGCTCTGCGATACCCATGTCAGTTCTGCGTGATGCTTCTAGATGTAGACCACTTCAAGCACATCAATGACACCTTCGGGCACGCGACTGGCGACTTAGTGCTGCGAGAAGTGGCGCACCTCGTGCGCAAACATCTGCGCGAGACCGAGCTGGTGTTTCGCTACGGGGGCGAGGAGTTTTGCGCCATCTTGCCCGAGACGAGCCTGTCTCAGGCTAAGGAAGCAGCGGAGCGGTTACGCCGTGCCATTGAGAACCACCCCTTCACTACCGTCGACGGCGCCACGCGCTTAAAGGTTACTAGCAGCATAGGCATCGCGGAGTATCCCACGCACGGACAGGACAAGCCGAGATTGCTGGCGGCGGCGGATGAAGCCCTCTATCTGGCGAAGCAGCAGGGTAGGAACCTGGTTCAGCCTGCAGCCCGCGCCGCGTAACTACAGGTGCAGTTCTTCCAGCTGGATGAGCTTTGCCCCTCGCTCCTCCATTTCCGCCAATGCCCTATCGCTATCACCTGGCTGCAGGTTCACGCCACGCACCGCATCTCTCAGCACCAGCACCTCGAACCCGCGCTCCAGCGCACCCAGTACGGAGGCACGCACGCAGTAGTCAGTGGCTAGGCCGCCAACCACCAATCGCTTAATCCCTTTCGCGCGCAACAGGTCTTCTAAGGGCGTGCCGTCTTCGGTACGGGCGTCGAAGGCAGAATAGGCGTCCTCGTTCTCGCCCATCCCCTTCGATACCACAACCGCTTCCGCTGGCAGCTGTAGTTCAGGATGAAACGCCGCGCCTGGCGTGTACTGCACGCAGTGTACCGGCCATTGACCACCGTGTGTCGCAAAGTGCGTGCTCGTCTCGGGATGCCAGTCGCGCGAGGCGATAATGAGCGCCCCAGCTCGCTGGAACTGCTCGACGGCACGGTTCAACACTGGCACCACCTTGTCGCCTTCGGGTACTGGTAGCGCTCCGCCTGGACAGAAATCGTTTTGCACGTCAACAATCAGCAGCGCGGTATTTGCCATACGCTCACCTCCCCTGTGTAATCTATTGTGTCACACCTCCTGCATCGTCTGCAAGTTGACATCTGCTTGCGTAAATTGATATGCTTTACGAAGAACGCCGGCGCGCGAAGGAGGCTGGAGATTTGGAACACGCGAAACCACTGGGCTATTTTGCCTTCGTATTGCACTCGCACATCCCGTATGTGTTGGCACACGGACGCAGTCCGCATGGGATGGACTGGCTATCGGAAAGTGCTGCCGAAACCTATATCCCGCTATTGAACACGTGCCACCGCCTGATTGAGGAGGGTATCTCACCGCAGTTCACCATCGGCATCACACCTGTGCTGGCAGAGCAGTTGGCGCACCCAGCGTTTGCTGTCGAGTTCGAAGGGTGGCTAAAAGAGAAAATTGCCGCCGCAGAGGTTAACCGAACGGAGTTTCTTCGTGAAAAAAAACTGGGCCTGGCCGCGCTGGCGGACTATTGGCATCGGTTTTTCAATAAGACGCTGACCGATTTTCGGGAGCGGTATCGCTCGGACATCCCTGGTGCCTTTCGCGACTTGCAAGATGCAGGACACATCGAGATTTTGACCAGCGCGGCAACACATGGCTACCTCCCGCTATTGGGTACCGATGAGGCGGTGCAAGCACAGGTGAAACAGGGCATCTGCACGTATAAACGACTGTTCGGCAGGTCGCCACGTGGATTCTGGTTACCCGAATGTGCCTACCGACCGCGCTACCGTTGGAACTATCCAGTGGACTTCGAAGGAAAGCCGAAGGAGCCGTGGCTGCGCAAGGGCGTGGAAGAGATACTTGCCGAGAACGGTATCGAGTACTTCTTCATCGACTCACACCTGCTGCGGGGTGGCGAAGCAATCGGCGTGTATGCCGAACGGTTCAGACCGTTGCGGGAGTTATGGGAGCATTTCAGCACGCAGTATCGCCCTGAGGAGACCGAGAAATCTCCCTACAGCGTTTACCTGGTCAACTCGTCGGGCGAGCCGAAAGCGCCAGTAGCAGTGTTCACTCGGGACCCGCGCACAGGGGTGCAGGTCTGGAGTGCCGACTCGGGCTATCCGGGCGATGAGTATTACTTAGAGTTCCACAAGAAGCTGCCGCCCGGCGGACTGCGCTATTGGCGTATCTCTAGACCCAAAAACGACTTGGGGAGGAAGCAACCCTACGAGCTGGCTAAAGCCTTCGAGCGCATTCAGGAACACGCGAAACATTTCGTCGACCTTGCCCACGAGGTGCTTCGTGGGCATGTGGCGTCCACTGGACAGAGCGGCATCATCACCGCGATGTACGACACGGAGCTTTACGGACACTGGTGGTTTGAGGGTCCGGAATGGCTCTACTGGGTACGCAAAGGCATGGAAGCCCATCCCGAAATTCATCCGATCACCTGCGGCAGATACTTGCATCTCCACCCACCTCAGACTGTGGTGAGGCTACCAGAAGGCTCTTGGGGTGAAGGCGGTTACCACTGGGTATGGCTGAACGAATGGACAGAGTGGACGTGGAGGCGCATCTACCCTGCCGAGCGGGAGATGGTGCGCTTGGCACGCCAGTACAGCGACCATCCGAAGGTGCAAACCATCTTGAAGCAAATCGCGCGCGAGCTGTTGCTCCTGCAATCTTCCGACTGGCAGTTTCTTATCAGCACTTGGTCGGCGCGCGACTACGCTGAGCTGCGTGCGCAGTGGCACGCCGACCGGTTCCACATGCTGGTGAACCTGCTGGAGCGGGTAGCGCGTGGGGAGGAGCCTACCCCCGAAGAGTGGGGAGCCTTAGGCGAGGCAGAAGAGCGCGATGACATTTTCCCCGACATCGAGCCCAAGTGGTGGGCGCAGCTGGACTTTCCGCCTAGCGAGTAGGCAGACTGATGGACATGCCCCGTGCGGATAGCTCCTCGTTGCTGCGACGGTTGCCTGCGGTGTCGCGTATCCTGCAGCAGGAGCGAGTGCAGCACGCCATCGCGCAGCATGGACGTGAACTGGTGGTGGGGTGTGCTCGCGACACCCTGAGCCGACTGCGTCAACAGCTCGCCAAAGGCGAAGAGGTGGCGATAGACCTGCCCGCTGTAGTGGAGGCGGTGCTACAAGCGGTGGAGCGCTGGCGCCAGCGTTCCCTGAGATATGCCATCAATGCGACTGGCGTCGTTTTGCATACGGGGCTGGGACGCGCAGTATTGGCAGAGGCTGCCCGTCGGGCAGTGGCGGAGGTCGCTCAGGGACATTCCATGCTAGAAATTGACCGTGAGACGGGAGAGCGCGGCGACCGTATTGACCACGTTCGTGCCCTGTTGTGCCGCCTGACCGGGGCAGAGGACGCGACTGTGGTGAACAATAATGCAGGTGCGGTGCTACTGGCAGTAACTGCCATCGCTCAGGGCAGAGAGGTCATCATCTCGCGAGGGCAATTAGTGGAAATCGGCGGTGCGTTCCGCATGCCAGACATCATCGCGCAAAGTGGCGCGAAGCTGGTGGAGGTGGGAACCACCAATCGCACCCGGCTGCAAGACTACGAGCAAGCTATCACCCCAGAGACCGCGCTACTGCTGCGCTGTCATCCCAGTAACTTTCGTATCGTGGGTTTCGTAGAGGAGGTGGCGGCTTCGGAACTGGCTGCGCTCGCGCACCGATACCAGTTGCCTGTGCTGGACGACGTGGGCAGCGGCTGCCTAATAGACACCGAACAGTTCGGGTTAGCGCACGAACCGACCCTGCAAGAGAGCATACAGGCAGGTTGTGATGTGGTGACGTGTAGCGGCGACAAGCTGCTGGGCGGACCGCAGGCGGGCATTATCTTGGGCAAGCGGCACATCGTACAGCATATTCGCAAGCATCCCCTGCACCGTGCGCTTCGGGTGGATAAACTGACCCTGGCTGCCCTAGCAGCCACGTTGCGGCTGTATCTGAACCCCGCGGACGCATTTCGGGAGATACCAGTGCTTCGTGCGCTTGGCACGCCCTTGAGCGCAATTCGGGAGCGGGCCAACCTGCTGCTACGGCGTTTAAGGAAGGTACTACCTGGGGGGGCTATTACAATCAGCTTGCGGGAGGGAGTATCGGCAGTAGGTGGCGGCAGCCTGCCTGGACAGCAGCTGCCCACTGTGTTGGTGAGCCTGAAACCTTGCCGGTTTGGGGCATCCGCCCTAGCACGTGCGCTTCGCTGGCAGGAGCCTGCCGTGTTCACCCGCATTGAGCAGGAGCAAGTGGTGTTGGACCCACGCACCTTGCAGGAGCAGGAGATCGAGTTAGTTGTGCAGGCAGTCGTATCTGCAGTGAAGTCGCTGTCGGAGGGGTGAATAGACCATGCATAATGCGGTCAATCGGGTCATCAATGACACGGTGAAAGCCTTAGTACGCGCAGCGGCGATGCACGAGGAGGGGGCTGACCGCCACAGTGCCCGGGTGGCGGTACTAGCGGTCGCCATTGGCGAGAAACTGGGGTTGAGTGACGAGGAGTTGCTAACGCTACGCCGAGCAGCCGAGCTACATGATATCGGCAAGGTAGCCATCTCACAGAGCCTACTGAGCAAGCTGGGGAGATTGACTGACGAGGAGATGCGAGTGATGCGCCAGCACGCCACCCTGGCGCTGGAGATATTAGGGGCAGTGCAGGCCTTGAAACCCACGCTTCCGTTGATTAAACATCACCACGAACGGTGGGACGGCACTGGCTATCCAGATGGACTGCGTGGCGAACAGATACCTCTGGGCGCGCGGATTATCGCGGTGGCGGAGGTATACGATATCCTGACACACGGCGCGCCCTGGAAAGAGCCTCTGAGCATCGATGAGGCGAAAGCCGAGATTCAGCGGTGTGCAGGTAGCCAGTTCGACCCGCAGGTGGTGGACACGTTTCTGCAAGTTTGTGACCTGATGTGCGACTGAAGGATACCTTCGGGCGGATGTGTTTCGGAGGGCTAAGGAGCGCGATTGCAGGTATAAAGAACGAAAAGGGATTTTTTTATGTATCGACATCGGTTGCGTGGGCTCAGAAGGACAGGATATAATACAACCGCTGTCAATCCAGCCATGAAGGTCTATGGTGTGTCGCGACGGTGGCGCATTCTGCAGGTGGTCTCCAGCTCTGCAACCTCTGGTGCCGAGCGTCATTCGGTGCTTCTCTCCAAAGCGTTACAGGCGCAAGGGCACGAAGTGTTCGTGGCCTGTCCACCGCACAACTGGCTTCCGGAAGAGCTGCAGCGGGCAGGGGTTCACACGTTGCCGTTGCCCATGCGGGGAGCTGGTTCAGCCTTCACGGTGTTGCGCCTCGCCCGCCTCGTCCGAAAACGGCGGATAGACATCATTCACACCCACCTTACCCGTGCCACATATTACGGCTTACTGCTGGGCATGTTAACCCACAAGCCGGTTGTTTCTACAGTGCATGTATTCACCTCTGACCCAGCCTATCGGTGGCTCTCCCGAATGGGCAGTCCTATCATCGCGGTTTCGGAGGCGGTGCGACGCTGGCTCATTGACTACGGGGTGTCCCCGAGCGTGATACAAACCATTTATAACGCGACCGATTTCATTTCCCTAAATGGTGCACATGCGGATGCCCCACAGTCGGTACGTCGGGAGTTCGATCTGCCGCTGCATTGTCGGTTGGTGGGCGTCTTCGCCAAAGTGGTTCCGATTAAGGGGCACGACCTTCTCATCGAATCGCTGCCGCAGGTGCTGGCTGCACACCCAAATACCTTTGTATTGATTGTGGGCAATGCGGATAGTGAATTCGCCCAGCATGCCAGACGGCGCGCGGAAGCGTTGCGCCTGAGCCGGCATGTGATTTTTACGGGCCTACGCACCGACGTTGCCCGGCTGATGCAGGCGGTGGACGTGGTGGTGATGCCCTCCCGCTCCGAGACCTTCGGTCTAGCAGTGCTGGAGGCGATGGCACTGGGCAAGCCAGTCGTTGCCACCCGCGTGGGCGGTTTACCTGAGTTAGTACGGCATGGGGAGACAGGCATCCTTGTGGATTTCACTGCCTCCTCGCTGGCTCATGCCCTCGATGCGCTGCTTGCCAGCGCCGAGCTGCGAGGACGCCTCGGAGAAACTGCACGCACCCTTGTCTGTCGGCACTATACCCCGGAGCGCATGGTGCAGCACGTCGAGTCGGTCTACGCGGGTGCACTGGTTTACTGAAGATGGTGGTTATCCTGATGTACCACAACGTGGGCGCCATGGGACGCCGTCTGAATGTCTCTGCGCAAGGACTGGCACGGCAGTGCGAGATGTTAGCGCGCATGCGCTTTCGGGTCATCCCGCTTCGCCAGCTGGTGCGGTATCTTCTCCAGCAGCAGCTACCGCGTCGCACCGCAGTCTTCACCTTCGACGATGCCCTGCAGGGCGTTTTCGAACATGCACTGCCAATTTTGGGTCGACACGGATGGGTGGGCACCGTGTTTGCCGTCAGTCAGCGGTTGGGCGGCGAAACCGACTGGACACCCGATTACCGCCATCGCGTGATGCCCCCTGCGCAACTGTTGGCACTGCACCACGCAGGGTGGGAGGTGGGCGCACATACCTGTACCCATCCTCACCTGACTCGCCTGCCTCCCGAACATGCTTATGGTGAAATCGCACGTAGCCGCCACGAGCTGGAGGAGTTGACGGGCACGCCGATAGGCAGCTTCTGTTACCCCTACGGTGAATGGAACGATGACATTCGGCAAATGGTGCGGGAAGCGGGTTATGAGGCAGCTTGCACCGTGCGCAAAGGGCTGGTTAGCCTACGGGATGACTTATTGGCACTGCCGCGGGTCCATGTGGCCTACCGCGATGGGGCAGCGGGGCTTCTGTACCGATTGGCGCGGGCATGGTGGCGTAGCCGATAGGCGATGAGTTCATGCGCCGCTACCTCGCACCCGAAACATGCTGAGAACCAGCCTGTCCCGCACAGGCAGGAACCAATAACCGATTTCGCATTCCGCCTTGCCGCACCTCCACACTGATAAGGTCGCCCGTGGGGTTCACCGCTACCTCGAATCTGCCATCGCGCCCTGCTTTCGTGCGTCTGCCCTCGACGATGACCTCAGATTCTGGTAACGCGGCGCCGCGAACCACCCTCTTGCCGTCTGACTTCGGGACGCACCACGCCAGCAGGGGCAGTTTCTGATGTTGCAGTGCCTCGATGGCGCGTGCCACTGCATCTCGCACTCTGTAGAGCGTGCCCGCATCGCGTGTGTACTCGGTGTAGTGAGGTGCCACTAAACGGGTATATTCCTTTACCCACGCCTTCGGATTAAAGTCGGTCAGGCGCAACCGTTTCGCTGCAGATGCCGCCGCCTCCTCCAGCAGGCAGAGGTATTCGTAATCCTCGATGCCTTCGCGCATAGCTTCGTAGCGCAGGCTGCTGCGTGGTACCTCCTTGCCCGGATACACGATCCAGTTATCGCCGGGAGCGAGCTGCTCATCTATTGGTTGTCCCCAGAAGTTGTAGCCCCAGTGTAAGAAGCCGGTGGTATCGCTGAGGTGATTGAGCCAGTGCAGTACCCGCGTTTTGATAAGGGGATAGTCTATCAGCCGGTTGGGATACCTGCCCTGCGGCACCCATGCGACGTAGAACCACAGCTCTGCCCCGCGGGTCTGCGCCCTTCGAAATCGCGGGTACCACTGTTTCAGGAAGTTCAGCTGGGGCACCCATACCTCCAGATAGCCCTCTAGATTGGGCACATGGATGGCATCGATGCGTCGCAGGTCGGGCGCGAGCCGTTTGACCCGCTCCGAAAGCTGCTTCCACGAATCGACGTTCACGTCTATCGGTTCATCTGCCACATGGATCATGCACCGCTCCAGCCAGCCCTTCTGGCGCAGATGCTCCTGAAGCGCAGGCAGCCAGTCGTCAACGGGGAGCCACTCGGTCTGCCCTGTCACCTCGTTTTCGCAACGCAACGGGTAAGACACGAAGTTCTTATCTTCCCATTGCCCATGTTCCCGTCCGCCCACGTGTTGCAGTTCGATGAACTCGAAGCCAGCGTCGAAGTAGGTCTGTATCCAGCGGTCCAGCACGGTGAAGTCGAAGCGCAGTTTACCATCTGCCCCCCGTATTGCCTTGTTAGTTCCCCATGGCACCCACGTGTGATGATGGTACTGGCGCATCAGCCGAGCGGTGCGCGCCAGCAACTGCCAGAACTGTTCGGACAGATACTCTACCCCATGTTGCTTTGCCAGCTCGCCATCGTTCATCCAGACAGTGACTTTCAGGCGTGTGCGCTGCGGGAAGGTGAAGTTGTATACGGTCAGGCGCACTGGAACCTCAATCTGCCCCTGCGGCAGGCGGATGGTGATGGCGCCGCGGTACTCACCCGCCGGGGCATTGTCGGGAACCTGCCACTGCACGTACACGGGCTGGTTAGCGTTGGCAGGTAGTTCTATCGAGCGTGCCTCCAGCAGTCCATCGGGAAAGTCGGCAGGAGCCTTACGGGCAAGCTCCTGTTCGGGCGTGGCGGTGGAGTTCTTGGTGACCCGATGGTATTCCACAAAGGCGTACCGGAAGCTGGACACAGGGATAACGTTTCGACCACCTTGCCTTCGCAGCGGTGCGCATTCCACGCTTTCCACCCGATTGGTAGCTGCAGCGCGCAGCACCACCTGTGCCCCTACTCGCTGATTGCGAGCGGCGGACACCACTATCTCCCGTTGCGCTTCCACTGGAGGTGGCGTATCTCGAAACACGTTATGCAAGGCATGTGTTGTCCACCACTGCACCTCTGTGGACGACAAGGCAACCATTGCCAGCATCACGGAAACCATATGGGCACCCCTGCCTCCGTTGCACTGTCTGAATTATAGTAGTTCTCTTCTTCAGAAGCCCGCTATCTCCTTTCTAACGAACATGTCTCCGCTGCTTGCTGCCATCGACGCACTGTGTCCTGTGGGTTCTCCCAGCGTGGTCGTCCGTAGCAACTTGCGACGAGTATCTCGTGTCGGTATACTAACCATCGAGGACGAGGTTTTAGGGGGAGCGTCGATGGTCATCCTGTACATTACCCTGAACACCGAGCAAGAGGCGCGGACGATATCGCGTGCGCTTTTGGAGAAACGGCTGGCGGTTTGCACCAACTGGTTTCCCATCACCTGCGCCTACCGCTGGAAGGGCGACATCGTCGAAGAAGCCGAAACAGTGCTTATCGTGAAAACGCTACCCGAACTATACGAGTCTGTTGTCGCAGAGGTGCGTCGCCACATCTCGTATACCAACTTCATAGCGCAGATCGACGTGCCGAAAATCAATAGTGAGTTCGCCTGCTGGATAGAAGAGGAACTTTGCGACAAAGGCGAGAAATGAGGGCTTGACAGTTGTTCACCACCGAGTGCAGGGGGGCAGAGGGTTGCGCGGCTGTGGGTTCATAATCGGGGTGATGGTCGTCCTTGGTGCGATGGTGGGACGGCTGCATGCGCAGTTAGCTGAGCCAACCAATACAACTCCTACCCTGCAAGCGTTGCGCTGGGAGCAGAGCGTGCTGTATCTTGTGACCTCTGGAAAGGTGACGTTTCACACCTTCACCCTGCGTGAGCCCTTGCGCGTGGTCATTGACATCTCGCCGTGCGCCCTTCCCGATGGAGGCATTGCGCTGGAAGGCGAGCCGCCAACCGCTGTCGAGCGGGTGCGGTGGTCGCAGTTCAAGGAGAGCGTGGTGCGCATCGTGTTGGACCTACGTGAGAACGCTCGGTATGCCTTCTCCACTGCTGCTAGCGGCAGTGAAGCGATGCTGGTGTTGGGAACACCGCTTGGAGCAGCGGAGAAGGCACGTTCACCAGCTCCAGCCGCCCCGATGTCCAGTCCGCCGCCTCCTGCCGAGCTGGTGCAGATGGAATGGGAACAGGACGGGGACAGCGCGCGTCTGCGCATGACGCTTAGCCGCCAAGTCGCGGTACGCTTGCGGCCTTTGAAGGAGGGCTACAGCACCTTGCTGGAGCTGCCGCAGGTAAAGCCCCGCACCGCTTTTGTGGCTAACTGGCAGGTAACTCATCCCCTTATTGAGGCGGTGCAGTTCTCGCTGGATGAAAAAGGTGTACGCTCGACGTTACTCATCCGGACCAGCCGCGCCGCCGCGCTAAGCGTGGAGTACGATAAGCAGCAGCCGGTCATTACGTTGGCAATCAACCGTCCCCGCAACGCGCATGGCAACCTATCCGAAAAGCACATCGTCATCGACCCTGGGCACGGAGGCACCTCCAAGGGAGCGGTGGGCAGGGGGGCTGATGGCGTCGTCTACGAGAAGGATATCAACTTGGCTATCGCGCACCGGGTAAAGGCGTTGTTGCTGAAGGAAAAGGCGACGGTGACCATGACGCGAGAAGACGATAGCACGGTTGAGTTATACGATCGCCCCAAACTGGCAAACGAGAAGGGGGCAGATTTCTTCATCAGCATTCATTGCGACTCCACGCCCACACCCAACTCTGCCAGCGGCACTACCACCTACTATCACGCCTCTGACCCAGACGGGCGCGCGTTGGCACAGGCGATTCAGAAGCATCTGGCAGCGGTTACGGGACTGCCCAACCGCGGCGCGCAGACCGATACCGCCATTTATCAATCGGGGTTCGCGGTGCTGCGCCACAGCAAGATGCCTGCCGTGCTGATAGAGGTCGCCTACATCAATAACGACAAAGACCGCGCCAAGCTCAAAGACCCCAAGTTCCAGCAAAAAGTGGCAGAAGCGATTGTGGCAGGGCTGAAAGCGTATATCGAAGGGGAGAAGCAGGTAGCACAACAGCAGTTGCCGTTACGCCCTGCTGCGGACACGAAGGAAGGCGAGCCACCCGTGCAGGTACCGGAGCAGCTGTAACATGAGAGCCGGGCGAAGGATTGTACTGGTGGGATTGCTGGCGGTGCTGGCGTTCAGCATCAGCTATTGGTTCACAAGTCGGAGTCCAGACCTGAGCCGCCGACTGGGCACACCTACGCCTCCCGTGACGAAGCCCTCCGTTGTGGTATACGTGCCGCACTTCGTGGACAGTCGCACGGAGTGGCAGGCAAAGCCCGTGCCCGTTGGCGAAGGTGAAGACCCCTTGCGCACTGCGTTAGAACACTTGATGATTACGCGAGATAGTCCGTTTCCTTCGGGGACGCGGGTGCTTCGAGTGCGGGTTGTTGACCATGTGGCGGAGGTAGACTTCAGCCGCGATTTGATCGACAACTTTCATGGGGGTTCCACCACCGAAGCGTGGATTGTGGAGAGCCTGTGCAGGACACTGGCACAGTTCTCGGATGTCGAAAAGGTACGCATCTTAGTGGAAGGCAAGCGGATTGAGACCATTGGGGAGCATATCGACGTCAGCGAGCCCGTGCCAGTGCGACCGCTGTGAAATGTTAGAAACATCAGTATTTTGGTAGCAAGGAATGGACACAGCAACACCGATTAGACCCGGCTTGCGGTATGGGGTTTACTCGTATCGGGAAGCAGCTCGTCTGCTCAACGTGAGCTCTCAACGGGTAGCACGTTGGGCGGATGGTTATCTTTTCCGAGTCAAGTATGGCTACCGCTTCTCCGCGCCCGTACTGCAGTCTGAAGCGCATTGTCAGGGCGTGCTGTCATTCCCTGAGCTGATGGAGCTTTTCTTCGTTCGGGAGTTCGCTGGGTTAGGTGTCTATCTCCAGCACATCCGTGCTACGGCGGAGGCGCTGGCTCAAGAAGTGGGCGCCTTCCCATTCACAAAAAAGCGGCTGTTAGTGAGCGGTCGTGAGCTGATTGTTCGCACTAGTGAGAGCCTTCTGTATCGCCCTGACATTGGTCAACTGGTTGCGGACTTTGCAGAGTCGCTCGTTCATTACGTAGAGCTGGATACAGAGGAGGTGTTCCGTTACTATCCGCCGACTTTCGAACGAGAAGTGTTTTTGGACAGGCAGATTCGAGGTGGTGAACCGGTCGTCTGGGCGGTTGAATACGCAATCCCCACCCGTCTCATCTATGACCTATGGCTCAAAGAGCAAGACCCGGAAAGGGTGGCTGAGTATTTCGACATCCCTCCCGATAAAGTCTCTGTTGCGGTGCGATACGAGAGTGAATGGCGACTGGTCGCATAAAGGTTCTATTTGACGAAAGTATCTCTCACAGACTCGTAGATTTCCTGCATCGCGAATTCCGAGTCGCCGAGCTGTATCATTTACGAACTCTGGGTTGGAGCGGACGACGCGACATCGAGTGGATCGAGCTGGCGGTGAAGGGAGAATTTGCAATAGTTACTGGCGACCGCAACGAAGCGACAAGGGGGTCATCACGGAAGACCTCAAACCATTAAGGGCGCGGGTTATCCTACTTGGGCGATTTTGGGACCATCTTCCTCGCTGGCAGCGCACTAAGTGGCTCGTCCTTCATTTAGAGAAACTGGTGCAGCTGGCTGCAGGTTTGCAGAACGGCTCAGTGGTACTCATGCACAAGAACGCGCGCTACAAGATGTTATAAACGCAACACGAACACCCCCGAGTCTGCCTCGCCAGAGCGGTTGAGGGCGTTGGTCAAGCGGGCGAAGCGCCTCCACTGGGCGCGGGTATGCATCTCTGGACGGTGCTGGATGCCGAGAATACCTTTTCGGTAGAGTTCGCTAGCGTGTAGGTGCAGAGGAAGCGCGTCGAAGCCGATATGCTCGATGGCGTATCCGCATCGCTCTGCGAGGAGGCGCATTCCTTGCACGCTGGGGATGCTCAGGTGGCGCGGGGCGTCAAGTTGGAACCAGTCGGTACCGTAGTGCTTCCAGTGGTAAGAGCCTGCCAGCGGCAGGCGCACCAGTATCTTTCCATCAGGTCGGAGTAGCTGTCTTGCTAAAGTGAGCTCTGCTTCTGGGTTGGGCACGTGTTCCAGCACATGATGATACATCAGCGCATCGTACGGTTGGGGGCGACAACGCACGTGTTGTTCCAGCGTGCGGCGGTACACAGGCACCGCACCGCCAACAGGTTTGTCGGATGGGTAGAAAGGATCGATGCCTTCCACATGAGGGAAACCTACCCGATGCATAATCAGCAACAGAAGTCCGCTTCCACAGCCCACGTCCAGCACCCGTGACGCAGGAGTGAGGTTCAGGAGCTGGATGCTGCGCACGCGCGGGTCTTGCTGGGGATGGACGAGTAGTACCAGCCTGCCCAACATGCCCTTGCCGGTTGCTACCGTGCGGTCGCGCCAGGCGCGGATGATACCAAGCAGCCCCTGATAGTAGCGGTCGGGGAGAGCATTGTATGCGTCGTATTCGGGCGGGTAGTAGCGTGGCAGGTCGTCGGGTATCTGCATGATTTGCAGTGAACCGCAACGAGCGCACTCGCCGTAGGCGAACTCGCCGTCCATGCCAAACAGCCGTTCCCTTGCGGTGAAAAGCCGCGGCGTGTCTGTCCCTAAGCACCAGAGGCAACGGTAACTGTCCATCGGAGGAAGTATACGCGCCACATTAGATGCCTGTCAACAGGATAGCAGGTTGACCTGTGTCAGGGGGCAGGGCATACAGGGTGAGGTACTGCGACTATGTGGAGCTATTCCCCTGAAGCAATACTTCAAGCGGCATCAGAATGGTGGGGGTGGAAACCCCACGCGGCTCAACACACGTGGATGATGGACACGCATCCCGTGAAGGTGGCTGCCTGTGGGCGCCGCTGGGGGAAGACCGAGTCGTTGGCAGTGGAGACGGCGGCTCTGGCGCTATTGTATGCGGGTATCCGCCAAGTCATTGTGGCACCAACGCTGGATCAGGCACGCATCCTGTTTGATCGAACGTTTGAACTGCTACATACATATGCTGAACAGCGCGGGCTACGGATGCAGGTTCGCAACACCCCCTACCCCCGCATTCAGGTCAACAACGGAGAAATTACCGCGCGCAGCGCGTATCGGCAGGCACATTCGTTACGAGGCAGAAACGCGCACCGTATCGTGGTGGACGAGGCTGCCTACCTTTCCGAGTCGGTCATCCCGCAGGTGTTACTACCGATGCTTGCGGATACGGAAGGACAGCTGGTGCTGCTTTCCACGCCTTTCGGGCGAAACCATTTTTGGGAGTGGTATCAGCGGGGTCAATCGGGTGAGGTTTGCCGCAGTTTCCACTTCCCCACCGCTAGCAACCCGCGTATCTCCCCGATGTTCCTGGAGATGCAGCGGAGCCTGCTGACCGAGCGGCAGTTCGCGATTGAGTACGAAGCGCAGTTCGTGGACGACGCGGGTGCAGTGTTCCCACAGGCGGTGATCGAGGCGTGTGTTGATGTCCGCCTTGCCGAGTCCACCCCCACGTTCGGGCATAGCGTCGCGGGGCTGGACTGGGGACGATATCGCGACTTCACCGCGCTGGTGGTGCTGCGTGAGATAGACGGACGCTGGAGGGCGGTGTGCGTCGAACGGATGCCATCTGCTGGATGGCAGACGCAGATGGAGCGGTTACTGCAACGTTTCCAGCAGTGGGGAGTGCGCACTGTGTGTTGCGACGCCACCGGCATTGGCGACCCGTTAGCGGAGATGCTGCAGCAGGCGCTGTTGGAACGACGGATGAACATCCACCTACAGCCCGTCGTCTTCACGACCTTTGCCAAACGGATGCTGATTGAGCGACTGGCTATGACAATGGAGCGGGCACAGGTTGCCATCCCGCCGCATCCCGACCTGCTACGTGAGCTGCACGCTTTTAGCGCGAGGCGCGCGGGGAGCGGTCATCTCCGTCTTCAGGCAGCTGGCACTGCCCACGACGACCTAGTGATTGCGCTGGCGCTGGCGTATCATGGCGTCTGCTGCGCTGCAGCTCCTGCGTCAGGATGGCAACTGTTGAGCAGTGGAAGGCAAAGGGAAGGTAGCAGATGCATGTATTAGCCACAGGGCGCCCGCACTCAGCGGGAAGGTGATTTTGGGCGCCCTGTCATCGCTTAGAACGCAAATGAGCGCGAGATCTGCATGGGGAACTTTCGGGCGACAGCGATGTTGATGCCGAAGATTTCTCCGCCGATAGCCCAGCCGTTCTTGCTGCCGTAGCCCGCTCGGATGGCTAACCCGCCGCCGAGCCGCTTCTCCGCCCCGAACCGGAGTTCGCGCTTGCCCAGACTGTTGGTGATATCCACCCAGTCCGCCACGTAGGTGATGCCCAGCGGGTCTTCCATTGCCACGCCAACATGCATAGCACGCTTTAGTGGCTTGATGGTGGTCTGAGGCGCGCCTGGCACCTGCAACGTGTTTGGCGCGGTATAGGGGAACCGAATGTTTGGCTCGACCAAGTTCTCCACGACAAAGGCGTAGGTGAGCGGAATCTCTTTGTTGGGCTTCCAGATGATTCCCACGTCTATACTGGTTCCGCGCTTATCGAGGTAGTCAGCTGTGCCTAACTCAACCGCCCGCCTGCCAGCGGTGCCCGAGGACAGGTCGTT
>Ga0272447_1000918_pt1 | contig 20179 bp, 19 predicted proteins | sample YNPCB0133_FD_194589 | JGI IMG/M metagenome (GOLD analysis project Ga0272447, IMG submission 194589) | Hot spring microbial mat communities from Yellowstone National Park, WY, United States - YNP-CB-013-3 | ecosystem: Environmental > Aquatic > Thermal springs > Hot (42-90C) > Sediment | place... | reverse complement strand
CAGCGCTTCTGGTACCATTGACATGTAGATCCCCACTCTGTCACCCTTCTCAACTCCTAGCGCTCTCAGCATCCCGGCCATCGTGCTGACCTGTCTGTGCAGTTCGCCGTAAGTAATGACGCGTCTATACCCTGCCCCCTCAGACCACCAGACGATTGCAGGCTTCCCTGCGCGGCCGTCCCTTACGTGTCTATCGAGGCAATTGTAGCAGATGTTCGTTCTGCCCCCAGCGAACCAGGTGAACCTGTAGTTCTCGAGGTCCCAGCTGAAGGTCTCATGCCATTCCCCGAACCACTCGACGTATTTCGTGAAGCTCTCCCAGAAGCCGGGATGGTCCGTTTTAGCCCACTCGTACAAGTCCTCGAGGCTCTTGGTGAAAAGTACCATCTTCAAAATTGAAGGCAAAATAGAGCCATATATTAAGTTGTACAACTAGGGCAGGGTCGTCACTTCTCGGGCTGGTAAGGTGTTAACGGGCTGGACTTGTATATCACCTCTATCCACCAGTTGGCGCCGGGATTCACACCTGACGGTGGACTTTTCTTGACCAATGTGACCATGTAAAGTGTGGCCTCTTTCAGCTCCCCCCACTCAGTGTAGGAGAGCGGGCAAGCGAAGATGGGGTGCTCGAACCTGCTGGACCTGATGTGATCGGCTATCTTGACCGGGTCAGTCGATCTCGTCTTCTCGATAGCGTTGGCGATCATATATGCCGTTACGTAGCCGGTAGCAGCTCTCATGTCCATCCACTTGTTGTAACGCTGATAGAACTTCTGAGCCACGCTGATGTATTCGGGGGAGTCCCATTTAATACAGGAGAACTCGACGACCCTGTCGTACGCTGCCTCACCTATGAGGTCGATGTAGAGCGGATACGAGGCAAAGGCACCGATGAAGTATTTGCTGTTGAACCCCATCTCCACGGCTTGCTTGATTAACGTTTGGACGCCCGGCGGGTGACCGAGACCGGAGAGGAGCTCGGGGTTGATTGGTTGGAGCTTTCTGAGATATGCTGTGAAGTCCCTCTCACCCGGCGGTGCTTCCTCTTGCTGTAGAGTTTCACCCTGCATCGGTCTAACAAGCCTCTCGTAGGCGTCCTTGACTTTAAGGCCCCATTCGTACGACGCTACCACGCTGGCGACGGATTTAATGCCTTTGGCCTGTATGAACTCAGCGACAGCCTGCACCACCATTGGGGCTGCGGGTAGGCACGTTCTAAATGCATACCTGGTTGATTTGGTCAGGAGAGCGGGTGACCCGGCGGTTTGGAAGAAAACTGGGACCTTGTATTTCTCGGCCTCAGGGACCACGGCGGCCGCTATCCCGCTCGAGTCAAGCCCGACGACAGCGACTACTCTGTCAACCTCGACGAGACGTTGGAAAGCCGCGACCGCCTCCTTCGCATCGTTCTTGTCGTCGTATACTATCAATCTTAGCTTCGCTCCCTAAACGCCACCCTTACTGTTGATTTTTCATCTATGGCAAGCTGGAAGCCCAGCGGATAATTTGATCCGAGCTGAGCAAAGGGGCCGGTCAGAGGAACTATAGCTCCGATCCTGATCTCCCCTACGCCTAGTCCACCACCGCTTATAACACCCGTCCCCAAAAATAGGACGGCACCACCCATGACAGCAATATCTGTTACCTAGGAGCGGCTGGTTCTACAACAACGTACACATGAAGACTCTAAAGAGAGTGTATAGCTAAAGGAGTAGCGCTGATCCACAATCTCGTAAAGACAGGAGGGGTAATACAGATTTGCCGGTTCCCTGTTGTATAATTGTTCCACATTTGGCGGATTTTTAGATTCCGGAATTGGCTTCGCAACTGCATTATGGGTCGTAACACGATTCTGAGCTTTAATTCTTATATTTGAGGAAATTTTCACAGAGATGAATGGTCGAATTTGGCGTGGTCCTGCCTAACGTTGGATTAGAGGAGGAGCAGCGATTCAAGGACATCGCAGAGCTAACCCGAAGGGCAGAGACCCTGGGGTTTGATCACGTGTGGACCTTCGACCGCCTCTTCCACAAAACAGTACCGGTTTTGGAACCCTTCACGGTACTGAGCCATATCGCGGCAATCACCACTAGAATGAAGCTCGGGACATCGGTTGCCATACTTACCTACAGGAACCCCTTCGTGCTCGCAAAGACGGTGGCAACGCTGGACGTGCTCTCCAATGGGAGGGTCATATTAGGGCTCTCGCTTGGGAGAAACGAGAACGAATTCACTGCCGGAGGTATAGACCCCAAAATGCGCGTGCGGGCTTTCGTCGATGCCATCAAGATAATGAAGTCTCTATGGAGCGGCGCACCCGTCAGCTACGAGGGTCCTTTCTGGAAGGCGTCAGAGGCAATCGAGCTACCAAGCCCTATTCAGAAGCCGCACCCGCCTATTTTATTTGGAGGTGCCGCCGAAAGCGTCCTGAAAAGAGCTGGAAAGCATGCTGATGGATGGATCGCAGGCGGCCTTTTGACCCCCGAAGACGTGAAGGAGAAATATCGTGTCGTATTGGAATCGGCAATCCAAAGCGGCAGAAGGAAACCCCTCCTTGGCAAAATAATATACATATCACTTAACGAGAAAGTGGCTGATGCAGTTAAATATCTTGCGGCTTGCTTTTGGCGATATTATGGCACCGATATTGATGTGAGAAAATTCGCAGCAGTTGGGAATGCTCACGATTGTGTAGAATTCTTGAAAAAGTTTATCAACCTAGGTGTCGAACTTTTGATTCTTTCACCTATTCCCGCTACGTCGGAACATATTGAAAGCATCTGGACCAAAGTTATCGAGAGGATGAGATATTGACACTTACAGGGAGGTACGCGGGCAAACCCATAATACCTAAGGAATCCATAAAGTACATCATAGGAGAAGGAGAATACATTGATGATGTGAAAGCAAATGAAATGCTCTACATGGCTGTGCTGAGAAGCCCTTACCCTAGAGCTGCCATCAAGAGGGTCGATTGTGATGATGATGCGTTGAGGCGGGCTAAGCTGGTTCTGTTACCTAGCGATCAAGACGCTTTGATGAAAGGAGTTTTAATGCCTGCTAACTTCGATCACAAAGGCACTTCGAACATCGTAAGGATGCCGGTATTGCCGAATAATGGAAGAGTGAACTTCGAGGGTCAGCCGGTGGCGGCAGTCGTAGCCGCATCGCGGTATGATGTGTATGATTTGCTTGAGGCGATTTCAGTCGAATATGAAAAACTGGAAGCGGTCATGACGATCGACGCGGCATTAAAAGGAGATATCATGATTCATGAGGGTTTGCAAAGCAACGTCAGCGTCGACGTCATTTACCGGAACGGTGATGTAGAGGAGGCCTTCTCCGCTGCCGATAAAGTAGTAGAGGACGAGATAAGCGTTCACAGAACCTTTCCGAATCCAATGGAGACGCGTGGTGTAGTGGCGGAATGGAAGGGGGGAAAGCTACACATCTGGGCGAGCAATCAGGGACCATTCAGGCTACGGGACCAGTTGGCTGAAGCGCTCGGGCTCCAGCGCGAGAAAGTCGCAGTTCATTACGTGGATGTAGGTGGCGCATTCGGCGTTAAATCATTCCTTTACCCCGAATACGTCTTGGCATGCTTTGCGGCAATGGTCCTGAAGAGACCTGTAAAGTGGGTCGAAACCAGAAGTGAGCATCTCAAAAGCACTATTCATGCCAGGGAGGTAAGAGCCAAGTTATCGTTAGCAGTCAGAAAGGACGGTAAGGTATTGGCTTTGAGGGGCACCGTAATCGCCGACATAGGAGCCTATAATCTGTTCATCAATGCCAACTACGCGCCCTTCATAGCCCAGCAATTGACAGGACCTTACGACATCCCAATAGGAGAAGTCAGGGCCTTAGCCGTTTTCACCAACAAGACGCCGGCAGGTCCATACAGGGGCGCTGGCAGACCAGAGGCAGCATTCTTCTACGAGAGGATGATGGATCTGGTCGCCGATGAATTGGGTCTCGATCCGATCGAGGTGAGAATGCGCAACCTGGTCACCCTCGAGAAGATGCCGTACAAGAACCCCTTCGGGTTGATGCTTGACAGGGAGGAATATGCGTCTATATTACTTGAGGCGGTGAAAAGGTCTGATTATGAACGCCTGAGATCGGCCGTTGAGGAGGGTCGACGGAAGGGAAGGCTCGTAGGCCTCGGTGTAGCCAATTATGTCGAGCTGAACAGGACGGTCCTTGGAGAGGGCGCGCTGGTGAAGCTTGGGAGAGACGGCATTGTATACGTTACAACCGGGTCTGGACCTCACGGTCAGTTTCACCAGATCGTCTTCCGGCAGCTGGTCGCCGATGTCTTAGACGTCGACATAGGGTCTGTAGTTTACCTCAATCCAGATTCCGAGCTGCTGCCAGCCGGAGTCGGTACTTTTGGAAGTAGGAGCGCTGTCATAGGTGGAGAGGCCGTTGTGAAGGCAGCAATTAAACTGAAAAATGAAATACTCGCAAGGGCGAGCCAGCTCAGTGGAATACCAGCCGAGGAACTTATCCTCAAGGACGGTTGGATTGAGAGGAAAAATGGGGAGAGGGTATTTGCCATCGGAGAGCTGTCACGAGAGGAAGAGATTTCGGCCTTCGAGTTCGTCAGGGGTCAGGACATTTTCTCCTACGGCGTTCACATTGCTGTAGTCGAGCTGGACCGCGAGACATACAAGTTGAAGAGAGTACAGTACTTCGCGATCGACGACACAGGGAGGACGATCAACCCACTTATAGCTGAAAGTCAGATCATCGGAGGAGTCGCACAGGGCATATCCCATGTGTTCTACGAATTCGTCAGATATGGTGATGGAGGAGCCCTTAATGTGGGAAGCATACTCGAAGCAGGGGTCGCAGCTGCCGAGGATCTGCCCCTTGACATAGAATCTGAGCTCTACGAATATCCGTCGTCGTACACGCATGGATCGCGAGGTATAGGCGAGGCAGGTACGATAGGCTCTCTGCCCTGCATCGTCTCGGCAATCGAGGACGCTATCGGCGTTCGTCTGAGGTCTGCCATGCTGTCGCCAGAACGTCTCTGGGCAGTAGTCAACGATGTGCGCGTAAAACGAGGTTCTTTCTCGAATTACAGAAGAATTGAACATCCAGGTCGAGATGCTATTAGCGAGGTTAGACGGTGATGCGCATGGAAGACTTAACTGGCGAAATCAGACGGAACACAAGAGCGTTAATCGTCCATCAGGCCATAACCTCCTTGTCGATCCAGACCGTCGTGGCACTTGGACCTCTTGCCATGTTCGCCCTGACCAGTTCCCCCGTTCTCTCAGGACTGGTATCAGCGATCACCTGGGGAGACAGGTTAGCTATAGTGTATTAGTCCGGTATACTCATGGACAGGTTCGGTAGAAGGAACGTCCTAATCGCAGGCGTAATTCCGATGACGTTGGGCTATCTCCTGATGATTTACGCGATTTCGATCGGAAGCTCTCTCCTTCTAATAGAAGGTCTGGCAGTATTTGGAATAGGTGTGGGCATAGCCCAACAGAACCGCATCGCGATGACTGACATGTATCCGCCCGAGTCAAGGGGCTTTACGGTCGGGAAGCTTTACACCGCGAGCGTAGCCGGCAGCTTCGTCGCTCCGGTGATCGCATGGGCGGGAGAGGTTTTAGGAGCAACCACTAAGATGAAACCGACAGCGATAACGTGGGCTCTGATGACTTTGCTGATCGTATCCGCGGTCCCTGTTCTGAGAAGCATGAGAGTGGACCCAAAGGAAATAGCGCTTCGGCTGCACATCAAACCGCGAACTCTGGCCACGTTCAACGGTGCTGACCACACAGCGGTGAGAATCCCAAAACTTCCTCTAATAGCAACGTACGTCACGTCCGCAGCTTCACAAGGCAACATGGTGATGTTGATGGGCCTTGCATCGCTCTATCTGCACGATCTCGGTTACTCGCAGACCCTCGTGTCGATAGCAGTCACCATTCACGTTTTAGGCATGTATGGGTTCTCCACCGCGTTCGGCCGGCTTGCAGACAGAGCAGGACGCCCTCAGACCATCATGATCGGACAAATTGTTGCGGGGCTCGGCGCTCTGCTATCCCGATGACCACCAACCATCTCATCGTCGATATCGGGATGCTGATGATCGGTCTCGGATGGAGTGCGACAACGGTGGCGTCCACGGCCCTGATCTCTGACATAGTCCCTCCGTCGCTGAGAGGCAAGTACTTCGGCCTGAACGACTTGTTCTTGGGCATAAGCGCCGTCTCAATGCCAGTGTTGGAGGACTCGTGATCGCCTCGTTGGGCTTCTCGTATTTGGGCCTTTTGGGTTTGGCGGTCACAGTGGGTACAGCGCCTTTAGCTCATCGGAGACTTGGTATGATGCGTCAATGTGAGCCTAAAATTTATCTCGCTTAAACGGTGCTCGTTGCACTGTTATTGCAGCAATTTTTTGATCAGGTTAATATTCGGGACTTCGTGACCGGAATATGTGAGGACAGAAGTGACCTTAAAGCAGGCGCGATTTAAGTGGATAGGAAAGCCGATAAAAAGGAAGGAGGACATCAGGTTCCTGACCGGAAAGGGGCTTTTCACGGACGATCTGCGTATCCCCGGGATGCTCTATGCTGCCATACTACGGAGTCCCTATCCGCATGCTAAGATCAAGCGCATCGACGTTTCGAGGGCCGAGCGCCTCTCGGGTGTCAGGGCCATCATCACTGGGGAACAAGTGAAGGAAATGATGAACCCCTTCAGGCATCTGATAAACGTTCCACCTTATTATCCGATGGCCGTGGATAAGGTCAGGTACGTTGGAGAACCGGTGGCGGCGGTCGCGGCAGACGACAAATATGTGGCGAGGGATGCCATAGACCTCATCGAAGTTGAGTATGAACCGTTGCCTGCGGTAGTCGACGTTCTCGACGCTATAAAAGATGGCGCGCCGATCATCCACGAGGGCTACGGGCGTAATATAGCGTGGCACAAGGAATTTCACTACGGCGACATAGAGCAGGCCTTCTCGAACGCACATCGGATAGTTAGGGGGACCTATAGGTTCCATCGGTACAGTTCGACGCCGCTGGAGCCCTATGCATGTGTCGCCCACTTCGACCCCGGAACCGGCATGCTAACGGTCTGGGATCAGAACCAACAGGTCGGTCTGTACAGGTCCAGGTTTCCAGCTGCCCTTAAGCTCAGCGAGCACATGCTCAGGCACATAACGCTCGACATCGGCGGAGGTTTCGGGAACAAGGTCATGTCGTACGCAACGTCCTCGATAATCGCTCTGCTCAGCATCATCACGAAGAAGCCTGTCAAGTGGATGGCCACGAGGAGCGAGGATATGCTCCAAGTGCAAGCAGCGGATAGATACGCTGAGGTCGAGATGGCAGTGAAGAGCGACGGAGAGATTCTCGGCATGAAGGTGAAGATCTTAGAGAACGTTGGTGCTTGGCTCAGACACCCAGAGCCCCAAACGATCACAAGGGGCTTCTTCACCTTTACGGGAGCTTACAGGATGAAGCACGTTTGCATCGACGCCGCAGCTGTCTTCACTAACAAGACTCCATCTGTCCCCAACAGAGGTTACGGTTGTCATCCTGCGTACTTCCATCTTGAAAGGACCGTTGACAAGGTTGCGGACGAGCTGGGTTTGGATAGGACTGAGGTGAGGTTGAGGAACTTCGTCGGACCAGAGGAGATGCCCTACACAACCCCACTCGGTTGCATATATGACGGCGGAGACTATCCGGAGGCGTTCAAGATGGCGATGGCCGCAATAGGTTATCACGAGTTCAAGGAGAAGCAGAAGGAACTCTGGGATAAAGGGATCTACAAAGGGGCAAGCGTGGTTCTAATTGTCGAACCCGCATCGACCCACGCCTCCGTTACCGCCCTCTGGGGATCTCCGATATACCACAAATACGCCAGCACAAGCGAGGCCGCCGCTGTCCGAATACATCCGACGGGCAAGATAGTAGCAGCGGTGGGAACGGTGCCCCAGGGCCAGGGTCACGAGACCGTAGTGGCCCAGATAGTCGCGGACGTACTAGGGGTTCACCCCGATGACGTGGAAGTATTGCCTGGCTTCGACTCGCACACGCACCCGTTCGGAGGTGAGTCGGGTACCTATGCGAGCAGGTTTGCAGTAGTGGGCGTCGGAGCGGTCTACGGGGCCGCTATGGCTGTTAGGAGGAAGGTCCTTCGGATAGCTGCGAATATGCTGGAGTGCAGACCTGAGGACCTCGAGATGGAGGACGGGAAGATCTTCGTCAAGGAGACCCCGGATAGATTCGTGACGCTGAAGGACGTTGCGAGAGCGGCCTACCACCAGCTTGCAATGCTTCCGAAGGGCGAGGATCCCGGACTCGAGGAGACTTACACGTACCGTTTCCCGGTCGGAGGACCTGCCGACGAGAAACTGAGGTCCAATTACAGCTCATCATACGCTTACATGGCAGGTGGCTGCATCGTTGAAGTCGACCCTGAGACGGGCGTTGTGAAGGTGGAGAAGCTCGTTATAGTTCACGATGCGGGGACCGTCTTGAACCCGCTGATCATGGACGGCCAGGTTCATGGAGCGACGTACCACGGCCTTGCTGGCGCATTGTATGAAGAGTTCCCTTACACGGAGGACGGATACCCGCTTGCAACGTCCTTCGTCGACTATTTGGCACCTACTGCTTACGACACACCTGACATGGAGATCCTTCACACAGAACATCCCTCACCCTTCTCGGTCATCGGATCGAAGGGGAGCGGCGAAGGTACGACCATTCTCGTGCCTCCACTCCTCGCCAGCGCTGTCGAGGACGCCCTGAGACCGTTCGGTATCAGCATCAATGAGTTGCCACTGTCGCCTCATCGCATTTGGAGCCTCATCAACCGGAGAAAGTGAACATCCGGCGATGTCCGTCCTTTACAGAACTTCTAGGAGATCTGACCTCGTGAGGACGACGTTGTAAAGCGTTACGAACTTCCACAGTCCGAATAGTTGAGCGGCCTCCGATCTATCCGCCACGCAATCTACCGGCACCACGACCTTGTAGCCCCTGTGGAAAAGCCCTGAGACGGTGTGATAGACGCATGTCGTGGTCACCGCCCCGGTGACGACCGCGGTGGACTTGCCTGGCAGGAGACCGTTTGAAACCAGCAAGCTATCAATCCCAGAGCTTAGGAACGGGTCGTAGCAATCTTTCTCGACGATCAGGTCCCCCGGCATTACCTTTAGCTCGTCGATCAGCTCATATCCCCATTCTCCCTTGCGGGGGTAAAGCCTCGATTCGAGCCCTTTGAACCTTAGATCGTTCGGTGTGAAGTGGATCATAGTGAACACAACTTTGCCGCCATTAGACCTGAAGGCCTCGAGCACTCTGAGAACATTCGGTAGAATTTCCCTCGCGCTTTCCAGATACTTCCTCCCCTTCGGGTGACAGTACTCCTTTTGGAGGTCAACGACGACCAAAAAGTCAGAATCTGTGTGCAGCGTAACCTTGATGGGGTCGGGTATTCGCCATTCTGCGTATGTGAACTGGGGGCTACGCTTATCCGTTGGTTCTGCACTCATACCAGCCACCTGACCCAACGCTTCAGCATAGGGACTACACCTTCCCTGAAGGTCGCGAATAACACGACAAGTAACACGCCGTAAACGCTCAGCGAGATCGGCCCCAAGTATCGGATGTTCTCGTTAACATAGGTGAAAATCGCTGAACCAATCAACGGCCCTACCACTGTTCCCCTTCCGCCGAATATCGCCATAACTTGCGACAATATGTCGATGCTGGCAAAGGAGAAGTAGATCGGTGCTATGAGTCCGTTGAAATATCCGTAGAACGCTCCTGCCAAACCGATAAGGAAACCAGCAAGGGCTGCGATAGTGACCTTGACTCTTCTGACGTTGATCCCGACTACCTCAGAAGCAACCTCTTCATTCCTCACAGCCTCCATGATCAGTCCCCATCTGCTCTTCTCGAAGAGCCAGTAATTCACTGTGAGGGTGACCACGGCAAGGATTGCCGCTATGTAATAAAAGGTCGTCTGTTCCCCAATAAACTCCGCGACTGGACCTAACGGAAGCGGAGGAGGTCTGAAACCGGTATCGCCTCCTGTGATGCTTACGAGTCCAGTAACCATGTTCTCGAAGATCAGCTGAAACGCAAGCGTCAATATTGCCACGAACACCACTCCTAACCTCCTAACGTTGGACACGTAGCTTAGACTCGCGGCAACGGCAGATGATAACATTGCACCAATTACGATGGTGGGCCAGTGCCAGACCCCCAACCTGCTGACCATGAGTCCGCTGGTGTATGCGGAAAGACCTGCGAGGGCCGCTATGCAGAGGAAGAGCTGATTAGTTCTCCCAAAGAGGAGGCCGAAGACGGATGCGAAGGTGATGAAGAAAGCCATCTGAGTCAGCACCCTCAGGTAGTATCTACCGGTGAAGATTAGAGGGAGGATGAACAGAACTGCAGCCAAAACAAACAACAGTAACATTCTATTTTCCAAAGACAGCCCGCGTCGAAGTGCTGCCATACTCGAGTCACCCGATAATCAAGGGGCCATTGGATACTCTTGGACTCCCTTCTCCTTAAACACCTTGTCGAAACCGTATATTTCGTACGAGGTCTTACCTTGATCGTAGAGCGTCCGCGTTTCACGCTCCCTCTTTTCCCTCTGGCGCGCCCTCTCTAGCACCTCGTTGAGGATTTCCCTTGGCACAACGACAACCCCGTCATCGTCCCCGACTATCAGATCTCCGGGTCGCACCAAGACGCCGCCACAGATCACGGGCACATTTATCGATCCCGGGTGTGATTTCGTCGAGCCTATCGGCGAAATGTAACGAGCGAAGACTGGGAATCCCATTCTCCTGATCTCTGCCACATCTCTCACAGAGCCGTCGACCACCACACCGGCAATTCCCTGCCTCATCGCCTGATAGCTCATCAGACCGCCCCACATGACGCCTATCTGTCCTCCGGCCGCCACAACTATAACGTCGCCGGGTTTCGCGAGCGCCATTGCCCTGTGTACCGTTACGTTATCTCCAGGATAGCAGTGTACTGTCAAAGCTGGACCCACGAGCTTCGTGTCCGTTGCGATGGGTTTGATAGCAGGGTCCATCGCGCAGCGATATTCGCGACCGATCGACTCGTAGACCGTAGAAGCGCCGAACTCTCTGAAGGCGTTCACGATCTCCGGAGGAGGTCTCGGGAAGTCCCTATAGACCACAGAGGACATTCTCACCGAAGCTCGAAGAACCCCAGTTAAGAAACCTTACTCCCCACATTAATTCAGAGCGCGACGCAGGTACTGAAAAAAGAGTCTACCTGAGGAAATGGCATCCAGAGCCGTTCAGAACATATGAATCACTCGAGCTCGCCCAGCAGCCCCTGTGGTCTGAACAGGAGGACAAATATGGCGGCGGTCAGCATGACCACCACCGACAGATAGGTCCCGACGAGGAAGCTGGCCACCATGTAAACTATCCCTAGGAGCAGACCTGAGGCCACTGTTCCCGGAACACTTCTGATCCCTCCCACCACGCTTATCAGCAACGCTAGGATGGTCAGCTCGATACCGGATTCTGGGCCCATGGACGCAGCGAGGCCTCTGATTATGCCTGCAGATCCCGAGAGCGCACCCCCAATCAGAAAAGTCACAAGCCTGACCCGGTCTATCGGAATACCTACGATCTCTGCACCCATCTCGTTCTGCGATACCGCCCTGATGCTCTTGCCGATCATCGTGGACCTTAGGAAAACCGCCAGAGCAATTAGAATAGCTGTGGATATCGCAGCTGCTAGAATCGCGGAGAACCTGAAGGAGTTTCCGAGCAATTCAACAGTCTGGATTTCAGGTCTGATGGAGAGGTAGGTTGTGGGGAACTGGTTCGTAAAGTAGCCGTGTAGTGCCAGGTAAAGGCCCAGCGTAATGAAGAGACCCAGTAGGGTCCTCTGCTCACCCGATCTTTTGAAGGCCGGATAAAGCACCACCTTATAGACGAAGGCAGAGAACGCTGTGGCCGTCAATATGCCTGCAAGGACGGCGGGCGTCACACCGATGAGGGGGATGGTGAGAGCTGCTACTATCGATGCTATAACCGCGAATTCACCATGGGAGATGTTAAGGATCTGGGCCTGACCGAAGATCATTGTAATTCCAACGGCTACCAAGCCGAGCTGCAGTCCTAGCGTTATCCCGTCAACGACTATCACGGGGAGCTGTGACAGGAGCAGGCTTCCTACAGAGCCCTCCATCTCACGTCACTCCTAAGTAGCTCTGCTTGACCCTGACGTCATTGGCGAGCTCCTCGGGTCTCCCTTGCAACACCGTCCTTCCTTCGCTGATCACATAAATCATGTCACAGAACGAGAAGGCGAGGGGTACCCGCTGCTCGACCAGAATAATTGTAAGCTGTTGCTTGCGCTCCCTGAGCGCATCAAGTGATCTGAAGAGCTCCTCTATCAGAATCGGGGCCAGCCCAGTCGAGGGTTCGTCGAGTATGAGCAGCTCGGGGGATGACATGAGGGCCCTACCTATGGTCAGCATCTGCTGTTCCCCACCACTCAAGGTCCCCGCCTTCTGGTTCCTTTTCTCCTTCAAGCGAGGGAACAGGGTGAAGACAAAGTCGAGGTTCTCATCAACGTTTTGCCTAGCCCTCTTAACGTAAGCTCCAAGCTCCAGATTTTCCTGCACCGTCATTTTCGGAAAGAGTTCCTTCTCTGCGGGGATGTACGAAATACCGAGCTCAACCCTACTGCTCGCAGGGGTTCCGTTCAGGACTTGACCCTTGAAGACGATCTTGCCCCTTTTGGGCTGAAGGAGGCCTGCAATGCACCTCATGGTCGTCGTTTTTCCCGCACCGTTTTGTCCTATCACGCCCACCTTCATGCCCTGAACAGGTATCACTAGCTCAACCCCCCAAAGGACCTGAAACTCGCCGTATCCCGCCTGCAGTTCCTTGACTGAGAGGTACGGTGTCACCAAGCTCGTCCCCTCCCTAGATATGCCTCAACGACCTCCGCGCTCTTGGCTATATCAGACGGACTTCCCTCCGCAATGATCGATCCGAAGTTGAGCACTATGACGCGCTCTGCTAATCTCATGACGGCCCTGAGGACATGCTCTATCCAGATCATCGTGACGCCTCTGTCCCTGTTGATCTTTTTGAGCTCCTCTATCGCCCAGTCCACTTCAGCAGGATTCAGGCCACTCATGAACTCATCTATCAGGAGAAGCTTCGGGTTCAATGCCAATGCCCTAGCAAGTTCAACGGACTTCTTCTCCTGCAGGTTTAGCTTGCTCGCCTGAACGTCTGCCTTCTTGCTGAGTCCGAGCTCCTCAAGTATCTCGTGAGCCCTCTTCTTCGCGTCGGATAGTGAGAGACCGGACCCGTTAGCAACCATCCCGACGACGACGTTCATTAACACTGTCATCTCTGAAAAAGGCCTAGGTATCTGGAAGGTCCTCGCAATACCGAGCTTAGCTCGCTTGAAGGGAGGCAAATCTGTTATGTCCCTTCCCTCGAAGTAAACATTCCCGGAGGATGGTTGAAAGACTCCGCTTATGACATTAAACAGTGTAGTCTTTCCTGCGCCGTTCGGGCCTATAACTGCCAATAGCTCTCCCCGCCTCACATCAAATGATACGTTTTTAAGCGCCGGGAGTCCACCGAAGTATTTGTAGAGTGCCCTTACTTCCAACAGTACGTCCTTTCGCATTCCCAAGTTACACCTCACGAATTCCCATTATTAAAGTTATCCCAGCGGTTAATAGGTTCCTCATCATCGCTTATTATGACTGACAGCCTTCAAGGAACGCAAGTCTACAATAATGAACCTTCAATGTTGAAGGAAGTCGTAGTACGACGTAACAAAGGTTTTTCATCAACTGCAAAAGTTATTACAGCGGATGCTGCTCGCGAACTTCAAAATTCGCATCAACTGCCCTTGGTCTTCCACCCTTCGGGACAAGGGCATTAGGTCTCAGATACTTCAATGCGTTCCGCGTTACGATGCGCCGGGCACGTCAGTCCTCGCGGTCTTTATCACGTCTGAATCCCGGTCCTTCGAGCTGAAATCGCTTTTGCTGGAGTCTCCAGGGGTCGAGGAGGTAGCACTAAGGAGGACTAGTAGGGAGAATGTTATGATGGCGTTGATCAAGACTAAGAGGTGTGCGTGTTTCAGTGCAGGCATCCCATTCAAACACGTTGTAAGGATCAAGGAGGAGGAAAAGGGATTGGATGTCACATGCATCTTCAAAGACGCCAACGAGTTCAGAGATTTCGTCTCCGAGTCTACCCTTAAAGGCTACAAGGTGGAGGTGAAGAAGCTTGTCCAGTTTGACGTTCCCAGCAATATGCCTTCACTCTCACTCACCAAGAAGCAGGAACAATTGCTTTCTGCAGCTTTAGAACTCGGTTATTATGATATACCTAGAAAAGTCGACACACGGGAACTGGCAAGCATCTTTGGGGTTTCCCCAAGGGCAATATCAGAAATGTTTAGACGGATCCATAAGAAGCTCGCCGAAACATATCTAAGAAAAGATGTGTTAACGCTATAGGCCATGAGGTGATACGAAAAATTATATTTGATCGTCAGGTCGGAAGGACACCATAACGCGCCCTGAATTTCTCGATCTGCGATCTGGCCAATTCAATGAACTTATCTTTTTCTGGATAATACCTAAAGTGCACGATCGCTACTCTGAACGGATCTGCAGCATAATACTTCTCGTACTGAAGCATCCTGCCTCCGTAGCTGTTGATTGTGTAGTCGGCGATGAATTTAAGGATCTGGAGCCTGTCTATCGCATTGGCTCCTTTCGCCCTGAAGTACCTTTCGAGATAAGGCCTGATCTTAAGATTGTTGAAGGCTCTCATCGGAGGATGCATCACAATCCCGCTGCCTGAGAGTGTTCTGAGCGTCTCCACCATCTTTGGATAAAAATCGTTGCTGAATAACTGTACCAAAGGCCATGTGACCCAAATGTTAGGCACCAGAGCACCGTTCACCTCTTTCGCCATGTCTTCGGCCCCCTCAATAGCTGCTTGGAGAACGTTGTGGTATTCGATCATCCACCCGATCTTTTCCTGCACATTCGGATATGCGTCTGTCCCGAACATAGATGTCAGCATCAGTGCCAATCCTATGAGGTAACGACTCTTAACGACGTTCTTTACGGCCGCTTCCCATAAAGCGAATCCGAGCACGTCATTAAATATCTCGTAATTGATCTGCGGTCCTTTCTCACCGTATATGAAGATCCGCTCCCATGGAATGAGAACCCTGTCAAAAATCACCATCGCATCCATATCATCATACATCGTCGTCAGAGGATAATCATGCGGGTTATCGGGGTCCACGTAACTTAGCCTGCAAACGATCTTCAAATTCTTTGCGTTGAGAGGTATCGCAAAACCGATGATGTAATTAGGATCCTCGTCTGGATTTGCAGGAAGAGCAGGCAGGTTGATCAACTCATTAGCATATGGAATGTAGGTGCTGACGATTTTCGCGCCCTCTACGATAACCCCCCTTTCGTTTGCGTCCACGACATGTAAATCCTCGTTATCTCTCCTTCTTGCGCCAGGCGACCTATCAATCTGGGGCGTCGATATCGCATGCGTCAACGCTATGTCATTTGACCTGCAATAATGATAGTACCGCACAATGTTGTTGGCGAACCTCTCGCCTCCTTTCGCGATGATGTGACGCTGTATGTAGAGTGCCGAGACCCACACGCAAAGGTAGTCATGAAGTCTTCCGAGACATCCTGCAGTCTCTTCATGCCACGCCATTATGTGTCTCCTGATTCTGACGAAATCGTGTTTGCTCTTGGGTATCAACCAAAGGGTTGAGAATACTTCACCGTCCTCCTCGAAAGTGAACTCGTCTCGTCTATTACACGTCAAGTCATAGCAGCTTGCTATGCTTTCGATAGTCGGCCGGAATTTCGGATGGGTGGTAACGTCTTTTACCTCCTCATCTCCTAGGTAAAGTTCCCTGCCATCGCGTAAACTTTCAATGTACTCCTTTCCGGTCCTTATCATGACGCCGACACTTCTTTGTAAAGAGTCTGCTTCTCAGGGGGCAGGAATATCCACCCCTCAGCCTCCCAAATCAGATAGAAGATGGCATAGGGCATTACTCCTGCGTTGAACATTTTCACCGGATCTTTGGACCGTACCAGCTCTCTCTCTTCGGGGGTGAGACCAAACTCGTCCATGACGGCCTCAGGGTTCTCCCAGAACTTTTTCCGCAGGTCCGCGTCCAGATGTATTGCCCTTGCCATCTTATGAAGCCTATAAAATCTCAGTTCTGGGAAGAAGAGCTCCCTCATCTCAAGCACCCCCATCGACGGCGGCAACGCAGTAGCCGATGTGATAGGCCCTCTCATACACCAACACCTCTCCCGGCACATCACCAACGACACCCAGCGCGGCTATCCATGTCCTCAGCTCGAAGTTTCCGGTCTCGTCGAGCCACCTCGAAGTAAGGTTGGCTAGCTCAGACCCCCTCCCCTCGACTATTTTCCTGATGATCTGCTGATCCGCCTCGACATCCACCTTACCGTAGAGCGGCGTGCCCGGATAATGGGAGAGGCCTCCGGTTCCGTAGACGGCAACTCTCCTGTCTCCGTCGAACTCCTCGACAGCTCTCCTCACCGCCTGTCCTAACTGATAGCACCTCTTCGGACTGACTCTCGGCGAGACGTTGCTGTTAACATGGAATGGTATCACTCTAACGTTCCCGGCGGTCTTCAACACCCAGTATAAGGGCGAAGCGAATGGATGATCTAATCTCATTTCCTGCGAAAAGCAGACGTCAAAGCCCTGGTCCAGGAGGTTGTAGAGGAGGTGAAGCGCCAACTCGGTATCGTTCTGTATTGCGACTTCTTTGTCGACGAACTTGGCAGACGATGCTTCTCCGATGAAGAGCAGCATCTGCGGATAGTTGTCCAGAAAGAAGGTCTCCATGTGGTCGGAGCCGAAGACTATCAGCGTGTTAACGTTCTTTTTCCTCATACGCTCCCCGATACTCATAAGCGCGCTTTGCACCTTTGCGAGCTGTGCGACGTATTCGTCCGAAACCCTCGGTTGCAGGATTATCTGCGGCGCGTGGGATGACATGTAGGCACCCACAATCTTAGCCATAGCGTTGAGAAACAGCTGATGCGATGGTTATAGATTCGCCTTCACATTTTGAGGTAACTCAACAATATACGGCTGTCCGACAGATCGACTCACTTGGCAAAGTACCTTCTGAATTACCGTATTTTACCGTCTGAACTCACCGGGGGCATGCAGCAGAGGGGTATCGATTGCCCGTGCTTTGGCTGTGAACCCTGTATTTCTCCTCATGGACGAGCCCTTCGGAGTCCTCAACGAACAGACCAGACTCCAGTTGGGCATGGAGCTAACGAGGATCTGGATGATGACGCGAAAGACGCTCGTTTTCGTGACCCACAGCCTCATGGAGGCGGCGCGGTTCCATATAATCATGCAGCACCGAACGCCAGCACTCCCTTCCTCATTGCATGCAATGTGAACGGGTGAACAAGAACTAAGAGACAAGAGACCACTTATGACAACTAAGTTGCCGGCGAGTCTGAATGTCGTGAGCTTCTCACCAAGCAAGCTAACTGCCAAGTCCATACTGAATAGGAGCTGAATTGGCAATGGTCGATGTGTATGAAGCCCCTATTTCCGGTATTCTTCTGTAGTTCAACATCCTTGCTATCCCTGGAGCTAACGCCCCAGACACCGCTAGATTGGAGAAGCCCCGGAGTTCGAACGACCTACTCAATGTGACATATAGCGCGGAGGAAGCTAGGAAGTTGAAGAAGATGCTGGCGTACATAACGTTAATTACCGATTCGGCCCTTCCCCACTTACTGATAAAGGCCGCCGAAAGGCCGTAGAAGAATGTTAATCCTAGACCAGTGATCAAAGCCAGCGTCTCTAACATTACTTTATCCAGTCGAAGGTCTACCCTTATTCACCGACCCCCTCTCTGCCTCTGGTGTTAGAGCCTCCTCAGCACCTAGGTGCCAAAGCGACCAGTGAAGCATCATATCGGCGTCTTGGAGCGCCTTCTTCAGACCTGGAAACTCAGACAATTCTATCGCCCTTTGGACAGACTCCCTCGCCTGCTTTATCAGCCGCGCAATTTCTTCCCTTCTGTCATTGGTCATTTCATCACACCCCCATTTGTAATCGTCTCTCCTTCGGTCTGTGGTCGAACATCTTTTTCGCCTTCAGCTCGTACCTTGGGAGTGAGCCGGGTGGAACTACCTCGACGTCGAGCCTCACGCCTATCGCCGCTCTTAACTCCTCAGCTATCTTCTCAGCCAACTCCCTATAAGATTCCCTAGGAACGGAGGGGTCTGCCTCGACGCGAACCTGCATATCATCCATTCCCCTCTCATCGAGCCTTATGTGCATCTCCAAGTGCGGTGAAGTGCCTGGAACAGAGCGCACGATGTTCTCCACAGCAGTCTGGTAAACATTTATTCCTCTAATCTTGACGACGTAATCGGTCCTGCCGAGCACGGAACCCTTGTAGAGCACCCAAGTGCGTCCGCACTCGCAAGGCTCCGAGTAATGCCACTCGACGATGTCCTTTGTCCTGTACTTGATGACCGGTTGGGCTAGCTGTGCGAAGCTCGTTACCACATTCTCGCCTCGCTCGCCTTCGGAAACCACCTCACCGGTTTCTGGATCCACCACCAAGCAGTGGTAGTTGGACTCGTTAAGGTGGACTCCGATCTGTGTGGGACAGGCGGGGGCGATTGCGCCCACCTCCGCCACGCCGTAGAGCTCGTACGCCTTAACACCGAAGGCCGACTCAAGTTCCTCCCTGAGCTTCGGGAGCGCTGTGGGGCCGGGTTCACCGGCGCCGTAGAAGTATTTGAGTCCCAAGGACTTCGGGTCTAACCCCATCTTCCTGCAGGTCTCGGCCAGGTAAAGCGCGTACGTAGGCGTCGCCACCAAGACCGTAGGTTTGAGGGCTTGCATCTGCCTGACCCTGTCCTCCGTACTCAAGCCTCCACCCGAGATTACCTTCGCACCGAGCCTCCGAACCCCCCAGTAACAAGACCAGAAACCGGCGTACATCCCCCATCCGAAGGCGAAGTAGAAAGAGTCCCGTGGTCTGATTCCTACAGCCCAGAAGCCGTAAACCCAGTCCTCTCCATATTTTATTGTGTCGTAATGGGTGAAGGGTATTCTAAGAGGTGCCCCTGTAGTACCTGACGTCTGGAAGACGTGCAGAATTTCATCGTAGTCGCATGCCAAAGCGCCTCCGAACGGGGGCGACTCGGTTTGGGCCATTAGTATGTCGTCCTTTGTGACGAAGGGTACCTTCTTGATGAAGTCGTCCATAGTTTTGATGTCGTCTGGCTTTAACCCCGCCTGGTGGTACTTCCTGTGGTAAAGCGTCGTATTCTCATAGGCATACTTAATGAGCCACCTTATTCGCCGCAGTTGAATCCGCTCAAGTTCCTTTCTCGGCATGGTCTCCCAATAAGGGTTCCAGAACTTATCATCGGAAACGACTGGCACGACATCCATTCGTGTGGCTCACTATTGAAGTTTGCGTAGGCTAATATTTGAAGTAATAAGTTACGTGTTAGATACAGACCCAAGTGATTTGGTGCGGAAGATATGACGGAATATGCCTCTTCGGAAAACTAAGAGGCCTTAAGATATAAAAATGAGCAGTTTTCCTAAAGCTCAAATTAATCGCAATTATGGTAGGAATCAAAAACGTCACAGGAATCCCGAAAGGTCGAGGAGAAATGCGAAAGAGCCGGGGGAGGGAAAAATCGAACCCTACAGATTAGGTCGCAACGGAACCACTTTTTAAAAAATTATTATTGAAGGCCGACCACTCATTACTTGTGTAAGAGTTAAAGCTGGGTTGCGAATATTCGGGTCGAGGGACAGGGATTTGGTGCTTAGGACAGGCAAAGAGTATCTCGAGAGCCTTCGGGACGGAAGGGAGCTATACATTGGGAACGAGTTGGTTAAGGACCCGGCAACTCATCCTAGGTTGAGGTACACGGCCCTCAGCGTAGCCAGGTGCTATGACCTCCAGATAGCCAAAGCGGACGAGGTAAGCTTCGTCGAAAATGGTGAGCGGTTCAGCAACATATGGTTGCCTATCAGGACCAAGTCGGACTTCGAGAGATTGAGG
>Ga0272447_1000915_pt1 | contig 20201 bp, 18 predicted proteins | sample YNPCB0133_FD_194589 | JGI IMG/M metagenome (GOLD analysis project Ga0272447, IMG submission 194589) | Hot spring microbial mat communities from Yellowstone National Park, WY, United States - YNP-CB-013-3 | ecosystem: Environmental > Aquatic > Thermal springs > Hot (42-90C) > Sediment | place... | reverse complement strand
AGCGCCAGACGGATTTCCTGTGGCAACACAATGGTTATCGTTTCGGCCATCAAAAACCTCATCTCTAAATCATTCGTGCCCCTCTCCCGCTCGCCTGCGGCCGCAGGCGAGCGGGAGAGGGTTTTGCGGCGGACGGCTTCGCCGCCCGCCGCAAAACCCAACCCTTATCCGATCAACTCCACCAGAATCGCCTTCTGGGCATGCATCCGGTTCTCCGCCTGATCCCAGAGGACGGAGTGGGGGCCATCGGCGACGTCGTCGGTGATCTCCTGGCCGCGGTGGGCCGGCAGGCAGTGCATCACGATGACATCGGGTTTGGCCTTCGCGACGAGCGCGGCGTTCACCTGGTACGGTGGAAAGACCTTCGCGCGCGCTTCCGCCTCTGCCTCCTGCCCCATCGAAGCCCAGACATCGGTGTAGATGACGTCCGCCTCACGGACGGCCTCCACCGGGTCATGGGTGGCCAGGATGTGGCTCCCGCTCTCCGCAGCAAACTTCTGTCCCAGTTCCCAGACCGATGCGGGCAATTCATAGCCGGGCGGGGTGGCGATGGCGAAGTCCATCCCCAACTTCGTCGCCCCGAAGAGCAACGCGGTGGCGACGTTATTCCCGTCGCCCACAAAGGCCAGTTTCCTTCCCCGCAGGTCCCGACCCTTTTTTTCTATAATGGTCAGGAAGTCCGCCAATCCCTGGCAGGGATGCTCGTAATCGGAGAGGCCGTTGATGACCGGAACGCGCGAGTACTCCGCCAGGGTGACCACATCGGAGTGAGCGAAGACCCGGGCCATAATCGCGTCCACGTAGCGGGAGAGGACCCGGGCCACATCGGGGACGCTCTCCCGCACGCCCAACTGGATTTCGTTGGGGGAGAGATACAGGGCCTGCCCGCCCAGGTGCAGCATCGCCATATCAAACGAGACCCGGGTCCGCAGGGACGGCTTCTGGAAGATCATCCCCAGGGTCTTTCCTTTCAGCAACGGGCGGTTGCCCCCCCGCTGCCACTCCTCCTTTAGTTCTATCGCCAGGTCCAGAAGATGCCATATCTCTTCCGGCGAGACGTCGGCCAGACTGAGAAAGTGCTTCATGGAGACCTCCTGTTCTGTTCAACCGAAGATAATTTCTTCTAATTTGGCGATGTCTTCCGGCATCACATCGGGAAAGCGTAGCCCGCCCTTCACCTCCGCTCCCTCCGGTTTGAACTCGTACCCCGCCAGGCTCAAGATCACATCCCGGGCACCCGTCATCGCCTGGAAGAGTCCCCAGAGAGCACTGGATGACCATGCCGTGTCCACCACCTGAATCCTCCCCCCTTTCAGGTATACGGCGTCGGCAAACCCGGAGCGTCGGGGGTCTGGGGCAATGATGATGATCCGCTTGTTCGTGAGCATGAACCGCCACTGGTAGTAGAGCAGAATCTGGTGGACGGTCTTGAAGAATCCGAGAAGCGGGAGCAGGGTGAACAGCCAGACCCCTGCCCGCAGGAATCCACTGATAGGGAGTAGCGAAATGACCGCTGCACCCACCAGCGAGAGGAGCAAAAGGGCCAGAACGATGGTAAAGAGCGTCCGCGCTGCCTGAAGCCGATAGGGGGCCATCCGGATTTCCAGTTGGACTGTCTCGTCCCTCAGCAGACGCGGGACGGGCAGGACCCCTTCCATCAGGGGGCGCAGCAGGCGGAAGCGGCTGAGCCAGGCCACCACCCGCTCTATCGCCGCCGGGGAAGGGGCCAGGGGGGGCAGGCGCGCGGCGCGCCCCACCCTCCCCCGGCGGAACCGGTCTGCCAGCCAGGTCCGCAGAGCACTCACGGCGCCGGGATGATCAGTTGTTGCCCGACCTTGATATTATTCGGATCCGCCAGCCCGTTCCGCTGTTGAAGGGCCTGAACGGTGACCCCGAACCGTCTGGCGATACTGTAGAGGGTGTCGCCGGAGCGGACGACGTAGACCTGCTCGCCAACGGACTGGGCCGGGACCACCGGGATCGCCCCTTGCGCCGGCGTGGGCTGGGGCGAAATGGGAGTGGCTGGTGGTGCAGGCGGAACCGTCGGCGCGGGCGGAACGGGAGTAGCGGTCGGGACGGGCGGGGGCGGCGCGGGGGTGTAGATGACCACCGCGGGCGCCGGCACACCCCCCACCGCTTCGTTCAGGATCTCCCGACTGACCTGCTGAATCACCCGAATGTCCTGGGACTGGCGGGCATTCAGCAGCCGTTGGGCCACCCACTGGGGCAGGAACGCGTCTACGATCCACCCGATGATCCACAGAGCCAGGATCACCCCGATAAAGTAGGTGATCACCTGGACTGGACCTTTGGCCAGCATATCCTTTTTGAAGAACAGCCAGATGGCCCAGACCAGGCCCAGAATGAGGGGAAGTAAGGGTAGCAGAGCCGCGAGATTCACCGTTCCCTCCTGCGTTGAAGGTATCCATTGAAGCGCCGGGTCCACCGTCGGGCAGACCGCCTGGACCAGAAAGGGACGGGGGTCCACAAATCCCTGGCGGACCCGGTCATACATCACCACGTAGAACGGACGGCCTTCCCCACCCACCACTCCCAGGGGCTCCCCAGCCCGGACCTCCCTTCCCGAAGCCAGCACGGAATGCATCCCCAGAACCCATATTGTCCATTCCGGATTCTCTATCTGGAGGGCCAGGTCGCCCCACTGGTCGGCATAGCGGGCCACGCGACCGGGCATCGGCGCCGGCAGCAGGACCTCCCGCTCCGTCTCCATCGCCGCGCCGGGGAGAATCTGACATACCGTCTCGCCGACCCGCCGGACGGGTACATCCAGTATCCAGGCGGGCCGCAGGTTCGTCTGTCCCCCCAAATGGGCGGCCACGAAACACCCATCCTCTACTGCCGGGAGACACTGGGCGCCGGATACCGGGCGGGGAGTCAGCGAAACGGGCGGGGCCGCCCATGCCCACACCCGGGCCCGCACCTCCTGCGCCAGCCGCGCCATCGGCAACAGGATGGAGGGCATACTGAAAGTGGAGCGCTGAGCCAGTTGGGCTTGAATCGCCAGATGCACGGGCCAGGCCCCCAGCACCTGCAGCCGCACCACTTCACCGGATGCCGTCCGGTGGAGCATATTCTGATGGGCCGCGTCGTACCCGTTCATCACATAGCCCGACTGGTTCGGATGCAAACGGGTATGGCGGCCTGCATTGTAATAGAGATAACACCGCTTCAGGGTTTCAGGGTCGGTGGTGGTGTAACGGACTTCGGGACAGTGTTCCTTGAAGATTGCGGCGCCGAGGCGCAACTGGCGGGCCACTTCCACATCGCTGATGGGGCCGGGCGTGAAACATGGCAACCGTCCGGAGCGGACCGCCGAATAGAGGCCCATAATCCCCTCGCAGTTGGGGGGGTTGACCGCCCGCAGCCCTCCCTCTTTGTACCAGAGGACAAGGGGCGTGACCGGCGGGACGTCCTCCAGGCGGGCAACCGCATCGGCGACCGGGGCCCAGCGGGCGACCGTTTCCTGCTGGGCCGGGGTGAGACGGTACCGGCTTTCCCAGACCTTCTGGCTTCCGATGACCGCCGCCGTGGGCAGGGCGAACAGGAGAAAGGTTTCCAGTGCACCCTGTAACAGTACCCAGAGCAGACGGCGGACTTCTACCTGGAGCAGGGGTAACAGGTACTGCCGTCCCCATTCCTGCAACCAGGGAGGAATCCAGGCCCACCAGACTTTCATAGGTAACAGTATTATAGCATTTTGTAGAGCAAACGCAAACCAGACCCGTTTGTCAAACCGACTGAATTCTGGTATAATCTCGCTACAGATTGCCGCCAAGTGACCACAATTTGAGGGACAGCCGACGTGATTCAACGGAAAACACAGGAACCGTCGTACTGGGAGAACTTCCAGCCTGCTCTGGCTGACCTGGAATATCTGAAAAACCTGCTGGTGGAACGGGAGATGCCCCTTTCCACCGAAGAAATGGCCCGGGCGCTGGTGGCATTCCGGTGCCGCACCGAAGAAGAGCGCATCGCCCGGATTCTATCAGGGGGCAGCCTCTATCTCCCCAGGAACTCCTACCAGGTGGGAGATATGGTCTTCTTCCCCCAACTGGACTTTATCGGGGGACGGGTTGTCGGCGTTCGGGACGGTCACAATCCGCAACTGGGATCCTTCCGAGTCATCCAGGTGGCCTTCTCGGAAGGCCGTATGCGCGAATTTGCCGCCGAACTGACGCATCACAAACTGAACGAAGTCCCGCAGGAGGACCCGGGTCTCGCGTTCTCGCCCGAGGAACTGTACGCCCGCTACGGAGAGTCCGTCCAGAAGGCGCTGACGGCCCGGTTGGAGGCGGAGCCGGGGTTTGTCTCCCTTGTTGGATACTGGTTTTTGAAGGACCTGCTGCTGGAAATTTCCCCCGGTCAACTAAACGTGGCCGAGGCGGTACTGGATGAGGCGGGAGGTGGGCCGTTGCCTGCCGAGGCGCTGATCGGTTACCTGGACATTCCGAAAGAGGTTCATCCCCAACTGGCCCTCTTCTCCCTCAACCACGCCCTCTTTGAGGACGAACGGTTTGACGAGGTGGGGCCCGCGGGACAGATTCTGTGGTACCTGCGGCGGCTGGAGCCGGCGCCGATTCTGGACCCGCCGGCCCGCCTGCGGCCCCGCCAGGTGGAATACGACCACCGCCTGCTGGATGAGACGCTCCTCAACCTGGAGCGCTGGCTGGGCGACGAGTGGTCCGATATGATCGCCCCCCCGAAGGTTGAGGATCCGGTACGGCTGATCCTGACGTATCCCCACCGGCGGTCCGGCACCCTGCCCCTTTCCCCGGCGGTGGCGCGCGTCTGCCCCACCGGGCGGACTCACCGCATCCGTTTCACGTTTCGGGACGAGGAAACAGGGGAGGAGATGCCTGGCTGGGTGGTGCGGGAGCGCCGTTTCGTCTACGGCCTGGGAGAATGGTACGAGCGGCACAATCTGCCCGTTGGGGCCTACGTGGAAATCCGCCGGGCAGAGGAGCCCGGGGTGGTGCTGGTCCGGCGTCGCCCCACCCGCCCGAAACGAGAGTGGGTGCGGTTGGTGAGCGTGGAGGACGGCGTACTCCAATTTGAAATGAAACCCTATATGATTTCCTGCGAATATGACGACCTGCTGGTCATCGCCGTGCCGGATTTCGCCGCCCTGGATGCAGCCGAGGAGCGGGTACGGCGGGAGCGGCGCTCCCTGGCAGACGTGGTGGCAGAAATCTTCCCTGAACTGGCCAAATTGAGCCCCCAGGGGACGGTGCACGCGGCCACTCTCTACAGCGCGGTCAACCTGGTGATGCGCGTGCCTCCCGGCCCCATCCTGACCACGCTGGTCACCGATGACCGGTACACCTTTGTGGGCGATTACTACTGGGTCAGCCGGGGACGGCCTGGCTGGTAGAGGATGAGGATGAGGATGAGCGAAATCAGCCTTTCCGGGAAGCGTTGGAGCCGTATCCGACCGACCATAGATACCCCTTTCCAGATCAACCGCCGATGGTGGGAGCAGGCGGGACGGAACCTGCGGGTGGAACTCTGGCATCACCTCTGCCCGGAGCACCGAAAGGCGTTTGCCAACCACCTGGATATTGAGACCATTGACTGGGTGGACCCCGAGACGGCAGAGGTGACCCGGATGGATGGCCTGGAACACCTGATCCGGGAGCACTGTAGCCACCAGGAAGGGTATCTTCACCCGGAACTTCCGCTGGTGGATGCCGTATTTCGGGCCTTTCTGGCCAACGGGAACGCGCCCCTCTCTCCCCGCCAACTGTCGGTTCTGATCGGACATTCGGCGGAAACCATTCTGCGTACCCTGGCGGGTCGGGAGGTGTACAAGGGGTTACAGCCCATTGCTGAATAAGCCCCCGTAGCTCAAAAGGAAGAGCAGCGGCCTTCTAAGCCGCTGGCTGTGGGTTCAAGTCCCACCGGGGGTGCTGAAGGGAGGACCTGACGAAGAAGCGTTTGGGCGGCAGCACAGTGCCGTCCAAACGCTTTTTTTCCTCCCCCGAGAGGCGGTCTCCTGAAACTTGAACTGCACCCCGCAGAAAGTGCTCCCTTGACAAATCCACATTCTGGGTTATAATCCCATTTAATGAAATAAACTCCCATTTTTTGGGACTGCTTCGCCAGGGAAAGGAGGCCGCGCATGCGCCTGACCCTCATCGGCCATATGACCGTGCGCATAGAACTGGACGGGATCGCTCTCCTCACCGACCCCTGGTTCGGCCCGCGCACCTGGCTGGAACGCCGCCTGGCTCCCCGTACCCTTCCCCCCGCCCTCTCCCCCGAAGAAATCACTGCCCTGGACGCACTGCTGGTCTCCCATCACCACATAGATCACCTGGACGAGCCCGCATTAATGCTGGCCCGGCGTCTGGGGTGCGCCGTCATCGGCTCCCAGGGGGCCGCCCGGCAGGCCCGGCGGGCCGGGGTGCGAGATGTGGTTCCCCTCCGGGCCGGCGAAACGACCACTCTGGGCCCCCTCACCATCCACGCCGTCCCCGCCGAACACCCCCTGGCCTCCGACGCGGTGGGGTTTGTCGTCATCGGCACCCACAGCGTCTATTTCAGCGGCGATACCCGCTGGACCCCGCACTCCGGGCCGCGCTTTCGCCCTTCCCCCTGGATGTGGCTCTGGTCCAGGCCGCCTGCGCTCATTATCCCCTCTTCGGCAACGACGGCATGTCCCTGCCCGACGTCGCCGCCCTGGCCCGCGCGCTCCGGCCCCGCTGGACCGTCCCCCTGCACCTGCACTGCGCGGGGAAGTGGCTGGACCGGAGGGCCGGTATCCGGATAGAAATGGGGAACGCCGACCAGGTGCAGGCCGCGCTGGCGGATTGGGCCGCCGCGCTTCGGTCGGAGGGTCTGGGCGTCCAAATCCTGGAACCGGGCCGGCCTGCGGAATACGTGAAACGTGAAACGTGAAACGTGAAACGTGAAGCATGAAACGTGAAGCGTGAAGCGTGAATATGGAGACTGCACAGACGGTTTTGCGGGCACTGGCGCTTCTGGAGGCGGTGGCGGAGGGGGTCCACGACCTGGAGGGGCTGAGCGCCCGCGTCGGCCTCAGCCGCAGCACGGCCCACCGCCTGCTGAGTACCCTGGTCCGGGCCGGATACCTGCGCCACTCCCCCCGGGCCGGGTACCGTCTGGGGCCCCGGCTGATAGAACTGGGCTTCCGCGCCCACGCCGGGCTGCACCTGCCCTCGCTGGCCCGTCCCTACCTGGAAGAATTGTCCGAGGCCACCCGCGAGACGGTCCACCTGGGCGTCCTGGATGGGACCGAAGTCGTCTACATTGACAAAGTGCCGGGGAAGCGGGAACTGCAAATGGCCTCGTACATCGGCGCGCGGGTCCCGGCCCAGTCCACCGCCCTGGGCAAGGCGCTGGTCTCCACGCTACCCCCGGAGGAGTGGCTGAGGGCCTTCGTCCAGGGCCTTCGGCGGACGGAGCGCACCATCGCCGAACCGGACCGGTTTCTGGAGGAGATCGCGCGCGTGGCGCGGCAGGGGTACGCGCTGGACCTGGAGGAGAATGAGTCGGGCATTCGCTGTGTCGCCGCGCCGGTGCGGGACGGGTCCGGGCGGGGGGTGGCCGCCGTCAGCATCTCCAGCGCGGTCATCTATCTGACCGACGAGCGCATCCAGGAACTGATCCCGCTGGTTCAGGAGACGGCCCGACGGATTTCGCGCGAATTGGGGTGGACGGAGGATGAAACCTGATCGGTTGGGCAAGGTGGTGACTTTCGGCGAGGTGATGATGCGGCTCTCGCCGCCGGGCCGGTTGCGCCTGGGGCAGGCCCGCGCGCTGGAGGTCACCTTCGGCGGCAGCGAGGCCAACGTCGCGGCGGCGCTGGCCCAATGGGGGGTGCCGGTGGAACACGTCACCGCGCTGCCTGAAAACGACCTGGGCCGGGCCTGTGCCCGCTTCCTGCGCCAGTTCGGCGTCGGCCTGGAACACGTAGTCTGGAGCGGCGGACGTCTGGGGCTTTACTTCTACGAACGGGGCGCCGCCCATCGGCCCGACACCGTCCTCTACGACCGGGCTCACTCCGCCTTCGCCACGCTGGAACCGGGAAGGATTCCCTGGCCGGAGGTCTTCGCCGACGCCGCCTGGTTCCACTGGAGCGGCATCTCTCCGGCGGTCTCCGCGTCGGCCGCTGAGACCTGCCGGGAGGCGGTACGGGCGGCGCGGGCGGCCGGGCTCACCGTCTCCTGCGACCTGAACTACCGGGGGCGGCTGTGGGACTGGGGGCGCTCTCCCGCAGAGGTGATGACCGAACTGGTCTCCCTCTGCGACGTGCTCATCGGCAATCCGGGGAGTCTGGCCGCCGTCTTCGGCATGAACGCCGGGGAAGGGGTGGAGGGGAATCAGGCCGTGAGCGGCGAACTGGCCCGTCTGTGAAAAACCACGAAGGACACGAAGGGCACAAAGGTTAATTTTTTTCCGTAACTTCGTGTCCTTCGTGCCCTTCGTGGATTCATTATCCCATTCAACAGGACACGGATGAACACGGGTTGGACGGATCGGCACGGATAAAATCCGTGAAAACCCGTATCATCCGTGTCTATCCGTGTCCGATTCAAAATGGGACACGGATGAACACGGGTTTTACGGATTGGCACAGATAAAATCCGTATGGTGAAAGATGACGGGAGGGACTATGAAACCCGTGCGCTGGTACGACCACATCGGCATCAACCTGTTCTGGCTGGGCCTGAACGTCCGCAACACCGCCGTGGGGTCCGTCTTCACGCCCTACCTGGTGGCGCTCTTCGTCCCGGAGGCGACGCGGAACACCGCCCTGGGCTTCATCAGCACGGCCGGACTGGTCATCGCCATGCTGGTGCAGCCCGCCGCCGGCCTCCTGAGCGACCGCTCCACGTCCCGCTTCGGGAGACGGCGGCCTTTCATCTTCGTCGGCACGCTGCTTGACCTGGTCTTCCTGGTCGCCATCGCCCTCTCGGGGAACTTCTGGATGCTGCTGGTCGCCACCCTGCTCATCCAGTTTTCGGCCAACGTCTCCCACGGCCCCCTGCAGGGACTGATCCCGGACCTGGTGCCCGAAGACCAGCGGGGGCGGTCTTCTGCCGTCAAGGCGGCCTTTGAACTCATCCCCATCATCCTGGTCGGCTTCACCATCGCCCAGTTGGTCGGCAAGGGGCAACTGGGGTGGGCAGTCTTCGCCACCGGCGCGGCCCTGCTGGCGACGATGCTGCTGACCATCGTGTTGGTCCGGGAGGAGCCGCTCCGGGAGAAGCCCGCGACCTCCTTCAAGGGCCCCATGCTGCGGGTGCTGGGGATGCTGACCGGGATCGCCCTGGGCGGAGTGGCGGGCCTGCTGGGGGGTGGCGCGGTGGGCGGACTGCTGGGGCTGGCGGCCTGGCCACTGGTCGGAACGGAGACTGCCCGGGCCCTCGCCATCGGCGTCGGCGGGACGGCGGCCATGGCGGTGGCGGTGGTGGCGGGCGTCTGGTCGGGGGCGTATGCCACTCTGGGCGAAGATGCCCGCCGCCGCGCGTCGTTCACCTGGTGGGTGGTTAACCGGTTGCTCTTCCTGGCTGCCGCCACATCCTTTCAGGGCTTCCTGCCCTTCTTCCTGTTGTACGCCTTCGGCGTGAGCGCCGAGGAGGCCGCCGCGATGAACGGCAATCTGATGACCGTCATCGGTCTGCTCATCCTGCTCTCGGCGCTGGTGGGGGGCCCGGTCGCCGACCGCCTGGGCAAACGGCGGGTGGTCCTTTTCAGCGGACTGGTGGCGGCCGTCGGCGGCGCGGCTGCCCTGGGGGCCATCTGGGTGCCCAGCATGGCCATCCTCTACCACGGCGACCTGGACCCATATTGTTTTGACTTTGACGACTTGTTCGCCGCCGCGCGCGAGCCGAAGGAGGTCTGGCGCCTGCCCGAAGTCGGGCACACCCAGGCCAGCGAGGTCTACCCGGAGGAGTTCTACCGCCGCGTGGTGGGGTTCTTTGACCGGTATCTCTGCGCCGACCTCGCCTCGCTGTCTCCCCGCTCCTGAACGAAGTTCATAAAAGAATATATTTTTCATTGCGGTGGCGAAGCCGCCGCAATGAAAAATATAGTTCCTTTACACCCGCGGGCGAAAAGGCCAGGCTTGAGGGAGAGGGGCTGGGGAAGAGGTATGATGTGGCGGCGTCCAGAGGCCGCCGCCCCCAAACCCTATACCTCTCGGCGGTGGAAAGCGGTCACGTCCTCTGGCCTTGCCAGGCGGCGCAGCCAGGGCACCTGGTCAAAATCGGGGTCAAAACTGGCGATTGCCGGAATACTGCGCTCCCGGCAGGCCAGCGCAATCAACGCGTCGTTGAAATTCAGCGCACCCGCTGAAGAACGAATCAGCGCCAGCGCTTCTTCATAGAGGCGTGGCACATCGGGCAGTGTCCAGGTAATCATCTCCTGAGGCACGCGGTGACTCAGTCGGTCCAACAGCACACTAACTTCTGCAACAAGATTCTTCTCGTGCAGACGACGTATGGCAGCGCGGACGGCTTCGGCGACCGCGCAGTCGCAGTCAAAGTAAAAGAGTTCGCCGCCTGTCGCAAGAAGAGCGCTTTCCAGGGCCAGGGCCTGATCTCGCCAGAGATCGCGCGGGTTGATAAGAGCCACCAGCACCGATGAGTCCACAGCGATGAGCACCTTACACCTCATCATAAAGGGCTTCTGTATCGGCCAGCGCGTCGCCTTCGTATCCTTCGGCGAGCAAATTTACCCACCTTCTGAGGCTTGAAGCCGGCACAGGCACCGTCGGATACAGATACGGCGCGCCCTGCGATTTGACGACCGTCTCCACTACCTGCCCTTTCTGCGCCAGTTCGTACACAAACCGGACAAACTGCTCTACAACAGCCAGGCTTTCCGGCGGCAGTTTTTCCAGCAAAGATAGGATGCGGCTCTGGACCTGTTCCGCATATACGCTCATCGTGCCACCCCCTGTAATCAATTCTAACACGTTCTCCTGTTTTGACAATTCATGGCCCTGCACCTGCACTTTCCCGATGACGGCTGGGAGCGCATCGCGCGCGATGGGTCCGCCTGGTGGGCCGGGGAACTGGACCGCCCGCTGGTGGTGCTGGAATGCGTGGAGCCGGAGGACCGCCGCAAACCGCACTTCGCCAGCACCTTTCTGGGCAACTTCCCGCCGGACATCCCCGCCGACAACATCCTGGACCTCTTCGTCCCGCGTCTGGAGGCCACCCACTACCTGGGCGACGCCTTCCCTCGCTTCTGGCCGAATTTCGGTCCGGGCATCGTCGCCGCCTTCGCCGGGGCGCAGGTCCACCCCGCCGCCGACACCACCTGGTTCACCCCTGCCCATACCGGCCCGATCGCCGACCTGCACGTCTGCGTGGACTGGGAAAACGTGTGGTGGCAGCGGGTATGGGAGATCACCCGGGCCGCTGTGGCCCGCTGGGGCGGGCAACTGACGGTGGGGTTCACCGACCTGGGCGGCAATCTGGACATCCTGGCCCACCTGCGCGGCCTCTGGCAACTGATGATAGACCTGGCCCGGACGCCGGAGGAGGTGGACCGTCTGGTGGGGGAGACGACGGCGGCCTGGCTGGCCTGCTACGACCGTCTCTACGACCTGATCGCGCCGGCCGGGCGGGGCGTCACCCCCTGGGCGCCCTGCTGGTGGCCGGGCCGGGGCTACATGCTCCAGAGCGACATCTCGTACAACATCTCCCCGCAGATGTTCGCCCGCTTCGTCCTGCCGGACCTGGAAGCCTGCTGCGCAGCCCTGGACTACGCCTTCTACCACCTGGACGGGGTCGGGCAACTCTGCCATCTGGACCTGCTCCTCTCGCTCCCGCGGCTGCGCGGCATCCAGTGGGTGCCCGGCTACGGGAAGCCCGGGCCGGAGCAGTGGCTTCCGGTGCTGCAACGCATCCGGGAAAGCGGCAAACTCTGCCAGGTGACGGTCTCGCCGGAGGGCGCGCTGACCATCATCCGGGCGCTGGGGGGCAAAGGTTTCTGCTTCATCATTGACGAACCGCCGCTGACCCCCGCCGAGGGCGCCGCCTTCCTGCGGGAACTCCACTGGCGCTGATTGGAAATCAGCCTTCCTGGGCACGCTGTGCCGGGCGTCGGCCTGCGCCGACGCCTCCGGTCGGCGAAGGCCGACCATCGGCCGAAGGCCCAACCAGGACGACTTCAGTCGGCGCAGCCTTCCTGGGCGCACTGTGCCGGGCATCGGCCTGGCCGACACCTACGGTTGGCGAAGGCCGACCATCGCCGCAAGCCCAACAAGGACGGCTTGGGTCGGCGCTGATTGGAAATCAGCCTTCCTGGGCACGCTGTGCCGGGCGTTGGCCTGCGCCGACGCCTCCGGTCGGCGAAGGCCGACCATCGGCCGAAGGCCCAAAGCGGGCGACTTCAGTCGGCAAAGGTAGCATGAACATCCCTGACCTGGCCCTGACACTCCTGACCGCTCCCCGTGTCCCGCCAGCGTTCCTGCGGGCGGCCGTCCGTCTGGCCGTGGCGCTCCTGCGCTGGCGGCAGGCACGGGAGGACCGCCGCCAGGCCGCCGCGCCGCCGACCCACCCCGCTCCCGCCGGGCCAGTGTATCTGGTGGACGGCTACCACGGTGGCGTCGTCTTCTGGGACTGGCTGGCCCTGCCCGGCGGCGGCCTCTGGTACCTCTACAACTGGCCGCTCTGCCTGCGACCGGCCCTGGAACGGGCCCTGCGGGACGACCGTTTCCGGGCCACGCAGGACCTGGACGGCTGGACGTACGAGGACATGGCGGTCCGGGCGCCCGAGGCCATCTGGCAGATGCGGGAGGCGCTCCGGTTGGGCCGGCTGGAGGTCGTGAACGGCACCTACGGCCAGCCGCTGGCCCTGTCCGTCAGCGGCGAGTCGTTCATCCGCCAACTCTTCTACGGCCTGGAGGCCATCGGGCGGGTGCTGGGGGCCGAGGTGACCGTCTTCTACTCCCAGGAGCCCGCGTATTTCCCCCAGTTGCCCCAGATTCTGCGGGGGTTTGGCTTTCGGGGCGTGATCCTGCGCACCCAGTGGGCGGCCTTCGGCACCGACCCGGCCTGTGATGCCGACGTCGTCCGCTGGCAGGGGCCCGACGGGAGCACCATCCCCGCCGTCCTCCGCTACACCTTCCAGCGCTACGACCGCCTGCGGACCGAACATACGGGCCTGCCGCACATGGCCCTGGCTGCCGGGGAGCGGGCGGACTGGGAACCGGAGAGCCTGGCGCCCTTTGAGCGGGCCGCCCGGGAGCGGGGCATCGCCCATCCCCTGGTCACCGACCTGAAGGACGTGAACCTGCCCGACGCCCCCCTACCCCACGCCCTGGCCCTGGCCGCGACCCCCAACGTCCGTTTCGTCACCCCCTCGGAGTACTTCGCCCTGGCGGGGGAGGAGGGTCCGACGGTGGCCTACACGCCGGACGACATCCCCAGCACCCTGCCGTGGGGCCTGCAGGCGGAGGGACTGATGCGGGCCCGCGTGGCGGCGGAGCGCGCGCTGCTGACGGCGGAACGGCTGGACGCGGTGGCCTTTCGGCTGGGCCGGGAGAGCCAGGAGGAGAAACTGGCACAGGCCTGGCGGGACCTCTGTCTGGCCCAGCACCACGACCTGCACGTCTGCGGGCCGTGGCACTCCCGGCGGCACAACTGCTCTATGGCCGAGGTAGGAGTGGAGTACGCCGAACGGGCCCGGCGGGCCGCCGGGGAGGTGACCCGGGCCGCGCTGGCCCATCTGGCGGAGGGGGCAGGGGGCGACATCCTGGTCTTCAACCCGTCCCCCTGGCCCCGGCGGGAGTACGTGGAGGTTCCGGTAAATCGCAGGATAAATCCTGCGCTACAAATACTGGTTGACGATGCGGGAGAGGTGCCCTGTCAGTGGGTCCCTGCCGGAGACGGCGACTGGCGGGTGGGCTTTGCCCTGGACCTGCCCCCGCTGGGATACCGATGCCTGCGCTGGGTTCCGGACCAGACCGCAATGGAGACGGAACCGTTCCAGAACCCCTGGTACCGGGCAACCGTCCACCCCGACGGCAGTTTGAGCCTGGAAGTGGACGGTCAACCGCTGATCACCGCCGGGGGTTACCTGACTGTCTGGCGGGACGGGGCGTGGTACGATTCCCGCTCCTCTGTCCGGCGGGTGGAAGTGGCTGAAGAGGGCCCGGTCTACCGCCGTTACCGGATAGAGGGGGAAATTGCCGGCATCCCCTTCTGCCAGACCGTCACCCTCTACCGGACTCTGCCCCGCATAGACGGGCGCGTGGCGCTGGATTTCGGAGACGGGGTGTACCTGGGCCCTCAACTGGAGGATGACCGGCCCGAGCGGGCGATGTCGGTGCAGGATGAGAAGAAACTGTGCCTGGCGTTCGCGACGCCGCTGAGTCGGGCCTGGTGCGATTCGCCGTTTCTGGTGGCCCGGACGGGCCAGGAGCGAATGGTCGGCCTGCACGGGGTCGGGCTGGAGGACGGGGACGGCGCGGGGGTGGCCTTCTTCCACCGGGGGACGCCGGGGTACCACCTGGACCGCCGGGAGGGGGTGCTGCGGAACGTGCTGGCCTGGGGGCCCCGGGAGTGGATCTATGCCAGCGACAACTCGGTCAGCCGGGGGCGCTCCCGCTACACGGCGCTGCGCGGGCGCCAGGAGTACGAGTACGCCATCCTGCCCTACACCCCCCATGGGGCAAGACTCATCTTGCCCCGCGCGGCCCTGGACTTCCAACTCCCCTGCCGCTGGCAAATGTTGCAGGCCCTCTCAGGCCGCCCGGCAGTCCCCCGGTCGTTCCTGAGCGTGGAGCCCGAATCGGTCCTGGCGACGGCCCTCTTCGTCCACTGGGGCCGGGTCTATCTCCGCCTGTGGAACGCGTCCGGACAGGAGGCCGTCGCCGCCATCCGCACCCCGTGGGTCCGGGAATGGCATCCGGTGAACCTGCGGCTCCGGCGAGACGGCGCGCCACTCCCGTCCGACAACATTCCTCTGCCCCCTTGGGGCATCCGGACGTTGGAGATTTGACCTCTGCCCCCCCCTTTTGCGTCCCCGCAAACTTCTGCTACAATAGACAACGGACGACAGACCATAGACCACGGACGACGGACCACAGACGAGAGATCGTTCTAGGAGAACGTGCCAGGCACTTCTGGAAATGCCTGTAACTACCTGCCCGGGGGCTTCTGGGCAAGCGCCATAAAAGACGGTGGCGGAGATACGCCCCTGTAGCGCAGGCCGCCAGGCCTGCATGCAGGCTGACAAAGTTCCATAGAATAACAAGAACATTCGTGGCCTGCGCTACGTTCAACGGCTTCGCCGCTGCCGCCGCAGGCCTCGGCCCGAAGGACCTTCGGCCCGAGGGCGGCAGGGGTGGGATGAGGAAGCCTGAATAGTTACCATCTTTGTGCCTCTGTGTCTTTGTGTGAGGAAAAACACGTCCTGATTTCCAATGGAACTGCACGCTGCGCTGGAGGTCAAACCGGGAGACCTGGTTGCCTTTGTCGGAGCCGGAGGTAAGACGACGGCCATCTGGCAGTCCCTCCGTTCCCTGGTCGCGCACGGGGAGCGCGTCGTGTTCACCACGACCACCCACATTTTCAAGCCCCGGCAGGCCCCGTTACTGATAGACTCGCTGCCGGACCCGGCCCTGGTCGCGTTCATCCTGACCCGCTGGCCCGCCATCATCCTGGCCGCGGGTCTGGACGAGGAGGGGGACCCGCAAATGGCCGCGCGCTGCCCCTACCCGGCCACCCCGCGCAAACTGACCGGGCTGAAGCCGGAAGTGGTCACCGACCTGGCCTGTCGGCTGCCGGGTATCACCTGGCTGGTGGAGGCGGACGGAGCGAAAGGCCGCGCCCTGAAAGCGCCCGCCGACCACGAACCGGTCATCCCCTCAGGAGCCCAACGGGTGGTCGTCGTGGGAAGTCTGGCCGCGCTGGGCCACCCCCTGGACGACGAGACGGTCCACCGGGCCGACCGGGCCGCCGCACTGCTGCGAGTTCCCCCGGGCACCCCCATCACCCCCGATATGGTCGCCGGGTTGCTGGGCCACGCGCGCGGGGGGCTGAAGTCCGTCCCGCCCCGGGCCGGCGTCGTGGCCCTGCTCACCCAGATAGAACCCACCCCCCGGCCCGAGGCGGCGACGGTCGCCCGCCAGTTGCTGGCCAGCCGGCGCATCCGCCGCGTCGTCCTGGCCCGTCTGCGCGCGGCCAACCCCGTCCTGGAGGTCTGGGAATGAACGTCGCCGGGGTCGTCCTGGCCGCGGGGGGTTCCACCCGCTTCGGCCAGCCCAAACAACTGCTGGACTGGAACGGCATCCCGCTGGTCGCCCACGTCGCCGACGTGGCGCTGGAGGCGGCGCTTTGGCCCGTCGTGGTCGTTCTGGGGCACGCCGCCGAAGCGGTCCGGGCCGCCCTTGCCGGTCGCCCCGTCCACATCGCCACCAACTGGCGCTGGGAGGACGGGCTCAGTACCTCCGTCCAGACCGGCCTCAGTGCCCTCCCCCCCGACACCGACGCCGCCATCTTCCTCCAGTGCGACCAGCCCCGGGTGACCCCCGAACTCCTGCGCCAACTGGTCGCCCGTTTTGAGGAGACGGGCGCTCCCATCGTCTGTCCGGTCCACCAGGGCCGGCGCGCCTCCCCCACCCTGCTCGCCCGTCCCCTCTTCCGCGAACTGGCCGGGGTGACGGGCGACCAGGGCGGCCGCGCGCTCATCCTCCGCCACCCGGACGCGGTGGAGACCGTGGAAGTGGACGACCCGGACCTGCTGGCGGACGTAGACACGCCCGAAGAGTACGCGCGGCTGCGGGAACGGTACGCACCGCCACCAACCGCGTCGTTCCTGGCCTCCGTCCGTCACCTCATCGTGGATATGGACGGCGTCCTCTGGCGGGGCGACCAGCCTATGCCGGGCCTGACGGACTTCTTCGCCACCCTGCGGGCACTGGAGGTCCGCTTCGTCCTGGCGACCAACAACGCCAGCAAACGGCCCGACGAGTATCAGGAAAAACTGGCCCGCTTCGGGGTGGAGGTCCCGCTGGAGACCATCCTCACCTCCGCCCAGGCGACGGCCGACTATCTGGCCTCCATCGCGCCGCCCGGGACCCCGGTCTACGCCATCGGCGGGAGCGGGGTGCGACACGCGCTGACGGAGCGGGGATTTGTTCTGGCCGAAGAGGACGTCCGGTACGTGGTGGTGGGCTGGGATCCCGACCTCCACTGGCAGAAAATGGCGAAGGCGGCCCTGCTCATCCAGCGGGGCGCCGTTCTCATCGGCACCAACCCGGACACCACCTACCCCACTCCGGCGGGGCTGGTGCCGGGCAACGGCAGCAGCCTGGCGGTCCTGGAGTTGACGACGGGGGTGAAACCGGTGGTCATCGGCAAGCCGGAGCCGTGGCTCTACCGGGCCGCGATGGCCCGCATGGGCGCCTCTCCGGAGACGACCGCCGCCCTGGGCGACCGGCTGGATACAGACATCCTGGGCGGACGGCGGGCGGGCCTGCGGACCATCCTGGTCCTCTCCGGCATCACCACGCCGGAGGACCTGGCCCGTTCACCCCTGCGGCCCGACCTGGTCTGCGCCGACATCGGGGAACTGGCCCGCCTGTGGGGAGAGATCGGACGCGGATGAGCGGACACTGCCCCATTGTGATCGTTGCCCACGGCGACCTGGGCGAGGCGCTGGTACGGGCGGCGGAGATGATTATGGGTCCCCAGGCCGACCTCTTCGCGGTATCGCTCTGGCCGGAAGATAGCCCCGCTGCCCTGGAGGAAAAACTGCTGGCCACCCTTCAGCAGGCGGGCCAGCGCCCGGCCCTGGTCCTGGTGGACCTGCTGGGGGGTACCCCCTTCAACGTGGTGGCCCGCCGTCTGCCCGAAGGACACATCGCCTGCGTGACGGGCGTCAATCTCCCGATGTTGCTGGACCTGCTGGCGGTCCGGTATGAGGGGCTCTCACCCGCCGAACTGGCCGCGCGGGCCGTGCAATCGGGTCGGGACGGTATCACGAAATACACGAAAAACGCGAAATGCGCGAAAGAACGCGAAAAAGGCGAAAAATAGTAACTACCTACCCAAGAACCGTTTCATAAAAACCACGAAGGACACGAAGGCCGCACAAAGGGCACGAAGGATGATATTTTATCCCTTTGTGTCCTTTGTGAGTACTTTGTGTCCTTTGTGGTAGGTAATTACGAAAAATAAAAAAAAGAGGTGTGCCCCTTCGTGCCTTTCGTGTCTTTCGTGTCTTTCAGAGGTGGGACATGGAACTGGCCGAAGAGGTCCTGAAACTGTTACTGGCCATGGTGGTTGGCGGCCTCATTGGCGCCGAACGGGAGTTTCGGGATAAGAGCGCGGGATTCCGCACCATCCTGCTCATCACCGTTGGCTCCACCCTGTTCACCATCTTCTCCCTGGGCATCGGTGTGGAGACCAACCCGACGCGCATCGCGGCCAACATCGTGACGGGCATTGGCTTTCTGGGCGCGGGGGCCATCCTGCGGGAAGGTCATCGGGTCACCGGCCTGACCACGGCGGCCACCATCTGGCTGGCTGCCGCACTGGGCATGGGCATCGGGGCCGGCAAATATGCCCTGACGGGGATTGCCACAGTGCTCACCCTGGTGGTGCTATGGTTTTTCCCCCGCTTTGAGAACTGGCTGGACCGCACCCGGGAGACCGTCACCTACGAAATCTCCCTGCCCGTTCAATCCCCCCGGCGAAAGACTCTGCTGGAGACCTTCCAATCCCACAGGATTCAGGTTTACTACCACCGTGAAATCAAGGTGGGCGATGCCCTGATCACCACTCTGCGCACAACGGGCCGTATGGAAGACCATCAGAAACTGGTGGAAGCGCTGCTGCAGGACCCCAGGGCTTATCAACGCTCTAACGAAGATGCTCGTAGTAAGCCCCGAAGCGAAGCGGAGTGGCGTCCAAAAGGCTCGGAACGGCGCTCCGCTGGCGCTCCGTGCCTGACTACGAACGAAAAATATTAGAGCGCTGATAAGCCCTGGCAGGACCCCGAGGTGATAGAGGTCAAGTATTAGTCGTCCTCCCCTACCACCACAAATTCCCGCTGCATCGGCACTGTGCTCGCCGGAATAAGCGTCGGCGGATAGCGCGGATCGGTCGCCCCGGTCGGAACCGACGGCATCGCGGGCGGCTGGACCACCACCACCGGCGGGTAGGGGCCGGCCCAGGCCTGGGGAGTCCCGGGCTTGCGCCGCGTCACCCAGATGATGAGCAGACTGGGCGGAATGCTGGCCGCCACCCCGCAGACCGCCCCCGCTATCACCGCCATCGCCTGATCGCTCAGCCGCTGCCCGACCATCACCGCCAGCGTCAGCCCGAAGGCCGCCGTGAAAATCAGCAGCACCACCCCCAGCCGCTTCGCCACCCGGCTCTCCAAACTCGGCGCCGGCGGCGGGCCGTAACTTCCATACCCATACGGCGGCATCCCCTCCATACTCACCCCCTACCTCCTACTCCCTACTCCCTACTCCCTACTCCCTACTCCGTACTTCCTACTCCGTACTTCGTACTCCATACTCCGTCATCGGGCCAGCAGCGACGCATCTGCCAATCCACCGCCACCCTCATCCGCTGCCCTCCCTGCTCCCCCATCCGCTGATTCGCTGATTCTCCGACTCTCTGATTCTGTATCTCCGCCACCACCTGCGACACCTCTTCGGGCGCGATGTAGGCGGCCTGGAACCGGTGCAACCGCCCCTCCGCCACGGCGATGAAATCGCCCCGGCCCAGCAACCGCTCCGCCCCCGTCCCCTTCCATCCCGTCGCCACCCGCGCATCCTCGGGGCTCGTCACCTTCCCCACCAGCCGCACCGGGAAGTTCGCCTTCACCAGACTCCCGATGACCGCCGCCGTCGGCTTCTGGGTCGCCGCTATGACGTGGATACCGGCCTCCCGTCCCCTCTGCAGGAGCCGCGTCAGCGGCCGCTCCGCCTCCGCCCCCGCCACCATCAGCAGGTCCGCCAGTTCATCTATGACCAGGATACAAGTAGACAAGGAACAAGTAGACAAGGGGTTGGCCTCTCCCCTTGTATCCTTGTATCCTTGTCTACTCTGCACCTCCATCAGCCGCACCAGACTCCCCAGCGCCTCCACCGCCTCCGCCGGGTCGCGGATGACCGGCCGGGCCAGATGCGGCAACCCCTCCAGGTCCCGAAACGCGCTCCCTTTGGGGTCAATCAGGACAAGGCG
>Ga0272447_1000914_pt1 | contig 20204 bp, 19 predicted proteins | sample YNPCB0133_FD_194589 | JGI IMG/M metagenome (GOLD analysis project Ga0272447, IMG submission 194589) | Hot spring microbial mat communities from Yellowstone National Park, WY, United States - YNP-CB-013-3 | ecosystem: Environmental > Aquatic > Thermal springs > Hot (42-90C) > Sediment | place... | reverse complement strand
GGCTGTTGCAAAGGTGCACCACGGCGCGGGTCCCCCTGGTCTCGACCCCCACCGCCGACCCCGTCGCCTGGCACCGGCCGTGAACGGTCCGCCGCGACCCCCGGTCAAGACCACCCCGCGGTTTATCGGGGCCGAGGTCCGTCTCCCGGCCGTGGCCTTTCCGGGACAGGCTCCTACCGGAAGCCGAAGAGCACCGCGGCCCCAGCCCACAGGAGGGCGGCCAGGCAGCCCGGCCTGCCCGTGGCCGCGGGAGGGCGGGACGCAAGCCGGGTGGCGCGCTTCATGTGCCGCACGAACTCCTCGTAGCGGCCCAGCCGCTTGTACACCGCGGCCAGGTTCTGGTGCGCCACCGCGTAGTCCGGAGCGAGCTCCAGGGCCTTCCGGTACGCCCGCACCGCTTCCTCCAGCTGCCCCCGCTCCGTGTGCACGGTCCCGATGTTGCAGTACGCGGGCGCGTGCTGGGCGTCCACCTGGAGGGCCTGCCGGAAGCTTTCCAGGGCCTCCTCGTACCGTCCCTGTCGGGCCAGGGCCACGCCCAGCTTGTTCCGGGCATGCGCGGAGCCGGGCTGCAGGTCCACCGCCCGCCGCAGCAGCTCCTCGGCCCGCTGCCAAGCCCCTTCCGCCAGGGCCGCCTCACCCTGCGCCAGGAGCTCCTCGAAGGACTCCACCGCACCTCCTCAGCCTTGCGGCTCGATGCGGTCGAAGCCGGTGTACGGGACCAGGGCCTCCGGCACCCGGACGGTACCGTCCCGTTCCTGGTAGTTCTCCAGGACGGCGATGAGCATCCGGGAGGTGGCCAGAGCGGTTCCGTTCAAGGTGTGCACGTAGTCCGTCCTGCCCCGCTGCCGGAAGCGCACGTTGAGGCGCCGCGCCTGGAAGTCCGTGGTGTTGCTGCACGAGGTGACCTCCCCGTACCCGCCGCGGCCGGGCATCCACGCTTCCAGGTCGTAGGTCTTGGCGGAGGCCGTACCCAGGTCCCCCGCGCACAGCAACACCACCCGGTGCGGGATCCCGAGGCCCTGCAAGATTTCCTCCTCCACCCCCACCAGGAACTCGTGCTCCTCCCACGACCGCTCAGGGTGCGCGTACGAGAACATCTCCACCTTGTCGAACTGGTGGACCCGGTACAGACCGCGCGTTTCCCGGCCGTGGGCCCCCGCCTCCCGCCGGAAGCACCAGGACAGCCCCGCGAACCGTACGGGCAACCTGTCCGCCTCCAGCACCTCGTCCCGGTAAAAACCCGCGAGGCTCTGCTCGGAGGTCCCCACCAGGGCCAGCTCGTCCTCCGCCACGCGATAGGTCTGCTGGGGGTCGAAGCTGGCCCCTCCCCACGCCCCCGTGATGATCTCGGGCCGCACCAGTACAGGTGGGATCACGGGCACGAACCCGTGCCGCAGGAGCCTGTCCAGGGCGTAGCGCACCAGGGCCATCTCCAACAGAGCTCCCTTCCCCAAGAGGTAGTAGAAGCGGGACCCGGAGACCTTGGCGGCCCGCTCGAAGTCCAGGATCCCCAGCCTCCGGCCCAGCTCTACGTGGTCCGCGGGAGCAAACTCGAAGCGCGGGGGAGTCCCCCACGTGCGCACCACCACGTTGTCTTGCTCCCCAGCTCCGTCGGGCACGCTCGGGTGGGGCGGGTTGGGAAACAGCAGAAGCAGTTGCTCCAAGGCTTCGCGGCGCCGCCGCACCTCCGGCTCGAGCTCCTTCAGGCGCGCGGCCACGGCCCGTACCTCTGCGATCTTACGGTCCCGGGCCTCCCCCTGCAGGCGGGGGAGCTCCTCACTGGCGCGGTTCTGCTGGGCCCGCAGCTGCTCCACCTCCTGGAGGGTCTCTCGCCACCGCCGGTCGAGGTCTAGGGCGCGGTCCACCAGGGCAGGGTCGGCGCCCCGGCGGCGCAGGGCACCCCGGAAAGACTCCGGGTCTTCCCGCAAAGCCCTCAGGTCTACCACCACCGCCCTCCCGGACCACGCCTCAAAGCTGCGCCACCCGCACGTCGTAGATCCCGTCCACCCCCCGGATCTCCGCCAGCGCGTCCTCCGGAACGGGGTCGTCTAGGGTCAGGACCATGACCGCCACGCCCCCGGGACTCTCGCGGCCCAGGTGCATGCCCGCGATGTTCACCCCGTGCCGCCCCAGGATGGTGCCCACCCGGCCGATCATGCCGGGCCGGTCCGTGTTCCACGCAAACAGCATGTACGGGGCGGGGTCCAGGTCGATGCGGTACTCCCCGATCCGCACGATGCGGGGCTGGCTGCGGCCGAAGAGGGTGCCGCCCAGCCGGAACGCACCCGCGGGGGTCTGCGCGCTCACCAGCATGAGGCTGGCGAAGTCCTCGCTGGTCTCCTGCCGAGACTCCACCACCCGGATCCCGCGCTCCGCGGCCACCACCTGCGCGTTCACCAGGTTCACCACTTGGTCCGTGACCCCGCTGAGCAGGCCCACCAGCACGGACGCCACCAAAGGCGCCGCCTCCACCTGGCTGAGTTCCCCTTCCAGTCGCACCTCCACCGCGGAGATGGGGCCCGGGGTCAGCTGTCGGACCAGGGCCCCCAGGACACGGGCCAGCTCCAGGTGGGGGCTCAGGCGGTCCCAGCTGTCGCTGCGGAAGGCCGCCACGTTCACCGCACCCCGGGGCAAGCGCCCGGCCAGGGCCTGCAGCACCTGTTCCGCCACGTCCGCCCCGATGGCTTCCTGGGCTTCTTGCGTGGAGGCTCCCAGGTGCGGGGTGGCTACCACCCGCGGGTGCTCGACGAGGCGCAGGTCCTTGGGCGGCTCCTCCGCGAACACGTCCAGGGCCGCCCCCGCCAGGTGCCCTTCCTCCAGCGCCTCCAGCAGGGCCTCCTCGTCCACCAGGCCCCCGCGGGCGCAGTTCACCAGGCGCGCCCCGGGCTTCATCCGCCGGATCTGCTCCCGCCCCAGCATGCCTCTGGTGTGGGAGGTGAGGGGCACGTGCAGGGTCACGAAGTCCGACTCCTCCAGCAGCCGCTCGAAACTGACCGCCTCCACCCCCAGGCGGGCAACCCGCTCGGTACTCACGTACGGGTCGTAGGCCACCACCCGCATCCCGAACGCCCGGGCCAGCCGCGCCACCTCGCTCCCGATGCGCCCCAGCCCCACCACCCCCAAGGTCTTGCCGTACACCTCTGCGCCCAGGAAGGCCTCCCGCTTCCACTCGCCCCGCAGAAGGGACTGGTTGGCCTGCGGGATGTTGCGGCAACAGGCCAAGAGCATAGCCAGGGTGTGCTCTGCGGTGGCCCGCACGCTGCTGTCCGGGGTGTTGATGACCAGGATCCCGGCCCGGGTGGCGGCCTCCACATCGATGTTGTCCACCCCCACCCCCGCCCGGGCCACCACCCGGAGGCCCCGGGCCTCTTCCAGGACGCGGCGGGTCACGCGGGTGCGGCTGCGCACCACCAACGCGTCGACCCCTGGCAGCCGGTCCCGCAGCTCCTCCTCCGAAAGTCCCCCGCACACCTCCACCACGCAGGACTCCCTCAGCCGCCGCAGCCCTGCCTCGCCGAGGCCGTCCGCCACCAGCACGCGGTGCCGGAGCCCCACCGCTTCGGCAGCCTGCCCTTCGGTAGCCAGACGCATGCGCGTCACACCGTCTGCACCGCCCGAGCCTCGAAGGCGCGCCGCGCCGCCTCCACACCCGCCTGGGGATCCACGGACACGCCCAGTGCCTTGAGCACTTCACCCAGGGCCTCCATGCACCGCAGCACGTCCTGCGGCCACACGTATCCCAGGTGGCCGATGCGGAAGACCTTGCCCTCCAGCTTGCCCTGTCCTCCCGCCACCACCACCCCGTGCTGTTCCCGCATCCGGCCCACCAGGGCCTTGGCGGAGACCCCTTCGGGCAACCACACCGCGGTCACAGTACGGGAGGCCCACCGGTCGTCTGCCACCGGCCGAAGGCCCAAAGCCCGCACCCCGGCCCGTGTCGCCTCGCTGAGCTGCCGGTGCCGCTCCCACACGGCCTCGAAGCCCTCTTCCCGCAGCAACCGCAGGGACGCCTCCAGGCTATAGAAGACAGACACCGCGGGGGTGAAGGGGGTCTGGGCCAGGGGTTCCTGCAGGGCCTCCACCACCATCCCCATGTCCCAGTAGTAGCGGGGCATGCGGGCGGTACGGTGTGCCTCCCACGCCCGAGCGCTGGCGCCCAGGAAGCTCACCCCCGGAGGGCACCCCAGGGCCTTCTGGGAAGCGGTGACCACCACGTCCAACCCCCACCCGTCCATGTCCAGGGGTACAGCCCCAAGGGAGCTCACCGCGTCCACCAGGAGGAGGGCGGGTCGGTCGCCCCGGACCCGACTCAGGGCCGCCACGTCGTTCTGCACCCCCGTGGAGGTCTCGTTGTGGGTGACCAGCACCGCCCGGTAGTGGTTCTTGCGGAGGTGCTCCTCCACCAGCTCGGGCGGGATCCCCGTGCCCCACTCCACCTCCACCAGCGTCACCTCGGCCCCGTAGGCCCGGGCGATGCGGGCGAACCGGTGGCCGAAGGCCCCGCACGAGAGGGCCAGCACCCGGTCCCCCGGGGACAGGGTGTTGACCACCGCAGCCTCTAAGACTCCGGTTCCGGAGCTGGCGTAGGGGACTACAGGATGGCGAGTGCGGTACAGCTCCTGGATCCCCTCCAGCACGCCCCGCAGCACCCGCGCGAAAGCCTCGCTGCGGTGGTTGGTCATGGGCCGGCTCCCGGCCTCCCGCACGGGGGCGGGGACTGGGGTGGGGCCCGGGATCAACAGCAGTTCGTCCACGGTGCACCTCCCGAGAGAATGCCAACAAGAAAACCTCCGCGTCTCAGAGACGGGAGGTCCTTCCCGCGGTACCACTCTGATTCCGGCCCGGTGGGCCGGCACCTCTGCGGCGATATCGGGCCGACCCGGCGGCGTTCCCGCCGCAGCTCTGGAGGTGGACTCCGCCGCGGCCACCCGCCGGCTCCCACCCGTGGCCAGCTCGCTGAAGGTGCGGCCGAGGCGGTGCCTCCGTCCTCGCCCTCTTACAAATAACGATAGGACGCCGGGGCAGCGGTGTCCAGGGCCTGCGAGTTATCGCACGGCCTCGATACACCCCAGGGCGTGAGGCGGTTGGAGGTGGAGAGGTATAGTGGAAGTGGGGCGCCATGTTGAACGTCCACCAGCTCAAGATCTTCCGCACCGTGGTGCGGGCGGGGTCTTTCTCCCGAGCGGCGGAGGAACTGCGCATCACGCAACCCTCCGTGAGTATCCAAGTGCGGGAGCTGGAGCGGGCCCTGGGGGCGGAGCTGTTCGAGCAGATCGGCAAGCGGATCTTCCTCACCGAGGCAGGCCGGGTCCTGGACGAGTACGCGGTGCGGATTTTGGCCCTCCTGGAGGAGGCGGAGCGCGCCGTCCGGGACCTGCGGGGAGCGTCCGGGGGGGCCCTGCGGGTGGGGGCCAACAACACCCCCGGCACCTACCTGCTGCCGCCCCTTTTGGCCCGGGTGCGCCAGCAGGCCCCGGAAGCGGAGGTCACCCTAGAGATCCTCCCCACCGGCCGGGTATACGAAAAGCTGCTGCGCAACGAGCTGGACGTGGGGGTGGTGGGGGACGGGATGCGGCATGAGTCCATCGTGCACTTCCCCTACCATACCGACGAGCTCGTGGTCATCGCGTCCCCCCGGCACCCCCTAGCGGGGCGCAAGGACGTGACGGCCTCCGAGGTGGTCCGCCAGCGCCTGGTCCTGCGGGAGCGAGGCAGCGGTACCCGGGAAGCCACGGAGCGGGCCTTCCGTAGCCTGGGCCTGGTCCCCACCCCGGCCATGGAATTCCAGAACAACGAAGCCTTAGTCCAGGCGGTGATGGCGGACCTGGGGGTAGGGGTCGTGTCCCGGCTCGCCGCGGAAGAGGCCATCCGCCGGGGCCAGGTGGCGGTGGTGGAGGCCGCGGACTTCCGCCCCACCCGGACCCTGTGGGGGGTCCGCCACCGGGAAAAGCGGGTTACCTCCCTCCTCCGGATCCTCCTGGAGCTGATGGGGGACCCCCAGTTCGTCCCCGCCGCGGCTGTGGACGACGCGGGAGCAGGCTAGGAGCCTGTCTTGCAAGGGCCGTGGTCGGCAAGACGGACCGGGATCCCCCAAAATCGCACAGCGATATTGGGGGTGGTCTAGGCGGTGCCGGTGGAGGTCCTGGAGCACACCGCGGAAGTGGGGTTGCGCGCCCAGGCGGGCTCTCTCGCGGAACTCTTGGGGGAGTTGGCCACGGGGCTGTTCCGCCTCATCACGGACCCCGAGTCCGTGCAGGAGCGGCGGAGCTGGGACGTGGAGGTGCGCGCGGACGACCTCACCGCGGTGGTGGTGGAGTGGCTGAACGAGCTGCTCTTCCTGCACGCCCGGGACGGGATGCTCGCCCGGCGGTGCGTGGTGCGGGAGGCTGGACCCCAGGGGGTGCGGGCCACGGTGTGGGGCGAGCCCTTCGACCCCCAGCGCCACCCCCGGGGGATCGAGGTGAAGTCCGCCACCTACCACCAAGCCCAAGTGGAAGCCTCCCCCGGGAGCTGGTCCGCGGTGGTGTACCTGGACGTCTAGACCAACCCACGGGGCCACCACGCAGCGCGTGCCCAGCCGCGTCAGGGAGCGGTACAACACGTACCCACACGGCCCGGCTTCGCATGCGCAGACCAGGTCCCTCGCCGGTCCCAGGCGTCGCACCAGCTTCCGAACAGCCTCCAGACGATTCGGAATCAGACCCAACGAGCGCACCTCACCTCCGTCACCCTCTGCCACTGCCACCGCAATCGTCTCCTTGTGCACATCCAACCCTACGTATGTGGTACCCTTCTTCATGGACCAGACCTCCTCGCGTGTAGCTCTGCGCTGTGTGCGCAGGCGCGTCCCCAGCGTAACCTACGACGCTGCGAGCTGAGAGTGCGGTCCCTGCCATAATGTCTAGGAAGTTGTCCCTGAAAGAGCCCTGGAACGGAAGGGGGCCGCGGAGAATACTGGGGACAATTCGCCCAAGAGGGTGGTGCCGAAGTGCTGGTCGACGTCCACACGCACTTTTACCCGCAGGCGTACCTAGAGCAGTTGGAGCGCGAAGCGCCGGGCGTGCGCGTGCGCACGGACGCCCAGGGTCGCCGATACCTGGAGCAACACGGGACGCGTCTGGCTACCCTCACCGAACCCATGGTGGACCTCCCCCAGCGGCTCCGCCTCATGGACCACCTGGGGGTGGACGTCCAGGTCCTGTCCCTCACCAGCCCCAACGTGTACGCGTTCCCGGACGGCGGGGCGGTGGAAGCCGCGCGTCTGGTGAACCGCGCGTACGCGGAGATCAAGGGGCGCTACCCGCGCCGGTTTCGCTGCCTCGCCAGCGTGCCGCTGGGAACCGGCGCGGAGGTTCAGGAGCTGGAGGTCGCGGTCTGCGAACTGGGGCTGGACGGGGTGGTGGTGGGGACCACGGTGGGGCACAGGACCCTCGACGACCCCGCCTTCGCAGCCTTCTGGTACCGGGCGGACCAACTGGGGGTCGTGGTGTTCCTGCATCCCATGGGCGGTTTCCCTTCTGCCTTTTTGCGGGACTACAGTTTGGTCCCCCTGGTGGGCTTCCCCGTGGAGACCACCGTGGCCCTGGCACGGCTCGCGTACTCCGGATTTTTCGACCGTTACCCCCGGCTGAGGGTGATCGCTCCCCACGCGGGCGGGACGGTTCCGTTCCTGCTGGGCCGCCTGGACACCGGCTACCGGGCATACCCGGAGTGCGCGGGGGCGGTACGGCCGCCCAGCCAGGCCCTTCGGCAGGTGTACTACGACACTGTGAACCCCTACCCACCCGCGCTCCGCTGCCTGGCGGAATCCGTGGGACCGCAGCGGATGCTGTTCGGCTCCGACTTCCCCCACGTCATCGGCAGCGTGGAAGCCGTGCTGCGCTCCCTCCGGGACGCAGGCCTCGACGCAGAAGCCCTGGAGGGGGTCCTGTGGCGCAACGCCCGGGACCTGCTGGGTCTTGGCGAGAGCCACGCCTCCGTTTGACCACCGCGGGGAGCTCTGGCAACCTGTTGACGAAACAGAGCACGAAAGGGGGGGTTGAGATGAGCAGGCTGGGAGTCCGCATCACGGGGTGGGGCCTGGTAGTACTCCTCGCTGCGTCGGTAGCCACCGCGGCACCGGTGGCGCCCGCCACCCTCACCATCGGCACCAACCCACCTGGTACCCTGTTCTACGGTCTCGGTAGCGGCATCGCCCGCATCCTCACAGACTTCGCGGGCGTGCGGGCGGTGGTACAGCCGTACAGCGGCAGCAGCACCTTCCTCCCCTTGCTCAACACGGGTGAGCTGCAGCTCGGGGTGGTTAACGCCGTGGACGTGGCCATGGCGTATCGGGGGCCGGACCGGCTGCAAGTGGGCGGCCGCAACCCGTTCCACCCTTCTCCCAACATCCGCCTGGTGGTCCGGGGCGGGCCCCTCTACGCGGTGCAGTGGGCGCGACGGGACAGCCCCTTCCGGACCGTGGCAGACCTGCGTGGCCGACGGGTAACGGGGGTTTACTCCGCCCACCTGGCCGTTTGGTACAACACCTACGGCAACCTGGCGTCCTGTGGGCTGGCGTGGAGCGACGTGCAGGTGGTGCCCGTGTCCACTGTGGGCGAGGGCATGCGGGCCCTGGTGGCGGGACGGGCAGACTCCGCGGCCTACGCTCTGGGAGCCGCGGACGTGCAGGAAGCGGACGCCACCGTCGGGCTCCGGGCCCTTTCCATCTGCGGAGACGAGCAAGGACAGCGGCGGCTGAAGGAGGCGGTGCCGGGCTACTACGCGGTGCGGCTCAAGGCGGGCCGCTCCGCGGGGGTGGTGGAAGACGTGTGGGTACAGGCCTACGACATCTACCTCCTGACCCACAAGGACCTACACGAGGACACCGTCTACCGCGTCACCCGGACCCTGTGGGAGCAGAACCGCAAGCTGTGGCCCCTCCACTCCGCCTTCGAGGAGTGGGCCACGCGGCGCTACGTAGACCCCGGGGTTACGGTCCCCTACCACCCCGGGGCCATCCGGCTCTACCGCGAGAAGGGCGCCTGGACTCGGGGTATGGACGAGGCCCAGGCTCGTCTCCTGCAGGAGGCTGCGCGGTAGGTGTCCCGTGGTGAGCCCTTGGACAACCCGGTAGGCAAGCACCCAGAGAATCCGGCCGGAGGACCCGTGCGGGAGGCCGCGGGCCTGTTCCTGCGGGGCGCCCTGGTGGCCATCCCGGCGGCCGGGATCCTCTTTGTCCTGGAGGTACCCTCCCGGGCAGGGGTGGCGGTTTTCCGGGAGCAGTACCTGGGGGTCCTGTTAGCCCTCAGCCTGGCGGGAATCTTCCTGTCCACCTCGGCTCGACGCGGCCGCGTCTCTTGGTTCGACGGGATCCTGGCGGCGGGGGGTCTGCTGGTGGGCGGCTACGTAGCGATGTACTACCCCTCCATGGCAGACCGCCTGGCGGTGTTGACCCCGGACAAGTGGCTCTTGGGGATGGTGGCGGTGCTCCTGCTCCTGGAGGCCGTGCGGCGGACCGCGGGCCCCGCGGTGATGTGGGTGGCCGTGGCCTTTTTGCTGTACGCGCGCTTCGCGGACGCCCTGCCCGGCCCCCTGGCGGGTACGCCGGCGCGTTGGGAGCGTCTGTTCACCTACCTGTATCTGGACCTCAACGGGATCCTGGGAACCCCCCTGGCGGTGGCCTCCACGGTGGTGCTGAGCTTCGTCCTCATGGGCCAGGTCCTATTCGCCACGGGAGGGGCCAATTTCCTCGGGGACTTCGCCCTGGCCGTGGTAGGCCGCTTCCGAGGCGGGCCCGCGAAGATGGCGGTGGTGGCCTCCAGCCTGTTCGGCAACATCTCCGGGAGCGCGGTAGCCAACGTGGCCGTGGACGGTCCCATCACCATCCCCATGATGAAGCGGGCGGGCTACCCGGCGCCGGTGGCGGCCGCGGTGGAGGCTACAGCCTCCACGGGAGGGCAGATCATGCCGCCCGTGATGGGTGCCGCGGCCTTCCTCATGGCGGAGTTCTTGGGCATCCGGTACGCCCAGGTGGCTGCCGCCGCCCTCCTGCCGGCCGTCTTGTACTACGTGTGCCTGTTCTTCCAGGTGGACCTGGAGGCCGCGAAGCGGGGACTGCACGGCCTGCCTCGGGACCAGCTCCCACGGCTGCGAGAGGTCCTCCCGCGGGGGAGTGTCTTCGGGGTGGCTTTGGGCTCCGTGGTCTTCGGCCTGTTCGGGCTGAAGTGGCAGGCGGAACACGTGGGCGTGGTAGCTGCGGGCCTCGCCGCCCTGGCTGCGGTGGTCCTGCGGGTCCGCGGCTGGAGCGTACTAGGGGTGCTGGAGCAAACCGGCCGCGCCCTCCTGGGCCTGGTGGCGGTCACGGCGGTGGCCGGGGTGGTGATCGGCGTCCTGCAGTACACCGGGCTGGGGTTCCGATTGGCCCTGCTCCTCACGGAGCTGGCCGGCCGCAACCTGCCCCTGCTGCTCGTGCTCACCGCGGCGGTGGCCATGCTCCTGGGGATGGGGATGCCCACGGTGGCGGTGTACGTGCTCATGGCGACCCTGGTGGCCCCAGCCCTGGTGCAGCTCGGGGTTCCGCCCCTCGCCGCGCACCTGTTCGTCTTCTACTTCGGCATGCTCTCGATGATCACTCCGCCCGTGTGCCTGGCCACGTACACCGCGGCCACCATCGGCGGCTGCGACTTCTGGCAGGCGGGTTGGGCGGGGATGCGGTTGGCCGCGGTGGCCTACGTGGTCCCGTTCCTGTTCGCCCTGGACCCCGCCCTCATCGGCCGCGGACCCCTCTGGGCGGTGGTCCTAGCCTCAGCCACAGCGGTGCTGGGGGCCTTCCTCCTGGCCGCCGCCCTGGTGGGCTACTGGTTTACCCACCTCTCTGGTACGGAGCGCCTCTTCCTCGCCGCCCTTGCCCTGGCGGTGCTGACCCCGGAAACCGGACAGGTCCCGGCCTTCTCCTGGACGGTGGAGGTGGCGGGCCTGGTCGGCAGCGGCCTCCTGGCCTTCCGCAACTGGCGCCTGGCCCATCAGCCCCGGGCCCAGCTGGTGCCTCGACCCGCGCCGGGCTCCGCCCCTCCCCCGCTATGAAAGCCGGACGCCCCGCGGCATTCCTCCAGGCCTTGCCGCGAGAACCGTCTTCCCGTAGTGATACAGGTGTTGCTGGGCCAGCCCCGCCAGCTCCCCGAACCGGTCCAGGGCCCAGCGCCGCACCCCCGAGACCGTGACACCGCGTCCGGCAAAGTACAGCTCCGTGACCACCCGGTGCACCCACACGTCCGTGGGGAAGACCCTCCGGTGTCCGAGGCCGAATAGCAGCACACAGTCCGCCACCTTCTCCCCCACCCCGGGAAGGTCCAGGAGGGCTCCCCGCGCCCGCTCCGTGGGAAGGTGGCGCAGAGCCGCCAGATCCAGTTCCCCGGAGGCCACGCGGCGCCCGGCTTCCCTCAGGTACGGCGCCCGGTAGCCCAAGAGGGCCCGCCGAAACAGCCCTTCCGGGGCGTCCGCCACGCGTCCGGGATCCGGGAACGTCCACGCCACGGGTGGGCGCCCGATGGGTTCGCCCAGGACCGCGCACAGGTGCTCAACGCTGCGGGCGATCTTGGGGATGTTGTTGTTCTGCGACACGAGGAACGTGGCCAAGACTTCCCAGGGGTCCTGCGCGAGGATGGAGATCCCACGGGTGTGCTGGAGGACCCGTGCCAGCACGGGGTCGCGGCGTAGTCGACCCTCAAGCGGCCGCAGAGGGCCCCAGGCCAGCAGGTAACCCCGCACCCGCTCGGGCTGCACCCGCTCGCCCGTGACCTCCACCTCCAGCCGAAAGCACCGGGGTCTGATCCGCCAAATCGACCGTCCCACGACACCTTCGAACAGGCCGTCGCGCCACCTCCAGCGGAACGCCTGGCCGCAGCTCAGGGTTCGCGCAAGGTCGAGCCGGGTCCCATCCAGGGCCAAGCGCGTAGCGTCCCGGACCGGCGGAGAAGTCAGCGCTGCTTCCACCCCAGCCCCTCCACCACCAGCTGCGACCAAGTCTCCATCCGTTCGTAGTACGACAGGACGTCCGCCACCGGCACGAAGCCTCCGCGTAGCACTTCTTCCTCCCGCACCCGCACCTCCCCGGAGGTGCGCACCTCGTACACCAGGCCGAAGTGCACCGCGCTCACGGGGTTGCGCTCGTCGTTCAGCACCCCCAGCCATCGGGCGGTCCACGGGGCGGTGAACTCCAGCTCCTCCCCCAGCTCCCGTACCAAGCCTACCTCCACGGGGTCCCCCTCGCCCCCGTCCGCCCGGCGGATGTGTCCTCCCACTCCCACGGAGTACAGCTCGTGCAGCCTGGGCTCACCGCCCCGGCCCAGCCTGCGGAACAGGAAGACCTCCTCACCCCGCCGCACCACCACGTACGGGATCACCTGCTTCAGGCTGGGGTCCTCCTCCACCTCCCCGCGGTGCCGGTAGAAGCCGCGCTGCCGGATCCGCTGCAGGTACGCCTCTTCCGGCGCCCGCAGACCCGTAAAGGCCCCCTCCGGGAGCAAGACGTCCCGGGGCACCACCAACACCTCCTCGTCCATCTTCCCCGTCACGACCCGTTCCTCTGCTCCCGTCCCTGCATCTCTGCCAAGGCCTCTGCCAGCGCTCGGGCGGAGCCCGCGAGCCCCCCGGACACCGCCAAGGTCAGGGCTTCCTCCACGGTCATGCGCAGGGGTAGTGCCTGTTCCTCGGGCACCAGCATCAGGAACCCCGTGGTAGGGTTCGGCGAGCTGATGACGAACACCTTGAGCACCGTCCCGCCTTGGGGCACGGCCTCCTCGCCGGTCACGAATCCCAAGGCGTAGGCGCCCCTCCGCGGCCATTCCACCAGGACGGCGCGGCGGAAAGGCGCCTGTCGGCCTCCCACCACCACCTCCAGCACTTGCTTGGTGCCGCCGTAGATGGTCCGCAGCAACGGGGTGCGAAACAGGAGGCTTTCTAGGCCCTGGAGCGCCCTACGCCCCAGCCCCGTGCTGGCCACCAACCCCACCAGGAGGATCACCACCAGCCCGCCCACCAGCCCCGCGCCCGCGGGGGCGTGCCCCACGGCCAGGCGGAAGGCAGGCTGCAGCACGCTGTCCAGCACCCGGAACACCCAGCGCAGCAGCGCGAAGGTGACCAGGATGGGCACCGTCACCAGCAGGCCGCGGATCAGGAGTCCCCGGAGTACGGCCATACGGGAAGCCGGTGGACACGCCGCGTGAAGGCCCGGGCCAGGGCGTGGGAGCCCACGGGGCTGGTCAGGAGCAAGAAGACCAGGATGGCCACCTCCTGCCAACCGCCTCCGTGGAACAACCAGGAGCCCACCAGGGCGCCCGCGGCCCCGAAGGTGCTCACCTTGCTCGCCACGTGCAGACGGCTGAGGGTGTCCCGGCAGCGGACCATGCCGACCCCCGCGACGAAGGAGAAGGCGGCACCCGCCAGGAGGAAGAGGCTCGCCACCTCACGCAAGGGGGCCTCCCCGAGACACGAACCGCGCCGCGGCCACGGTCCCCACGAAGGCCAGGGCCGCCAGGACCACGGCCACGTCTAGGTAGTCGCGGGTGTTCCACACCACTCCCACGGTCAGGACCACGTTCAGCAGCACCAAGGCCAGGGCGTCCGCGGCCACCACCCGGTCCACGAAGCCCGGCCCCACCGCCACCCGCACCGCGCAGAGGGCTGCGGCGCAGCCGAGCAACACCAGAGCCAGGGCCGCGGTCACTCGAACACCTCCGCCACCACGCGTTCCAGCTTGCCCTGAATCTCCTTCAGCGCCGCCTGCTCCTCCTCCAGGTCGAACACGTGGACCAGAAGACTCTTCCGGTCCGGGGCCACGTCCACCGTCAGGGTCCCCGGGGTTAGGGTGATGAGGTTGGCCAGGGCGGTGATCCCTGGGTCCGTACGCAGCCGGATGGGGACCCGGATGAAGCGGGGCCGGTTGGTCCGCCTCAGGTCCAGGACCAGGGCCGCCAAGCGCAGGTTGGCCCGGGAGATCTCCCACACCGCCACCCCCAGCAGCCGAATCGCGGCCCAGAGTCTACGCACGGTCAGGGCCCTCCCAGAACCGCCTGCGCGTACAAGGCGGGGTCCGCGAGCCTCTGCCCGGCCAGGCCCGCGAGGTCCCACAGCCACCTGCCGTTTAGCCCCCACAGGACGCTGAGCACCGCCAACCCCCCCACCGCGGCATAGTGGAGGGCCGGGATCCGCTCCCGCTCCGGTGCGGACCCCCAAAAAGCGTTGGTGAAGATCTTGAGCATGCTCAGCAGGGTCAGCAGGCTCACCCCGAGGCTGGCAGCCACCCCGGACGCCTCCCCAAGGCTCAAACCCGCTTGCACCAGGAAGACCTTGGCCCAGAACCCGCTGAAGGGGGGAATTCCTGCCAGGGACATGGCGGGGATCGCAAAACACACCCCCAACAGAGGGTGGGCGTGCCCGAGGCCGGACAACGCCCGCAGGGCGCCCGTGCCGTAAGCGGCCTCCACCGCAGCACTGACCAGCAACAGGGCGGTCTTGGCCCCGATGTTGTGGAGGACGTAGAAGATCCCTGCTGCCCAAGCCTCCGGTGTACCCAGGGCCAGGCCGAAGACCATGTACCCGATCTGGCTCACGATGTGGAAGGTCAAAATCCGGCGGACCTCCTCCTGCGCCAGAGCACCCAGGACCCCAAACACCATGGTGAGCACCGCCACCGCCACAAAGCCGGGCTCGGGGCCCCGCACGGGCTGCAGGGTGGTGAACAGGCGGTACAGGGCGTACACCCCCACCTTGGTGAGCATGCCACCGAAGTACGCGGCCACGGGAGCAGGAGGCAGGACGTAGGCGTGCGGCAGCCACGCGTACAAAGGGAACACCGCCGCCTTCACCCCGAACGCCACGGCCAGGAGGAGGACCGCGGGCTGTACGAGCCCCGGGGGCGCGGAGGAGATCCGCTGGGACAGGTCCGCCATGTTCACGCTACCCACGGCCGCGTACAGCAGCGCCACCCCCACCAAAAACAGGGTGGAGGCCACGAGGTTGATGGCCACGTAGGGGAACGCCTCCCGCGCCCGCCGCCGCGTGCTGCCCAGGGTGAGGAGGAAGTAGGAAGCCACCAACAGCACTTCGAAGAACACGTACAGGTTGAACAGGTCGCCGGTGAGGAAGGCCCCGTTCATCCCTGCCAGCATCAGGTGCCAGCCCGCGTGGAAGAAGGGGTCGAACCGCGGGTGAGGTTCCGCCAGGAGGGCCAGGAGGGTGCACAGGGCCACCCAGCTTCCGATGGCGGCCATGAGGGCGCCCAAGAGGTCTGCGGCGAACACGATCCCGTAGGGCGCGGGCCAGCCACCGAAGCGCAGCACCACCACGCCGTGGGCGTGGCTGAGGACCACCAGCCACACGCTGGCCACCACGCTCGCCACACCCGCACCCACGCTCACCGCCCAGCGCAGGCGCCGGGGCTGCAGCACCGCGCACAGCAGCCCCGCCAGCAGCGGGATTACCACGGGTGCCGCCGCGGCGTTCACCCCTCGTCCTCCTCCAGGGCGTGCATCCGGTAGCCCAGGGCCAGCAGGAAGGCGGTGATCCCAAACCCGATCACGATGGCGGTGAGGATCAAGGCCTGGGGGAGGGGATCCGCCCACGGCCCAGGGTTTGCCAACAGCGGCGCGCTCTTCCCCCTCAGGCCCCCCGCCAGGAGGACCAAGAGGTTCGCCCCGTGCGCCATGAGGCCGAGGCCGATCACCTGCCGAAGGATCCGCTGCCCCAGCAGCAGCCAGGTCCCGGCTCCGAACAGTAGCCCCACCAGAAGTGCCAGCAGCACGTTCACGGGGAGCTCGCCTCCCACAGGCTCCGGATGGCCGCCAGGGTAGCGGAAACCACCACCACGTACACCCCCAGGTCGAAGAACAAAGAGGTGGGCAACTTCACGGGGCCCACGTACAGGATCGCGTGGCCCAGGAACGGCCCGCCACCCACCACCGCGGCCAGGCCCGTGGCCGCGGAGAGGGCAAGTCCCACCGCCACGCCCCGTTCCCACCACCGGTCCCGGGGCGGCGGCCCGAAGGCCAGCCACACCAGGGCCACCGCAAGGGCTGCCACCAGCCCGCCCACGAACCCGCCCCCGGGGGCGTCGTGCCCCGCAAGCAACAGCCGCAGGCTGTACAAGAGCACCACGGGAGAGACCACCCGTACCACGGTTCGAAGGACCAGCGTGCTCACCGTGGCCTCCTCGCCAGGGCCAGCACGCCCAAAGCGGCGATCCCCAGCACCGTGATCTCCCCCAGGGTGTCCAACCCACGGAAGTCTACCAACACCAAGTTCACCAGGTTGGTGCCGCCTGCCCGCTCCGCGTGCTGTGCGAAGAACTCCGCCAGCCGGTACGCCGGGGGGCCCGCGGAAGCTTGCCACGCCAGGCCCGCAGTTACCGCGCCCACGGCCACAGCCGCCAGCAGGTCCACCCCGGCCAGGGCGTGCCGGTCCGGCACCTCCGGGGCGATCAGCCGGGTGACCACCGCGAGAAACAGCACCAAGGTCACGGTCTCCACCAGCATCTGGGTGAGGGCCAGGTCCGGCGCCCGCAGGCTCATGAACAGGAAGACCACGGTGTAACCCACCGCCCCCAGGGACACCACCGCGGCCACCAGGCTCCGGCTGAGCACCGTCGTCAGCACCGCCCCCGCGCTGACGGCCACGAAGATCGCCTCGAAGGACACGGGGGTAGCAGCCGGCCACCGCGCGTGCACCACGAGAGGGAGCCCCGCTCCCACCGCGGCCACGCCCAGGGTCACCACCAGGTAGTCCCGCAGGCGCCCCGTGAGGGTCACGTGGGTCAGCTGTTCTGCGAACCGCAGGAGGGCGACCTGCAGCGTGTCGAAGATCCGCTCCCCGCTCCACCACCCCAGCCGCCACCTCCCCGCCACCCTGCTGGTGAGCCAGCTCACCCCAGCCCCCGCCACCACCACCGCGACCGCGGCCGCGACCTTGCCCGCGCCCACCTTCGGCCACACGTTGTGGGGCGTGCCCACGTACCCCACCACCGCCTCCGGCAAGGCCGGCCAGGAACCCAGCAGCAGGCAGAGAGCAGCGAGGGGTGCGGCGGGAGCCCACAGCCCCAAGGGCTCGTGGCGTTCTTTGCCCTCCCTGGGGCCCACGAACACCCGCAGAAAGCGCAGCCCGAAGGCCACCGTGAGCACGGCACCCAGCCACAGCCAGGGCTCCAGCCCACTCCCCGAGGCTTTCGCCGCCAGGTCCTTGGCCACGAAGCCCCCACCTCCCGGAAGCCCTGCCAGGGAAAACACGCTGGCCGCCGCCAGGCCCGCGGTGACCGGCATGGACCGGGCCAGGCCCCGCAACCGGTGGATCTGCCGGGTGCCCGTCTCGTGTTCCACCGCGCCCGCCACGAGGAAGAGGGTACCCTTGTACGCCGCGTGGTTCAGCAGGTACAGGACCGCGGCGTCACGCCCCAGCTCCGTGCCGGTGCCGGCCAGCACCGTAGCGAGACCCAGGGCGCTCACGGTCCCGTACGCCAGCAGCGCCTTCAGGTCGTCCTGCAGGGCCGCTGTCACCGCTCCGAACAGGAAGGTGGCCATGCCCACAGGCACCACCCAGGCCCGCCACAGCTCCGTGCCCCCCAGGACCGGCAGCAACCGGAGCAGCAAGAAGACCCCCGCCTTCACCATGGTGGCGGAGTGGAGGTAGGCGCTCACGGGCGTCGGCGCCACCATGGCGCCCGGCAGCCAGAAGTGCACGGGGAGTTGGGCAGACTTGGTGTACGCTCCAGCCAGCACCAGGGCCAGGATCCAGGGGTACAGGGGCGAGCCCCGCACCTGGCCCGCGGCCAGGTCTGAAAGCCGGAAGGTTCCGCCTACCAGCCCCAGCAGGACGAATCCGGCCAGCATGCACAGCCCGCCCAGCACCGTGACCACCAGGGCCCGCACGGATGCCTGCCGCGCCTCCCACCGGTCGTCCTGAAACCCGATCAGGAAGAAGGAAGCCAGGGAGGTGCCCTCCCAGAACACGTACAGGGTGAGCAGGTCGTCCGCCAGCACGATCCCCAGCATCGCCCCCGTGAACAGGCACAGGTAGGCGAAGAAGGTTGGGGTCCGGGGCTCGTGCTCCAGGTAGGACCGCGCGTACAGGACGATGAGGACGCCCACCCCGGCTACCAACAGCGCAAACAGGACACCCAGGCCGTCCGCCCGCAGCCGGTAGCCCACACCCAGAGCGGGGAACCACGGGATCTCCGCAGCCACCGGGCCTCCCCTGGGCAGCGCCCGGGCGAACGGCAGGAGGAACAGCAACACGAGGCCGCAGGCCACCAAGGCCACAGCCCACGCCCCGCGCCGGCTCGCCGCTGCGCACGGCGCCGCCAGCACCGGGACGAGAGGAATCCCCAACAGGAGGAACTCCATGGTCGCTGGAGGAGGCTTCGAGCCCGAGCCCAGCCTACCCGCGGACCGGGCCTCCGTCAAACCGTGGCAGGGATGAGAGCATACTCGCCTCTACAGGCCCTCTAATCGGCCACACCCTCCTCTCCCAGGGTGGGTTTCCGTAGCAACCCTCCTCCTCGTCCCTCGGTCTCGGGGTGTGGGGTGGGTGTGACGTGTGACGGGTGTGACGTCACTTGGGGTCTGTGGTCTCTCCCCTTCTTTGGTGTTCACTGCGCGTCCGGCCCGCCGGACCCCCGCTGCGGTCCCGGGTCCCCGAGGGGGTGCCCGGGTGGGTCGGCCCTCCCCCCGGCGGTCCTCCTGGCCCTCCGCCTCCGGGTCTGGGCCGCCTGGGTCGCCTGGCGGGTGGGGTGTTCGGGGCCGGTGCGAGTGCCGGCTGCCGGTCGGGTCTGCCTCGGGGCTCCGGGGAGCCGGGGTGAGGATACGGGGCAGGAGGTGGGGTGGGATGGGGCGCGCTCCGGTCGCGTAGCGCCACAGGGTTTTGCGGTCCACCCCGAGGCGACGGGCAAGCTCGGCCTTGTTGGGATGTGCGCGCAGCACTGTGCGGGCCTGGGCCTGTGCGCTTAGGATCGAGTGAAGGGCCTGCAGCACCTTGGCGCGACGGGTGGATCCGAGCTTCTGATTGCCGCTTATCCAGCGACGCAGGTTGCGTAGGTCTACGTGTGCCAGCTTGGCCACCTGTTGAATTCCCGCGGTGCGCACGAGGTCCTTAAAGGCTTCGTCCTCGTCGGATGGGCGTAGGACGCTTTTTTCGATCTCCTCGTTCTCCACCCACTCCTCTCCGCGGCGCTCGATGAGGAGCTGCCTGCGTCCGGTGGCGAGGGGTCCTCTGGTGAGGGGGTGTGGGGTAAGTACCTGAGGGATCGGGCGCAGCAGTCCTCCCTCCGACGCGTAGCGTGGTTCGTTGGGTGTGAGGTGCTCTCGGGCGAACCAGGCGAGGGTGGTGGGGTACAGCTTAGGGCCTCGGGTGGTGTAGGACCAGTTCAAATCCAGGCACTTGCCCAGCTCTCGGTCGTAGACGGGTTGGCTATGTAGTTTGGGTCGTCCACGTATCGCGTGACCGCGTGTACGGGGCGGGCCAGCGGGCAGGAGTTGCGGTGCGGGCAGGGGTCTTGAGGCGTGGGGCACCCGGTGCTCATCATGCCGTCCCGCTTGCACACCCCGGTCCGGTACACGGGCTTCCCCATGCCGTCATGCAATGGGATCTGGAGCGCGAAGTCGAAGGGTCGAAGCCCGAGCCCTTTCGCGGTGCGCTTCAGGATATCCGGGCGGCTCATCGTGATGCGGTGTGCTACGACGAGGTCGGCCCACCTGCTGAAGTCGACCTTTCCGTTCTTCTCTAGCGCTTCGCGCCAAAGCTTCTCGGCGAACCCTTCCGGTACTAGCAGGCTTCCAAGCCCGTGCATCGAGTACCTGCGGACCTTCCAGGTTCCGTCGAGTAGCCTATGTCCCAGTGCGAAGCGTTGGGAGCTCACCGCGAACAGGTAGAGGTTGGGGTCGTGTGATGAGCCTTTGGGCGGGTGGTTTTCCGGTTCCAGCTTCCAGAAGGGCTGCCCCGGTGGGCTCAGGGGTTTGAACTTCTCCCGGATGCGGTCGATCTCCTCGTAACTCAGGGCATGCACCTTCGCTCCGCCAACTAGCTGCACTTCTCCGCCGTCCGGAGTGCTGATGATGTTCACGGCGTCCGTCGAGATACGGGCGAGCTCGCCCCCGAGTCTATGCACCTCGGCTTCCATCATGGCCACGGCGAGCCGGCAGGCTGCAGGAGGAAAGATGCCCACGAGCGGGTTGCAGTAC
>Ga0272447_1000913_pt1 | contig 20252 bp, 17 predicted proteins | sample YNPCB0133_FD_194589 | JGI IMG/M metagenome (GOLD analysis project Ga0272447, IMG submission 194589) | Hot spring microbial mat communities from Yellowstone National Park, WY, United States - YNP-CB-013-3 | ecosystem: Environmental > Aquatic > Thermal springs > Hot (42-90C) > Sediment | place... | reverse complement strand
AACAGGGCAAACAGGAAATCACTTCTCTCCCAGCCCATCGTTCTCACCCGCCAAATCAAGTTCTTCCCACGACAAATTGTGATGCTTGAACTAAGGGTGCAGACATAGTTTCGGTTCTCACGAGCACTTGCTTAGCCCATGCCATACTTTGGTTGGAGGTGAAGGGCGATGGAACATAAGGGCGAACCGATTGAGCAAATCCTTGAGCGCTACAAAGGTCAGAACGCTTTCGTCGTCATTGAAGTTCTATCCGTTGACCCTAAGACCCAAAAACCTTTGACAGGTCGTGTCATCGCTGTGACGCCCGACGAAACGGAAGCAGGATTGGCTGCAAGGAAGGCAAAACATTTCCTAATCCGCTGGGTCGGAGAGGTGGCGGAGGTGATAATTGTCTGATGCCAACTATTCCCTTTGATGCAAGTCGTCGCGTTATCTTGGTGAGAGCAATAGCACATGCCATTGATGGTCGTCCTGCCGAACTGAATGTTCTCGTCGATACTGGAGCGGGGCGGACGGGATTTCGTCGCTCAACACTCATCGGTCTTGGCATTGATGTTGACGCTTCAGAACAAACCATCCGTCTAAACACCGCTTCAGAAAGCCTAACCGTCCCTGTGGTCAACTTGCCAATTTTGAGGGTCTTTGGGGTTGACTTTCTCAACATGCCTGTTTTGTGTTTGCCCTTGCCACCGACCGTCCCTGCCGATGGCGTCTTGGGTTTTGATGTTCTGTCAAGGTTCTGGCTTTTCGTCAACTACAAGCGTGGATTACTTGTCGCTGAGCCTTTCGGCGGTTTCTTGAGCGGAGCAAAGTTTCTTTGGCAAGTGGCAAAAGCGATGTAAACGGGACGATGGGCGTGGGACGAGGGACGAGACTAAGTGACCTTAAGGAGGGAGCATAGGTGAACGCAAAAGATTTGTTGGAGGAAGCCGTTGAGGTTGTCAAAGACATCGCTGAGCCTGATTGGAAGGCGTTGGCGTTAAGCAAAATTGCCCAAGTTATGGCTCAAGTTGATAGAGAGCGGGCTGAAGCACTTTTGGACGACGCTCTCAAATTTGTCCGACAAATCAGAGACCAGTCATGGCAGTTGTCGGTTTTGCTCACCATTATCAGCGCTTTCGCTATTGTTGAGCCTGACCAAGCCTATCAACTTGCGATGGACCTGCCGAGCGAAACAACCCAAGTCTTAGCACTAACGGACATTGCGGAGAGGCTGGTTCAGGGGGACAAACAAATGGCGCTGAGGTTTTTGAGAGAGGCAGAACGAATCGCAAACAAGATTGGCGACGATGAAGGCAGAGCGGAAGCGTTGGGCGCAGTGGCGGAAGCGTGGGCTTTGTTTGACGCTGATCAAGCCTTGAAGGTTGCTGAAAGAATTCGCAGCGTTCCAGAGAAGGCAACCGCTTTGGCAAGTATTGCACGAATCCTAAGCGACTACGATAAGGCGCTGGCTAAATCGGTGGCAGATGAAGCGGTGAAGTTGGCAAGGCAAGTGAGAGACAGAGAAGAGAAGGCGATGGTTTTGGATGAGTTAGTTGAAGTGTTCAGCAAACTTGACGAGAAGCAAGCAATGGCTTTAGCCGAAATGTCGCCATTCCCTGAACGCAAAGCGGTAGCCTTAAGTGTTATCGCCCAATCGTTGGCAAAGAAGGGTGACACGAGGGGCAAAGAGTTGCTGGACCGTGCTGCCGAAATTGTCCGCCAAATTCGTGACCCGGACAAGCAAGCATCCGCTTGGCGGAGCGTTGCAACAGCGATGGCTTTGTTTGATGTAGAACGGGCTCTAAATTGGGCGAAGGGAATCCGCGACCTTGACTGGCGAGACTGGACACTTGGCGATATATCTGCGACTGTGGCGGACAAATCGGTTGATAAGGCTCTTGAAATTGCTCAGCAAATCAATGACCCTGAAGAGCGCTCATCCGCATTGGCAGACATCGCCATCGCTTTGGCGCGCTCAGATTTTGAAAGGGCGATTGAAATTGCCCGAAAAATCCCTGACCCTTTCTACCGCGTTCAAGCACTTTGCGAACTTGCTCAACCGCTAACGAGTTCGCTATAAACCGCTGCCGAGTTCGGAAAGGAAACTTTCAACTTCCTCCCGCAGTTGCTTGTAAACTTGTGGCAAGTTTGCGACCAAAGGAGCCATAGGCTCCCATTGGAGTTGGGTCACTACATAGATGCTGCGGAACAGATGTCGGAACCTGAGAAATTCGTCCAGCGCATCTTTTAAGTCCTGAGAAATGACGGGTTTGCGGTTTTCGGTAGGTTGGGACATTTTTTCCAACAACTGCTTGTGCCATTCCTTACCCGAAGGCAGTGGCTCGTTGAGAGCGGCGGTAATGTGTTTGAAAATGCGTTCCACGCCGTCATAAAAGTCTTTCAAAACAGCCCCAAGCAATACTCTGGTGCGTGCATCTTGGCTTGGGTCGCCCATAACTCGCCACTCTTCCAACCTCTCAACGACACTTCTCAATTGCTCCAACTCCTCCCGAATTTTCTCCTGCCAGTCCCTCATCGAGACATTGCCTCCTTCCAAACTTTTCCTGATTGGCTCCGGCAGGCTTGACCGGTCAATCAACTGAACGGGGACGACGAAGGGTGATAAAGTGGCGATTTCCGTTTCCGCATCCACCAACTGCTTCCAATCCAGACCGTCCACAACGATGTCAATGTCGGAGCGACGATGCCAGAAAACGGCGTCCCTGAAAGAACCCCAAAACTTCAGGGTTTGAACACCCCACTTCTCCCTCAAGTGCTGAACCAGCCTAAAAGCCAGCCACTCAGCCATCTCCCAGCGCTCCGCTGCGTCGCAAGGGAAAGTTTGCAACCGCAAGGCTTCGTGCAACTTAACAGCAACTTCCAAAGGGATGCGGCGAAACGCCTTTGGGTTCGGGAAAATGAAGCCACTCCAGTGAATGGTTTGTGGATTGTCAAGCGGAGTGGGTTGGTAATTGACCCAAGCAACACCGCTGATTAACTGCCAATCAGGCAGGGCGAATAGCCCGTCGCTGCCTAACTCCTCTGGCAACGGCACAACGAATTCAGAAAGGTCAGGCGGCGTTGGCAGCATATACTCGCGACCGTAAAGCATTGGAACTAAGACATGCGGTTGAGCAGCCAAGTAACTGATGAAGACCAAATTCACCCGCCATTTGAAGGCAGCAAACTTTTCTGGCAACTCTTTCGCACCAATTGCTTCCTGCAGGCGATTAGAAATCGTCTCCCAAGAAGCACTCTCAGTTGCCTCATCGCGACTAATTCCCAGAAAAGGCGCACTGCACTCAATGACGCACTCGCGGCACGCTATGCGCGCTTTCGCTTTTGGAACAGGATGCTCCTTGAGGGCAAACGGCTCAAGCAAGTAAATGTCTTCAGCGACTGACGCCACTTTGCCGAGACAAAGAACCTCAAACAGCAGCGATTCCAGTTCGTTTCGGTTCTTAGCAGAAACCGCTTGCTCAACTGCGCTTTTGAGGCGCTCTGAGTATGGTTTGACGCTGTTCTCGCCGCAAGTTTTCGTCAAGAACGCAAAAGCGCTTTCTAACTCCGAAAGCCAAAGGGGCGAGTTAGGCAGGGGAGTTGCCTTTTCCAACCAACTCCCGAACTCTTCGCCAAGCAACGACTCAATGGTCGAAAGAGCCGAGACAATTGCCTTCATCTTGTCGTTCACCTGCCGCCATTACAGCAACTCACTCATTTCAGCCAGTTTCGGCTTCAAGGTGCCGACATCGGAGATGATAGCACTTTCAGTCTTCCAACTCCTTCAAAATCTCTGCGGCGCTTGATGTTCCGAGCCTGTCGGCGCCTGCCAAAAGGAGCGCATGGGCTTGTTGCCATGTTCTGATTCCACCTGCAGCCTTGACTTTAACTCGCTCCGAAACGCTTTGCTTGAGCAACTTGACATCCTCAACGGTTGCGCCTTTGGGTCCAAAGCCTGTGCTCGTCTTGACGAAATCGGCTCCCGCTACTTCAACGACTTGCGCTGCCACCTGCTTTTCTTCGTCGGTCAAGTAGCCGGTCTCAATGATGACTTTGACGATGACATCGCTTCGGATGCCTTTTGCCGCTTCAACGACCGCTTCAATATCCCTTTGGACATAATCGTGGTTGCCCGATTTGAACTGCCCTATCGCCATCACCATGTCCAATTCGCCAGCGCCAATTTGGACCGCCCATTTTGCCGTCGCCGCTTTGACCTCGGTTGTTTCCGCTCCGAACGGGAAAGCAATGACAGTGCTGGGCACAACTTCACTTCCCTCAAGTTCTCGCACAACCAACTCAAGCCAGCAGGGCAAGACCACAAGGGACTTAACGCCCCAAAACTTTGCTTGCTCGCAACCCTTTAAAACATCGTTGCGAGTTGAATCGGGTCTCAAAACCGCTAAGTCAATCCTCTGAGCGAATTCCTTTCTCGTCATCCCTGTCACACCTCCGTTCGTCATCGCGTTCTTATCCCCTCTTCAATGATGGCAGCAATTTGGGCTTTCAAACCTTGTTGGGTTCGCCGTTCCCTCGTCCATTCAACGGTGCCGTATTTGTAGCGGAAGAGCAACTCAGCGAGTTGCAACTCTATCTTTGTCAAGTCACTGGCAACGAAAGCGATGTCCAACGCCTCCGAGAAGCCACGAACCATCGCTTCAACGAACTCGTCTGGTAAAACTTTGCGCCCTAAAACCTCTTCCAGTGAAGTGAAGCCCTCATGTTTAGTCGCACCAAAAATTTGCTCAATCGCTTCAGTCTCCAAAAGTAGAGGGATAGAACCGTGTTGCAGCAGGAAGTAGCGTCTTCGCGCTTGGGCTGAGCCGCCCAGTTTGCGACCAGAAACCATCAAATCGGCACCACTCAAACGGGCGAAACAAAAAGTTTCTGTCAAGTGGCGGTGAGAGCGGAATTGGTCAGGTAGCGATGCGTCAGCGCCCAGTTTCTTAAGTCCAGCGATAAGCCCTTGCGCTAACCAGCGATAAGTCGCCAGAACAGAACTACCTTCAGGGCAAATTCGCCCGTCAACGACGATAGCGTAAGTGACTTCATGTTGATGCAAGACAGCACCACCACCTGATGGGCGACGGACAATATCAAAACCTAGTTGTCGGCAAGCAAATTCGTTGATGGTCTCTATCCGCTGCAATAAACCGAGTGAAATGGCAGGTGGTGACCACCGATAAAGCCTCAATGTCGGAATCGTCAAACCCGCTTCGTGAGCCAGCAACATTGCTTCGTCTATCGCCATGTTCCAAGCCGCAGGCAAGGCAGGTGAGTAAATCAATCGCCACTGCAATTCCATCACCACCATCCGTGCTATACTTTGCCAAGAGCAAACTAAGCCGTAAACGAGGGAGCGTGACCGTGCAGTGGACTACTTTGCAATGAAGCAACACGCCGTTGCGACCTATTTGAAGTTGGTAACAGGCTGCGAACGAGTATTGTATGACGCTGAGTGGTGGGGCATGAAAGAGCCACCCATAGACCTGATCGGCATCAAAGGTGAGACATTCGCTGTGGCAGTTGACATTGCTGATAAGTTCGCTGCATATCCCAAGTCAATGAAGCCGAGCACATGGAAGCGGAAGTTGATTCGCCGCTATAATTTCGTCCGCGAACGATTGCTTTCTTGGGGCATCAAGAAGGCGCAGAGCGAAATATGGTTTTTCGGTGCGCCATCTGAACCTTTGGAGGTTGCGCTCCCTTTCGTTGCTCAAGTGCTCTGGCGAGAGCATAGGTTCTTGCTTGAGGCTGTGCCGAGCGGGGAAGTTCAAAGGAGAATTGCCTATGCAGTTGAGGCTGTCAAGGCTTACGGAAAGGACATTGGCAATCCTTTCGCTCAAGCCATTTTGTTAGCATCAGGCATGTTGAGTTCGCCTACCCGCGATGCTGAAATCATACCCACTCGGTTGTCTTTGGAACTTCCTGACCCTTACGCCATTCCCAGTTTCGCTAAATCGTTTTTGGGCAGTGACTACATTGTCCACTGGCTCGGTTTTGACGCTCCTATCTTCTCGGCTCTGAGTGAATTGGCGAGACAGCCGAGGAGTTCTGCATGGAGGGATTTGGCTCAGTGGCTCAATGTGGGCTATAAAACCTTCTCGTGGGAAAGGTGGGAGGAATTGGGCGGATTTGAAATGACGCCCAAATACACCCTTGAGCAGGTCGTCGGGGTCTTGGACTGGCTCGTTCATAACGCTGCCCGTGCCTTAGAGGCATGGCGAACTTACTGGCATCAACACCGTCAACCCTTAGTTGTGGAAATCGGCTTCCTGCTTCCCTACATTGCTAAGCATCCCTACTTTCCGCCAGAGTTAGTGGAGGAGGAAATCGTCCGATATGGCGGCGATAGGGACTTGGCGAGGGTTCACTCAGGCTTCCAAAATCCCAAGCCCGACAAGCACTTCTATCGCGGATACCTTCGGGTCGTGTTCCAAGGTCCCTACGACCCGGCACCGGCTCAGCCAAAATTGCCGGCAATAGAAGTCCCAATCCGCAACCCCTTCTTGCCCCGTGGGACGACCGTTTCGGTGTCGCTGTTGTTCCCGAGAGAATTCGCGGGCTACTTCCTGCTAACTTTCAACACAATCGCCCAAACTATCCGACCGTTAGTTGAGCGTTTCCGCGAATTTTGAACGGTGATGGCAATGGAACGCCAAAGGTGGCGAAGTTGTCTGGGTTGCTTCGTCTTGGGAATCATCGCTGTAGCAGTTGTTTGGGGCTTCTTCGCTTTCAGGTCGTTCGGTTTGGTCGGTATAGCGATGCTGCCCATTGAAGGTATCTTGGACAGTGGCGAAAGCGAATCGACTTTGCTGGTTGATGTCACAGGAGCGAGAACCGTTTCCTACTTGCTCCGAAAATCCGCCCGCGACCCAAAAGTCAAGGCGCTCGTCGTTTACATTGACAGTCCCGGCGGAAGTGCAGCCGCTGCTCAGGAGATTTTCAGTGCCATCAGGCATTTCAAGGAACGGACAGGGCGACCAGTCATCGCTGCGATGGGCGATGTCGCCGCTTCGGGTGGCTACTATGTCGCTTGCGCTGCCGACAAAATTTACGCGCTCCCGTCAACCTTGACGGGAAGTATCGGCGTCATTTGGCAATCAGTCAACTTGGAACGGCTACTTGCGAACTTGGGCATCAAACCTGAAACCCTTAAGGCAGGTCAGTTCAAAGACACAGGCTCATACTTCCGAAGCATGACCCAACAGGAGAGGGAGTTGGTCCAGCGGTTGCTTAAAGATGTCCACGAGCAATTTATCTCCGATGTAGCGAAAGGGCGAAAATTGACCGTTGAGAAAGTCCGAGCAGTCGCCGATGGGCGGATTTTGACGGGGAGGCAAGCGAAGAGTCTCGGCTTAGTTGACGAATTGGGCACTTTGGACGACGCAATTCGCGATGCGAGGCAGCAAGTCAACTTGCCCGAAAGCGCGCCAGTTTGGGTGCTGGAGCGAAAGAGAGGCATAATTGAGCGGGTTTTCGGGACAAAGTTGGTAGCGCCGTTGCCCAAAAGTTTGTTAACGAAACCTTTGCTGCTTCATGTGGACGGAAAGTTCGGTATCGGCATATCAGCGCTGTTTTGGCAGGGCGCAGCAAACTTGAGGTGATAGGACTTACGCAGTTGCCTGCGTATTCCTGTCGTGACTTTGGGCTCTTAACCCAAAGCCAGAGGACAGGCAACAAGGGTCGCCCACCAACCCCTGCCTCAGCAGCATTTCGCCACCGAGGATTTTCATGCCCCTGCAGGCTATGTTGATGGCAGCAACCTCGTGTCTGCTCATCTTCAGCCCACAGGCACACTCATAGACATGCCCCCTTAGCCCTTCATTAACTTTGCCGCATATCGGGCATGCCCTTGATGTGTTCTCTGGCTGAACGAAAACCAAAGGAACTCCATAAAACCCTGCCTTTTGAGCAAGGATTTTATGAAAGGTCATAACACTCCAAAAGTTCAAAAGCCTTTGCCTCATCCTGCGTGACTTATGCTGCGACGCTATCCTTCCCTTCATCCCTTTCAAGTCCTCAAGGACAATTGCAGCCTGAGCAGCCATAGCCCAACCAATCAGCATCAAAGCAACTTGATACCAAAAGTTTTTCACCTTCTCTACCCTTATCCTTCCATGCTTTTTCGCTACCTTCCTCTTTGCTTTCGGGTTTTGCTTCCCTTCTGTTCCCTTCCTGACCCGCCTTTCGTGTTCTCTACTCACCCTCGCAGCATAACTTGTGTCTATCTCCCTCAAACAGCCTTCAAATGTCCCTTGTCCCATGCCTCTTGCCCCATCATAGACTGTTAAGTTCAACTCGTTGCTGTCAATCGCTATGACCGTCTTTGGCTTATATGGCTTAACTTCGGGAAACTTGAGGGGGATGAAGATGGAGTTGAAGGTTAAGGTCGGTTCTCCCATCACCGCCCTCCCCGCTTTCCATTCATCAAGGAGCCTGCAATATCTGTGATGGGGTCTGAAAGTTAGGACGACGGGTTCTTTGTCATAGGGCAAAACTGGGAAGGTCAAAGTTAACTTGCTCCCGTCCCAATTGAACTTCAAAAGTCGCTTGCTGACATAGACGAAAGGTCTCTTGATTTTCGGCTTTTGCAAATTCGTCTTTCCTTGCCCCTTGCCCGTTGTCTTGTTGTCCATAGTCCTGTTGTCCGCAGTCCCATCATCCATTGTCCTTTTGTCCGTTGTCCTTTTGTCCCGTTGTCCTGTTGTTCGTTGTCCCTTTCTCTTTCGGTTTCTGAAAGAGTGGACGATGGTAGCGCCTGAACGGCAGGCAGATTGAAGCCATGATGAGTGAAGGTTAGGATGTTGGGCTTTGATGGAAGGATAGATGGCTTTTATGATGGTGAAGGTGGCAGTTTTGTTGTTTTCAATGGCAAAGTCAACGGCTTGTCGCTGAATTGAAGCGCAAGCGTCCATGAGGGTTTTGACTTTTCGGTTTTCCTTAAAGCGGAACTTTAAAGTGACGGTTGGCATTTTTATCACCTTCGTCGCCATAATTGTAACGCACACGAAACTGGCTTGATAAAGACGAACTCACCTCAACTGCGTAACTCTTAGGTGAAAACCAACGACTTAGGCAGGTGAGGCTTAGATGATGGGACGAGCGGCAGTAGTTTGGAATTGGCTCAGCGAAGCGGTCGGCAAAGTTTCTTCAGGTTGGAAGTCGTGGAGGCAAACTCGCTTTGTCCAGACTTTTTGCGAATCGTGGTGGTGGGGAGTAAGGGTTTTGGCTCGCCCCATACACACCCTGCAACAAGCGGCTGACGAGAAGCCAATCTTGCCTGCACTTTGGCTGACAATCTTTCAAGGCTTGAGTTTGGCTTTGGGGACTCGCTATGCCCATGAAAACGGCGGTTTCGTGCTTTCATGGCTCATCAAAAACTTGTCTTCTTGGAACTTGGTCGTTTTTTACGCCTTCATTTTCCCGCCAGCCCTTTGGTTCATCAAAGCGGCTGTGCTGAACTTGGTTGCAGAACTTTTGGGCGGACCACCGCGAGGGCTGAGTTTGCTCGCTACAACAGGGATTGCCTGTTCGCCTTTGTTGCTTGTTTTGCCTGCAGCGCTGATTGCAGTTGCTCTCGCCGAACCTGACCTGAACACGGGTTTTGTTAGCCACCTTTGGTTCGTCTTTGCTATCGGCGTCCACGCCTGGTGGGTGTTGTTGACCGTTTTTGCAATCCGGGAGACTTATCGCTTCACGATCGGTCAAGCCTTTTTAACCGTGCTGTTGCCTTCAATTGTGGGGATGCCTTTGGTTTACATCATCTACCGTGTGCTTGAGACAGTGGCTTGATGTTTGCGTTGCCACCACCTTGCTGTCGGGCGCTTCACAACCAAACTTGCACAAAACTTTGGGCAACAGCAAACTTTTTGAATGGAGTTGATGGGACATGGACTGGCGGCAATACATCCACAGCGATCCCAATATCTTGCAGGGGAAAGCAGTTGTCAAGGGGACGAGGCTGAGCGTTGCTTTCATTCTTCAACTGCTTGCTTCAGGCTGGTCTGTGGAGCAAATCTTAGAGAACTATCCGACCTTAACGCCCGAAGCATTGAGAGCCGTCTTCGCCTTTGCTGCGGAGTGCATTGAAGGGGTCGAGTTGTATCAACTCACTGGGCACGAGGTCACGACATGAAATTCTTGGCAGACGAAAACTTCCCTTTAATGAGCGTTCGTTTGTTGAGGGGCAAGGGGCATGATGTGTTGGCTGTCGCAGAGGTTTGTGCTGGCGCCGATGATTCTGAAGTTTTGCGGTTGGCGATCCATGAGCAACGAATTCTGCTGACCTTTGACAGGGATTTTGGCAACCTTGTCTTCAGGCATCGTGTAAAGGGCGTTGCGGGCGTCGTGTATTTTCGGCTGATACCACAGACACCCGATGAGCCAGCTATTAGACTGCTGCAGTGGCTCAATGCTGGCTTGACCTTGCAAGGTAAGTGGACAGTTTTAGAGACACATCGCGTCCGCCAACATCCTTTGCCTTAAAGGGTTTGGTGATTTACTATGCCGAAACTGGTTGTCGTTGACGGTCACAGTTTGTTGTTTCGAGCCTTTTTCGCTGTCCCGCCCCTTTCCACGAAAGGCGGAACTCCTACGAATGCAGTCTACGGGTTTTTGAGGATGCTGCTCAAACTGTGGCGAGACGAGAATCCCGATTACCTTGTTGTAGCTTTTGATGCCCCAACACCCACATTCCGCCACCGAGCCTTCGCAGAATACAAAGCGACAAGGGCAAAAGCGCCCGACGCTTTCCGACCACAGGTCGTTTTGGTCAAGCAAGTGCTTAAGACGATGGGCATCCCTTTTTGGGAGATTGAAGGCTATGAAGCCGACGATTTGATGGGTGCAGCCGTCCAGAAGGCGAAGCAAAAGGGCTTGCAAGTCGTTTTGGTCACGGGCGATATGGATGCCCTTCAGTTGGTCGGCGACGGAGTGACCGTTTTGATGCCAAAGCGGGGCATCAGCGAGATGGAGCGATACGATGCCGAACGGGTCAAGCAAGAGTTTGGTGTTCCACCCGAACTTATCCCGGACCTGAAAGGGCTTGCAGGAGACACTTCCGATAACTTGCCCGGCGTCCCCGGAATCGGAGACAAGACAGCAAAGGAGTTGCTGCAACAGTTTGGCTCTCTTGAAGCCGTTTTGGAAAACGCTTCGCAAATCACTGTCCCAAGATTGCAGGAGAACATTGTCCGCTTCGCCGAACAAGCAAAACTTTGCAAACAACTCGCCACCATCAAGACTGATGCTCCGTTGGAGTTGAACTTACCCGAACTTGCAGTCAACAAATGGCGAATTCGCACGAAAGAAACTGCTGAAATGCTTTTGCGTTTGGAGATGCGAAGTTTGCTTGAGGAGTTGGGTCTACTTGATTTGTTGGGAGAGCAGCAAGCAGTCAAGGGCAAGGTGATCACAGCGGAGCATGAGTGGCAGGAACTTCTCAATGCTGTGAAGCAACATGGGCGCGTTGCCATTGCCGTTGATGTTGTCGGGGCAGGGCGCAACGCAACTTTACGCGGATTTGCCTTAGCGTTCGGTAACGAAGTGGCTTATGTGACGGAAGAGGGTAGGGAAGAGGGGGCTGAACAAGTTTTTGGCTCTCTTTTCGCCACAACTGTTCAGCGGGGTGCTTCCGTTCGGGAAAGGCTTTTGGCGCTTTTAAGCGACCCGACAATTGTCAAGGTCGCTCACGGCTTCAAGGAACTCCTTCACCAAATCAAAATCAGCGGTGACGAACTGGAACGGATTGGTCGTGACCCGCACGGTTTTGAGGACACCGAACTGATCGCCTATCTTCTCAACCCAGGGCAAAGCGATTACGAACTTCAACGGATTGCCCTTGAACGAAAGGTTGCGACGAAGTGGCAAATTGATTGGCAGGATTCAACGACACGAGAACCCACAATCTCCGTGCCCGCCAGCGTTTGCGAACTCGCTTTGACGGTTGCGGAACTGTCGCCCATCCTTGAGCGTGAGGTCAAAGAGGCAGAGATGTGGGAACTTTGGGAGCATGTTGAGATGCCTTTGATTTTCGTCCTGACGGACATGGAGCGGCACGGTGTCCTGATTGATGTCAACTACTTGCGGCAACTGGGCGAAGAGATGATGCGAGCCAGCAAGCAGGTTGAAGAGCGGATTTACCAGATTACGGGTGTTCGGTTCAACATTCGCTCACCGCAGCAACTTGCCGAAATTTTGTTCAACCGCTTGAAATTACCGATGCCGAAACGAACGCCCGGTGGGAAGCCGTCAACTGCTGCGCCCGTTTTGGAAGCGTTGGCAAAGGAGCACGAAATTGCGAGGCTCGTTTTGGAATTTCGCGAACTTGAAAAGTTGCGCAGCACCTTCATTGAGGGTTTGTTGAGCGCCGTTGACCCACAACATCGCGTCCACACGACTTACGACCAAACTGGGACGGCGACGGGAAGGCTGGCTTCGTCCGAACCTAACTTGCAGAACATCCCAGCAAGGGGCGATTGGGGCAAAAAGATTCGCCGCGCCTTCATCGCACCGAAAGGTTACAGGCTCATTAGTGCCGATTATTCACAGATTGAGTTGCGGATTTTGGCTCATCTTTCTGGTGATGAAGCACTTTGTCAAGCCTTTGAACGAGGTGAAGACATCCACACTCAAGCCGCTGTCAGCGTCTTCGGCGTGAAGCCAGAAGAGGTCACGGAAGACATGAGGCGCAAGGCAAAAATCCTGAACTTCGGCGTTGCTTACGGCATCAGCGCCTACGGGCTCGCCCAACAGTTGGGAATTGAGCCTGAAGAGGCGCAGCGCATCATTGACAGATACTTTGAGCGCTTCCCGAAGGTTCGCAACTACATTGAGCAGATCGTTGAGTTCGCCCGACAAAACAAGTTTGTGCGGACGCTGATGAATCGGCGGAGGTTTTTGCCAGACATTGACAATCCCGACCAACGACTCAGGGAGGCAGCCCAACGAGCCGCTATCAACACTCCCGTCCAAGGCACAAGCGCCGACATCATGAAGGCTGCTATGGTGACTGTTTGGAGAGGGTTGAAGGAACGAGGCTACGACGCTCACATAACGATGCAAGTTCACGACGAGTTGGTGTTGGAGGTCGCCGAAGGGCAAGTCCTTGAGGTGGCAAAATTTGTCAAGCGGCAGATGGAAAGCGTTTTCAGGCTGAAAGTGCCCTTAGTAGCCGAGATCAAAGTCGGCGACAACTGGGGCGAGATGGAACGGATTTTGTGACAAATGCCAAAATTTTTGCGCGAAGGGGCAAAAGCCACCCAGAAGTTTGAGGAGGCGAGAAAGCACAGTGCAAAAAGACTACAGCCCTTTCACGCCGGGACAACCTGTTGCGCCGGAGTTTTTCGTCGGTCGGACGGAACAAGCCCAGCAATTGGTCTATCGCCTCAAAAGCGCCCTTGCAGGGCGAATAGAGGTCGTCTTTGTTAGCGGGGAACGGGGCATTGGCAAGACCTCCTTGGTGCAATTTGTCCGCTATTACGGTGAACGGGATTTAGGTATCGCCGCGAGCCATGTCCATCTGGGTGGCGTGGTTGAACTTTCCGAAGTGGTGCGTCGGACAATGGAACGGATGTTGCAAGAGAACTCGGTGAAAGCATGGCATCAGCGCCTTTTTGACCTGATGCGCCAACATGTGCGGCAAGTCGGTCTGTTTGGGGTGACCTTTGAGTTTTCGCCTCCACCTAACTTGCTAATGGGCGCTGTTCGCCATTTCGCTCAAACCTTGCGGCAAATTCTTGACACCTTGAAAGGAGAGGTCAATGGCTTAATGTTGATTTGGGACGACATCAACGGACTGGCAAACCGCAAAGAGTTTGCTGATTGGCTTAAAAGTGCAGCCGAGGAAGCGGCGTCAGAAAAAATCCCTCTCTGCTTGGTGTTAGTAGGGCTGGAAGAGGTGCGATGGGAACTTATCCACCACAACGAATCATTGGCTCGTGTCCTTTTCCCCATTGAAATCCCTCTCTGGAGCGACGATGAATGCACAGAGTTTTTCCGAAAGGCATTCCTGAGGGTTGGCATGACCACTGCGGAAAGAGCCTTAGAGATGATGGTGGCGTATTCGGGAGGACATCCAGCCTTAGCCCATGAGATCGGTGATGCTGTCTTTCAAGCGGATACAGATGGTTGGATAGACGAGCAAGATACTTCCGAAGGCATCCGAAGAGCCGCTGAAATCGTTGGGCGAAAGTATCTGGAGCCGCAGGTGCTACAATTCGTCCGCAGCGAGCGATATCGGAAGATTCTCAGGGTTCTTGCGAGTGACCCGCAGAATTGGGCGTTCAAGCGTGCCAACATTATACAACGGCTCAACCAAAACGAGCGGCAAGTTTTTGACAACTTTTTGCAGCGAATGCAGCGCTTAGGGGTAATAGTGCCTGATGAGGAAAGTGGTCGTGGCGCTTATCGCTTCCGAAATCTGTTGCACTTTTTCTACTTCGGCTTAGAGGCTCAGCGTGCTAAGGAGGAGCGACGAAGATGAGCGAACAAAGGACGATGCCGACCGAGAACATGGACGAAATGATGAAAGCGTTGGAGTCAATGCAACCTGTCCGAACGGGCGACATCTTGACGGGGCGAATCGTTCAAGTGAGGCAAGACGGCGTTATGGTTGACATCGGAGGGAAGGCGGAAGGTTTCATCCCTGCCATTGAATGGGGAGGCAACCACTTGGAAGAAGCGAAAGTCGGCGATGAAGTTGAAGTTTATGTGCTGAGACCAGAATCAAAGGCTGAGGAAACCGAAGGCATGGTTCTCCTCTCCAAAAGGCGGGCTGATTACGAACGAGCATGGAAGAGAGTTCAAGAGGCATACGAAAACGGTGAAATCCTGCAAGTGATGGTCAAGGACCGCGTTAAAGGTGGGTTGCTGATTGACCTCGGCGTTGACGGTTTCGTCCCTGCTTCTCAAGTCGTTATCCCGCAAGGTTGGAAGTTAGAACATTTCATCGGTCGCACCATCAAGGTCAAAATCATAGAAATTGACCGTGACAGAAGGCGGGTGCTTTGCTCCAACAGAGTTGCCCTTGAGGAAGACAGAATTCGCCGCAAGCGGGAAACCCTTTCAAGGTTGTATGAAGGTGCTATCGTGGAAGGGATTGTCAGGCGCATTACTGACTTCGGCGCTTTTGTTGATTTGGGTGGTGTGGATGGTTTGTTGCATGTCAGTGAAATGGGATGGACAAGGGTTAACCATCCTTCCGAAGTTGTCAAGGAAGGGCAGAAGATACAAGTTGCAGTGGTGAAAATTGACCAAAGCGACCCATCCGAGCCACCAAGGATTTCCCTCAGTCTAAAGCCGCTCCTTCCAGACCCATGGCGCACCGCCGAACAAGATTACCCAGTTGGGGCGAAAGTTAAAGGAGTGGTGACAAGGATTGTTCCATTCGGCGTCTTCGTCCGACTGCCGACGGGAATTGAGGGCGTCATCCCTAACAACGAACTTTCAACCCGCAGAAATGTCCGAGCTGAAGATATTGTCAAGGTCGGGCAGGAAGTTGAAGCGAAGGTTTACCAAGTCAATGTCCAACAGCGCCGAATTTTGCTCAGCATGAGGCAAGTGGCACAGGAGCAAGAACGGCTGCAATTGAAAGAATACATGCAGCAACAAACTGCACCGCAAATAACTTTGGGCGATGTCTTCCCCGAACTTGGTGGGGCAGAGGAGAAGCAAACTGAAGGACAAGGGGCATAGTGAAATTGGCGACACCCTGGGATGCCGTCTACAAACAAGTTTTCGTCCGGTTTTTGAGTTCGCTTGGAGTGCCCGTGCAAACTCAAGTGGAAGTCGGCAGGTTGCCGAAAACTCTGGATGCTGTCGTGGTTGCTGATGAGTCACAGCGGGCACAGATTGTCCAATGGTTTCCCTTTGACTACTTCCAACGCTACAACTTGCTGGAATTCAAGTCACCAACTGACCCATTGACGCCAGATGAATACAAGCGCGTCATCGCTCGTGCTTACCTTTTCCTTGCAGAAGTCGGGGAAAACGATTTGCGAGAAGTGACTGTCACAATCATCACTGCCACGAAACCGAGGAAGGTTTTGAAAGGTGTCCCCCAACTGGTTCGGTTTGCCGAAGAAGCGTCGGGTCGCTACATCAGCGATGACAAATTGAGCGTTCGGGTTTTGGTCGCCCCAGAATTGCCGCTGGAGCGGAGAAATTACTTGCTGTTGCTGTTTGCGAGGGGGCAAAAATTGCGGGAAACTTTATTGAGGCTGGCGCAAGAGGGATGGTGGGAAATTGTTCGGCTCGCCTACCTCTTGCACCCAAAGGAAGCATCGGAGGTGTTGGCGATGAGTCGCAGGTATCCGACCCTTGAAGAGAACATTCGCTTTATCGTTCGCGACTTGGGTGCAGAGAAGTTGCTTAGGGAGATTGCAGCGATGATGGATGAAGACCCTGAGTTGGCGAGACGAATTTCAAGAGAGGTGCTGGTGATGAGTCGCAGGTATCCGACCCTTGAAGAGAACATTCGCTTTATCGTTCGCGACTTGGGTGCAGAGAAGTTGCTTAGGGAGATTGCAGCGATGATGGATGAAGACCCTGAGTTGGCGGAAAGATTGTCAAGTGAAATGGTTCGGGGCTTGGGTGCAGAGAGGCTGCTTAGAGGAATTGCGGAAGAACTTGGGCGGGAGAGGATAGAACAACTGCTGCGTGAAATGGATGAGGAGCAGAAACGAAAGCGAACGAATGGACGGCGCAGGAGCAGGAAGCAGGGTAGGTGAGTGGGGTTGGCGACAGGGAAGTGTAAGGTCATTGGCATCACAGGTGGTCTTGGGGCAGGTAAGACGACACTTTTGAGGCAACTGCAGCGACAAGGCATCCCCGTAATTGCTGCTGATGAAGTCGGTCGTAAAGTGACCCAAAAGGGCAGTTTCGTTTTGAGGGCTTTGGTGGCAACTTTTGGCAAAGCCATTTTGAACCGCTCAGGCGAACTTGACCGCAAAAAGGTCGGTCAGTGGGTTTTCCAAAACCCCAAAGCGCTTCATCGGCTCAACCGCTTGACACATCCTGAAATGCGCCGCATCATTAATGCTGCTGTGTGGGAATGGAAACAGCGCGGGGCGAACTTGGTCGGAGTTGAGGCAGCAGTTTTGTTTGAAATGGGATTGAGGCAATTCGTGGATGAAGTTTGGGTGGTGACGGCAAGTTTGAGTGAGCGTCTAAAGCGGATGGAAAGAGCGGGATGGAAGCGAGAAAATTTTTGGCAACGGACTAAGCGGCAACTGCCCGATGAGATGTTTAGACGCCGTGCCCATCGGGTAATTGTTACTGACGGGAGAAAGCCGCGTGCCGTTGCCAAACCAGTGAGGTGAACGGGCGATGCAAAAAAGAGATTGGAAAATTTGGCGAGGTGTTTTTGCTGCCCTTTTCGTTATTGGTGTCCTCTGGGGTGCTTTTGCTCGTTCGCCCTCCAATTCACCACCAAATCGCCCCATCTCAGCGGAACGGTTGGAGCAGATGCAAGAAAAGTTAAGGCAATGGCTGTTGCAAAGGCAGCGAATGACACCCGGATTGGAAAACCAACTGAGGGCAGAATGGCAGCGTCGGGTTCTTAAAACGAGGCAGGTTCGTCAGCAGGAGATACCCCTCACCGCTGCACCGGGGCGTGAAATAAACCCAACTTGGTCACCTGACGGGCGCTTCATCGCCTTCAGCACTAACAGTGTTGACAGCAATGGTGATGGGCGATTAGACAGCAATGATGGAGTTGGGCAGCGTTTCCGCATCTGGCTCATGAACCCCGATGGCAGCAACGCTCGCCCCGCTATCCCTGAAAGCGACATCCCGCCAACTGTGCCTAAAGGCGATGAATTGTTTCCTGCATGGTTTCCCGACAGTGCCAACATCGCCTTCGTCATCAGCGCAGGTGGCGTCACCGACATCTACACCGCCAACTTGCGGACTTCGCCCGTGCAAATTCAACAACGCACCTTTGGGTTAAGGGGCGTTCGGCGCATTTCTGTGGCGCCGTCAGGGGCGGAAATCGCCTTTGAGCAAAACAACCAGATTTACTTGCTGGTGTTGGACACGGGTCGTATTACCCAACTGACAAGGACTGGGGTCAACCGCAACCCTGCCTATTTGCCCGATGGGCGCATCCTCTTTGAGAGCAACTTAGACCCCAACACAGGTCAACCAGGCGCCTTCTTCCACATTTGGGTGATGCGGGGCGATGGGCAGCAACAACGCCCTATTACCATCGGCAATCAGAATGACACCGAGCCTGCCCCTGTCTACTTCACCAACCCCAACTCAAATCTGGGAGGGCAAGGGTTCCGTGCTGCCTTCACCTCTGACCGCAACGGCAACCGTGACATCTTCTTGGTGGACGAAACAGGGACACAAGTTCGGCAAGTTTCCCCCGTCGGCAACCGAACGCAAGATTTTCAACCCACTGTGGAACCCTTCCCTGCCTTGCCCGGCACCATTGAACGCATTGCCTTCGTGACAACACGGACGGGCAACGAGAACATTTGGTTGATTTCGTCCTTTGACATTTTCCCTCCCATGCTTTCCGACCGCTTCGGCAACCCGATTTTGCCCCAGATAACGCCCAAGATTAACATGCCCAGTGACACTATCACCCTGACCGCCCATGTCTTTGACCCCGAAAGCGGCGTGGACAAAGTTTACGCCATCTTCAAGAGCGCCGACGACCCACTGTTTTTGTGGGCAGTGCACAACGAGGGCTTCCCCGACCAAGCGAGTCAGCAAAACCCCGGCGACCAAGCCGCCATCGCCCATGAGGTGGACTGGTTCATCGTCAACTTTGACCCCGACACAGGACAGGAACGCGGTCTCGTCAATACGGTGGAGTTGATGTATCAGGCTGGTTTAGGCACCGACCTCAATCGCTTTTGGCAACTCGTTCGACCCTACGCCATTGAGTTGTTTGATGACGGCACTCATGGTGACCAACGGGCAGGGGATGGCATCTACACCCGCCGCATTAAACTTCCCTCGACCCCTCGCGACTATTATGTGACCATCGTCCCCTTTGACAAGGCGGGCAACTTCCCCGCCACTTTTGCTTTCATGGCTTTGGGCACTTACAACATGGTGATGCCCACTCAGGGCGACCACACCCGACCCGATGTCCGCATTATCACGACCGATCAAGGACGCTTCTTAGTGCCTAACCGTTCCCTTTTCGGTGCCGTCCTTAATGTCGGTTACGACAATGTGACGGGCTGCACCAGCAAGCCCTTTGCGGCAGATAAGGATGTTTTGTTCGTCAGCGATTACGCCTGCGGGCAGAAATGGACAAGGGAGCGAGCCATCGGGTTGGGCAACTTTGAGGTCTTTTTGAATTACCCAGGCATCCCGACGGAAACTTACTACTTCGCCGACATCCTACCGCCACCTTTGGTCGTTCCTTTCAGCGCGCAAAAGTCTGCGACTAACTGGAGTCTCCGAGTAGGGCTACATTGCCCCTTCCCTGACTCCTCTCTGGTTGCTATTTGGCGGACGCTTTGTCGCGGACCTGTGCCTGAAGAAGTCCTCAACCTTTACCTGCCCCGTCCCTTTGTCGATCCTGTTCTAAAGACGACCCGTTTGCATGCGGAGAGAGCCGTTGTTTGGTTGGCACCTTACACGGGAAGCCTTTGGGTGGACAAGGGGACTTTGGAAGACCCTGTCACGCAAGGGAAACTTTCCCGCTTTCTGAGCCGCGGCGGGAGGTTGTTCATCGCCAGCGGGCAAGACTTGGGTTGGGCTTTGACCATCAACGGTCAAGTCCCCAACGACTTTTTGACCAACTTCCTCAAAGCCCGATTCTCTCGCGTTGTCGGCGGTTTTTATGGCGATTACAGCCTTGACTTGATCAGTGTCTATCAAGCCCATCGGCACAAACTTCAGGGGCAATTGATTGCTGCAGGCGTGCACGACTGGGGGCAAGGGTTCATTTTTGACGAAGATAGACTCACCTTTGACTCCCCACCGCAAATTCGTGACCCCGACCAAGAGCGGCATGGGACGGCGGCGGGGATTGAGTTGCTGGGCTTCGCTTATCCAGACACTTTTGACCCACCCCTCATCCCCAGTTTCTCAGGGGATGGCTGCGAGAACGCTTTGGTGATGGACACGGTGGATGTCCTTCCAGGCGCCTTTGCGACTTACACCTACACGCAGGGCGGCACCAACGCCGCCGTCCAATACCGCGACCCCGCCACCGATTACCGCGTCGTCACCTTCTTCTTCCCGATGGAGGCGATGAACAACGGCTTCAAGAACACGACCATTGGGCAGACCACTTTCGTGGA
>Ga0272447_1000910_pt1 | contig 20285 bp, 11 predicted proteins | sample YNPCB0133_FD_194589 | JGI IMG/M metagenome (GOLD analysis project Ga0272447, IMG submission 194589) | Hot spring microbial mat communities from Yellowstone National Park, WY, United States - YNP-CB-013-3 | ecosystem: Environmental > Aquatic > Thermal springs > Hot (42-90C) > Sediment | place... | reverse complement strand
ACACATTCTGGGCTGGATCGGCAAGTCTTTGGAATTGCTCCACGAAGGGGGAAATTGGAGTCTTGTATTGGACTCTTGTGAAATGCCTGAACAGGGGATAGGGTGAATTGCGTCAGCGGGACATGAGGGGGACGTACTCCCCGACGGACCGAGGGGGCAACCCGGCCTTCCTGCGACCCTGGGACAGGCTCTCGGGAGCACTGGGAAACGACATTTCATTCTGTTCCAGGCACTTCTCCACGATCGATCCTCACATGCACGCACCCTAGAATAGTTCTGGGATATTCCGCCACGGAGGCCGACCTGGGACGGATCCGACGAGGGGACGGCGATTGCTCTTGAGGAAAAATAGCGAGGAGACGGCGGAGTTCGGAAGGCCCACTCTTCTTTCCCTGGCGAGGATCAAGGGGTGCCACAGCCATATCGTTACGCATATCGTCGTGGGGCAGCGATCCTCCTGCTGATCCTGATGTTCGTGATTGTTGGACGCTGGCTGGAACAACACGGTTGGTGGTCGGCCACGTACGAGTGGTTGGAACGGCAAGATCGCCCAATCCTAGCTGTCCTCTTCGTGGTGTTTTATGTCCTGGCGGTGCTGCTGCTGTTGCCCGCCTGGCCCTTTGCCGTCGCCGGTGGTGCATGGTTTGGCTTGGGGTGGGGCTTTGTGCTGTGCACGGTCGCGGCGAATCTGGCAGCCAGCCTGGCTTTTCTCCTGGCCCGTGGACTGGGGCGTGGCGTACTGGAGCGTTTCCTGGCTGGTCGCCCCCACTGGCAGCTTTGGGATGAGGCCCTTCGACAAAGCGGCTGGCGACTCGTGGTGCTGCTTCGTCTTTCCCCTGCAATCCCCTTCAACCTCCAGAACTATCTCTACGGCCTGACGGCGATCCGGTTCTGGCCCTGTGCCTTGGCTACTTTCTGTGCCATGATGCCGGGAACCTTCCTCTATGTCTCTCTGGGATATTGGGGACGCTGGACCTGGCAGGGAACGACCACGACGCACCGCAGTAGCGGAGAATGGTTTCTCCTCGGCTTGGGTCTGCTGGCCACCGTGGGCTTGACGATCTACTTGAGCCGTCTGGCCCGTTCCATTTTGCGCCAACGTCTTTCCTCCCAGCAGACGTTATCCCAACAAACGCCACCCCACCAAACGTTATCCCAACAGACACCACCCCTGCAGACATTATCCCAATAGGAGTCATCCCGATAGACGTTATCTCAGCAGACGCCATCCCAATAAACGTCATCCCAACAGACGCCATCCCAGCAAAGTCAACCCAACTAGACGTTATGCCAGCAAATATTACCTCCACAGAAGTCATCCCCACAGATGTCATCTCAGTGGACGTTCCCCATTCGCGAAGCATCCCGTGCCGACCAACCGTCCTCAGGAACCGGGCAACAACAGTCCGGTGAGCCTTGCTCAGGTTAGCTCCTGATCCAGATTCGCCCGTGTTGACATGCAAGCCAGATTTGCTTGTGTTGACATGCAAGGGCGGGACCGCCTCTAGACCGGGAGGTGTGCCTGATACAATGATGTCAAAGGCGAGTGACCCGAGGACCAGATGGAACTAGCCTGCCAGCAAGCCCAGTTCGTGACAGAAGGGTAGAGTCTATGCCCGCGATGACGATGACTGAGAAGATTCTGGCCCGTGCATCGGGACGCGAATATGTCCTGCCGGGCGAGAATGTCTGGGTCCAGGTCGATATCCTGATGACCCATGATGTGTGCGGACCGGGGACGATCGGGGTTTTCAAGAAGCACTTCGGGCCGCAAGCCAAGGTGTGGGACCGGCATAAGGTGGTGATCATCCCGGACCATTACATCTTCACCCAGGATGCCATGGCCCACCGGAACGTGGATATCCTCCGTGAATTCGCTCGGGAACAAGACTTGCCTTACTTTTACGATGTGGGTACGCCGCGGTACAAGGGTGTCTGTCACATTGCGTTACCGGAAGAAGGCCACACGCGTCCGGGGGAAGTGCTGCTCGGCACCGATAGCCATACCTGCACGGCGGGAGCTTTTGGGGAGTTTGCCACCGGGATCGGGAATACCGAGGCGGGTTTTGTATTGGGCACGGGTAAGCTCTGGTTGAAAGTCCCGCCGACCCTCCGTTTTATCTTCCACGGGCAATTGCCCCCCTATCTGATGGCCAAGGATTTGATCCTGGCCGTCATCGGTGAGATCGGCTGTGATGGGGCGACGTACCAGGCGATGGAGTTCGACGGCGAGGCGGTTTTTGCCCTCAATATCGAAGAGCGGATGACTTTGTGCAACATGGTGATCGAGGCAGGGGGGAAAAACGGGGTCATTGCCCCCGACGCCATCACGTTGGACTATGTCCGCAGCCGCAACAAAAGCGGCAAGAGTTTTACACCGGTCTATTCCGACCCCGACGCCCGCTACGCCGCCGAGTATGTTTTCGATGTGTCGCGGTTGGAACCACTGGTCGCCCAGCCTCACTCTCCGGACAAAAAGGCCCCGGTTTCCCAGGTCAAAGGAACCCGGCTGGACCGGGCTTATATCGGCAGTTGTACAGGCGGTAAGCTGACAGATTTCCGTGCGGCGGCGCAGTTGCTTCAGGGCAAGAGCGTCAAGATTGATACGTTTGTCGTGCCGGCCACAACGGAAGTGGCCCAGGGTCTGGACCGGGAGCGTCTCAACGGTCAGACTCTGCGGGAGATTTTCCTCAGTGCGGGTGCCAAGATCGGCGAGCCCAGTTGTGCCGCGTGCTTGGGCGGTCCCGCGGATACCTTCGGACGACTCAACGCACCGCTCTCCTGCATCAGCACGACGAACCGCAATTTTCCCGGACGCATGGGACACAAAGAAGCTCGTGTCTTCCTGGCTTCCCCCTTGACCGTTGCGGCCAGCGCCTTGGCCGGTGCTATCGCGGACCCCCGCGACTGGCTCAGCTGAACAACCTTGCTTCAGGTTCCTGGTCCCGTGCGGAGTTCTCACGGTGCGTACATCAGGTTTGGGCCTTCTGACTCTCGCTTGGACAACTCCGCTACTGATTTCCTCCGATCATCCCCTCGGTCATCATATCGAGACCACCGCTTCCTCCTCACATTCCGACACACATTCCGATGGCCCTGCCTCTTTCCCACCGGACTCCCAGGATTCATCCCTGCCCTTGACCGTCCTGCGCCAGCTGGTCAGCGTGGAACGCGGCAGTTTGCCCATCATTCTGTCCGTTCCTCACGGTGGCACCTTGCCCATTCCCCGAGCTACCGAGCGTCAAGGGCGTGGTCTTTCCGATTTTCAGACCGTGCGGGATGCCTGGACCATCGAACTGGCAACCGCTTGCGCGGCAGAGCTGGAACGCACATTACGTGGTAAACCCTGGCTGATCGTAGCCGGCTTCGACCGCAAGTTTCTGGATGTGAACCGACCTGCGGAACGGGCTTACGAATCGGAGAGTGCCCAGGTCGTTTATGAATACTACCATCGTTCGGTCGCCCTGGCCTGTCAGCAGGTTCGGCAGCGCTGGCAGAGTGGCCTGCTCCTGGATATTCACGGTCAGGGGGAATATCCGGACGCCATCTGCCGCGGTACACTCAACGGCCGGACTGTGCAACTGCTCCTGGACCGGCACGGTTGGGCGGCCCTGGTCGGCAAGCGCGGCCTATTCGGCTATCTGCAACGTCAGGGATACAAAATCCTGCCCGACTGCCTCGCCGATGTCAAAACACGCGAAGTGCCCAACTACCAGGGCGGTTACATCGTTGCCACCTATGGTAGCCATACCAGGCACGGCATCGACGCCATCCAGGTAGAAATCGGCCTGCGCTTGCGGGAGCAGGGGCGGTGGCGAGAAACCGCCCGGGACCTGGCCACAGCTTTGGCCGTCTATGCCGATGAGTTCCTCTTGCCTTCCCGCTGACCTCGGCATCGAGTTCGATAACCCTCTTGTGACGTACACCCATCCCCTTTCACACCCCCTTACCTCCTCTTCCCCCTACAGCTCAGCTGACGAATACCGCCTCCTCCTACTCCCACCGCCCCATCTGACGAATACCCATCCCATCCGCCAGACACCACCTGGGTGTCTTCTCGCTTGATTTCTTCCCGGATCGCTCTTCCCCAACGGAGCGACCCGCAACTCCCGCTTCAATCTCGGAGCAACCTCCCCCTGACCAACCCTGGGACAGACACGGTCGGCACAAAGGATACAATGATGGAAACATGAAAACATGAAATAGTTTGTACGGTGGTGTTTCAGGATAGAATTTGATACAGATGTCCTGGATGGAAGCATGCGGCCTTCGGGAACGGTACGGAGGGTAGCAGGCTTCTTCTGAGGAGCATCGCCCGAGGCGGAAGAGCGTTTATGTTACGTTGGCTTTCCCAGAAAATTCGATCCGGATTAGCCAAGACAAAGAGCGTGTTTGCCGGAGTATTCGATCTGCTCCGGGGCAAGGGCAAAGTCGATCAGGCTTTCCTGGAGGAGTTGGAAAAGCGGTTGTATCTTGCGGACGTGGGTACGCAGGCGACCACGCAGATCGTAGAGCGGGTCCGACAGGCTTTCCGGGACAAGGAGATCGGGGAGGAAGTGGAAACGTTCGTCCGGCAGCAATTACGGGAGCTGTTGGGGAATGACGCACGGGACATTCGCTGGTCGGAAAGCAAGCCGACGGTGATTTTGATTGCGGGGGTCAACGGTTCAGGCAAGACGACGACGATCGCCAAGCTGGGCAAGCGTTTGCAGGACCAAGGGAAGAAAGTGCTGCTGGGGGCGTGCGACACCTTCCGGGCGGCGGCGGTCGAACAGTTGAGTGTCTGGGCCCAGCGGATCGGCTGCGATATTGTCCGGCAGCAACAAGGGGCCAATCCCGCCGCCGTGGCCTTCGATGCCTGCGAACGGGCCAAAGCCCGCGGCTACGACGTGCTCATCGTCGATACCGCCGGCCGACTCCACACCCAGACCCACCTGATGAAGGAGCTGGAAAAGATCCGCAGCGTGGTGGCTCGCCAGATCCCCGGTGCTCCGCATGAGGTGCTGCTGGTTCTCGACGCCACCACCGGCCAGAACGCCATCCAACAGGCAGAGCAATTTTCCAAAGCGATCCAGTGCACGGGCATCGTGCTGACCAAGCTGGATGGCACAGCCAAAGGTGGGGCGATATTTGCGATCAAGCAGAAGCTCGGACTGCCGGTCAAATTCGTCGGTGTCGGCGAGCAACTGGACGACCTGGAACCGTTTGACCCCGAAGCCTTCGTCGCTGCCCTCTTCGAGAAGTAGCAAGTAGCACAGCCGAATCCGCACTGTTACGACACAAGGTCCACGAGATCACCCAGGGGAGAGAGAAGAGCATGGGCAGGCGTCTCACGATCGGGGCATTGTTATTGATCGGATTAGCGTCCTGGCGGATGGTGGCAGAGGTTGGACCGGCCGGCCGGGCGGAATCTGCTGTTCCGGAGAACAACCCCGGCCAGGCGGAAGTGGCCAGCAACAACGGCAAAGCCGGTCCCTTGCAGTTGCACGACGGCGAGCGGATCGTGCTCCTGGGCGGAACACTCATCGAGCGGGAGCAGCGGTGGGGTTATTGGGAAACAGCCCTGGTGGCAGCTCATAGCCATCTTCGTCTGCGGGTGCGTAATCTGGGATGGAGCGGGGATACCGTCACGGGGGAATCCCGAGGCCGCTTTGAATTCGCCAATCCGAACTACCGCCTCCGCCAGATCGTCGAACAAACCCTGGCCTTGCAACCGACCGTCATCCTCCTCCACTACGGAGGCAATGAAGCCTATGCGGGGCCAGCAGGCTTAGCGGACTTTGAAAAGGGACTGGAAAAGCTCCTGGATGCGTTGCAACCCAGCAAGGCCCGCATGGTCCTGCTGACACCCCAGGCCCAGCGACCATTTGCCGGGTTTGATCCGTCCTCGATCAACGCTCACCGCCGCCAATATGGCCAGAGCATTCGGAAGATCGCTACCCGACGGGGCCTGATATGCGTCGATCTGTATCCTCTTCTGGAACAGGCCGAAGCGGCCGCCGCTCGTTGGCCCAACTCTCCGGAGCCTGTGAGTGAATACGGATTGCACCTGACCGCCACCGGATACCGCCTGACGGCGGGTTGGGTGGTATCCCAACTGCTGGGGAGAGAGGTACCTCAGCTCAACTGGACTGAGTTGGAACCGCTCCGCCAGGCCGTTGTCACCAAAAACACTCTGTTTTTCCACCGCTGGCGACCCCAGAACGAAACGTATCTGTTCGGCTTCCGCAAGCACGAGCAAGGCAAGAATGCCCAAGAAGTAGCTGCCCTGGACCCTCTCATCGAGCAAGCCGAGAACCGGATTGACGAGCTTCGCAGACAATGGAAACGGCGCTGAAGTCTCAGACCGTTCCCCAATGCACGCCCCACAACTTCAAACCGACCCCAAAATGGCAAGCCAGGTGACCTGAAGCAAGCCGGATAACCTAAATCGGATGGCAAAGACGATAACCGGTGCGACCCATAAACACAACACGACGATTCGGTGACCCAACCATGATTGCTCATCGGTTCTTCCTCATCGGTATCACCGCGGTGGTGGCGAGCATTCTGTCAGCGGGTTCCGCTTCTGCTCAGGCCAACGCTAAGGTGCCGGACCCTGATCCCGAGCTAGAGCGGCGGACCTTCGTACTGCCACCGGGCTTGGAGGTTCAGCTTTTTGCCGCGGACCCGATGCTGGCGAAGCCCATTCAGATGAATTTCGACGCCCAGGGCCGGCTTTGGGTCGCCACAAGCGAGACTTATCCCCAAGTTCGACCTGGCGAGAAAGCCAACGACAAGATCATCATCCTGGAGGATAGCGACGGGGATGGGAAGGCCGACAAAACGCAGGTGTTTGCCGACGGATTGCTGATGCCCACCGGTGTGCTGCCCGGGGATGGAGGAGCGTATGTGGCCAACAGCACAGAGTTACTCCATCTGTCGGCTTCCCGTCCTGGTGGCAAGGCGGATCGCGTCCGCGTACTGCTCTCCGGCTTCGGCACGGAAGACACGCATCACATCCTTCACACCTTCCGCTGGGGGCCGGATGGCAGTCTCTTTTTCCACCAATCGATCTACATCCATTCGCATGTGGAAACCCCTTACGGTGTCCAGCGTCTCAATGCGGGTGGGGCCTGGCGTTTCCGCCCCGCAACGGGGGAATTAGAAGTCTTCTTGCGCGGCTTCATCAATCCTTGGGGTCATGCCTTCGACCGCTATGGCCGATCCTTTCTGACCGACGGGGCCAACGGCGAGGGTATTACGCCGGGGGTACCCGGGGCTTATTACCCCACCGCTCAGGGTCCCCATGCCCAGCGTACCCTCCACGGCCTCAATCCGGGCAGCCCCAAACATTGCGGCCTGGAAATCATCAGCGGCCGGCATTTTCCCGAAGATTGGCAAGGCGATCTGATCACCTGTGACTTCCGTGGTCACCGCGTCTGCCGTTTCAAAATTTCCGAAAACGGATCGACCTTCACCAGTCGGGAGATGCCCGAGGTGATCAAAAGCACCCATCCCGCCTTCCGACCCGTCGATGTCAAAATGGGGCCGGACGGTGCTCTCTACATCGCCGACTGGTACAACCCGATCATTCAGCACGGGGAAGTCGATTTCCGCGATCCCCGGCGGGATAAGACCCACGGACGCATCTGGCGGGTGACCGTTTCCAGCCGGCCCCTGGTGCCCCGCCCGCAGTTGGTGGAACAGAACGTGGCCCAATTGATCGGCCGCTTGAGCGAACCGGAGCAATGGACTCGGGACCAGGCCCGCCGGCTGCTGTGGGAACGCGGCCCCCAAGCGGTGCTCCCCTCACTGGTGGAACATGCCCAGCAACTGAACCCTCAAGCCCCCGATTATCCCCAGCTACTGCTCGAATACCTGTGGTTGTTCCATGGTTTCGGCCTGTATCGCCACACCGCTACCCCACCGCAGCTCCTCCCGACCTATCAGCCTATCGCCACGCAATTGTTGCAAAAAGCCCTGACGGTGGCCCACCCGCCGGTCCGAGCGGCGGCGGTGCGGATTGTCGGTGAAAGTAGTTTGCCCACCCAGCAGCGGCTGCTCTGGCTGGAACAAGCAGTCACCGATGCCTCGGCAGGGGTTCGCCTTGAAGCAGTCCGGGCCTTGGCCCGACTCCCTCACCCCCAGGCGGTCACCACCGCCCTGTTGGCCCTGGATCGTCCCTTGGACCCAGTCCTGGACTATGCCCTGTGGTTGACCGTCCGCGAATTGGCCCCGCAGTGGCTCCCGGCATTCCAGAGCGGCCAGCTCACCTTCGCCGGTAAAACGGCCCATCTCGGCTATGCTCTCCAAGCGGTGGGCAGTCGTGAAGTAGTGGGACCGCTGCGGCAACTGCTGACTCAGAAACGGGACGACCCCCAACAGGCCGACGACTTGCTGACCTTGCTGATCCAGATCGGCGAACCGGCCGACCTGGCCCGGGCCTTGCACATCGCTGCCGAGTTGGTCCGCACCCAACCCGATCCTCAGTCTCCGGCCCGTATCCGGGCTGCCCGGATTGTGCGTCAGGTGGAACAGGCCGCTGCCACCCGCAAAATCCCTCTGCCTCCGGAAATGGCCACCCCCCTGTCCGAGCTGCTCCCACTGGCCAACGGGGAACCGGCCCTGTACCGCCTCATCGGCTACGGGCAATTCCAGTCCTTGCGACCGGTGCTGCGTCGCATCACTTTGTCGGCCCTGCCGGCAGAACGGCTTCCCGCTGATGCACCCCGGCTCGAACCGTCCGATGCCACCGCAGCGTCATCCCCAACGGTCTTGCGCGCGAGCCTGGAAGGGCTGGCGATGTTCGGGGATGAATCCGCACGTCAGGACCTGCGACGGGTGGCCCAGCATGGCCGGACTCCGGCTTCCCGCGTGGGGGCGATTGTTGCGCTCAGCCGACTGGCCCCTGGCGAAGCTGCTACCTGGCTCGTCTCCCTGGCCCAGCACCACCCCTCGCCCCCGGAACTGGTCGAGGCCTTTGCCGCCCTGCTGCAACTACGCACCGGGTCGTCGGCATTGACGAAAAGTCTCCAGGGAACCACCATCACCCCGGAGGCCGCACGGCTTGGCCTGCAGGCCATCCGCAACTCGGGTCAGGATTTGCCGACGCTCCGCGAAGCCCTCCGTCGGGCCGGCGGACTGGACCGTCCCCGCACCCCACCCACCCCGGAACAGATCCAGACCCTAGCCCAAGAGGCCGCCCAACGCGGCAACCCCGCCCGCGGTGAACGCCTCTTCCGCCTCCCCGAACTCCAATGCTTCGCCTGCCACGCCATCTCCGGGGCGGGTGGCCAGGTCGGACCGGACCTCTCCAGCATCGGTGCCAGCGCCCCCGTCGATTATCTTGTCGAGGCCCTGCTACTGCCCAACAAAGCCGTCAAAGAAGGGTACCACGCCCAACGCATCGTCACCACCGACGACAAAGTCTTCCTCGGCATCCCCATCCGTGAGGCCGACGGCCGACTCTTCCTGCGTACCGCTGAAGATAAGGTCATCAGCCTGCCCCTGGCCGACATCGCTGAACGGACCCACGCCCCTTCCTTGATGCCCGAAGGACTCACCGATAGCCTCAGCCAACAGGAATTGATCGACCTGGTCGCCTTCCTCTCCCAATTGGGGAAGGTGGGCACCCCTTACGCCCCTTCCGTGGAGCCTCTGATCCGACGCTGGGAAGCCCTCGAAGCCACTCCGAACAACCTGCAGCTCCTCCGCCGCCAACGGGTCGCTCTGGCCTCCCAGCCGGACAACACTCTCACTTGGAAACCGGTCTTCACCCTCGTCCGGGGCGACCTGCCCCTGGAGGACCTGCCTCAGTTTGCCGTCTGGCAAGGAACCGCCCCCCAAAGCGTCGTCCGCACCCGTCTGTGGGTCACGACGGCTGGTCGCCTCCTGCTCCGCTGCCACGATGTCACAGGCTTGACACTCTACCTGCAAGGTCAGCCTGTCCCCCTCCAAGCGGAAACCACCCTGGAACTTCCCCACGGTCTCATCAGCCTCACCTTCATCATCGATCGTTCCCAACGCCAAACTCCTCTACGGGTCGAACTGCACACTCCCACCACCCAGGCCGCCCACTGGAACTTCGCCACCGGTACCGTCCAACGCTAACCCCCTTCCTCCCCCACCAGCCCCCCTTCCCTCTTGTCCACCCTCACTCCCATCTCCCCGCCTCGTCCCCTAGGATGATGCCCATACCGAAAGGGGATACCGGTACCCTGCGACACCATCGCGGATGTTGCTACCACACGACCACTCCAGAAAATGGCACCACCGCGGATGTTGCTACCACACGACCACTCCAGAAAATGGCACCACCGCAATATTACTACGGTGGCACTGCTTGCCCCGACTTTTGCCCCGGCGAAGACGGATGGCCCACACCGCGGCGGAAATTGCCGCCACCGCCGATCCCTGAGGATCGCGTTCGCGGGTCCAACCCTGCTGGGAGCCACGGACCTTGGCTAGCTTCCCTTTTCCGGGAGTGGAGGATCTGTTCGTTTCGCCTAGCCTCATGGACAGTACGAAGTCGAGGATCTGTTCATTGCGCTGAGCTGTGGGAGGATACGAGGAGACAGAGCATGCTACGCGTGGAATCAGCCGAACAATTGCTGACCGAACCGGCACCGCGGCGGTACCTGCATGTGTTGATTCTGACCGCCCTGCAGGATGGTGCCAGCCGATTGGAGCTGCGATACAGTCTGGATGGGATCGTGCCCTACTACCGAGTGCACGAGCGGGATTGGGAACTGGCTCCGCCTCCCGATGAGGTCGTCGAACAGCTCAAAGACACGGTCCGTCAGGTCAGTCGCCTGGTGTCGCCGGAACGCCCGGACACGACGGTGCTGGTCGGCCCTCCTGAGGCACGTTACGAGCCGTTGCAAGCGGGCTGGCTGACCTACGAACTGGGTGGCCGCTGGTTGGACCTGCGGGTGTACATTGACCCTCGGGAACCGTTCGGCCTGATCCAGTTCGACTTCGAGGGAGCCGCCGAGTTCTCAAGCGCCGCCCAAGCCATCTTGAAGGAATATGCCGTATCTGTGGCTAAACTCCAGGATTCTGACCCCGCCCCCGAAACCCTTCCCTGATCCCTGCTACGATAATAGTGGAGGGCTGATCAGGGGTATATGAAGACTTCCTGGATGCCGGCGATGGAGATGAATGGCTTCGAGCGTGATCAGCTATTAGCCCAATTGCTGGAGGAACTCCACGCAGCGACACGAGCCGGCCAGGCCGCCGACGTAGGAACGCTGGCGCGTCGCTATCCGGAGGTCGCCGAGGAATTGGAGCAACTCTGGGCTGTCGCTCAGGTGGCCAACTGCTACTCATCCCTCCTCCCACCCCCCCACAATCCGCCAGTCTCCCAACGGTCGGAAGCCTCCCCCCGCTCCTCGGCCCCCTTATACCGGCCCACGGATACACATCCCTGGCACCCAAGGGCGAGCGTGCGGGAGACGCCTTCTTCCCAGGAAGAAGCCGATACCCAGGAAGTCTTTCCCCGCTCCTTGGGGGACTACGAATTGCTGCAGGTGTTGGGCCGCGGCGGCATGGGGATTGTTTACCTGGCTCGTCAGAAGAGTTTGCCCCGCCTCGTGGCGTTGAAGATGCTCTTGGACGACCGGCCGTCCACCACGGGGGATGAAGCCCGATTTCGCACGGAAGCGGAAACGGTGGCCCGGCTGCAACATCCGCACATCGTCACACTCTACGACGTCGGCGTGGTGGGGAAGCAGGCCTATCTGTGCATGGAATATCTGGAAGGGATGACTCTGGCCGATTGGCTCCGCCGTTATGGTCTGCCTTCCCCACGGTCAGCCGCTCGCCTGGTCGCGACCCTCGCTCAAGCCATCCATCATGCCCATAAACACCAGATCTTGCATCGAGACTTGAAACCGTCTAACATTTTTCTGGTAGCGGTCCCACCTCAGGGAAGCGAGTCGTTCGACCCCCGACAACTCGAACACTGGCACCCCAAAATCACCGACTTCGGTCTGGCCAAAAGAATCGATGTCGATCAGTCGCTCACACGGACCGGGACGGTACTAGGCACACCGGCCTATATGGCCCCGGAACAAGCAGCCGGACGCAAAGAGCTCACCGCCGCCGCGGACATCTACTCCTTGGGCGCCATTCTTTATGAACTTCTAACCGGCCGACCCCCCTTCCAGGCATCGCACCCTGTGGATACTCTGCTTCTGGTTCTCGAACAGGAACCGGTACCGCCGCGTGATCTCAACCCGACCGTCCCTCGGGAACTGGAGCTAATCTGTTTGAAGTGTCTTCAGAAGCCGCCGGACCTGCGCTATCCCAGCGCGGTTGCCCTCGCAGAGGACCTGGAGGCCTATCTCAGCGGTGCCCCCCTCCATGCCGCACCCAGCGGGCTCCGCTACCTGCTCGCACGATTTTTCCGCGAAACGCATCATGTCGATGTGCTGGAAAACTGGGGCCGGTTGTGGATGTGGCACAGCCTCATGATCCTATTGCTCTGCCTGGTCACGCAGCTGATGGCCTGGAGCGGCTGGCACCATCACCTGTGGTATCTGGGATGGTGGTCCGTGGGTCTGGTCACTTGGGCTACGGTTCTGTGGCAACTCCGCAAGGCCGCCGGACCGGTCTTGTTCGTCGAACGGCAGATCGCTCATGCTTGGGCGGCAGGCGTCTGTGCCAGTATCGCCATGTTTGCCATCGAATGGGTCGGGGGCTGGCCACCTTTGTCTCTCTCTCCAGCGGTGGCTGTAGCCGCAGGTATGATCATGATCGTGAAAGCCGGAATCCTCTCCGGACGCTTCTACCTCTGGGCCGCCCTCAACTTCACAACTGCCATCGCCATGACCTTGCTGCCCCAAGTCAGCGTCCTGCTCTTCGGTCTGGTCTCCGCTCTCTCCTTTTTCTTCCCCGGTTGGAAATACTACCGCCTTCGCAAAGCTCGCTCCCAACGTGCCACATCCACCTGATCACTCCGTCAGGTTTCCCGCTCCCTTCCAGGTCTGCCTGAGAATATTTCCCAACCCTCCACCACCACGAAATCTCCCGACCCTTCACCACGCACAATTTCCCAACCCTTTACCACACGAACGTCCTTGTCCATCTGGAAAAAGTAACAGGGGCAGGTCTTCCCCACCTACCCCTGGGCGTAATGCACTGCTCACAGGACCGCCGAAGCGGACAGAACCGTGGACCACCTCGGATCCTTACGGCTCTATCAAGGTAACAAACTCAGGCGAGCAACCGCCGCCTCTTACCGTCCGCCGTCGTCATCCGGCTTGATCATTCGTTGAATGTTGGCCTCGCTGATCTCACCGGTGAGGATCACTTCCTTGCTTTTGCTGTTCACCTTGATGGAGTTGACCACATCGGTCAAAGGTTTGGTCCGTGGGTCGGCCGCGACGGCCAGTTGCAGCAGAGGCTTGACATCGTTGAGTAGGTTTTTGACCGCTTTGCTCATCTCATCCGCCGCGTCGTCATTCGCCATCCCCATGCTCATTTCCAGCTTGATATCCTTACCGATACGCAGGGTCATGCTCATCGTTTCCATCTTGGGCAGCAAATCCTGGAATTTGGTCAGGTCCACCGGCGCCCCAGGGGGAATGTTAACATCGTCCAGTTTCCCCTTGACCAAAGCACAGGCGGAGATCGACGCTTTCTCATCCATCTTCTTGAGCAGGGCAGCCAGTTCGGGTTTGATCCGGGGCCGCTTGTTCCCTTTGGCCGCAGCGATGGCGTCTTGAACGATCTTCTTGTCAGAGCCGGCAATCACGGTCTTGTCGTCCAACACCGTGGCATAAAGTGGCATCTGCCCGTTTTCGGGCTGAACCTTGAACATGATGATTTCGCCATCCCGGATCAAGGAGAAGGTATCCGGATTCTTCTTGGAATACGCTTCGGCGGCCGCGAAGAGCTTCTCCGGGTCGAAGTTTCCGTAGCCGATGATCAACGCCCGGCCCTCTTCTCCGCTTTTCATCTCACCAGCGATGACGATCCGATGAATGTCCTTGAACGGATCCAGCCCCAACTCGTTCAAAACATTCTTGACTTCGGCCTGACTTTCCAACGCCTGCTTCATCTGTTCCAAGGCGTACTTCTTGATCAACTCGGACTCCAGGATCTGCTTATAGTTGATCTGAATGACAACCTCGGACTCGGCCGGCAGAAGCTTGTCGGAGTCGGCGGCCCGGACCACAGAGGGCAGACTCGCCATCAAAACCCAAAAGCCTACAGCCAGACTCAAACTGCGGGGGAACAAAGCGTGCATCATAGTTTTTGCTTCCTTTCTCCTGATGGACCCGAAAACTCACGCGTCCGCCGGTGGTAGCGCAACGCATCACGACCGTAGCTAGTCTGCTGAAATCTACCCAGCGTGGGGAGCCAAGGTTTCAGACGAATGATCCGAACCATCTGTCCCCCGCTTTTCCGGATTCTTCGGTCACCAATAGGAGGCTAACCCTGTCCTCTTCCTTCCCCGCACATGGGGCTTGTGCGGGTTCCGCTCATCGGCCCACCCTTGCAACATAGGCCGTTCGTCTCAAGGTGACGACTCAAGATGACTCCCACTTTCCCCGAAAAGCCGCTCAATGTCAAGGGGAATCGCTTGGGCCATGGCAACAAGAACCCAGGGTGGGAGGCGTGCACCAACAGGGGGCAATCGGCCAATCCAAAGGCATAAGTCCATCGTCATAATAGTGCCTGGGATGTATTTTCATCCTTATGGTCCATACCGTTTCGTTGTGGGAATGTGAATTGCGGCAACGGGATGGAAAATACAGGAGCACTGGGTATGGCAAATACCAGCTACCGGTAAGCTGCCGCGACTTCCCCAGGCCAACGCGATCATTGGAAAGGAGGATTTGCTCATGCGACACCCTTTCGATGGGATCATTATCCCTCCCGAGAAGAGCGGTGACGGTACCCACGGAGAAAGACACTCCGCTGAGGAACCCCCCACCCGACGAGAATGGTTGCTCCGTATGCTGGCAACGTCTGCGGGAATGCTGGGGCTACCTCTAACCGGCCATGCCGTACCCCCACCCACTCGACCGAGCAATCCAGCTACACCTCGCCCAACCACCCAAGCCCTCGGCGAGGAAGGCAATCCGCCCATTCGTCCCAAGCCGACAGACCCCCAGCCGGACCCAACACCAACTACGCTCGCTCTGGGCGAAGAAGGGAATCCACCTCCCAAACCGAAAGACGGTCCCAAACCACCTCCACCCACAACTCGTGCCTTAGGGGAAGAAGGAAATCCGCCTCGAATCACTACCTTGGCTTTGGGTGAAGAAGGCAATACCCCGCCACGCCAGCGAGGCTGACGCGTATCCCTTCGGGAGGAAACCGACACCGGATCGACCCCGAAGCCAGGGGCCAACGATCCGGTGACACCAGATTTTGCCCTTCAATCCTGCATGGGCAGGCCTTCCCTTTTCCTTCACGGGGCATTTCCCTTCACGGAGCATCATCACGGAGCATCGCCACGGTGCTTCCCCCGATACTTTCCCGGTTGAGGAGCCCCCTGAGTCCCCTCCACCCTGCTCTCATCGGTTACACCGGCTTCATCGTGTTGCTTTCGACCCGTCTCTTCACAGGGAGGATCTTTGCCTCCATATGGGTGCTTTCCGTCTCTTCACACGGAACATCGTGCTGCCATTATGCTTCTGGAGGGATTTCGAGCAGGTATCCGGGTAAGCCAGCGGTTCCACCACAGGTGATCAACGGCAACCCCCAGAAATAGCCTGGGAGACACCCGAAATAGCTTACAGCAGGTTCGCACCATGCCACGGAAGCAGACCTGCGAGTTAGAGCAGCAGACTCGCGAGGGAATCGGATAAAGGCAGACCCGTAGCCTGCTCAAATCCGAGGAACATCGGACTGGGATTGGCTTCCAAAAAGACGTACTGCCCCTGGGGAGTCCAACGGAAATCGATACCCGTCCAGAGTAAATCCAGCACTTGAGCAATCTGCCGGCATTGAGAAATCATCGACTGCGGGAGTTGATGGACCAGCAACAGCGGTTGCGGATCATCCCGATAATCCAGGTATGGTGTACGAATTTCGCAAGCGAACACTTGCTCCCCCGCCACAAAAACTCGAATATTGGTCCCGGGGACTTCTTCCTGAATCGTCACGGGTGCCAGACGGAGATGGAGGAGGTGTTCATCCTCGAGGTGATGCGGTTGGAGGAGTTGGGCATGCGCACCACCCTGCACAGGTTTGAAAATGCAGCGGGGATGGGCCGCAGCGAACTGCTTGACCTGCTCGGGATCGCTGGTAACAATCGTATCTGGAATAGCCACCCCCAATTGTGCCACCCGAGCCAGTTGCACGGGCTTGGTGCGATGAAGTTGCTGAGCCTGCCAGTTATTAACCCAGCGGGCCGGTACATCCTTGAGGAAGCTTTCCCACAGTCCTTGAGCGTCGTATTCTGCAATAGAGCGCTGATCCAGATCCGGTAATGGCGGCACAGCTACACCATGATTGCAACGCCAATATACAGCCTGGATGTCCGTCCAATGCAGTTGTCGGCCTGAAGGTAAGCGGAGAAACCCCTCCCGCCGTTGGGGCGCAAAGTGAAGCTCCATTTGGGTGGGAAACCAACGGCTATCCACCAACTCCACATCCGCCGCATAACGATCCCTGAGATAGTGATACATGTGACAGGCATGCAGATCATCCGAACTACCCAAGATCACGATCGTCATGGAATCACCCCTGCCGCGGGCGTGTGCTTCCCCGGTGAGGGCGCGTTTTTCCCTGCCACGATGCAGCCCAAGAATATGCCAGGATTCTGGTTCTCTGATCCCGGGTCCATCGGATTACCCCTGCTGAAGGCGTATGCTTGCTTCTCACCGCCTCGACACAGCCCAAACATATACTACGACGATCCGGGATCTATGATGCGGATCAACCGGCCGCTCAGTCGGTCTGTCAAAGAATCGATGCTCGGCGATCCTGCAGAACACAATTCCATCCCTAGGGTTCCAGAAGGGCAGATCAGGGATTGCTGGGGGGAGTTGCTACGGTGAGAGGCGGGAAAGAAGGATCCTAAGCCGAAGCCCGGCCCAAGGTGAATGGGAAGGAGGGATAGGGCTTGTTACTTCAGTTGGGCGGGACCACCATGGTCGGGGATGCCTGAGACTCCGCAGGGGTAGCAACGACCCTGGGGGATGGCGGAGTCTCGGCGGCGGATGCAGTCGGCGTGTGGTTGGAACTGGCAGCCGACAAGGCCGATGACATCGTGATGGGAGCTTCATTCCTGGAATCGACCGGGGAGTCCGGGGACGCGGCAGACTCTGTCGAAGTCGAGGAGGGAGAGGAAGAAGGCTCCGAGGAGGAAGGCTCCGGGTTAGGCGCAGGCAGAGGAGGCAGGTCGGGAAGCAACCGCAAAAGCTGGTCCTGTCGAAAGGGTTTGTACAGGACGTGTTTCATACCCTCGGCGCGGGCTTTGATGATGGAGTGCGCTGTGTCATAGCCGAAACCGGTGGTCATCGCGACAAGAGCACGGGGAGCAGCAGCACGAAGGCGGCGGTAGCACTCATAGCCCCCCAGATCGGGAGGTTTGACTTCCTGGAGAATCGCATCGTATTCGGAACTGGCCGCCATCGCCAGGCCGTCGGTAGCGCGGGAGGCCGTTTCGACGATCGCTCCGAGCCGGCTAAGTACCAGATGCGCTTGTCGCCGCATCTGTTCATCGGAGTCGATCACCAGGAAGCGGCGTCCCCGTAGGGGAAGCTCAACGGGCGTGCTGAGCGGACCCAGGAGGAGATTCTTACTGACCTGGGCCACCCCTTCCTTGACGGCGCGTGCCGCCGCTCGCATCTTCCGAAGCCGTTCTGCCGCTTCGGGATGGGTCGGTTGGAACTGCTCCAGCAGAACACTTGCCCCAGCCACCACCTCGTCCAACGGTAGGGCGATCTCTTTGTTGACTGCATCGATCGACTGGGAGGCGGTACAAATTTGTTGGGCACTGAGCAGGTCCAGCGTATGGAGAGCCGCAGCGATCTCTTTGCTGAACAATTCGGTGAATTGCAAGTCCTCAGGACCAAAACCGTTGACCCGTGGGCTTTCCACATTCAGAGTTCCGATGACTTCGTCATGGAACTTCAGGGGGACCGTCATGGAGCTGCGTGCCCCGGGAGCACCCTGGAGATACAGCGGGTCTTTGGTCGTATCCGGACACAGGTAGCTGCGACCCGTATACGCCACATACCCGGTCACCCCGTTGCCTGTCGGACGTGCATAGAGTTTGCGACCGGCCGCTTCGGGAAGCATCCCATCTTGCAGAAGGGGAATCAACTCTCCCGTCTTGCGATCCAGCAGCCGCACCTCAATGGTGTCATAATGCAACAGATCATGAATGCAGTGGCGAAGATTCTGTTTGAGCAGTTCAATACGCGAACGAACATCCATTTCCGCCAGCTGTTCCGGGGTGAGACCTGCCAGTTCCCGTCCCGCCTGATGAAGAGCATCGAGCTTCTGTTGCTGGCTGACTTCAGAGGTGACATCTCGCAGCAGAGCGATCAGTTGGGTGACTTGACCCTCTGGTCCCAGAACCGGCCGGATATCCGCTTCCAGATAAGGCTGGTCACCACCATGAGGGCGGAACAGTCGCAGGTGCACGCTGCGACCGGCACGAGCAGGGCCGAGAGGGTCTTCCAATCGGGAAGCACTGGGAGTGTGCCAATCCGCCTCTGCAGGCCGGTGCGGATCGAGAAACTGACCCACTGCCGCCACCCGGGCTTGCAAAGCTTCCAGCAGAGGACGACCGATAGGATCCCCCTGGGTATAAAGTCGTAAGGTAGGATTGGCCCAAAGGATTCGCCCTTCTGTATCCAGGACAGCCAATCCCTTGTCGATATTCTGCAGGATCAATTCATCCCGTTGAAAGCGTTCCAGGAGGGCCGTAAGGACTTCCGGACGGGCAATGACCGCATCATATTTTCCTAAGTGAAGCCGTTGTGCTACAATAGCCGCCTCCGCAGGCACATGTTCCGTGGCGGCCTGAGACCATATCGACCCCTCCCACGCTGGAGCGGGACCAATCAGTAATACCCGTGGTGCGTCGGACACGCTTACTCCCTACACCTGTCCCTCACTATGCCCTAACAATTATAGCCTCCATGTCGCTTTCATCACTAGCATCCCAGGCAACCGACCTCTTTCCGCTCCTTACGAACCCTCCTAATCCCCTCACCCGTTCCCATGACTACTTACGACCCCACGGTACGTCCATTCCTTAGGACTCACGAATCCCTACCGCTAACATATTCCAGCCTTCAAGCCGTGGGGCCAGCATCAATGCACCGCCATCTGTGCCTCCCGACTGCCCACCGCTTTAGCATATTCTCAAACCTTGGGCAACAGGTTGTCCCTTTCCAAAACGGATTTAATTCCGACGAACCCCTTATCCACTCTATATTCCGACTTGACCACCTCGGCACAACCGCGTGCAACTGGACACATAGGTTATCCATAATGCCGTAGTCGCACAATCCCTCCTGCGACAGAAAGGTTAGCTCAACAGAAACAGAGAGGGGAGAAACCGAGAGGAATGAGGAGCCAACTTGCTGTTTTCGGCACCAGTGGAGAAATTGTGACCAACGAAACGTTGCATTGGTTCGTCTTATCTAATACAAGAGGATGGACAGCGTCGCGATGAAAATAAGCGATACGGTCTGAGAGGAGGCATGACGATGATCGATATGCAATATCTACGGCGTTGGCTGGCCGCAGCCGTGGTCATCAGTTGCTCAGCACTTCTGTTGGGCGTGGGCGTGGCCTGGTCCACCGCGGATGAGCCGAAGACTTCCGCGTTGGCCGATCTGCGGGATGCCGTGCAGATGGCGGATAAGCGCGGTGTCAACGTAGCCGAGATTCAGGCTGCTTTGGAAAATCTGGAAAAAGCCTTGCAGCAAGGATTGAAGCTCGCACCGGATCAAGCGGATCCTCCCAAGGAGCTGCTTGCTTTGCGAGAGGCAGTGGAAGCGGCGGCCCGTAAAGGGGAGAACGTCGAAGCGATCCGCAAGGAACTGGAAGCGGTCGAAAAGCAGTTGATTGGCCGAACCCTGCAAGTGGAGCGTCCACCGCTGCGTCCCGTTGATCCGCCGGAGCGTCCCGGCCGACCTCGGTTCCCACTGGGCGATGGAGGAGCGATTGGGCCACCTGGCTTCGTCCTGCCTGGTTTGCCGGGTAGATTGCCGGGAATCGACCGCGAGTTATTCGACAAGGCGCAAAAGCTGCGTGAGGATGCCTTCCGTTTGCTGCTCGAAAACCCCAATGATCCTGAAGCTCTGCGTAAACTGGAAGAAGCCACG